>Ga0136633_1002746_pt1 | contig 11946 bp, 13 predicted proteins | sample AntDrymeUQ832206_2_FD_105494 | JGI IMG/M metagenome (GOLD analysis project Ga0136633, IMG submission 105494) | Polar desert sand microbial communities from Dry Valleys, Antarctica - metaG UQ83 (22.06) | ecosystem: Environmental > Terrestrial > Soil > Desert | place: Antarctica: Dry Valley...
TCGGTTGTCACTCCCTGGAGCGGGGGAGCATGCTCTCCCGGGAGGGTGGTGGTCATGGCACAGCGACGCAGGTCGTTCTCGGTGGAGTACCGGGAGAAGGCGGTGGCGTACGTGGTCGAGCAGGAGAAGTCGATCGCGGCAGCGGCGCGCGAGTTGGGGATCGGGACGTCGACGTTGGCGAGCTGGGTATCCACACATCGCGGTCGAGAGTCCGGTAGGGATGATCGGGTGACCAACGATGAGAGCGTGGAGCTCCGCCGTTTACGGGCTGAGAACCGTGAGCTGCAGATGAGAGTTGAGCTGCTAAAACAAGCGACGGCCTTCTTCGCGAACGACACCCTGACGTGATCTGGGAGTTCGTCGCTGCGGAGAAGGCCAACTTCCCGATCGTGTTCATGTGCGCCGAGTTTGGCGTGTCCCGTCAGGGCTACTACGCCTGGGAGCGGCGGGTGGCGACGGGCGGTTCGGCCCGGGTTGTTGCTGATGCCGAGCTGGCGGAGCGGATCCGGGTGATCTTCGTGCGGAATCGTGGCCGCTACGGCTCGCCCCGGATCCGGGCCGAGCTGGCCGCTGACGGCGTCCATGTGGCCGGGAAGAGGGTGGCTCGGCTGATGGCTGCTGCGGGCCTGGTGGCCCGCTGTGGCCGGCAGCGCACGACGATCAGGACGACAGAGGCGGACCCGGGGGCGGTGCCGGCTCCGAACCTGTTGGACCGCCAGTTCGACCAGGCCGTGCCTGACGCGGTGTGGGTCACCGATGTGACTTACATCTGGACCGACGAGGGGTTCGTGTACCTGGCGGCGATGATCGACTGCTGCACCCGGATGGTGGTGGGCTGGTCGACAGCTGACCATCTGCGCACCGAGCTGTGCACGGCGGCGCTGGAGGACGCGGTGGCGAAGCACCGGCCGGACCGGGGTTTGATGCACCATTCGGACCGCGGCTGCCAATACACATCGCATGACTACCGCAAAGCTCTATCCGATCTTGGGTTCGTCCAGTCGATGAGCAGGAAGGGGAATTGTTGGGATAATGCGGTTGCCGAGTCGTTCTTCTCGACGCTCAAGCTCGAGTTGATCTACGAGAAGCAGTGGTCTGGGAAGGCTGAGTTGGATGCTGCGCTGTTCGAGTACATCGAGGTCTACTACAATCGGGAAAGGTTGCACTCAACGCTTGACTATTCGACGCCGAGCGGGTACCGTGAGGAACACAAGAGCGGCGTTGCCGCATAGCGCGGAGTGTCAACTCTGCCGGGGGAGGCCCACATCCCACCAGGCCGACACAGGTGCCACTGCCCAAAGAGCTGGAAGGAGCGTCCCGCCGTCATGCAGAACCGAAGCAAGGGGGCTCGTGCTGGCCTGTTCGGCCGACTGGGTCGACGTGGGGAGGGGGACCGGGAGGTTTCCAGGGCCGACGACGAGTGGCGGGAGAAGCTCACACCTGAGCAGTACCGGGTCCTGCGCCAGCGAGGAACCGAAGCGCCCTTCAGCAACCAGGCGGTGGCCCCCGACGCCGACGGTTTGTACCGGTACGCAGCCTGCGATGCCGCCCTGTTCCGCGCCGACACCAAGTTCGATTCCGGCACCGGATGGCCGAGCTTCACCGACAGCGAAACGGACGGAGTGGAGCTCCACCGGGACGACCGGGCCGGCGTCCCCCGAACCGAGGTTCGCTGCCGTCGCTGCGGTGGCCACCTCGGGCACGTCTTTAGTGACGGCCCCGGCCCGACGGGGAAGCGGTACTGCATCAACGGGTGCGCCCTTGGGCGCGGCGACAGAAGATCGGTGTAGTGGTGGACGAGGCCGGTGTATGGATCAGGGTGGCATGTTCGTCTGATCGGTCCACCGGCGCAGGCCTAGGCCTGATCGACCGGGTGGACATCCGACCTGCTGGAGACCAACCTTTCGAACCGAGGCGATGAGAGTGTCCAAACTCACCGTGGTCGTCACCGGTGCCAGTTCGGGTGTGGGACGCGCTACTGCTCGTGCGTTCGCGGCGACGGGTGCGGATGTCGCCCTGATTGCCCGCGGCGCGGCGGGGTTGGCTGCGGCCGCCCGGGAGGTGGAGGAAGCCGGCGGCCGGGCCCTGGTCCTGCCGCTGGATGTGGCCGATGCCGAGGCGGTCGAGGCGGCGGCGAGTCGGGTCGAGGCTGAGCTCGGGCCTATCGATGTGTGGGTGAACTGCGCCATGACAGCGGTGCTGGCCCCGGTGAAAGAGACCTCCGCGGCGCAGTTCCGCCGGGTCACCGAGGTCTCTTACCTCGGCTACGTCCACGGGACGCTGTCGGCGCTGGACCGGATGCTGCCTCGCGACCGCGGCGTGATCGTCCAGGTCGGCTCGGCCCTGGCGCACCGGGCGATCCCGTTGCAGGCCACCTACTGCGGCGCCAAGCACGCCATCAAGGGCTTCACCGATGCCCTGCGCTGTGAGCTTCTCCACGACCGGAGCGGCGTGCGGGTCACGATGGTTCAGCTCCCAGGCCTGAACACCCCGCAGTTCGACCAGGTCCAGACCACGCTCGGCCGCCACCCTCAGCCCGTCCCGCCCATCTACCAGCCCGAGCTGGCAGCACGGGCGGTGCTGTGGGCGGCCGAAAATCCCCGGCGCGAGGTCTACGTCGGCGAGCCAACGCCGTTGCTTATCTGGGCCGCCCGGCTGGCGCCCGGGCTCGTCGACCGCTACCTGGCCCGCACCAACTACGAGGCCCAGCAGACCGATGAGCCCATCCCGTCTGACCGGCCGTCGTACCTGTGGGAACCGCTGCCGGGCGACCCCGGCGCCCACGGGATCTTCGACGATCTCGCCCACGAACGAAGCATCCAGTACACCCTGGCCACCCACCGGAGAGCCACCGCCGCCGCCCTCGCCGGTGTGACCCTGGCCGGAGCCGGCGCCCTGGTGCGCTTCCGTCGACGTTGACCGGCACCTCGCCACCGGTGCCCGACCTGCCCGGCTCGACGCCGACCCGGCCGAGTGTGGTCTCCGGTCGGCCGACAAATGAGGGAGGTGCACGACCCGGTCCGCCCATCGGTGGGCACCGCCTTCTCGGCAACGGCCGCTCGCTAGCCCTGGTCACCTCCACCGGGGAAATCGACTGGTGGTGCGCCCCCGAGCTCGACTCGCCACCCCTGCTTTGGTCCCTGCTCGACCACCGAGGCGCCGCAGCCCGGTGGCTGGGCGCCCGCTACGCCTCCACCCAAGGCCGGCCCGCCGGCCCTGGCGCCCACGGCGTCGTCATAATCGACGGGACCAGAATCGCCTACCGAGACGGCCTCATCGACGTCGAAGGCACGACCTGTCTGGTCCGCCTGGTGCGCAGCGGCGGCGGCGACCTGCGCCTGCGCCACCAGTTCGCCGTCGGCGGGTTCGACCGACCGTGGGGTACCCCAGACGCCACCGGGTTCCAGCACGACGGGTCGACCATCGGCGTCCTCACCGACGGCGAATCCACCGTGGACGGCGAATGGCTCCTCACGACCGTCGTCGCCTCCGCCGACCGGTGGTCCGGCCTCATCATCACCGTCGGTCCCGCCGCCATCGACCTCAACGACGCGGTGACCCGCCTGGACGAGGACGAGCGAGCCGCTGGGCGGCGTCTCGGCCGCGCCCGCCTCCCACGTCACCACCCGGAGCGGGCGGCGGACGCACTAGCTGTCCTCGAGGCCTGTACCTACCAGGCGACCGGGGCCGTGGTGGCGGCGGCCACCACCTCGCTGCCCGAAGCGCCGGGAGCGGACCGCCAGTTCGACTACCGCTACTGCTGGCTGCGAGACGCTGCCCTGGCCACCGCCGTCGCCTCCCTCCTCGGCCAGCGTGACCTCGCCCGTCACCACCTCGAGTTCCTGTGCTCGACCGCCGGCCCCGACCCGCGGCTGCGGATCCCCGTCCTCGACGTGCGGGGCGACCCGGTCCCTGAGGAACGCACCGTGGAGGGGATCGAAGGCTGGGCCTCGAGCCTTCCGGTCCGGGTGGGGAACGGCGCCGCCGGCCAGCTCCAGTACGACGCATGGGGCCTCGTCGTCGAAGCTGTCTCGGTTCACCTCCAGACCGGCGGCTCCCTCGACGCCGACACCTGGAAACTGGTGTGCACCCTGGCTGACCGGATCGCCAGCGACCAGCCGGAGCCCTCGGGCGGGATCTGGGAGCTTCGCGAACCTCGTCTGCTCCTCAGCGGGGACATCGGCCGGTGGCTCGTCCTCGACCGGGCCATCTGGATCGCTCGCGGCTGGCGGCCGTCGACCCGACGGCGGCACTGGAAACGGGCCCGGGCCGAGACCAGGCAACGAGTCCTCTCCGCCATTGATGACAACGGCCGGCTCCCGCAGTCCTACGACGGCGACGACCGCCCGGACGCCTCAGCCCTTATGGTGCCCCTGTTCGGAATGCTGGGGCGGCGAGATCCCCGAGCCCTCCGGCTGGTCAGGACCATCCTCGACGATCTCGGGGCCGGACCGTTCCTCTACCGGTACCCGCCCGGGGGCAACGACGGGTTCTCCGGCACCGAGGGCGCCTTCCTGCCCGTGGCCTGGTGGGCCGTCGCCGCCCTGGCCGTGACCGCCCAGGTCGACGAGGCTGAGGCACGAGCCGATCAACTGTGCGCCGCACTCCCCCCTCTGCTCAGCGAGGAAGTCGACCCCGTCGACGGCACCGCGCTCGGGAACGTCCCCCTCGTCTGGTCGCACATGGAACTGGCCCGCGCCCTGTACCTGCTCGACGCCGCCCGGCTCCGCCGGCGCTACGGAACAGCCGGCCTCACCATCTGGAGGGCGGTACGTTTCGTCTCGATGCGAAGGCGGAAGCAGCTGAGCCAGCAGCACCACCGAGCGGCACCACGCCACGACCGAACAGGAGACCCAGATGGGAAAGAATGAGAACGGCCGACGATCTGTCCGTGCCAAGCCCTCCGGAGCGCCAGCCGACAGCATCCGACCACCACACTCCGGTGTCGGCCGCCGCAGCTCGCCCGACGCCGAAGCGGTCAGCGACGCCCTCCGACGGGGCGCCGATGCCTTCCTAACCAGGCGGCGCCGAACCGCGGCCCTGTGCCTCGCTTCCATCGGCAGCCTCGGCATCGTCGCCGCCTACCAGAACGGCCTCATCCGCCACCTCCCCGAACCGCGCCTCCCCGGCCTGGACGCCGACCGGGTCGACGCCTCCGGCGAGGCCTACCAGTTCCTCAAAACCCCCGACGCTGCCCTCGGGATCGCCAGCACCGCCATCACCCTCATCCTGGCCGGCATGGGCGACGCCGACCGCAGCCGACGACGCCGCTGGATCCCCCTCGCACTCGCCGCCAAAGCCGCGGCCGATGCCTCCTTCGGCCTGTACCTCACCGCCGAACAAGCCACCAAGCACCGCAAGTTCTGTTCGTTCTGCCTCCTGGCCGCACTCGCCAACCTGGCCGCAGTCCCCCAAACCTGGCCCGAAGCACGAGCCGCGCTCCGCAAGCAGGAATGAGATCGGACGCCGAAATCCCCGGGCCTACCTCGGGCCTTCGACTCGGGCTCCGCCACCCAGGCGACCTGGGCGCTCCCGCCCCGGCGACGACTATTCCAGCAGCGGCGGGAAAGACGGCGCTGTGCTGTCACCTAAAAGCGGCGCACGAGGCCACCTCATCATTCGCAACGCCCCGGACCTCGCGGTCAAGCGCCAGCTCGTCGAGCGCAATATCGCCCCTCGCTGTACACCCACCTAGCCGTCGACGGTGACCCGCTCGCCACAGCGGCCGGGCACGCCGGTGTCGGCGCACGTGCTGCGCCACACTGCCACCGCGGCCGTCGGCGCCTCGCCGGCCGAACCGTAAGGAGCCGCGCCAGCGCCTCGTTGGGCGGCGGGCAACTAGGGCGGCAGCGAGGATCGCCCCGGTGGAGTGGGCGAGCGGCCATGGGGCAGGCACCAGAGCTCATGCGCCGCCTGGGCCACGCCACCCAGGACGCTGCGCTTCGTTACCAGGACGCCACCGACGAGCGGGAGACCGGGTCCTGGCCGACGGCGGCGACACGGTGGACTAGCCCACCCAACTCGACGCCACGTATGACGACCCCGGTGCCGACCAGGATGACTCAGCAAGCAGGTCCATCCCGTTCACCATCCTTCAGGATGCACACAGGCTCTCAGGGGTCCACTTCGCCTCCTGTTTCTCGGCGGTTGTCGACGGGCGACGACCCGGCCGGCTTACGGGCGGCGCTCGGCGCCGAGGTCCTGCCATGGCCTGGCTCGGTCGGTTCTGGAGGCGAGCCCAGGCTGGCGGTGCGGGCGTCGCTTACGAGACTGCCGACGACGTCGGCGGCGTGGCGGTCGCTGGAGGCGAGGAAGTGGGCGTAGACGTTCAGGGTCATCGCCGCGTCGGCGTGACCCAGCCGACCGGAGACCGTCCGGACGGGGACGCCGGCGGCAAGCAGTCGGGTGGCGGTGAAGTGCCTCAGGTCGTGGAGACGGGCCTCCACCCCCATGGCCTTGGCCAGGCTTACGAAGCGGCGGGTCATGTGGTCCGGCCGAACCGGGTCGCACCCTGAGGGCTGGAGCGTGAAGACGTAGGCCTGGGCTCCAAGCGCGACGCCACACATGGTTGCCATCTCCTCAGCACGGACCCGGTGATCGGAGAGGAGGGCGAGGGTGACCGCATCGAGGGAGATGCGGCGAACGGCGTGGGTCTTGGTGTCCTTGACCTGGACGCCCCCGACGTCGATGACGGTGCGGCGGATCGTGACGGCTCCGTCGTCAAATTCGAGGTCGGACCACCGGAGACCGCACAGCTCCCCGCGGCGAGCACCGGAGACAGCGGCCAGGTGTAGGAACAGCCCGAAGGCCGGGTCCTTCGTCCACGCTCGCTCGATGAGTTGGGCCACCTGCTCGGGCGTCGGTGGCGTGTGGTCGGGCTTGGTTATCCGGGGCTGGGACGCCCTGTCGATCACGTTGTGCTGCAGCCAGCCCCAGCGGACCGCCTGGGCGAAGGCTCGGTGGAGGATCGCGTGGACCTTCCGAACTGTCCCTGGCGACAGCCCGCCGGTCGTCCGAAGCGATGTGTAGAGCCGGTCGACCTGCGAGGCCTGGAGCTTGCGTAGCGGAATGGCGCCGAGCCCCGGCACGATACGGGTCTCGATCATCCGCCGGTACTCGCGAACCGTGGTGGGCGACAGGTCGCCACCAGAGGTCTCGATCCAAGCGGCCAGGAGTTGACGCACGGTCACGTCGGTCGGCGCCGGCCCGTGGTCCTCGGTGGCGCTGACCAGACGGGCCAGGGCCGACTGGGCCTCGCGCTTTGAGCCTCGGACGACCCTGCTGACGTAGCGCTTCTTGCCCGTGAGCGGGTCGTTCCCGGCGAAGACCCGCAGCTCCCACCGCTGTGACGACAGTTCTCGCATCGACCCGCGCATGGGGTCCACAGGATAGCCCTAGATGGGACACGGATGGGATGATGCGCTACAGCCGAGCAGGTCCAAGAGCGAAACAGGCCTCTGACCTGCGGTTATGTGGAGCCCGAGGAGGGAGTTGAACCCTCGACCTACGCATTACGAGGCGGAGCTGGACGGTTCCTGGGGCCCCTCTTAGACCCAGAATGGCCCGGAATCACTGGGTTTCGTCTCTACCCGTCTCCTCACGTAACTCCTCGTACCGCCCAGTTTCAGGGACAGTTTCAGGGACAGATTCAGATGGGCACGCGACACGAACCCGACTCATCACGCCACGGTCCGGTCGAGCAGGTGGCGGTTCTTGGCGATGGACCCCGGCAGTGTGAGCGAGAAGTGAACCTGGCCGTCATCGTCCACGGCTAGGACCCGAACGACGGCCTGCGCGTCGCGGTTGCCGGCTAGCAGCATCGCCCCCGGACGCACTCGGTTCGGCTCCTGCGCATGGGACACCAGATCAGCCGCCGGAACTTCCTTCACCCGAGTCGGCGCACCGCCTCCATGGCGACGGGCAGGTAACTGGAGAGCGAGTCGATGATCTCGGCTCGGGTCTTCGGTGCACGCTGTCGCCGCGCAGACATCGCGTCGAGCGTTGTGAAAACGCCATCGCCGTGAAGGTCGACTTGAGCGAGGGCAAAGGCGTCTGCGCTGACCGCTTCGACGCCTAGCGGGCCGAGGAGTGCGGCCGGAAAATCCCGCAGGTTTTCGGTGACGATGGTGGGCGCTCCGACATGAACAGCGAGCGCCAGAACATGCTTGTCCTTGTCGTTGACCGGCATGGCGTTCACGAGTGCCGCCGGTGCCTCGGAGAGGGCGGCTGGGAGCGCGCGGTTGAGGTATGCAACCCGACGCTCGATGGCGGCCCGATCGAGATCCGGGCGTAAAGTCAAGTTCCGGACCACCTCATCGAGGATCTGCGGGGACCAGTGGGGGCGGAACAGGCGTCGGGTCGCCATCGTCGCGAGGAAGTCGGTTACCTCGATGCCGTAGAGGATGTTGGCGTCGAGCACGACGACGTAGCCGGCCACAAGCGTGTTCCGATTACTTGTCGTACAGGCCCAGCTCGTCGGCCTCCAAGCTCATGGCGGCCAAGGACTCATTCGCGTCGGCATCCATTCGGTCTCGGTAGGCAAGGACGTCAGACAGACGGAGGCGTCGATGTGTTCCGACCATGTGATGGGGCAAGCCGCCAGCCTCGATCTGCTTGATCAGGTACGGGCGACTCACGTTGAGCAGCTCTGCGGCCTCAACCGTCGTGAGCTGCGCGTGCATCGGAATGACAGTGACGCCGTCGCCGGCTCGCAAGTGCTCCACAATCGATACGAGTAACGCATGGATGCCATCCGGAAGTTCGATCGCCGTGCCGTCCGACCCGACGAGCCGTGGGGTCTGGCCGACGCGTTCGGTGTGCTCGAGGACGCGCTCGAATCCGGCCAGCTCTTCCGGCCGCAAGGAACCCGGTCGTACTTCCAACACGTCAGCCACGGGACCTGAGTGTACAGCCTCAACGCAATAAGTGCAACAGCCTCGCTCTGCTGATCTGGTGCTCGGGTTGTGAGCCTGGATAGTCGAGTTGTCTGTAGCAAGCAACTCACTGTCCTGGACAACCCCATGTAGGCTCGAAGCATGGCCCGCCAAAGTCGACTCGACGAGGCCGTCGGCTGGCTCCAAGAGGAACTACCGGACGGCTGGACGACCAGTGTGACGCGCCGCGCCTCCGCCGGCGGCGACATTCGGATCGCCGCCCCATCCGATGACGAGGCCAGCCTCAAGGTACAGACGCTCAAGGACGCCACCCCTCGCGCGGTGGCCGCCCTCGCTTCTGAGGAGGGGCCGACGCTCGTCGTTGCCGACTGGCTCAGCGACCGGGCCCAGCGGATCCTTCGAGCGCGAGGCGCGAGCTTCCTCGACTCGACCGGCAATGCCGAGATCCGGCTCAGCAGGCCGGGGCTGTTCGTCCGAACTGAAGGCGCCAAGCGCAACCCCTCCCCCACGCCAACGAAGGGGCCGAACCTTCGCGGACCGAAGGCCTGGGCGCTCCTCCGCACGTTGGCGGAGATCCCGCCTCCCCTCGGCGTGCGGGAACTGGCTGAGGCGGTGAACGTCGACGCCGGCTACGTCTCTCGAATCACGAGGGTCCTCGAAGACGAGCTGCTGATCACTCGCTCCTCTCGAGGTCCGATCACCGGCGTCGAGTGGGAAGGGGTACTTCGTCGAGTGGCGGCCACCTACTCACTGTTTGACGCGAACGTGTCATCAACCTGGGTAGCGACCTCTGGGCCGGGGCGCCTCCTCGCCGACCTGACCGGCAAGCGAGCCGGACGATGGGCGGTCACCGGCTCCTTCGCCGCCGCCCGGGTAGCGCCAGTGGCCGCTCCTGAGCAGGCTGTCATCTTCACCGACGACCCGGAGCGATTGGCACGCGCCGGGCGGCTCCTGCCGGCCACCAGCGGCGCCAACGTCGTGCTTCTCGAGCCTTACGACCCGATCGTCTTCGACCGGCTCGGGACATCCGACGAGATCCCGACCGTGTCCATCGCCCAGGCCGCCCTCGACTGTCTCACCGGCAACGCACGCATGCCCGCCGAAGGTGGAGCGCTGCTGGCCTGGATGGGCAAGAACGAGGCGCGGTGGCGGACAGGAACGCTTGCTGCTCGCCAGAAGCGCCGGGCTTCGTGATGGCCGGTGAGGCACCACGTATCGAGTACATCGAGGCCCGCCGGGTGCTCCTCGATGCGCTGGACGCGCTCCGCTTGCACCTCGGCGCCGTTGTGCTTGTCGGCGCCCAAGCGGTCTACCTCCGCACCGCCGGCCGCATCGAGGGCTACCAGCCGTTCACCACCGACGCCGACGTCGTGCTCGACCCAACCCTGCTCGGTCCCATCCCACCGCTGGGCGACGCGATGGCGGCCGGAGGTTTCATCCTCACTGACGAGCCGGGCATGTGGGAGGCGCGGGTCAGGCGTCCCGGGTTCGAAGACGAGATCGTCGTACCGGTCGACCTGATCGTCCCGGAGGAGCTGGCACCGAAGGCAGGCCGCCGCGCCGCTCGGCTTCCCGGCCAGCACGGCAAGACCACGGCCCGCAAGAGCCCGGGCCTGGCCGGCGCGGTCGTCGACAACGGGCCACTTGAGCTCGCCTCCCTCGAAGGAAACGATCTCCGACAGATCACCGTGAACGTTGCAGGCTACGGAGCGCTCCTCGTCGCCAAGCTTCACAAGCTCGGCGACCGGCTGGTGACGCCCGACCGGCTCCACGCCAAGGACGCCGGCGACATCTACCGCCTCTTCGACGCCTTCGCCCCCGACGAGATGGCGACCATTGTGCGAGCCCTGCTCGATGACACACGGTCGGCGGCCACGACCGCCAAGGCGCTCGACTACCTCGACCAGCTGTACCTCACCCCTCGCGCTGTGGGCGTGCGTCTGGCTGTTGATGCCCTCCGAGGACTCCTGCCTGAGCAGACCATCGTTGCCGCCACCTCCGCCTACGTCAGCGAGCTGCACAGCGCGCTCAAGTAGCGGTGACCAGCGGGGCCAGCAAGCTGTCGGGAGCGGCCTTCTCCTGATCGGCGCCGACGGCTACGGGCTTACGCTCCGACCCATGGCCAACGGCGGAGAGGAAGACGTGCCCGACTTCGCGAGGCTCTACGGCACGCTTGACCTGCCTCCGAGGATGGCCGCCAAGCTCTGGACGGTCGCGGAGATGATCGGTGACTCATTCATCGCGGGCATCGGCGAGATGTGGCTTGAGGAGCTCCCCACCGTTGCCAAGCAGTTCACCGACGAAGCCTTCATCGCAGCGTTCGCGGCACGGTTTGAGGTCCTCACCCAGCGGATCGGCGCCGGCCTGCGAGTGACGACCGACATCACAACCTGCACCGCCGACGAGGTCGCCCTGCACATGGTCGTCGACCGCGCCCAGGAGCTGGAGGCCGAGGGGTTCTTTCACGGTGGTTGGATCGATGCCCTCGAACAGCAAGACGAAGACGACTTCCTCGACGCCAAGGACATGCTGTTCAGAGACTTCGATGTCCTCCTGCTCTTCGAACCATCGCTGGATGGCGTGGAGGACCCCGACAGCGAGGCGTACCAAGCCGAAGGGTTCGAGAACCTCCACCCTCGCGACTGGTTCAAGACGTTCGAGGCGAAGTAGCCCGGGATCGACGTCATGGCCAGTCTTGGCGTGGGGGCCTCGCTGCCCCACCCGGAACCAGCACACCCCTTGGTCGGCATCCAATCAGGTGCACGGCGTGCCCCGGCGGGCCCGTGGAGTGGCGCAAAGTCGGGCCGCCCGACCCTCGCCAGGTAGCCGCCAGTCGAGCCAGGGGACTCGGTTCGCTGCTCGACGAACTCTTCAACGACCGCAGCCCAGGGCGTAACGCTCTCCACCGCCCGAGGTGACGCTGGATCGCACCCGCTTGCTCGGAGGTCTTCCAGCGCTCGCCTCGTGAACCGCAGGTGGTAGCCGCGGGCAGGAAGGTCCGGGTAGTCAGCCTCGGGCGACACGCCGAGCCCGAACCCGAGCTCGAGCCGCA
>Ga0136633_1002748_pt1 | contig 11944 bp, 11 predicted proteins | sample AntDrymeUQ832206_2_FD_105494 | JGI IMG/M metagenome (GOLD analysis project Ga0136633, IMG submission 105494) | Polar desert sand microbial communities from Dry Valleys, Antarctica - metaG UQ83 (22.06) | ecosystem: Environmental > Terrestrial > Soil > Desert | place: Antarctica: Dry Valley...
CTTCTACACCCTCCAGGCGCTGCACACCGGACACGACGGCTCGGCTACCACGATCCACGCGTCCAGCGCCGAGGACGCCCTGTTCCGCCTCGAGCTGCTGGCGCGGCAATCGATGCGCGACCTGTCGGGTCCCGATCTGCGCGCCTACATCGCCCGCGTCTTCGACCAGGTCGTCGTGCTGCGGCGCCTGGGCTCCGGGCAGCGCATCGTGCATCAGATCGCCGCGCTGGATGGGCTCGGTGACCACGGCGACTACCGCCTGATCGACGTGTTCCGCGCCGAGCTCGATCCTTCGGAGCACCTGCGCTGGGTGCACAACGCCGACTGGTACCCGCCGGAGCGCCTGCGAGCGCGGATGCAATTGGAGAGCGGCCGATGGAGCTGATCGGCGCCTTCGCTACCGGCATCGCCGTCTTCGCTGGGCTCATGGCGCTGCTGCCCGACCGGCAGCGACCGACGCTCGGCCTGCGCGATCGACTGCGCGGCTGGCGCCGCCGTCGCATGGCCGCCGCGGCCGATCTGCTGGCCCAGGCCCGGCTGGAGGTCTCGCCGCGCAGCTACCTGCTGCTCACTTTCGCCGCCCCCGTGCTGATCGGGCTGCTTGGCCTGCTGCTGTCGCCGGTGATGGGCCTAATCGGCGCTGGCGTCGGGCTGTTCGTGCCGCGCTGGTACGTGCGCTGGCTGGTCGGTAACGAGGCCCGCGCCGCCGACGACGACGCGCCGCGCGTGCTGCGCGCCATGGTCCACCGCGCCGGTGCCGGCGGCACCTATCCGGAGCTGTTCGCGGCGGCGGCCGAGGGCGCGCGCCACCGTTGGGTGCGCGCCGACTTCGAGGAGCTGCTGTCGCGCTATTACGCCAACGAGCCGCCCAAGGACGCGCTGGCCGTCATCAGGCGCCGCCAGGCGGGCCGCAACCTGGCCCTGCTGTACGACGCGCTGTACGTGCTGACCGCCACCGGCCAACCGGCGGTGGCGGCGTCCGAGGTGCTGGCGGAGCTGGGCGAGGCGACGCGCACCAACCAGTCGATCGCACGCCAGGCGGCGGCCGAGAGCCGCGGGCTGCGCATCCAGGCGCTGGTGCTGGCGGTCGTCATCCCGTTGTTGTTCGTGTACCTGCTGCTCGTCAATCCCGAGCTGGTGGCGCCGGTCACCGACACCGCGCTCGGCCGCTTCGTGCTGCTGCCGGGCGCGGCGCTGCTCGAGGTGACCGGCATCTGGCTGTCGCTGCGCGTGGCGCGGTTGGAGGCATAGCCATGGAGCTGCTCGGAGGGCTGGCCAGTGGCGTCGCCGTCTTCAGCCTGCTGATGGCGCTGTTCGCGCCGGCGCTGGCCGTGCCGCAGCGCGCCGAGATGGTGCGCGCGGCCGCTCTGCCGCGGCACTCGTACCAACGCTTGGTGAGCGCCGAGCGACCGGTCTGGGAGCGGCTGCTGGCACCGCTGGCGGCGCGCATCGGCGAGCGCCTGCCCGGCATGGCGCGCCAGGTCGACGAGCGGCTCATCGTGCGTGCCGGGCTCGACCCCGCTGTCCTGTCCCCCGCCGAGGTGTACGCCGCCAAGCTGGTGGCGGCCGTCGGCGTGCTCACCCTGGCCTTGGCGCTGACGCCGCTGTTCGGCGGCGCGCTGCTGCTGGCGCTGCTGCCGGCCTTCGGCGCCTACGTCTTCCCCACCGAGTACCTCGGCTGGCGCGCTCGGCGCCGTAAGGCGCAGCTGCTGCGCGAGCTGCCCGACTTCATGGCCCTTGTGCGACCGCTGGCCGAACCCGGCCGCATGAGCCTGGAGCACGCCTTCAGCGAGACGGCGCTGGCGCTGCACGCGGCCAGCGAGGGCCGCAACCTGCTGGCTTCCCAGGTGCGGCGCGCGGTCGCCGCCTATGGCACCGGCATCGACCTGTACACCGGGCTGCGCGACGTGGCGAGCACCAACGATCTCGAGGAACTCGACGAGCTGGCGTCGGCGCTCGGCCGCTCGCGGCATGTCGGGCGCGGGGTGCCCCAGACCCTGGAGGCGACCGAGCGCGGTCTCCGTGAGGACGAGCGCAATCGCCTGCTGGGAGCAGCGTCGACCGTGCAGCCCAAGCTGGCCGCCATCTTGGCCGGCATCTACCTGCCCGAGTTCGTGCTGCTCGTCCTACTGCCCATGTTCATTGCCACCATCGGCCGACTGTGAAGAGGAGGTAACTAATGGGAGGAAGACTGCGGCCACTCGCGAGCCGCACACTCGACAGAGTGACCGAGCGGCTGCGCGGGAGCGAGGCGGGGCTGACGACGCTCGAATACGTCATTGGCGCCGGCATCATCCTGGTCGTGCTGGCCGCTGGCATCCTGGCCTGGAATCAAGGTTTGGTGCAGAAGATCGGCGAGCTGGTGACCCAGCTGCTGTCGGGCTGATGTTCCGTCGCTTGTTCAGCCGCTCGGAGCGCGGCCTCGCCACCGTCGAGGCGGTGCTGGTCGTGCCGCTCGTCCTCGTGCCGGTCCTGCTGGCGGTCGTCGTCTTCGGCCGCCTGGAGCACACCCGGCTGGTGGTCGACGCGGCCGCGGCGGCCGGCGCGCGGCAGGCGGCCGTCATCGGCGGCGACGGATTCAGCGTGCGGCAGCGAATCGCAACTGAGCTCTCGGATGGCGGCATCGACCCGACGCGGGCGATCGTCGTTATCGAGCCCGCGGTGGCCGGCTGGGGCGAGCCGATCCGGGTGCGAGTCGAGGTCGCCGACAAGGCGATCATCCCGTTCGCCGGCAGTTGGGGCGTGCCGCTGAGCGGCGAGTTCGTGACCCGCAGCGAGGTGACCCCGTGATCCATCCACGCGGAGGGGATGCGCGCGGCCAGGTCGCCCTGTACGCGGTGCTGCTGTTCCCGATCCTGATGCTCGTCTTTGCGCTGGTGCTAACTGTCGGCACCTTGGAGGGCGCGCGTGCCCGAACTCGGGCTCAGCTCGACATGGCAGCCTTGACCGCGACGCAGGCGCTCGACTTCGCGGCCCTCGCCCAAGGCCAGCCACCGAGCCTTGTGGCGGCCGAGGCGGACCGATTGGCGCGTGAATACTTGGTGCGCAACCTGGCGACGCTGGAGTTGCCCGTGCCTGCGGGGAGCATCGCCGCCACCGCCGAGGTCAACGTCATGGCTCCTGGTGACCGCGATCCGATCAGCGGCGAAGTCGTCAGCGTCCCCACCGTCTCGATCCGCGCAGTCGTACCGACCCGCGTGCCGCTCCTCAATCTCATCGGGCTCGGACCGATCGTGAACGTATCGGTCTCCGGCTCAGCGGGGGCGCGGACATGACCTTCGATCGACTCGGGCGCTGGCGCCTACCTGCCATCGCTGCGCTCTCGCTGCTCATCGCCCTCGCCGTGGTCGTCGTGATCCTGCTTCTAGGGCGGGCACCGATGGTGGTAGACGGGTCCCCGTCGCCTTCGGCCAGTCCGCCTACTGATGCGTCGCCACCACCAGGCGACACGCCCGAGGCGGCGGTGCGCGCATTCTTCGAGGCCTTCACCGAAGCGCGCGAAACGGACGATCCGGCTCTCATCGAGCCCTTTGTGAACGGTACGGAGTCATCGGCCTATCAAACGGCCGCCGGGTTCCTCCTCGGACAACAGGAGGTGGGCAAGGCGTCAGTCGTCACGGTGCAGGAACTCTCCGACTTCGAGGTCGAGATCTCCTCGGACACTGCAAACGTCTCGTTCAACCTGATTGAGGGCGGCTATGACGTCGATCTGGAGAGTGGCGAGCCGCTCGAGAGCCCCGTGATTCTGCCGGCCGAACGCGTCGGAGCCGATCTGGTCCGTGTAGAGGGTCGCTGGCTACTCAACCGCTACGGAGCGACGGGCCAGTGACGTTGCGGCGATGCGCGGCGCTCGGGGCATTGCTCGCCGGCTTCGCCATGCTCGGTCTTCCGCAGATCGTTCGGGGCTTCGAGGGATCGGTACAGGTGACCGTCGAGACATGGACCTCGGACGACGGCCGCGCCTATGTCGGAGTGCAGGCTGCGGCGGAATGGGCGGTACCGGCGACCGAGACCACGACAGTCGATACGACCTACTACTCGCGCTGGGAGCCGATGGGCATCAGCCAGCCCTATAACCACTTCTGGTGGGTGTGGGTCTATCGCACCGCCGATGACGGACGCGTCAATGTCTCCGCGCCCATCACCCTGTTCACCAGCGATCGCCAGCCGGGGATCGGCATCCGCCCCGAGGCGCAGGGTGACTTGAGCCTGTACCTCGAGGTCGCGGTCAACCCCGTCAGCGGACCGGCGCGCTCGGCACGCACGGTAGGCGCCGAGCTGACCACGGGCTGGATGGACGCCGTCAGCGGCGTGATCAGCGCGTACGTCATCGATGACTCCGTGACCGTCGAAGGATGGACCGTCGATTTCGGCGACGGCTCGATCGAGTCCTTCCCGCCACAGGTCGACCAGGAGCGCCTGTCGGTTCAGCACCGCTACGCCGAAGCCGGCAGCTTCGACGCGGTCGTCACGGCGCGCGTCAGCGGTCAGGCCTACGCCGCCTTCTTCGCACCGGGTGGCGACCCGGTCGAGCGGGTGATCCCGTGGCAGCTCGACATCACCAACGGCGCGACCGGGATCAGCGCCCTGCCGATCGAGTACGTGCCGCCGGTGGTCGAGGTCGGCGCCAGCCCCTCCGGCGTCCTGGCCGACGGCACGCTCGTCGAGCCAGATGCTGACGGTCACACCGCGCTGTGGTGGCCGCGCGGTCTGCCGTGCGAGCTCTTCCCACGCGCCAGCGTCGTGACCGAGGGCTTCATGCGCTCCGGCGGCGTCACCATCGGCGGCGCCACCACTCGCCTCGTCGCCTATCGCTACGAGGCCGCCGTCAACGACGCCACGGCGGCAACTGCATCCGGTCACTACGCCGCAGACGAGCCCATCCACATCCAGTGGAACACGCCGCTGCCCGTCCAGGGCAGCTACCCCGTGCGTCTCGTGCTCGAGATGGAGACGACCTACGACGACGGCACCGTCCGCACCTACGAAGCTGCCGGCACCGTGGACGTCACCGTCGTCTATTCCGCGGTGGGCGGCTCGTGAACGGCCTCGGCGCAGAGCCCCGCTCCGACCCGCTGGTCGTCCTCGTTCCGAGTCCGCTGCTCGGCCCGTACTCGTGGTCCTTGGTCCGACAGGAGCTGGCTCAGTGCGGTTGGGAGACGCTTGTTTCGGTCGACTTGCGCGACCCGGTCGGCCGGCAGCCCTGCTGGCGGCGCACGGTCGGCGGTGTCGAGGCCACGCTGCGCGATGTCCCGGACGAACGGTCGGTCGTCCTGATCGGCCATAGCGGCGCCGGTCCGCTGCTGCCCGCCATCCGGGCGATCGTGCAGCAGCCGATCGCCGCCTATCTCTTCGTCGACGCCGGCCTGGCGAGCCCCGGCAGCAGCCGGCTTGACGCGATCGCAACCGAGGACGCGATGGCCGCCGCCGAGCTTCGCACCGCTCTAGATGATGGCCGGCATTTCCCGGCCTGGACCGATGACGATCTGCGCCAGCTCGTGCCCGACGCCGATCGGCGGCAGGCGCTGCTGGACGAGCTTCGACCGCGAGGGGCGGACTACTGGACCGAGGCACTGCCCGACGTGAGCGGCTGGCCCAACGCGCCGTGCGGCTACCTCGCGTTCAGCTCTCCGTACCGGTCCGCGGCTGATCGCGCGCGACTCGCCGGCTGGCCGGTCCGCCATCTTGCGGCGGGTCACTTCCACCAGCTCGTTGATCCGTCCGCGGTGGCCGACGCACTCGTCGACCTGCTCGCCGAATTCTCGATCCGGTCACAACCCAGCGGTGCAGCCGCGACACTGAAGGGAGCCACGACATGAGAACCAACCGCGGGGCGTACGTCGCCATCTTCGTCGTGGCCAGCCTCGTCGCCGCCGGCGTCTACTACCTGGCACAGCCGCGCGCCGAGGCGGTCCGCGCCCGCGCCGACATCGCCGTCCTGACGCTCGTCACGGCCGACATGGTCGAGGTCGTCAGGGTCAGCCCCGGCGACCGATCTGACGACGCCGCGACATCGATCGCCGACGTCGTCGGGCAGTACGCCGCCATGCCGATCCTGGCCGGGCAGTTCGTCGACCGCCGCGCGCTGGAATCGACTCCAGGCGCGCAGGCCTTTGGCTTCGGCGCGCCGTTGCCTCGCGACCATGTCGCCTTCGCCATCGCGGTCGAGCCGGCGCAGGCGGTGGGCGGTGCGCTGACGCCCGGCGCCATCATCGACGTCATCGCGGTGCCCAACGCGCTCAAGACGCTTCCGGCCGATATCGAGACGGCGCCCGAGGCGACGGTCCTCGGCGAGGACCTCGTCGTTCTAGCCCTGCGCAGCATTGACGGCAGGCCGCTGACCGACCCCGCCGCCGACACGCAGAGCGCCACCAGCTTGCCGCCCCGGCTCGGCAGCGTGGTGGTCGCCGTGCCTGCCGCCGAGCTTCCCGACTTTGCCAGCGCGTCATTGACCTCGACCATGTACCTGGCGCTCAACGGCCGCGATGATGGGGAGCGAGCCTCACCATGAGAGCCCTCCTGCGCCGCGCAGCGTCGCCGGCGGCCAAGGCCGCCCATGCGACGCCGTGGCCGTCGCTGTCGGCGGGCGCCGAGCTCGTCCGCGCCGACGGGCAACTGCTGGCCGCGTTTGAGGTCGCGCCGCTCAACCTAGAGCTCCTGGCCGAAGCCGAGCGCGAGGCATCGCTCGAGGCGCTGGCCGCCGTGTACGACGCCATCCCGCGTCCCTTCCAGCTGCTGTCGGTACCCGCTGCACGCGACCCGAACGACCACCTGGCACACATGCAGGCCGCTGTCGCCGGTCGCCGTGCCAAGACTGCCTTCGCCTCCTACGCGGCGTTGTACCGCGAGCTGGGCGCCGCGCCGCGGCGTCCGCTGCGCGCGACCTATCTGATCGTCGGCGCCGGCTCTGCGGCCGAGCTGCGGCGGATCGCCGAACTGGTGCGCCGCGTCGGGGAGGAACGGGGCGTGGAGCTGCGTCACCTGACCGGCGCCGAGCTGACCGAGCTGTGGGCAACCGTCGGCAGGGTCGGAAGCGACCACCGCCTCTCGGTCCATACCGCGAGCGGCGAGGGAGTCCTGGCTGGCCTTGTATTCGGCCGCCGCTGGCCATCGCAGGTGCCGCCCGGTTGGCTGGCGGGGCTGCTGGCGACACCGGGGCTGTCGGCGCTGTCGATGCGCGTGCGGCCGCTGTCACGCGCCGAGGCGATGAGCTTCATGACCGCCCGCCTGCGGCATGTGCGCGCCGGCCAACGGCTGGCCACCGAACGCGGCGAGGTCGAGGATCCCGAGCGAGAGCGGATCGGGGCCACCGCGCTGTCGGCGCGGCGCGCGACGCAGGCCGGACAGGGGCGCATCTTCCTCGCCGACACGATATTGCTGGTCGCGGCGCCCGACCGCGCCACACTCCACGAGCGGATCGAGGCGGTTCGGCTCGAGGCCCGCAGCCAGCAGCTCGAGGTCGAGCTCGCCAGCTTCCGCATCGACCAGGCCTGGCAGAGCGCACTGCCGGGCGCGCAGCGCCGTCCACTGGCGGAGCGCAACCTCGACACCCCCAGCCTCGCCGCCAGCCTGCTGCATACCAGCTCCGACCTGTATGAGCCGACGGGCCACCTGTACGGCCGCCAACGCTCGTCGGGGGCGCCGATCGTGCTCGATCGCTTCGCGCGGCCCAGCCACAACGCCATCGTGCTCGGACAGACCGGCACCGGCAAGACGATGTTCACCGGCGCCGAGATGAGCCGCTGCTTCCTGCGCGGCATCCGCGTGCTGGGCGTCGATCCATTGGGCGATTTCCGGCGCCTGGCGGAAGAGTTGGGCGGGACGTACCTGGAGCTCGGCGCGCCCGGGGTCGGGCTCAATCCGTTCGCGCTGACCGGAACCAGCGACCCGGGCGCCTTCAGCGCCAAGCTGGCCATGCTGTCACGGCTGGTTGGCGCCATGGCCGGCGGGCTGAGCCGCGACGAGCGCCCGGCGCTCGACCGCGCCCTGCGCGCGGCGTACCAGGCGGCGCGCATCGGCCCCGACCCGTCCAGCTTCGATCGTCAGGCGCCGAAACTCGGTGACCTCGTCAACCACCTCGCCGGCGAGCCCGGCGGCACCTCGCTGACGCATCGCCTCGAGCGCTGGGCCAGCGGTTCGCTGGCCGACGTGCTCGGCAGCGACGTCGAGGTGCCGCTCGATCGACGCATGCTGGTGATCGGGCTGTCGGCCATCGGCGATCCGGAAGTGCGCGCCGTCGCCCAGTTCGCCGCCCTCTCCGTCCTGTGGGACGCCGTGCGGCGCGACCTGGCGCCCAAGCTGGTCGTCGTCGACGAGGCCTGGAAGGTCATGCGCCAGCCGTCCGGTGCCGACTTCATCGAGGAGCTGGCACGCTCGGCGCGCCATTACCACGCCGGCCTGCACCTGGCCACGCAGGACATCGTCGAGTTCCTGCGCTCCGACTACGGCGAGTCGATCGTCAAGCAGTGCGACATCCGCGTCCTGCTGGGCCAGACGCCGGAGGCGGCCGACACGCTGACGCGCTATTTCGACCTGTCCCCCGCCGAGCGCCGCGCGCTGCTGCACGCGCGCCCCGGCGAGGGACTGCTGTTCGTCGGCCGCTCCCACGCCGCCTTCGAGGCCACCGTCAGCCGCCGCGAGTACGCCGTGCTCACCACCCGGCCGGCTGACCTGACCCAAGCCGCTTTGAGAGAGCCAACCCCCGATACCTCGTGAGGCGCCGCGCCGGCTGCGGCTGCCTGGGCTGCGGCGCGCTGCTGTTCGTCACGTTCGCGATCCTGACCGGCTCGGTCGGCGTCCTCGCCGGCAACTGGGGCGGGCTGGCCCGGCCAGCGGTGCCAGATCCGACCACCGCGGTGGACGACATCCCCGCCGACTACCTGACCCTGTATCAGGATGCCGGCCGCGACTTCGGCCTCGAATGGCCGGTGCTGGCCGCGGTTGGACGAGTCGAGAGCGACCACGGCCGCCTGACCGCCGGCTGCGAGCCGAACGAAGCAGGTGCCGTCGGGCCGATGCAGTTCCTGCCCACCAGCTTCGCCCAGGCGTCTGGCTGGGCCGGGCTGGCTGACGCCGACATCTGCGATCCCGCCGACGCCATCCGGGCCGCAGCTGCCTACCTGCGTCACTTCGGAGCGCCCGACGATTGGCGCCGGGCGCTCATCTCCTACAACCGCTCGCAGGCCTACGTCGACCTGGTGCTGGCCTGGGCGGCCCGCTACGGCCATGCCACCGCAGTCGTGTGGCCGCTCGACGGACGCATCACCCAGTTCTTCGGGCCGACCGACTTCGAGCTGGAGCCACCACTGTGGTATCGCGGCCAATGGTACGAGCGTTTCCATGCTGGCCTCGACATCGCGGCGCCGCTCGGGACGCCGGTGGTCGCCCTCGCCGCCGGGGTCGTCACCTTCGCCGGCGTGATCGCCGACGGCGCGGTGGTTGTCGAGATCGAGCACGCCCCGGGCGTGACGTCGGCCTACGCCCATCTCGAGCCCGAGCTGCCTGTGCGCGCCGGCCAGCCGGTGACGGCCGGCCAGGTCGTCGGAACAGTCGGCCTCACTGGCGTCACCACCGGACCCCATCTGCACCTGGCCGTCTTCGCCGGCGGCGAGTTCGTCGATCCGCTGTCAGTTCTTCCAGCCCGCATCGAGGAGGTGCCCCATGGCCGTTGAGTTCTATCTCCGTCATCTGTCCCCCATCTCGCCGCAAGGAGGTCGCCATGGCCGTTGAGTTCCCGATTCCCTACGAGCTGTTCCTCATCGTGCCGGCGCTGCTCGGCGGCGCGCTGCTCGCCGTCCAGCTCGGTCCGCGGCTCGTCGCCGCCCAGCGCCAGGCGGCGTACGAGCGGGTGATCGCTAGCGAACTCGAACGGCTCGAGATCGCGGTGCCCGCCAATCAGCGTCTCGACCCCTATACGCCGGTCGAGCTCATCCGCGCGCTCCATCCCCGACAGCGCCGCGGCGTCGACCGTTGGGCGGTGGGCTGGCCGCCGTTCGAGGTGCGCGTGGTGGCTCGCGATGGCGAGCTGGCGTGGCAGGTCGACGCCCCGCGTCAGCTAGGCCATCAGCTCATGGCGGCCGTGCGCAGCCTGTATCCGGGCAGCGAGATTGCCAAAGTTGAACGCGTAGATACCGAGGCGAGCGCGACCGCGGTCGGTAGTCTCACGGCCCCCGGTCACTGGCCATTGGGCGATCCGGCTGAGCCGGGGCGGGCGCTGGTTCAGCTCGCAGCGCTCCTCGAACAGTCACCACTCGATCACGGTGAGGTACGACTGCGGCTCCTCGCCAAGCCGATCGCGCCCGAGCGGTGGCAGCGCGCGCTGTATCCCGAGGAGCAACGCGGGCGCTCGTTCGCCAGCATCGCCGGCGAAGCGCTGCTGGACGCGATCTTCAATCGCCCCAGCAGCATCGGCCACGACGCCCCGCTCGTGTTATCCGCCGCCGAGCGGGAGGCGCGATCGAGCAAGCGGGTGGCGCAGGTCGGGTTCGAGGTTGGCATGCTGCTCGAGGTTGCAGGACTCGAGGTCGCCGAGGCCAAGGCGCTGCTGTGGCAGCTGATCGACTTTGCCGACGCCATCGGGGACGGGCGCCAGGCGATCGCGTGGACCATCCGGCCCGGCGTGGTCGAGCGCCCGCGACGCGCACCGCTGGGCGACTGGGAGCTCGCCAAGCTCTGGCGCCTGCCGGACGCCGCCTTCGATGGCGCCCATCTCCGGCGCCAGCGGCCGATGATCGGACCGGCCCCGGCGCCCGCGCCGCGCGGCGGGCTCATCACCATCGGCGAGACGCGCCAGGGAGCCCTGCAGCTCAGCGTCGAGCAGCTCGCGCGCCACATGCTGGTGGTGGGCGCCACCGGCGCCGGCAAGAGCACCATGCTCGTCGATCTGGCGCTGGGGGTGCTGGACACGCCCATCGGGGCGACCGTGATCGACCCCCACGGCGACCTGGCCACCGATATCCTCAGTCGCGTTCCCGTCCGACACGCCGACCGGGTGCGGGTGCTGCGCCTGGCGGACAAGGCCCATCCACGCGGCTTCAACTTCCTCGAGCGTGCCGATCTCGACGAGGCGCAGCTGGTGGCAAGCGAGTTCGTGGCGCTGTTCGAGGACCTGTGGCCCAAGTTCTGCGGCCCCAAGATGGCGCACTACCTGCGCAAGTCGCTGCTCACCATGCTGTCGCACCCCGAGCCGCAGACGGTGATCGAGCTGGTCCGGCTGCTGACCGACGACGACCTGCGCGAGAACGACTACATGCGCTACGTGGCGGACGACCCGCTGCTGTTCGACTTCTGGCGCAACGAATGGCCGTCGCGCAGCGCGCGCGAACACGACAGCTCGATCAAGGCGGTCCTCAACAAGCTTGGTGCGTTCGTCAGCTACCACTCGATTCGCCACGTCGTGGGCCAGGGCGTCAGCTCGCTGCGCCCGCGCGACGTGATGGATCACGGCGACCTGCTCGTGGTCGATCTGTCCCGCGTCGGCGGCGACAACGCCAGCCTGTTCGGTGCGATGCTCATCGGCCGCTACTACATCGACGCCGTCGGCCGCCAGGGAACGACGATCGCCGAGCGCCGCCAGCACCTGCTCATCGTCGACGAGGCGCAGCGCTTCAGCACCCGCGCCATGGACAAGATCCTGGTCGAGGGGCGCAAGTTCGCCCTGGCCGGAGTCCTGGCCACCCAGTCGCTCAACGGGGCCGACCGACGCCTGCACGACACGATCGTGACCAACGTCGCCACCATGGCCCTGCTGTCGCCGGGCGCCGATGACGCCAGGGAGCTGGCACGCCTGTTCACCCCGCTGGGCGAGAGCGACCTGCTGGCGCTCCAGCGTCACGAGTTCGCGTTGCGCATGCCCGGTGCCGACGACCGCCCGACGGTCTATGGCGGACGCGTGCGGCTGCCCGCCGCCGGAGACCCGGCTCGAACCGCTGCTCTCGTGGCCGCC
>Ga0136633_1002749_pt1 | contig 11943 bp, 9 predicted proteins | sample AntDrymeUQ832206_2_FD_105494 | JGI IMG/M metagenome (GOLD analysis project Ga0136633, IMG submission 105494) | Polar desert sand microbial communities from Dry Valleys, Antarctica - metaG UQ83 (22.06) | ecosystem: Environmental > Terrestrial > Soil > Desert | place: Antarctica: Dry Valley...
CTGCACCACGTGATCGAGGAGGGACTCGCGGACCATGCGGAAGTTCGAGTCCTCGTGGTCGGCGGGCACGGCGCGATCGTCGCCGAACCACAGGACGGCATGCGACCAGTCGTCCTGCCGCTCGGCCGCCGCACGGTAAGCGGCACGCGGCGTCGAGCCGCCCGACAGGGCGATCCGCGAGCCGACCTGCGCGTGCACGGCGAGCAGGGCCGCGGCCTCCGCGACGACGTCGTCGACGACCCGGATCTCGGGTCGTCCTTGGCGGGTCACGATGCGATCATCTCCCGTGCCGCGGCCAGGGCGGGCGCGTAGGTGGGATCGCGCAGCAGAGCCTGGCGCACGCCCTCGCCGAGGATCCCGCTCTCCCCGCGCGAGGCCCCGAGCACCGTCCACACGCTTCGCATCCCGTCGCGGCGCACGCGCACCGAGCGCAGGCCGCCCGGCGCGCGGTCGAGCGCGACGGACTCACCCGAGGCCGTCTGCACCGTCACGCCGGACAGCCCGGGAGATGTCATCTCCGGGACTGGCTCCAAAGTCAGCGCAACTTCATCACGGCGGGCGCGCGCCCGCCCGCGCAACGTGTCGCCGTGAGCGGTGAGCGTTTCGGGCCGCCAGCCGAGGCGGGAGGCCAGCCACCCGCAGAACAACGCAGCCGACGCGGAGGAGTCGGCTCGATGGCGGACCGTCACCGCGCTGATCTCGCCGAGGCCGCGGCGCCACTCCGGGGGGTCGAACGCGGCTGCCAGCCGCTCCCGCCACGGCGTCGAGCGCAGCCAGGCGAGGTCGACGACGTACAGGTCGCGCGCCCACTCGGCCGCCGCCGCGAGCGCCCCGTCCACGGCGTCCGCACCGACGCTGTCGAGCAGGACGACCTGCGCGTGGCGGCGCAGGGCCTGCACGGCGTCGTCGTGGCCGTGCGGCGACCAGATGACGGTCGCGAGATCCGACACGAGCAGTGGGTCCACGATCGTCGCGAGACCGCGCAGGTGGTGCGGGCCGAGCGAGATCTCGACCCGCTCGCGCGTCACGGAAAGGCGACCGGGCACGGGGACCGCGTCGTCGAAGGCGAGGCTGGCCCACGCGTCGAGCGACCGCCTTCCTGCCTCCACCTTGCAGAGGACGGTGCGCGACGGGTGGTAGCGCCCGACCGCCTCGAGGCGGTTCTCGACCTCGCCCGCGTAGGCGGCGTCCACGATCACCACGAGGTTGAGCACGCGCGCGGGGGCGAACGCCTCGTCGATCGCGTGGCGCTGGTTGAGAAGCTCGCGCAGCGCCGCCTCGATGGCGCCGGGGGTCGTGTCCCGTTCGGCCCAGACCTCCTCGGCCATCGCGGTCAGAGACTCCGCCAGGAGCGGTTCTCACCGAGCAGGGCATCCGCCTCAGCGGGTCCCTCCGAGCCGGCTGCGTAGGTCGCGAGCGGCACGTCCCCGGCGCGCCAAGCGTCCAGTACCGGATCGATGATCGACCACTGCGCATCGACTTCGTCCCCGCGCGTGAAGAGCGTGGAGTCGCCGCGCATGGCGTCGAGGATCAGCCGCTCGTAGGCCTCGGGCGACTGCGACAAGAAGGTCGTGCCATAGCGGAACTCCATCGCCACGGGACGGATCCGCATGCGCGCGCCGGGGATCTTGGCCCCGAGGCGCAGCGAGACGCCCTCGTCGGGCTGCATGGTGAGGATCAGCTGGTTGGGCTCGACGCCCACCGACCCGTCCGTCTGGAAGGCCATGTGCGGGACCGGCTTGAGCTGCACCGCGATCTCGGTCACCTTGCGCGCCAGCCGCTTGCCGGTGCGCAGGACGATCGGGACGCCCGACCAGCGCCAGTTGTCGACCTCGAGGCGCAGCGCGGCGTAGGTTTCCGTGGCCGAACCTTCCGGCACCCCCTCCTCGTCGAGATAGCCCGCGACCTCCTCGCCGCCGCTCACCCCGGTTGCGTACTGCCCGCGCACGGTCGCGCCGGGCGCCGGCGGCCGGATTGCCTGCAGGACCTTGACCTTCTCGTCGCGCACCTGCTTGGAGTCGAAGGCGGCCGGCGGCTCCATGCAGAGCAGGCACAGCAGCTGCAGCATGTGGTTCTGGACGAGGTCGCGCAGCGCACCGGCCTGGTCGTAGTAGCCCGCCCGCGTCCCGATTCCGATGTCCTCCGACGCGGTGATCTGGACGTGATCGATGTAGTTGCGGTTCCAGAGCGGTTCGAACATGGCGTTCGCGAAGCGGAACGCGAGCATGTTCTGGACGGTCTCCTTGCCCAGGTAGTGATCGATCCGGTAGATCTGGCGCTCCCGGAAGGACGTCGAGACGACCTCCTGCAGCGCCCGGGCGGAGGCGAGATCGGTGCCGAAGGGCTTCTCGATGATGACCCGGACCTCCGCGCCCGACTCATCGTTGAGCCCGGCGGCGGCCAGCGTCGTCGCGATGATCCCGAAGTACTCGGGCGCCGTGGAGAGGTAGAAGGCGCGGTTGAGCGGCTCCCCGGCGGCGTCGAGCGCCTCGACGGCCGCGCGGAGCCGGACGTAGCCCTCGGCGTCGTCGAAGGAGAAGCCGATGTAGCTCAGCCGCTCCAGGAGCGCGTCGAGCACGTCGGGATCGGGGTCGTGGCGGCTGTGCTCGACGATCGCCTCGCGGGCGATCTGGCGGAACTCGTCGTCGGTCTGCGGGCGCCGGGAAATCCCGATCAGGTTGAAGCGCTCGGGCAGCGAACCTTCGTGGGCGAGGTTGTAGAGCGCGGGCAGGAGCTTGCGCTTCGCGAGGTCGCCCGTGGCGCCGAAGATGGTGAGGGTGGTCGGCGGGACCGGAAGCCGCTCGAGGCCCTCCACGAGCGGGTTGACGTCCGCCACTAGGACCGTTCCACCGCGTGCCCGCCGAACTGGTTGCGCAGCGCGGCGAGCACCTTGTGCGCGTACTCGCCCTCGTTGCGGCTGTAGAAGCGCGCGAACAGCGCGGCGGTGATGACCGGGGTGGGGACGTCGAGATCGATGCCGTCGACGACCGTCCAGCGGCCCTCGCCCGAGTCGTTGACGTGGCCCTTGAGCGCAGCCAGGTCGTTGCCCTCCTCGGCGAACGCGCGCTCGGCGAGCTCGCACAGCCACGAGCGCACGACGCTGCCGCGGTTCCACAGCCCGGCGACCTCCTTGAGGTCGACCTCGAACGGGGACTTGTGCATCAGCTCGAAGCCCTCGGCGTAGGCCTGCATCATCCCGTACTCGACGCCGTTGTGGACCATCTTCACGAAGTGCCCGGCGCCCGGAGCCCCGAAGTGGCGCCATCCGTCGGGCGGGGCCAGCACGTCGAGGATCGGCGCGAGTCGCTCGACGCCCTCCTCGGGCCCGCCGACCATCATGCAGTAGCCGGCCTCCAGCCCCCAGACGCCGCCGCTCGTCCCCACGTCGACGTAGTGGATGCCCTGCTCGCGCAGCGCCTCCGCGCGGCGCACGTCGTCGTGCCACTTGGAATTGCCGCCGTCGACGATCAGGTCGCCCGGGTCGAGCAGGTCGGCGAGCCGCTCGACCGTCTGCTCCGTCGGGTCGCCCGCCGGCACCATGATCCAGACCGTGCGCGGCGCCTCGAGCTGCTCCACGAGCGCCTCGAGCGATTCTGCGCCCGTGGCTCCGTGGCCCGCGGCGGCCGCTACGGCGTCGGCGGAGAAGTCGAAGGCCGCCACCGCGTGGTCGGAGTCCCGCAGGATGCGGTGGACCATGTTGCCGCCCATCTTCCCCAGGCCGACGAAACCGATCTGCACTGGCGCTCCTTGCTCGACGAAGTGGTGGCGGACGCTACCGCAGGTCGTCGATTGCGAGCGCCCACAGCGCGATGCAGACGGCCGTGACGGCGATCGTCGCGTAGAAGGCCTCCATCTCGTCCGGCACCCGGGCCTCCCGCGGGGTCATTCGGCCGCGTACCCAGACGATGCCGAAGGCCAGCAGCGGGGCGCCCAAGATCGGGTAGATGACGAACCCCACCTCGCCCGCGATCCAGCCGCCGAAGGTCAGCGCGACAAGGACGCCGCCGATGGCCAGCGGGATCCTCACGCTCCCGCGCGCACCCGCTCCGCCAGCGCGCCGATGCCCTCGGCCAGGGCGCCGGCGGCCAGCCGGACCCGCACCGCTGGCCGGCCGTGCGCGCGCAGCGTCTCGAGGTCCCCGTCGGCCTGTGCGGAGATCAGCGTGCGGAAGGAGAACGCCTCCCCCGGGATCGCTGTGTCGGCGGCCGAGTCGTGGACGAGCTGGAGAAAGCGTCCCTGCTCGGGGCCACCCTTGTGGTACTGGCCCGTCGAGTGCAGAAAGCGCGGGCCGTAGCCGAACGTCGTCGCCACCCCGAAGCGCTCCAGGAGCGCCGCCCGCAGCTCGAGCACCGCGGCGTCCACCCCCTCCCCGTAGGGCAGGTAGCCCATGATCGCGACGTAGTCCGGGGCGACGAGGCCCTCGAGCAGCTCCGCGAGATCGCCGTCCTCGGCGTCGACGCCCTGCTCCAGCGCGCGCGCCGTGTTGTCCTTGGCCTCCTGCACGTTGGGCTGGTCGAACGGGTTGATGTGAAGGACCCAGCCCGCGACGGCCGTGGCGAACTCCGAGAGAAAGAAGATGCGCCCGAGGTCGCCTGGCCCCTGCACGGGCAGCGTCACCGTCGGGTGGCCCGCGCCGGCGGCCGCCGCGATGAACGCGTCGTGGTCCCCCTCGGGCGCGTCCGTGTCGCGCAGGTGGACGAAGACGCGGTCGTCGCCGTAGGTACCGACGTCGGCGAGCGGCTCGTCGGCGATCGGGAGGGTGCCTCGTCCCTGCTTGCCCGTGGACTCCGCCACGAGCTGCTCCACCCACAGTCCGAACGACCCGAGCGGTGCGTCGACGACGAAGCCCACCTTGTCGCGGCCGTGCAGGGCCAGCTCGCCGAGCACGCATCCGAGCCACATCCCCGCGTTCTCGTCCGAGTCCTTTCGGCAGGCCTGCTCGGCCACTCCCGCCGCGCGCAGCTGGCCCGCCACGTCGACCCCGGCGAGGGCGGCGGGCACGAGCCCGAAGTAGGAAAGCGCGGAGTAGCGGCCGCCGATGTCCGGGTCGTTGACGAAGGTCCGGCGGAAGCCGTGGCGCTCGGCCAGGTCGGCCAGCCCGGACCCGGGGTCCGTGATCGCGACGAAGCGGCGGCCGTCCTCTCCTGACCACGCCCAGAAGTGCTTGAACAGCGACAGCGTCTCGATCGTCCCGCCGGACTTCGTGGAGACGACGACGAGCGTGCGCTCCGGATCGAGTCCCTCGGCGAGTGCAGAGATCGTCTCGGGCTCCGTCGTGTCGAGGACGTGCAGGCGCAGGCCGCCGGCGTCGCCATAGGACCGCCGGAAGACCTCCGGGGCGAGCGACGACCCGCCCATGCCGAGCAGCAGCGCGTCCGTGAACCCCTCGCCCCGTACCTCCTCCACGAAGCTCCCGAGGTCGTCCGCCGCCTCGCGCAGCGTGCCCGTCACCGTCAGCCACCCCAGGCGGTCGGCGAGCTCAGCCGTGCCGACGGGGCCCCAGAGAGTCGCGTCGCGCCGCCAGATGCGCCCCACCACGTCCTCCTCGGCCGCGCGCCGCAGACGGTCCGCGACCGCGTCCTGCAGCGTCTCCGGGAGGTCGCCCTCGATCGCCGCCGTGCTCATCCTGGGCCTCCTGGGGTGCGGGAGGCGACGCGCTGCGCGATTCGCCGCGCCCGCCCGGCCACCTTCTCGCTCGTGAACCCGAAGTGCTCCGCGAGGGCCTTCGCCGGCGCCGAGGCGCCGAAGCTCTCCATCGCCACGACGTCGCCGTCCTCGCCGACCCAGCGGTCCCAGCCCATCGGGCTCGCCGCCTCGACGGCGACCCGGGCACGCACCGCGCGGGGCAGCACCGCCTCGCGGTAGGCGTCGTCCTGCTCGGCGAACGCGTCCATGCACGGCATCGACACCACGCGCACCCGACTGCCGTCGGCCTCGAGGAGTTCCGCCGCGTCCAGGCACACCTGCACCTCCGAGCCCGTGCCGATGAGGATGACGTCCGGCTCACCTCCATCGGCGTCGCGCAGCACGTAGGCGCCGCGCGCAACCGCGTCGCCGGGGACGGACGCGGGGTCGAGCGTCGGGAGGCCCTGGCGCGAGAGGGCGAAGGCGGTCGGCCCCTCCGTGCGGTTGATCGCGTGGCGCCACGCCTGCGCGGTCTCGTTGAAGTCGGCCGGGCGGACGACGTGCAGGTTCGGGATCGCCCGCAGGCCGACGAGCTGCTCGATCGGCTGATGGGTGGGCCCGTCCTCCCCCAGGCCGATTGAGTCGTGCGTGAACACGAAGACGGACGGGACGCCCATGAGCGCCGCCAGGCGCATGGCGGCCTTCATGTAGTCGCTGAAGATGAGGAACGTGGCCCCGTAGCCACGGAGACCGTGCAGGGTGAGCCCGTTGACGACGGCGCCCATGCCGTGCTCGCGGATGCCGAAATGCAGGTTGCGCCCGCCGAAGCGGCCGGCGGCGACCGACTCCGCCCCGTCGATCAGCGTGAGCGTCGAGGGCCCGAGGTCGGCGCTGCCGCCCACGAGCTCCGGGACCTGGGCGGCGGCCCACTGGATCACCTGGGAGGACGCCTTGCGGGTGGCTATCGCGCCGTCCTCCGGGGTCTTGACGGGCAACTCGGCGTCCCAGCCAGCGGGCGGGCGGCGCGACTGCAGCTGCTCGAACTGCGCGGCGAGGTCCGGGTGCGCGTCGCGATAGGCGGCGAAGCGCTCCTGCCACTCCGCGTAGGCCGTCTCGCCGCGCTCGACCGTCGTGCGGAAGTGGGCGAGCACCTCGTCGGGAACGTGAAAGGGCTCCTCACCCGGCCAGTCGTAGGCCTCCTTGGTGAGCCGGACCTCCTCCTCGCCCAGCGGCGAGCCGTGTGCCTCGCCCGTGTCCTGCTTGTTCGGCGAGCCGGGCGCGATGTGCGTGCGCACGATGATCAGGCTCGGGCGGTCGTGCACCTGGCGCGCGATCCGCACGGCACGGCCGATCCGCTCGAGCGAGATGTCCTCCCCGAGGTCCTGCACATGCCAGCCGTAGGCGTGGAAGCGCAGCCCCACTTCTTCGGAGAAGGCGAGCGCGGTGTCGCCCTCGATGGAGATGTGATTGTCGTCGTAGAAGGCGACGAGCCGGCCTAGGCCGAGGTGGCCGGCCAGCGAGCACGCCTCGCTCGCGACGCCCTCCTGCAGGTCGCCGTCGGAGGCGATCGTGAAGGTGAAGTGGTCGACGATCTCGTGGTCCTCGACATTGAAGCGCTCAGCGAGGATCCGCTCTGCGAGGGCGAGCCCGACGGCCATCGAGATGCCCTGGCCGAGCGGCCCCGTGGTTGCCTCGATGCCTGCGGCGTGGCCGTATTCGGGATGCCCGGCGGTGGGCGAGCCGAGCTGGCGGAAGTTCTTCAGGTCCTCGAGGGTGAGCCCGTAACCGGTCAGGTAGAGCATCGAGTAGAGAAGCATCGACGCATGGCCGGCGCTGAGGACGAAGCGGTCGCGGTCGGGCCAGTCGGGCTGCGACGGCGCGTGCTTCATCACCTGCGTGTAAAGCGAGTACGCCACTGGCGCGAGCACCATCGGCGTCCCCGGGTGGCCCGAATTGGCCTTCTGGACGGCGTCCATCGACAGGGTTCGGATCGTGTCCACGCACAGCGTGTCCAGGGCCTGGGGCTCGGTCATGGAGCCGACGCTATCGCGCCCGGTCCGTAACAGGCGCGCCGCCCGTCGTACCCTGCTCAAGGATGTTCTTCACCCGCAGGAGGAGAGGCATGAGCCAGCACGTCGACGACGCCCAGCGCGAGGTCGCCAAGACGGACGAAGAGTGGCGCCGGGAGCTCTCTCCCGAGCAGTACGAGATCCTGCGCAAGGCGGGAACCGAGCGCGCCTTCACCGGCAAGTACTGGGACAACCACCAGGACGGCATCTACCGCTGCGCCGGCTGTGGCGCCGAGCTGTTCGACGCCGGCACGAAGTTCGAATCCGGGTCGGGATGGCCGAGCTTCACGGAACCCAAGTTCGCCGAGGCGGTGGAGATGCGCGTGGACAAGTCGCTGCTCATGACGCGCACCGAAGTCGTGTGCAAGCGCTGCGGCGGCCACCTCGGCCACCTCTTCGACGACGGCCCGCGCGACAAGGGCGGGATGCGCTTCTGCATCAACTCCTGCGCCCTCGAGCTGGAGACCGGGCAGGACTGACTCCTGCTGGTGGCGGAGCGGCTTCCTCTAGATTCGCCCGGGTGACCGCCCCCGCCACCACCGATTCCGACCTCGAGCACGTCGCGTGGGACCTGTCCCACCTGCTCGAGGACCCCTCCGCCGAGCCCGTGCCGACCGTGGAGTCGATGCTCGCCAGCTCGCACGCGCGCGCGGAGGCCTTCGCCGCGCGCCATCGCGGGCGGATGGCCGAGCTCGACGGCGCCGGTCTGGCGGCGGCGATGCGCGAGCTCGAGCAGATCGAGGACGCGGTCGGCCGCGCGTACTCCTACGCCGCGCTGCGGTTCTCGACCGACACCGCCGACCCTCCGCGCGGCGCCCTGCTGCAGCGAGTGCAGGAGCTCGCCACGCAGATCCAGACGCGGCTCGTGTTCTGGGAGCTCGAATGGGCGGCGCTCGAAGACGAGCGCGTCGACGAATTGCTCGCGCACCCCAAACTCGACTTCGCGCGCCACCACCTGCGCTCCGCGCGCCGCTACCGCCCTCACCTGCTCTCCGAGCCCGAGGAGAAGATCCTCTCCGAGAAGGCCGTGACGGGCTCGAACGCCTGGGGCCGGCTGTTCGAGGAGCACCTCTCCGCCGTCGAGGTCGACGTGCCGGACGAGGACGAGGCCATTCCGCTCGAGGTCGCCCTCTCGCGACTGTCCTCCCCCGACCGCGAGGTGCGCCGCGTCGCCGCCGAGTCGGTGACCGCCGCGCTGGCCCCCGGCCTGCGCACCCGTGCCTACATCTTCAACACGCTGCTGGCCGACAAGGCGACGGACGACCGCCTGCGCGGCTATACGCACTGGCTGCAGTCGCGAAACCTCTCCAACGAGGCCTCCGATGCGTCCGTCCAGGCGCTCGTGGACTCCGTGAAGAGCCGCTACGAGATTGCCCGCCGCTGGTACCGGCTGAAGGCCAAGCTGCTCGGCGTGGACCGGCTGCGCGACTACGACCGCATGGCCGCCGTCACGCAGGACGAGGAGATCATCCCCTGGAACGAGGCCCGCGAGATCGTGCAGGACTGCTACGGCTCGTTCTCGTCCGATCTCGGGAACCTCGTCAACCGGTTCTTCGAGGAGTCGTGGATCGACGCCCCGCTGCGGCCGGGCAAGCGCTCAGGCGCCTTCTGTGCATACACGACGCCGTCCGTGCACCCGTACGTGCTGCTCAACTACACGGCCAAGCGCCGCGACGTGCTGACGCTCGCCCACGAGCTCGGCCACGGCGTGCACGCGGCGCTGGGCGGGTCGCAGGGCGTCTTCCACATGGCGACGCCGCTGACGCTGGCCGAGACGGCCTCCGTGTTCGGCGAGGAGATCGTCTTCGGGCGCCTGCTCGAGCGCGCCGAGACCCCGCAGTCGCGTCTGGACCTGCTCGCCTCGAGCATCGAGGGCTCGATCGCCACCGTCTTCCGACAGATCGCCATGAACGCCTTCGAGCACGCCGTCCATACGGACCGCCGCGAGAACGGGGAGCTGTCGGTCGACCGCTTCTGCGAGCTGTGGGCGACTTCGCAGCAGGACATGCTCGGGGACGCGGTCGAGGTGACGGAGGGCTATCGCACCTGGTGGTCCTACATCCCCCACTTCATCGCCACGCCCGGCTACGTCTACGCCTACTCCTACGGCCAGCTGCTGGCGCTGTCGGTGTACGCCCGCTACCAGGACGAGGGCGAGGGCTTCGTGCCTGCCTACCTCGAGCTGCTGTCCTCCGGCGGGTCGAAGTCGCCCGGAGACCTCGGGCGCATCGTCGGCATCGACCTGGCCGACCCGGGCTTCTGGGACAGTGGACTGGACTTGGTCGAACGCCAGCTCGACGCGGCCGAGGAGGCCGCGCGCGAGGCTGGACGGATCTAGAGGAGGAGTGGCTAGGCCGCGGCGCGCAGGGCGGCGAGGCCCGGCAGCTTGGCCAAGCGGGCCAGCGCGCGCTCTTCGGCGGCGCGGGCCTCGCGGACCGGGACGCCGAGGCGGCGGGCGGTCTGCTCGATCGAGTGCTCGCCCTCGTCGCCCGTGCCGAAGCGCAGGTGGATGACGTCGCGCTCGGGCTCGGGAAGCGCGTCGAGCGCCTCGCGGACCTCGTTCTTGCGCATGGACGACTCGACCTGATCCTCGGTGGAGGGTCCGTCGACGGCGATCAGCGCGCCCAGGGACGTGTCCCCGTCCTCGCCGACGCCGGCGTCGAGCGACGCGAGCGTGCGAGCGTGGGAGCGCAGCAAATCGACTTCCTCGGGCGTGAGGCCGGTCTCCTTGGCGATGTGATCGATGGACGGCTCCTCACCGAGCTTCACGGCGAGCTCGCGCTCGGCGCGCTCCACCTTGCGGGCGCGCTGGGCGACGTGTGCGGGCAGGCGGATCGTGCGGCCCGTGTTGTCGAGGCCGCGCTGAAGCGCCTGGCGGATCCAGATCGTCGCGTAGGTGGAGAAGCGGAAGCCCTTGCGCCAGTCGAACTTCTCGGCGGCGCGGATGAGCCCGAGCATGCCTTCCTGGACGAGGTCGTTCATCGACAGGCCCTGGCCCTGGTACTTGCGGGCCACGGAGACGACGAGGCGCAGGTTGCAGTTGATCAGGCGCTCCTTGGCCGACAGGTCGCCCTTCTCGATGCGCTGAGCGAGCTCGATCTCCTCGTGCGGCATGAGCAGGCGGAACTTGCCCGCCTCGCGCAGGAGCTGCTCTAGCGGGTCGAGCAGGATCTCGTCAGGTTCGAGCAGCTTTGAGGTATCGATGCGTTCTAAGGGAGTCAAAATTTCCTAGTTTCGAAGCAAAACCGACTACGTGAGTCGGATTTTACGCTTTCTTCGTTGTCGGCGCAACCATCCTGTCCGTCTTGGCGCGCCGTCAACGATGCCGTGCGGCCCTAATCGGGGCCTAAGCCTGCAACGGAGATGTCACCTCAGGCGTTGCGGGCATTCCCGCGCCGGACGAGGAGTAGTCCATCCGTACTACCACCGGCGCAGCCGATTCACCCATCCGTACCTCAAGAGGGGGAGCGCGGTTACATCGGTGGGCGAAAGTTCGTGACCGAACCAGACGCCGGAACGCCTACACCCGCGCCTCTCCGTGCCCCACCACAACACCGAGAGAGTTGCGGATCTCGGGCCGCGCGAGCCGGTCGAGTGCCTCACCGGACGCCGTGCGGCCGAGCAGCACGCGGACGGCGGCGACGCCAGCCGGGTCAACCGCCCGCTTTGCCCCGTCGATCACCTTGAGCGCCAAACCGCGCCCGTCCTCCAGACCTATCGCGAGCAGTCCCTCGGCACCCACCTTGGCCACCAGCCCGGGCACCGCTCGCATGAGCTCCGTGTCGATCGCGCCGTCGAAGGCCACGAGCTGCGGGTGCGAACGCATCGCGTCGGCCACGCGTGTGCCGTCCTCTCCCATGTCGCCGCCCGCCAGGCGGCCGAACGCCGTGGCGATCGCGACGAGGGGGAGGTGGAACGTCGGCATGCCGCACCCGTCCGTGCCGGCGGGGAGCGCATCCGGCACGGCGCCCGCCGCCTCGGCGACCGCCGCGCGCATCACGACGGCCAGAGGATGACTCGTCTCGAGATATCCCGCCGCCGGCCAGTCCTCCTGCCGGCAGAGCGCGAGGGCCAGCGCGTGCTTGCCCGAGCAGTTGTGGGTCAGTCGCCCCGGCAGCGCGCCGCGCGCGCGCAATCGATCGGCGGCCGCCGCGTCCAGCGGCTCGAGGGGGCCGCAGGCGAGGTCGGCCTCGGCACATCCGCAGGCGGCGAGGATCTCGAGGACGGCCGAGAGATGCTCCTCCGTGCC
>Ga0136633_1002750_pt1 | contig 11939 bp, 15 predicted proteins | sample AntDrymeUQ832206_2_FD_105494 | JGI IMG/M metagenome (GOLD analysis project Ga0136633, IMG submission 105494) | Polar desert sand microbial communities from Dry Valleys, Antarctica - metaG UQ83 (22.06) | ecosystem: Environmental > Terrestrial > Soil > Desert | place: Antarctica: Dry Valley...
TGGCCTGCCAGCCCGGCGATATCCTCGAGTTCCTTCCCGACGCCGCCGAGGAAGCGGAAGCGGCATGAACATCATCATGGCCATTCATATCGCGGGCGGAATTCTGGCGCTTCCCGCCGGCACGATCGCAGTCATGGCCCGCAAGGGCGGCCGACTGCACGTCTGGGCCGGAAATGTCTTCTTCGCTTCGATGCTCGTTCTCGGAGTGACGGCCGCGTTGATGGCCTGGAGCGTGGTCATGGATGGCGCCACGACACCGGCGGGCCCCGGCGTGATCTACGCCCTCGCTCTCGTGTGCCTGACCGCCGGCCTGCTCGATCTCAATGCGATCCTGCGCAAGATGCTCACCCCCGCACAGCGGATCGCCCGACACCTGTGGCGGATGTGCTTCGCCTTCTTCATCGCGACCGGCTCCTTCTTCCTCGGCCAGCAGGATGTCCTGCCGCTGGCTGTGCGCGGCTCGCCGTTCCTCTTCGTCCTGGCCTTCGCCCCGTTCGCGGTGATGGCCTTCTGGCTGGTGCGGGTGCGGTTCGCGAAGGTGATCGCCAAGTTCAGGCTGCGCGCGGTGCCGGCCGTTCAGCCGGGGGCCTGAAACGGTGATCGACCGCATCTTTCCTCGCCAGGTCGACAATCGCTTCGACAGGCATCGCGCGGCGCTTTGGCTGCTCGGCACATTCATCGCGCTGAAGCTGGTGATGAGCGTCCGCTCGATCCTCGACACCGCCTCAATTGTCATCGGCGACGGCATTCCGCTCGACAGCTTCGGCGCGGCGGCGGCGCGCGAAGTGCTAACCCTGTTCGCGCTTATGGCGCTCGGGCAGCTGATGCTGGCGCTCATCGCGCTGACCGTCCTGCTCCGATACCGGGCGCTCGTCCCGCTGATCTGCTTGCTGCTGCTCGCCGAGCGGATTGCCAGCCGGCTGATCATCTTGAGCCGGGCGGAGGCAGGCGCCGAGAGCCCGCTGATCGTCTGGATCATGGCGATCACGCTACCGACGCTGCTGATCCTGGCGCTGGCCTTCTCGCTCATTCCAGCGCGCACGCGTGAGTTCAGGGAGGAAGGTCAATGAGCGAGGTTTCGCCGATCCGTTTATGGGTGATGCGGGCCATGTATCTGAGCATAGCGGTCGTCTCGGGCTCACGATCTGGCCGCTGATCGTCAGCCACGGCGCAACGCTGCCGCGCATGACCGGCGTGGCCTGGGCGCTGCTCGGGACGATTGGGCTGCTGGCGGTGCTCGGGCTGCGCTATCCGCTTCAAATGATTCCGCTGCTCCTGTTCGAGCTGATCTGGAAGGCGATCTGGCTGGTCGCCTTCGCCGGCCCACGCTGGTTCGACGGCACTCTGGACGAGGGAATGCGAAGCACTGTCTTCGACACTTCTCTGGGCGCCGTCCTGATTCTCGTGATCCCCTGGCGATATGTCTGGGCGAACTTTGCAACCAAGCCGGGCGATCCATGGAGGCTCCGCCGGGCAGGGAATGACGGGGCGACGGCGCGCGCCACGCCCTGAGCAGGCGTCCCTCGCCAATCCCCGCTTGCCCACTCCGACGGCCTTCCCTATATATCGCTCTCCTTCCTCGACATCGTTAGACGTTGAGGCTGGTCCCGGGGTCCGGGGCCGGCGGCGGAAGGTTTTGGCTTTTGAAAGGTCGCATGGCGGACATTGCTGCCCTTACGAGGATCGTCGCACTCGAGGTGGAGGCCGAGGGGCTCGCGCTCGTGCGCGTGATGATGATCGGCGGTAAGGACGATCCGACCCTGCAAGTGATGGCGGAGCGGCCGGAGACGCGGCAACTCGTAATTGCCGATTGCGAGCGGCTGTCGCGGCGGCTCTCCGAGCGCTTCGACGCGCTTGAGGCGGAAGGGGCAGATCCGATTGACGGTGCTTACCGGCTGGAGGTCAGCTCACCCGGGATCGATCGGCCGCTAACCCGCTCCCAGGATTATGAGGATTGGAAGGGCCACGACGCCCGCATCAGCCTCGTGGAGAAGCGCGACGGGCGGCATCAATATAAGGGCTCCTTGCTCGGCTTTGCCGATGGCGATGTATTGATCGACGTGCCGGGGCAGGGCGAGACCCGCTTGCCGCTCGCCCAAGTTCATTCGGCGAAGCTGGTCTTGACCGACCGGCTAATTGCCGCGACCGCGCCGCTCTCCACGGACGGTGCCGACGAAGTAGAAGAATTAGCAGAGGAACAGGACTGACCATGGCCACCGAAGCCCCCGCCGCAAGCCCGTCCGCTCCGGGCGCCGTTTCCGCCAACCGCGCCGAGCTGATCGCGATCGCCGACGCCGTCGCGCGCGAGAAGTTGATCGACCGCGAGATCGTCATCGAGGCGATGGAGGACGCGATCCAGCGCGCCGCCCGCTCGCGCTACGGCGCCGAGAACGACATCCGCGCCAAGCTCGATGGCGCCACCGGCGACCTGCGCCTGTGGCGCGTCGTCGAGGTGGTTGAAGAGGTCGAGGATTATTTCAAGCAGGTCAGCCTGGAAGAATCGCAGAAGCTCCAGCCCGGCGCCGTGGTCGGCGATTACATCGTTGACCCCCTGCCGCCGATCGAGTTCGGCCGGATTGCGGCGCAGGCCGCCAAGCAGGTGATCTTCCAGAAGGTCCGCGACGCCGAGCGCGAGCGCCAATATGAGGAGTTCAAGGAGCGCGGCGGCGAGATCATCACCGGTGTCGTCAAGCGCGTCGAGTTCGGCCATGTCGTCGTCGATCTCGGCCGCGCCGAGGGCGTCATCCGCCGCGACGCGCAGATTCCGCGCGAACTGCTGCGCGTCGGCGATCGCGTCCGCTCGCTGATCCTGCGCGTCATTCGCGAGAATAGGGGCCCGCAGATCTTCCTGTCGCGCGCCCATCCCGATTTCATGAAGAAGCTGTTCGCGCAGGAAGTGCCGGAAATTTATGACGGCATCATCGAGATCAAGGCCGCCGCGCGCGATCCGGGCAGCCGCGCCAAGATCGGCGTGCTCAGCCATGACGGCTCGATCGACCCGGTCGGCGCCTGCGTCGGCATGAAGGGCTCGCGGGTGCAGGCCGTGGTCCAGGAGCTGCAAGGCGAGAAGATCGACATCATTCCCTGGAGCGAGGATCTCGCCACCTTCGTCGTCAACGCGCTTCAGCCGGCGACGGTCGCGCGCGTCGTCATCGACGAGGAGGAGGATCGCATCGAGGTGGTCGTCCCCGACGACCAGCTCAGCTTGGCGATCGGCCGGCGCGGCCAGAATGTGCGGCTGGCCAGCCAGCTCACCGCCAAGGGCATCGACATCATGACCGAGGCGGATTCGAGCGAGAAACGCCAGCGCGAGTTCGTCGAACGCTCCGAGATGTTCCAGAACGAGCTCGACGTCGATGAGACGCTTGCTCAGCTGCTCGTCGCCGAGGGTTTCGGCGCGCTCGAAGAAGTCGCCTATGTCGAGGTCGACGAGATCGCAACGATCGAGGGCTTCGACGAAGAGCTGGCGGCGGAGTTGCAGAACCGCGCATCCGAGGCGCTGGAGCGGCGAGAGGCGGCGGCGCGCGAGGAGCGCCGCGGCCTGGGCGTCGAGGATGCGCTCGCCGAAATGCCTTATTTGACCGAGGCGATGCTGGTCACGCTCGGCAAGGCGGGGATCAAGACGCTCGACGATCTCGCCGATCTCGCCACCGACGAACTGGTTCAGAAGAAGCGCCCCGAGCAGCGCCGTCAGCGCGAGCCGAACAACCGGCCGGAGGACAAAGGCGGCGTGCTGGCCGAATATGGCCTGAGCGACGAGCAGGGCAATGAGATCATCATGGCCGCCCGCGCCCACTGGTTCGAGGACGAGGATGCGACCGCCGGGGAGGACGCGAATGCGGAAACCTCCCAATGAGGGGCTGAGGAGTCAGCCCCGAACCCCGGCTAAATTGAGAGGTGCGGATGTCCCCCGGACATCCGCAGCCCTGTCCGGGGGACAGGGCGACCTCATCAATGGGGGCGATGATAAGAATATTGCCGAGCGGACCTGCATCCTCTCGCGGCGCGTTGCGGCGCGTGCCGATCTCATTCGTCTCGCCCTCGGTCCTGACGGTCAGATCGCGCCGGACGTGCGGGCGCGGGCGCCGGGGCGCGGGGCATGGCTGGGCGTCGATCGCGCGACGCTCGATGCCGCCATCGCCAAAGGCAAACTGAAGGGCGCGCTTTCCCGCGCCTTTAAGACGAACGATCTCACCATTCCCGCCGATCTCGGCGAGCGGATTGAGGCGGCGCTGCGCCAGGACGCGCTCAACCGGCTCGGTCTGGAAGCCCGCTCGGGCAATCTCGCCACCGGCTCGGAGCGGATCGAGGATGCCGCGCGCGCCGGTCAGGTTCACGCGCTGCTCCACGCCGCCGATGCCGGCGGCGACGGCAATCGTAAGCTGGATCAGGCCTGGCGCGTCGGCGGTGAGGCGGAGGGAACGGACCTCAGGGGCTTGGTTCTGCCGGTCGATCGCCTTATCTTATCAATGGCGCTGGGCCGCGAAAATGTGGTACATGTCGCCATCACGGATCGGGCCGCTGCGGCGCGCGTCAACCACGCGCTCGCGCGGTGGCGCGCTTTTATCGGAGCCGATGTTCAGCTAAGCGCCGCGACGGCGGGGACGCCGGACGCGGCCGCCATGAGTGATTAGAGGGAATTTGCGTGAGCGAGACGACTGAAAAGCCGAAGCTGGGAGCGCGCGCGCCATTGGGCCTGAAGCGCACGGTGGAGACGGGCAAGGTGAAGCAGAGCTTCAGTCATGGCCGCTCGAACACCGTCGTCGTCGAGGTCAAGAAGCGCCGCATCCTCGGCCGTCCCGGTGAGGTCGAGGCGCCCCCGGCCGCGGCTCCGCCGCCCCCCGCTCCTGTCGCCCGCGCGCCTGAACCCGCGCCCGCGCCGCGCCCCGCCGCCCGCCCGGCAGACGACGCCGCAACCCGCAAGGAGCGGCAGGAGAAGCTGCTGCGCGAGGCCGAGGGAGCCCGGCTGAACAGCCTCGAAGAAGCGCGCCGCCGCGACGACAAGCAGGCGAAGGACGCGACCGAGGACGAAAAGCGTCGCGCCGAGGATAATCGCAAGGCCGAGGAAGACGCCCGCGTTCAGGCCGAGGAAGAGGCGCGCCGCGCCGCCGAAGCACCGCCGCCCGCGCCGGAGGCCGAAGCCTCGTCCGCGGAAGTCGCCGATGATGACGACCGCCGCCCGGCCCATGCCCGCCCGGCGCGTCAGGCCTTCACCCCGGTCAAGCGGCCCGAGCCGGCCCGCCCCGCGCGCAGCCGCGACGAGCGCCGCCAGTCGGGCAAGCTCACCGTCACCCGCGCTCTGGACGACAGCGGCGATGCCCGCGCCCGCAGCCTCGCCGCGCTCAAGCGCTCGCGCGAGAAGGAGCGCCGCGCCCACCAGCAGTCCGGGCCCTCCGCCAAGCAGGTCCGCGACGTCGTCGTTCCGGACAATATCACGGTTGCCGAGCTCGCCATCCGCATGGCCGAGCGCGGCGCCGATCTCGTCAAGTCGCTCTTCAAGATGGGCGTCGTCGTCACCGTCAACCAGACGATCGACCAAGACACGGCGGAGCTGCTGGTCACCGAATTCGGCCACAACATCATCCGCGTCAGCGAATCCGATGCCGACATCCAGGCCGAGACCGACGTCGATGCGGCGGAGACGCTGCAGCCGCGCCCGCCCGTGGTCACGATCATGGGCCATGTCGATCACGGCAAGACGTCGCTGCTCGACGCCATTCGTGGCGCCAATGTTGTCGCCGGCGAATCCGGCGGCATCACCCAGCATATCGGCGCCTATCAGGTCACGCTGAAGGACAAGTCGAAGATCACCTTCCTCGATACGCCGGGCCACGAGGCCTTCACCGAGATGCGCGCGCGGGGCGCCAACGTCACCGACATCGTCATCCTCGTGGTGGCGGCCGATGACGGCCTGAAGCCGCAGACGATCGAGGCGATCGCCCACACCAAGGCGGCCGGCGTGCCGATGATCGTGGCGATCAACAAGGTCGATAAGCCCGGCGCCAATCCGCAGAAGGTGCGCGAGGAATTGCTCCAGCACGAGATCGTCGTCGAGGCGATGTCCGGCGACGTGCAGGATGTCGAAGTCTCGGCGCTCAAGAAAACCAATCTCGACGGCTTGCTCGAGGCGATCGCGGTGCAGGCCGAGATTCTCGAACTCAGGGCCAATCCGGATCGCGCTGCGGAAGGCGCGGTGGTCGAGGCGAAGCTCGACAAGGGTCGTGGGCCGCTCGCCACCGTTCTCATCCAGCGCGGCACATTGAAGGTCGGCGACATCTTCGTCGCCGGGCCGATCTCCGGCAAGGTCCGCGCGATAATCGACGATCAGGGCCGCCAGGTGAAGGAGGCCGGGCCGTCCGTGCCGGTCGAGGTGCTTGGCCTGTCCGGTGTGCCTTCCGCCGGCGACACGCTCAGCGTGGTCGAGAATGAGGCGCGCGCCCGCGAGGTCGCCGCCTATCGCCAGAGCGTGATCGACACGAAGCGCACCGCCTTCGCGCCGGCCAGCCTCGACACGATGTTCTCGGCGCTGAAAGAGAAGCAGGCGATCGAATTCCCGCTCGTCGTCAAGGGCGACGTGCAGGGCTCGGTCGAGGCGATCGTTTCGGCCGTCAACCGCATCTCGAACGACGACATCAAGGTGCGCGTGCTCCATGCCGGCGTCGGCGGCATCACCGAGAGCGACGTCATCCTCGCCGGCGCCTCGGGCGCGCCGATCATCGGCTTCAACGTCCGCCCCAATGCCAAGGCGCGCGAGATCGCCGAGCGGCAGGGCGTCGCGATGCAATATTATGACGTGATCTACGATCTCACCGACGCGGTGAAGGCGGCGATGGCGGGCGAGCTCGGGCCGCTGATGATAGAGAATATCGTCGGCCGCGCCGAAGTCCGCGAGGTCTTTTCCGCCGGCAAGCACGGCAAGGCGGCGGGTCTGCTCGTCACCGAAGGCTTCATCCGCAAGGCGCTGCGCGCGCGAATCACTCGCGAGGACGTCATCGTCTATAACGGTTCGATCGCCTCGCTCAGGCGCTTCAAGGACGACGTCGCCGAAGTCCGCGCCGGCCTCGAATGCGGCGTCACCTTCGAAGCCCATACCGACATCAAGGCGGGCGATTATCTCGAAACCTATGAAGTCGAGGAGCGCGAGCGCACCCTTTAGTCCGATCGGGCGTTGTCGCGTCGGGCCGCTGCGCTTACGCTCGGCCTTCCACCAGTGGGAGAGACGAGATGACCGACGACAAAAGCGGCAAGCCGATGGACGACAAAGGCGGCGGCAAGCCCCAGGACGATAAGGGTGGCGGCGACAAGGGCGGCTACGACAAGAAGTAACGATTTGCCTGCGCTTTCCTGCCATCCGGCCGCTGAAAGCGCCATTGCAACCACAGCTCGTCATGCCGGACTTGATCCCGCATCCACCTTTTATTCGATCAGTACGAAGAAGAAGATGGACCCCGGATCAAGTCCGGGGTGACGAGGTGGGGCGCATGGCGTTATGGGCCTGTCACATGGCCCCCATTGACGCTCCGACCCGAACACTTCCTCCCTCCGTCTTCGACCGCTTCGAAATGCCGCCCGCGTCGCGCCTGCTCGGCTGGACCTTGCGCGCGGTCGATCCGGCCAAGGGGACGATCGAGATCGGCTTCGAGGCAGACGCCCGCTTCATCAATCCGGCCGGGACGGTTCAGGGGGGCTTCCTCGCCGCGATGCTCGACGACACGCAGGGACCGGCCTTGTTCGCGATGACGAATGGCGAAGTCTATGCGCCGACGGTGGATTTCAGCGTGTCCTTCCTCAAGGCGGCGCGGCCGGGCCGCTTCGTCGGCAAGGGGCGGGTGATCAGCCTCGGCAAGACGATCGCCTTCCCCGAAGCGGAATTGTTCGACGAAGGCGGAGAACTCGTCGCCCGCGCCACCTTCAGCTCGCGCGCGATGCGCGGCGACGTCGCGAACGGAAAAGGCTGATGCGCCAGAAGGAAACGCCCGAGGGCCGCTCGGTCCGCTTGCTGCGCGTCGGCGAGCAGGTGCGCCATACGTTGAGCGAAGTGCTGATGCGCGGCGACGTGCATGACGAGACGCTCGCCAGCCATAGCGTCTCGATCACCGAGGTGCGGATGTCCCCGGACCTGCGTCACGCCACGGCGTTCGTCATGCCCTTGCTCGGCGCCGACGCCGAGGTTGTGCTGAAGGCGTTGCGCACCAACACCGCTTATCTGCAGAGTGAGACTGCGCGGCGGGTGAACACCAAATATGCCGCGAAGCTGAAATTCCTTCTCGACGAGAGTTTCGACGAGGGCAGCCATATCGACACGCTGCTGCGTCAGCCGAAGGTCGCACAGGATCTGGAAGCCGGAGCCGACGAATGAGCTCAAAGCGGGCGTCCGCCATCTCGCGCGGCGGCGCCGTCGTGCTGGGGGCGGCAGTTTTGTTCGCCATGGCTGCCGCCCAAGCGCAGGAACTCGTCATCCCCCATGTGGCCTATCCCACGCTCCCCGCGGCGGGTGCCAATGCCGCCGCTTTCGCCTCGGCCCGATGGCGGGTGGAGTCGGAAGCCTCGGGCGAGAGTGCAAACGTTCTTACCCGTGAAGGGCTGAGAAATAGCCCGCTAGACACCAACCCGCGCCTCCTCGTCGTTGCGCTCGGGAGGCCCGGCGGTGGGGCTTGGCTCGTCGTCCAGAATCGCGACCTGATCCCGCGCCGCATAGAGCCGACCCAGGAAGACCCCTTTAATGCGATCGCGATCGAGCGCGGCGCGGTACAGATCGGGCTGGCAAGAATGATGAACGCGGGCGGCTGGGATTCCAGCACGACCCCGTTCACCTTTCGCTGGCGCGAGGATGCGCTGCGGCTGATCGGCTTCGACTATCTCAACGCCCATCGCGGCTCCGGCCAATTCAGCGCCCTCAGCGTCAATTTTCTCACGCGACGGCTGAGCATCACGACCGGCAATGTTTCGAGCGACGATGAGAGCGTCCGCTGGTCGCGTTTGCCGGCGAGAGTCTCGCCGCCGACGATCGAGGAGATTGGCGACGGACTGGAATTCGATCCCGGCGGCATGATCGAGCGGCTGCCATGACGACGCTGGACATTGATGCGCTCGGACTGCCGCTGGCCGGCGACGGTGTGCGTGGCGAGCCCTTCGCCGAGCATCATCGCGGCCCGCTTCGGGCCGTCTGTGCCGAGGATGGCGAGATCTGGTCGATCTATTCGATGAATTTCGGGCCGGACGACTTCGACCGCAATATCGATCTGATCAGTGGCAACAGACGATGCCGCACCTTCGTCCTGTTCGAAGGCAACGCGCTGGTCGGCATGTCGAGCTTTCTCGGCATTGATGAGCCGCGGCAAGCGGTCGAGATCGGCTCGACCTATTACCGCCCAGCCTCTCGCGGCACCGGCTTCAACCGGCGCGCGAAGGACATGATGCTCACCCGCGCCTTCGCCTGCGGCGTCCGGCGCGTGGAGTTCCGGGTCGATATCCGTAATGCGAGGAGCCAGGCCGCGATGGCGAAGATCGGCGCTGTCCGCGAAGGCGTGCTGCGCGAGGACCGCATCACCTGGACCGGCCATGTGCGGGACACGGTGCTCTTCTCGATCCTCGCCAGCGAGTGGCGCGCCCCTGTCGATCCGCGCTAGGCTCGCCGGATATGGCCAAGCTCTATTTCTATTATGCGGCGATGAACGCCGGGAAATCGACCACATTGCTCCAGGCCGATTTCAATTATCGCGAGCGGGGCATGCAGACGATGCTCTACACCGCCGCCTTCGACGATCGCCTTGGGTCGGGATTGGTCGGCTCGCGGATCGGGCTGGAGGCGACGGCGAACGGCTATGATGCGGCCACTGATCTGCGCGCCGAGATCGAGGCGGAGCTCAAGAAGCGCGAGGTCCATTGTGTCCTCGTCGATGAGGCGCAGTTCCTGACCCATGCGCAGGTGCTGGAACTCGCCAGCATCTGCGACGATCTCGACATTCCGGTGCTCGCTTACGGCCTGCGCACCGATTTCCAGGGCAATCTCTTCCCCGGCAGCGGCGCCTTGCTGGCGCTCGCCGACAATCTCGTCGAGCTGAAGGCGATCTGCGAATGCGGGCGCAAGGCGACGATGAACCTGCGTGTCGATGCGGACGGCCGCGCGGTCAAGGCTGGCGCGCAGACCGAGATTGGCGGCAATGACCGCTACATCGCCTTGTGCCGCCGCCACTTCCTGGCGCGGCTTGCCGAGGTGGAGGGCGAGCAATTTCGCCTGCGCCTGGCGCGCGGCTGACATGCACGGCTGGCTGGTGATCGACAAGCCGGTCGGGATCGGCTCGACGCAGGTCGTCGGCGCGGTCAAGCGGGCGTTGCGCGAGGGCGGCTATGCCAAGGTCAAGGTCGGCCATGGCGGCACGCTCGATCCGTTGGCGAGCGGCGTGCTTCCGGTGGCGATCGGCGAAGCGACCAAGCTCGCCGGGCGGATGCTGGACAGCGACAAGGTCTACGAATTTACGATTACGTTCGGGACTGAGACGGACACGCTCGATCTGGAGGGCGAAGTCGTCGCGACTTCGGGCAAGATTCCCGACTGGTACGATATCGAGGATGTGCTGGTCGATTTCATCGGAGAGATCGAGCAAGTGCCGCCGGCCTTTTCCGCCCTAAAGGTCGATGGCAAGCGCGCCTACGATCTGGCGCGGGCCGGCAATGCGCCAGTATTGGCCGCTCGCAAGGTCACTATCCACGACATCCGCTATCTTGGGGAAGGCTTGGATGAAGGCGTGCGCTGGGCGAAGCTCGAGGCCCACGTTTCCAAAGGCACCTATATCCGCTCCCTCGCCCGTGACATTGCCCGAGCGCTCGGCACGGTCGGCCACGTCGCCATGCTTCGCCGCACAAAGGCCGGGCCCTTCACCCTCGAACAGGCGATTTCGCTGGACAAATTGGGCGAGGCCGCTAAGGCGCGCGAGCTTGAACTACACCTCCTGCCGCTGACGGCGGGGCTGGACGACATCCCGGCTCTACCCGTCTCCCCCGATCAGGCAGGGGCGCTCCGTCAGGGGCGTATCTTGATCGGGATCGCCGCTCAGCCGGGCCTCTATCTTGCGATTGATCAGGATGTTCCGGTCGCGCTTGTGGAGCTCAGCGAAGATGGTCTTCGCCCCGAAATCCGGGTGGTGCGCGGCTTCAACCTGTGATCATAAGGAGTTGACGATGTCGGTAACCGCCGAGCGCAAGCAGGAAATCATTCAGGACAACGCCCAGAAGAAGGGCGATACGGGCAGCCCCGAGGTGCAGGTCGCGATCCTCACCGAGCGGATCGCCAATCTGACCGAGCATTTCAAGACCCACGCCAAGGACAATCATAGCCGGCGCGGCCTCCTCATGCTGGTCAACAAGCGCCGTTCGCTGCTTGATTTTCTCAAGCGCGAAGACAATGGGCGCTACACCGCGCTGATCGCCAAACTCGGCCTTCGCAAATAATTCACGGAGCGGCCCTGCGGGGCCGCTTCGCATATCCGGCGCCCGCAATCCGGCGGGGCCGGGGACGGACCATAAGGGTCCGAACAAAGCGGGCTTAAGGCCCGCATCAGAGGCCCCCGCCGCATTGGGCGCGCGGGAGTTTAAGGAAACGACATGTTCGACACCAAGAAAGTTGAAATCGAATGGGGCGGCAAGACGCTGACCCTCGAAACCGGGCGCGTCGCCCGTCAGGCCGATGGCGCGGTTCTCGCGACCTATGGCGAAACCGTGGTCCTGTGCGCCGTGACGGCCGCCAGGAGCGTCAAGGAAGGGCAGGATTTCTTCCCGCTCACCGTCCACTATCAGGAAAAATTCTCGTCGGCCGGGCGCATTCCGGGCGGCTTCTTCAAGCGCGAGCGCGGCGCGACCGAAAAGGAAACGCTGACCAGCCGCTTGATCGATCGGCCGATTCGGCCGTTGTTTCCGGAGGGCTTTGCGAACGAGATCAA
>Ga0136633_1002751_pt1 | contig 11933 bp, 11 predicted proteins | sample AntDrymeUQ832206_2_FD_105494 | JGI IMG/M metagenome (GOLD analysis project Ga0136633, IMG submission 105494) | Polar desert sand microbial communities from Dry Valleys, Antarctica - metaG UQ83 (22.06) | ecosystem: Environmental > Terrestrial > Soil > Desert | place: Antarctica: Dry Valley...
CGGCGCCAACCCGTACGGTGGCTACGATCGCGCCGATTCGACCCCCTTCCTTCTCCAGGACACGACGCTGCTCGATGGCCGCCTGAACCCGAAGGTGCGCGTCGTTGGCGTGGCCATCGGCGAGGCGGAGGTGGCGTACCCTCTTCCGGACGTGGCCGAGGTCGGCGTGGTGAACGACGAGGTCGCTGACGAGCCGATCGTCATCCTGTGGTCGCCGGGCACGTCCTCCGGGCTCGGGGCCGCCACCGTCGCCGGTGGCGATCTCGTCGGATCGGCAGTGGTGTACTCACGGGTCGCGGATGGGACGACGCTCGACTTCGAGCCCGCGGGCGACGGTCTCATGACCGATACCGAGACGGATTCGACATGGGACCTGGGCGGCACGGCGATCGATGGACCGATGAGCGGCGCCCGGCTCGATCCGGTCCCGCACGACCAGCCGTTCTGGTTCGCCTGGATCATCTTCCGACCCGATACCATCATCTGGCGGCCCTGAGGTCGGCCACGATTCAGCCACCGGCACCCGGCTGGGTGCCGCAATGGTTCGGGTCGCGACTGGCGCATCGGGCGTAGGATCGTCGACGTGAACAACGTTGCTGACGACGCCACGAATGTGCTGCGGCGGACGCCAGGGCTTCTGCGCGCGCTGCTGATCGGCCTGCCGGACTCATGGACCGATACCACCGATGTCACGGATGGCTGGCGGCCGCGCGACGTGGTCGGGCATCTCATCACTGGCGAGTTGACCGACTGGATCGAGCGCACCCGGCGCATCCTTGAGCACGGCACCGCCCTGCCCTTCGACACGTTCGACCGTTTCGCTCACGCCGACCGCGACGCCGATGCGACCCTGGACGACCTCGTCGAGCGTTTCGCCACGCTCCGCGCGAAGAACCTCGCTCGCCTGGACGCCCTGATGACCGACGGTGATCTCGACCGACGCGGCATGCATCCCTCACTCGGCGAAGTGTCGCTCCGCGAGCTGCTTGCCACCTGGGCGGTGCACGATCTCGATCACGTGTCGCAGGTCTTCGCCGGCATGGCGGGCTCGCACGACGCCGAGGTCGGGCCGTGGAAGGCGTATCTCGGCATCCTGCTGCGACGCGAGGATCCGGCAGCAGTCGCCGGCTGACGTTCGCCCTCAGTCGCGCGCTGCATCGAAACGAAGCAGGCGAATCCCGAAGAGAACGGCGAAGGCGGCAGCCACCAGGATCGCCGCTGCTGCAACCGACGCGTCGAGCGATGACTGGAACTCGGCGTAGACGGCAAGAGGCAGGGTCTGGGTAACGCCGGAGATGTTCCCGGCGAACATGATGGTCGCACCGAACTCACCGAGCGCTCGGGCCCACGCCAGGATGGCGCCGCCGGCGAGCACGGGCATCGCAAGCGGGAGCGTGACCCGCCGGAAGACATCCCAGCCGTCCCCCCCGTCGATGCGCGCCGCGTCCTCCTGGTCGCGCTGGACCGTGGCGAAGGCACCGCGCGCCGCCCGCACGTAGAAGGGAGCAGCGACGAACGTCTGGGCCAGGACGACGGCGGCCGTCGTGAACGCCACCTCGAGGCCGAGCGCGCTTATCGGCCCACGCCGCCCGAGCAGGAGGAGGAGGCCCAACCCGGCGACCGCCGGCGGCAGCACGATCGGCAGATCGACGAGCGTCTCTGCCAGGCTCCGACCCGGGAACCGGCGACGCGCGAGGATCCACGCCAGCGGCGTGCCAAGCGCGAGCGTCAGCACCAGGCTGGCGGATGTGGTGATGAGGCTCAGCCAGAGCGCGCCGATGATGCCTGCGTCAAGCTCTGCGCCGCCGGTCAGGGCTCTCCCGAGCAGGGCCACGATTGGCAGCGCAAGGAAGGACGCCAGCAGCGCCGCCCCAAGCACGACGGTGATCCGGAGCGTCACGCGTCCGGCGGCGAGCGGAATCCGTGCTCCGCAAGGATCGCCTGGGCTTCCCCGCCCAGGAGCCATGTGACGAAATCGGACGCGCCGGCCGCGGCGTCATCAATCGTGACGACCGCGTACTCCGCGACGACATTCGCCTCCTCTGGAATCGTGACTGCAACCACCTCGTCAGACGAGGTTGCATCGGTCTCATAGACGATGGCCGCGTCGCCCTCCCCGACCTCGATCTTCGCGAGCACGGCCCGCACGTTGTCCTCGCGCGACGCGACGTTCGCCGCGTACGTGTCCGCAAAGCCGTCGGGCGCGCCCGGCAGTGCCGCGAGGTTGTCGATCAGCTCGACCGCGTAGCGAGTGATCGGCACGTCCTCGCCAGCCGCGATGATCCGGACGCCCGGGTCAGCGAGCGCCTCCCATGCCTCGATGCCCGCCGGCTCGTCCGTCGGGACCACGATGGTGAGCCCATTCGCGGCAAACGTCTGGCTCGGGCCGTCGGTGCGTCTCGCCTCGACGAGGGTCTGGGCATTCACGAGGTCGGCGCTGGCGAAGACGTCGGCCGGCGCGCCCTCCTCGATCTGGGTCCGAAGCGCGCCCGACGCGTCGAACGAGAGGACGACCTCGACGCCGGTGTCGTCGGTGTAAGCGGCCGCGAGGTCCTCGAAGGCGTCGGTCAGCGACGCGGCCGCGTAGACGGTGATCGGGGTACCGGCCGACGCCGACGGCGTGCCACAACCCGCGAGCAGCAGCGCGATGAGGAGCAGGGACCGAATCATCCGGGAACCTCCACGATGACGTTCGTGGCCTTGATCGCGCAGACCGCCTCGTCGCCGACGCGGAGCTCGAGCTCGTCGACCGCCTCGGCCGTCATCAGGCTCACGAACCGATGCGGGCCGCACTGCACCTCGACCACAGCGGCCACCCGGTCGCGCTCGATCCGAGTGACGACCCCGCTGAAGCGGTTCCGCGCCGATTGCGCGATGATCGGACGCGGCCGTCCGCGCCCCTCGGCTCGACGCTCGACAATGAGCCGACGCACCTCGGTGAGCGTTACCTGTCGCTGACGACCGGCGCCGCGTGTCACGGTCAGTCGGCCGTCGTTCGCCCAGCGCCGCAGCGTCTCGACCGACACGTCGAGGAGCTCCGCCGCCGCTCCGATTCGCAGGGATGTCTCCGGCCTCATCGACTAAGTCTATATATTCGGAGTCAATTGTCTAGATAATTGCAGTCGTTCCGGCGGAGAAGGCTCGGCGCAGCGGCCGAGGAAATGATCCTGATCGTTTCAACTGTGCGGGTGTTTCGGCACCCACCGGCCGGCTGATCGGCGCCCGCTTCAACGTCCCCGCTGTGGCACCGAGAGTACGATGGGTCCGATGACGGCCACCCGAGAGCCAACCGCATCGGTCCACGGCAGCGATCTCGTACGCCTGGTTGGCGCAGACACCGAGGTGCCGCTGGTCACCGGCGGCGCGCGGCGCTACGTCAACCTCGATTACGCAGCCTCTGCCCCCGCGCTCCAGGCCGTCCACGATGCGGTCGAGGAGCTGCTCGGCTGGTACTCGAGCGTCCACCGCGGCGCAGGCTTCAAGTCGCGCGCGTCGACGGCCGCCTACGAGGGCGCCCGCGAGTCGATCCACCGCTTCGTGAACGCGCACGACGACGACGCGGTGATCATCACCCGTAACACGACTGATTCGATCAACCTGCTGGCCGGCACGTTGCCCGAGGGCACACACGTCGTCGCCTTCGCCGGCGAGCACCACGCCAACCTGCTGCCCTGGCGCCGAATCGGCGTGCGCTATCTGCCGGTTCCCGAGACGCCGGCCGATATGCTCGAGCAGCTGGAGGCAACCCTCCACGATCTCCCCCAATGCGAGGACCCGCACCTCGTCGCCGTGACGGGCGCCAGCAACGTCACGGGCGAGATCTGGCCGATTGCCGAGATCGCTGGCGTCGTCCATGACAACGGCGCGCGACTCCTCGTCGACGGGGCACAGCTCGCTCCGCACGCCCCGATCGACATGAAGCGCGACGACATCGACTACCTGGCCTTCTCGGGACACAAGCTCTACGCACCGTATGGCGCCGGTGCCCTCATCGGCAAGCGCGACTGGCTGAGCGCCGGCGACCCGTTCCTGCGCGGTGGGGGCGCGGTGAAGCTCGTCACCGTCGAAGAGACGCTGTGGGCCGACCTTCCGGATCGCCAGGAGGCCGGTTCGCCGAACGTGATCGGCGCGGTGGCCATGGGCGTCGCCTGCGACACCCTGGCGTCAGCCGGCATGAGGACCATCGCGGACGAGGAAGCCGCATTGCTCGACTATGCCCGCGAGCGGCTCTCCAGCGTCGAGGCCTTCGAGCACTACCGGGTCTGGCCGGCCGACCATCCGCGCGTGGGCCTCCTGACATTCAACCTGCGCGGGATTCCGTACGACCTGCTGGCCGCGGTGCTCTCGGCCGAGCACGGCATCGGCATTCGCCACGGCTGCTTCTGCGCCCACCCGCTCATGATGCGGCTGTTACGCGTGGACGACACCGAGATGCATCGACTCCTCGACGGAACGCGGGCCGGACATCACGAGCGGCTGCCGGGTGCCGCGCGCATGAGCCTCGGCCTTGGATCCACGAGGGCCGACATCGACATCTTCGCCGATGCGCTGCGCGCGATCGCGGCCGACGGGCCGCGGTGGACCTACGCCGTCGCCGATGAGACCGATGAGTACGAGCCCGATCCCGATCCGCGCCCGCTCCCCTCGCTCCGGATGCGTCTCGTCGAGCATCCGCACGGCCACGGCGAGTCCGCCTGAGGGCGTACGGGGCGTGTCGGCTACCGTATGGGATGACATGAGGATCGGAGCGACGCTCGCACGCATCCCGACATGGCTCGCCTTCTGGGCGCTTGCCGGCGTCGCGCTGTTCCTCAGCCACGACGCGATCTTCCTCGTCCAGATCGGTCCCGGTGAGTCGCTCACCCGCGCCCTGCGCGAGGCCGGCCATGACTACTGGGGAGCCGCCAGCCTTGCGCTCGCCTTCATCGGCCTTGCGATCGCCATTGGTGCATGGATTCGCCTACGCGAATTGCGGAGACGGGCCACGGAGCTCGGCGCGACACACCGCCGGGGCGAGCGGAGCCACCCCCTGGCGACCTGGTTGCGCCTCTTCGCCGTCGTCTCCGTCGGCTTCCTGGTCCAGGAGAACGTCGAGCACGCCCTCACCCACGCGCATGCGCCGGGGCTCGGCGCTCTGCTCGGCTCGGAGTACCCGCTCGCGCTGCCCGTCATCGCACTCATCACTGGCCTGGCTGCGCTCCTTGCGACTGCCGCCGGCGGAGTCGAACGCGAGCTGCTGGACGTCATCGCCGCGGCCCTGCGGCACAGGTTCGGGCACGCGCTGCGTCAGCTTCCACGACCGCCGCTGCGAGTCTCGGTCGCACGAATCTCCCCGCTTGCGCAGGCCATCGCTGGCCGCGCTCCGCCTCGGTCGTTCGCTCAGCACAGCTGACCACCGAACGCATCGGGTGCCAATGAGCGCCCACCACGAGGAGAATTCAAAGCAATGTTCCAGCGCCTCCGACGGCCTGCCGTCCTGGGTGCGGTGCTGACCATGATCGTCAGCACCGGTACCACCCTTGCCCACGAAAGCCGAGACATCGACGACATCACCATGGTGGTCGGCTTGCTTGACGAGCCGGCCTACAGCGGCCAGAAGAGTGGTCTCGAACTGAATGTCATTCACCACGAAGAGCCGGTCGAGGGGCTGGAGGAGACCCTCCAGGCCGAGGTCATCTTCGATGACCAGACGCGCTCGCTCGAGATCTCGCCGCGCTTCGGCGAGCCGGGCGCCTATCAGTCGGTGTTCTTCCCGACAGCGGCCGGGCCGTACACGTTCCACATCTGGGGCGAGATCGACGGCGAACCCATTGATGAGACATTCAGCTCCGGTGAGGACACGTTCAGCGAGGTGCAGGACGTGACGGGCGGCCAATTCCCCGTCGTGCTGCCCGCGGCCGGTGACACGGCCCGCGATGCCGAGGCGGGCGCGGCGGCGGCCGGCACGGCCACCCTGGCACTGGTCGTCGGTGGCGCCGGCCTGCTGGCGGGCCTCGTCGCGGTTGGCCTGGCGTTGGCGCGGCGCCGGGCCTGATGCGAGCACTCCGGGCGTGGCGGCTCGCCGGCGCCATCGCCCTGCTCGCGCTGCTCGTCGCTCCGGCCGTGCCGGGCGCGGCGGGCGGTCGCGTGCTCGCGCACGCCCAACTGGTCACCAGCTCACCGGGGTCCGGTGTGGTGCTGCCCGAATCGCCGGACGAGATCCGGATCGTCTTCAGCGAGCGGCTCGAGGTGCAGGTGACCTCGATCGACGTTGCCTCCGACGACGGTACACCGATCATCACGCGCGCCGGACAGATCGACCCCGAGGATCCGTACGCCCTGGTGATGGCGGATCCACAGCTCGCGAACGGAATCTATCAGATCACCTGGCGCACGCTGTCGGCCGCCGATGGGCACACCGCAGAGGGCTTCCTCACCTTCGGCATCGGCGACGCCGACGGCACCATAGTCAGCCGACCGGACGGCGGCATAGTCCACAGCGAGACCGATCCCGTCGGCGTGGTCGGACGCTGGCTGACGTACGTCGGCCTGCTGCTGGCGCTCGGCCTTGCCATCTTCCACTGGGTGGTCATCCGCAATGGCCCGATGCCCGCGCTCCTCGCCCGCGGGCTGGGCCTGGCACTCCTCGTCTCGGGCGCGGCGACGCTCGTCGCCGCGGTCGCCTCCGGCCTGGAGGCCGGATCGGTCGTCGACTACCTTCTCGGCAGCCGGAATGGGCTGCTGCAACTGTCGCGCGGGCTGGTGGCGGCCGGCGGCGGGGCGGCCCTCCTGGTCATCGCTCCGCGGCTCGCCGGCACGATGGCCGCCGCGACCGGGCTCGTCGGGATCGTCATGCTCGTGCTGGCTGGCCACGCCTCAGCCCTGCCCGGGCCAGTTCCGGTCATCGGCCAGGTGGTTCACGTGGTGGGAGCGGCCATCTGGATCGGCGGCATCGTCGCGCTGCTCGGGTTGACCCGGCATCCGGCGCTCCTGTCCGGCGCACCAGTACCGCCGATCCGCGCGCTCATGCCGCGCTTCTCGGCATTGGCGCTCGTCTCCATCGGCCTTGTGGTCCTCACCGGCGTCTACGCCGCGTTCGTCCAGACCGGGACCATTCTCGACATCGGGACCGAGTACGGGCGCACCCTGCTGATGAAGTCCGGCTTCGCGGCAGGGGCCCTGGCACTCGGCGGGGTGAACTTCCTCGATGGTGGGCGGATGATGGGCTGGCTCGACGGGTTCCGCAGCCGAATCACCCTTGAAGTCACATTGGGCGCTGCAGTGCTCGTCCTGACGGCCGCGCTGGCAACCACGCCGCCCGTGGACGAGCCGGTCGGCGTGGCCATCCAGCCGATCCCTGACGCCTTCGGGGAGCTCGCGCCCGGCTTGAGCATGAACGTCATTCCGGGCCGGCCCGGGATCAATCGCGTCGTCGTGACCACCACCGACGCCCTCGCGGCATCCTCCGCTCTCGAGCTCTCTCTTGACCGGCTCGACGACGGCAGCACGACCCGCGTCCCGCTCGTCCTCGGGGGCAGCGCCGGCATGGGCAGCATGGGCCACGGCAGCGGCATGACTGACACGGCCGCAGGCAGCGGCGACGAAGGAACGGTCGACTGGAACGCCGATGCGGTCGTCCTGCCCGCCGGCAGCCAGTGGGACACGAGCGTGCGCATTCTCTCAGACACCGGGGACAGAGAGATCTCGCGCCAACGGTTCGCCTTCACGCTGTCGCCGGACGCGATCGACGAGGGCCGCATCGTCTCGCTGCTCAACCCGGCGACCGTCGTGGCGGCGACGCTCCTCCTGGCCGGCGCGCTCGGCCTTGGGCTCGGGTTGGGTGGGGCGCGGCTGCCGCGCTGCGAGCCTGCCGCATCGCAGATCGCGCTGGTCACCGGAGGCGGGGTGGCCGCGTTGCTGGGCGCATTGATCTGGGTCACGCGGCTCACGGCGTAGCGCCCGACTTGGCAGCGCGGCTGCCGCCTGCCACCATGGTCGGCCAGTGTCCCATCCACTCACCGTCCTCGACACCCGCGGTCGCCCGATGCGCGATCTGCGCATCAGCGTGACCGACCGCTGCAACTTCCGCTGCACCTACTGCATGCCGAAGGAGGTCTTCGGACCGGACCACGCCTTCCTGCCGCGAGCCGAGATCCTGGACTTCGAGGAGATCGAGCGCATCGTGCGCGCCTCCGTGGCACTGGGCGTTCGCAAGGTCCGCCTCACGGGGGGCGAGCCGCTCGTGCGGCGCAATCTCGAGAGGCTCGTCAGCATGCTCGCGCCGATCGAGGGGATCGATGACCTGACGCTCACGACGAATGCGTCGCTCCTGTCGGCGAAGGCGCAGCTGTTGGCCGAGGCCGGGCTGCATCGGGTCACCGTCAGCCTGGACGCGCTCGATGACCCGACCTTCCAGGCCATGAACGACGTCGGCTTCCCGGTCTCGCGCGTGCTCGACGGAATTGCGGCCGCCCTCGACGCAGGCTTGGGGCCGATCAAGGTCAACAGCGTGGTGCGTCGTGGCCTCAACGAGCATGCTATCGGCGACCTTGCCGAGCACTTTCGCGGAACGGGCACGACCGTGCGCTTCATCGAGTACATGGACGTCGGCCACTCCAACGGCTGGCGCCTTGACGACGTCGTGCCTGCGGCCGAGGTCGTCGCCACCATTGACGCTCGCTGGCCGCTCGAGCCCGTCAACCCCGAATATCGCGGCGAGGTGGCCCAGCGCTATCGTTACCGCGACGGGGCCGGCGAGATCGGCGTCATCAGCAGCGTGACGCAGCCGTTCTGCGGGGACTGCACGCGCGCCCGCCTCTCGGCCGACGGCAACCTCTACACCTGCCTCTTCGCCACGGCCGGGCACGACCTGCGCGGCCTGCTCCGGTCGGGGGCCGATGATGCAGCCCTGGCCGATGCGATGCGCGTGATCTGGACCGGTCGGGACGACCGCTACTCCGAGCTGCGCACGCTCGAGACGGTCGATCTGCCGAAGGTGGAGATGAGCTTCATCGGGGGCTGAGCTCCCCGAACTCGTGGATTGGCGCGCGGCGCTCGCGGAGGAAGCCGCCCGATCGTCCGCGACGCACCGCGAGCATCTCGGCCACGATTGCCCAGGCGACCTCCTCCGGTCCCTCGCCGCCGATGTCCAGGCCGGCCGGAGCGTGGATCTGATCGATGGCGTCGACGCGATCGAGATCACGAAGCAGTTGGAGGGTCCGCTTCCGCGGACCGAGCGCGCCGATGTAGGCGAGGTCGCCCCCGAGCAGCGAGCGCAGGTACTCGACGTCGCGCAGGTAGTTGTGGCTCATGAGCACGGCATACGTCCGACGATCGATCCCGAGCGCTTCAGCCACCCCCTCAGGGTCGACGTCGAGGAAGTCGACCGCCTCCGGGAATCGATCTCGTGTCAGGAACGGGCGACGCACGTCGGCGACGGTGACCCGCCAGCCGAGCTCGGTGGCGAAGCGGACGAGTGGCACCGCATCGTGGCCGGCGCCGCAGACGAGCAACCGCGGAGGCGGATCGAGCACCTCGACGAAGAGCCGCAGTCCAGCCTGCACCTCGACCGAGCTCGTGTCGGTGGCCAGGGCGACGTCGGCCAGGAGGATGGCGGCGGCATCGGCCGTTTCGAGGCCGAGCCCCTTCTCGGTGGTTCCGTTGGCGTGTCGCAGGAGGCGGCTGCCCGGCGCGACGCCATCGACCGATGAGGCCAACACGGTGACGAGGCAGCAGGCGCGCTCGTCTTCGATTGCGGTGCGCAGCGCCACCGCCGTGGTGATCGCGTGCTCGGCGGGCTCGATGAACAGCTCCATCGCCCCGTTGCAGCCCAGGCCATAGCCCCACACCTCGTCGGCGTCGGCGGTGAGGTCAAAGAGCTCGAGGCGCGGCTCGCCGGCAGCCATCACCTCGCGACCGATCCGCTCGACGTCGCCCTCCAGGCAGCCGCCCGACACGTTGCCGACCGGAGCACTGTGCTCAGGGACGAGAAGCCGGGCGCCGGGACGACGATAGGTCGAGCCGCGGACGCTGACGATCGTGGCCAGCGCCATGCGCTCGCCTCGCTCATGCAGCGTTGCGATCGCGGACAGGACGTCGGTCAGCTCGCTCATGATCTCGTCAGCCGACTCTAGCATTCGCTTCGATGATTGGCTCGGCGGCCGATGCGTATTGACCAACTTGAGAGTGGAGACGATGATGGCATCCATCCACCTGAACCGTGCTCCCGCGTCAGCTTCCGTCGGTATGCGGTGCCGGCGCTCCGCACAAGTAGGAGGCTGCCGGTGACCCAGAGCCTTGCGATCAACGTGAACGGCGTCGCGCACAGCGTGGAGGTGGAGCCGCGCAGATTGCTCGTGTACCTGCTGCGGGATGATCTGTCGCTGACGGGCACGCACGTCGGGTGTGACACCAGCCAATGCGGCGCCTGCACGGTTCTCGTCGACGGCGACGCGGTGAAGTCGTGCACCATGCTCGCCCTCCAGGCCGACGGGGCATCCGTGACCACCATCGAGGGGATGGCGACCGATGGCGAGCTGCACCCACTCCAGGCCGGCTTCTGGGAGAAGCACGGGCTGCAATGCGGGTTTTGCACTCCCGGGATGATCATGACCGCCGCCGACCTGCTGAGCCGCAACCCCGATCCAACCGACGACGAAATCCGGCACGCGATCGAGGGCAATTTCTGCCGCTGCACCGGCTACCAGAACATCGTGGCGGCAATCCACGAGGCGGCTCGGATCACGGCCGCCGGGGGCTCCGTGGCGCTGCCGATCGATGACAGCGACGATGCCCTGCCGCCCGCCACTGATGACGCGGAGGCGGCACCCGCCGGTCCCGTCGCCGAGCAGCGTGGCGAAGACCTGACCGAATCCGCCCGCTGAGCAGACAGGAGCATCCTCCCAATGGCTGTCACAACTCCGTTCGGGGCTCCGATGAAGCGCAAGGAGGACCCGCGCTTCATCACCGGCGCCGGCCACTACCTCGACGACATCAAGCTAGCCGGCATGACCTACGCCTCCATCCTCAGATCGCCCTACGCGCACGCCCGCATCCGGGGCATCGACACCTTGGCAGCAAGCAAGATGCCGGGGGTCGTGGCGGTGTTCACGGGCCGCGACATGGAGAATGAGCTGAACCCGCTTCCCTGCGCCTGGGCCGCAGGGGGCGCGTCCGGTGGCGAGGTGGGAGGGGTGACGAACAACCTCAACACGCCGCGCGTCCTCGCGCTCGATGACGTGAAGTGGACCGGCGAGGGCGTCGCGGTCGTCATCGCCGAGACCCTGGAGCAGGCGGTCGACGCGCGCGAGGCGGTCGATGTCGATTGGGAGCCGCTCCCCACCGTCGTCGATGCCGAGAAGGCGACCGAGGATGGCGCGCCGCAGCTGCACGAGAACGCGCCCAACAACGTGGCCGTCACGTGGTCGGTGGGCGATCCCGAGGGAACAGCGAGCGCGATCGACGGAGCGGAGGTCGTCATTCGGCAGCGCCTCGTCAACCAGCGCCTCATCCCGAACCCAATCGACGCGCGCGGCGCGATCGGTCGCTGGGACCCCGGCGGAGACGACTACACGATCTGGATGACCAGCCAGACACCGCACATCATGCGACTCCTGCTCTCCGCGTTCGTGTTTGGGGTGCCGGAGCACAAGATCCGCTGCATCTCCCCCGACGTCGGCGGGGCGTTCGGAACGAAGATCTTCTGCTACCCCGAGTGGGCTCTCGTGGCGTGGACTTCGAAGCGCCTGGGCGGTCGTCCGGTCAAGTGGTTCGAGACGCGCACGGAGAATTACCAGGCCACCACCCACGGGCGCGACCACATCACCCACATTGAGGTCGGAGCCACCAAGGCCGGCGAGGTGACCGGGCTGCGCGTCAAGACCTACGCCAACCTGGGCGGACGTCTGTCGACCATCGGTCCCGGCATCCCGACCACCCTGTACGGCCGGCTGCTC
>Ga0136633_1002752_pt1 | contig 11928 bp, 12 predicted proteins | sample AntDrymeUQ832206_2_FD_105494 | JGI IMG/M metagenome (GOLD analysis project Ga0136633, IMG submission 105494) | Polar desert sand microbial communities from Dry Valleys, Antarctica - metaG UQ83 (22.06) | ecosystem: Environmental > Terrestrial > Soil > Desert | place: Antarctica: Dry Valley...
GCCCCGCGCGATACGCTTTGGGGTCGGTTCGGGCCAAAGCGTAGCAAAGCCGTCGCGCGGCGGGCAAGATATGATCCTCTCCGGCCGGACGCAAATTCATATCGGCCAAATTCGCCGGAATGTGGTCGAATACCACACGCGATTTGGCGGACTACTTGGCGGACTTCCCCCGCCGGATTCGGCCACGTTCGGACCCCGACTGGAACGACGACCGTCGATTCGCCGACTGCGTTGGGAGACTTACGAAAACTCCCCTTGTCCCCCATTCGCCGCAAAGGTATACGCGATCTGTTCCGCGAGACCGTCAGGCATGGGAGTCGGCTGGCTAATCCCGGTGGCGTTGGCGGCGGTCACTTGGCCGTCGGCGGACGCCCCGCGCGCCGACGACCCGCCGGACTTCCTAAAACTCTTCCAACCGGCCGAGCCGCCGGCCGACCTCGACAAACTGTTGCCCCCCACGTCGGCCGGGCTGGCGTGGATGACCGACCCGGACTTGTTCGCCCCGGAGGCCGAGCCGTTGCGGTTCGCCGTCGGCGACCTCGGCGACGTGTTCGACCACCAAGGCGTCGGCCTGTCCCGCAAGGCCGGCGGCAAGGGGTTCCACCACGACCCGGACCGCTGGCGGTTCCGCGGCGACCTGTCCGACGGCCCGTATCGCCGGACCCTGCGGCTGGAAATCCCCAACCCCGGCGAAGTCACGCGGGCGGCCGCCGGCCGGGACTGGTACACCGAAGACCGCTTCTCGGTCCCCGTGCCGATCGCCCTGCCGGTCGCCGAGCGCCTGTTCGTCTACGGCCAATGGATCGGCGGCGGGGACGCCCTCGACAACCGCACGACCACGCTCAGCGGCAAGACCGGCGTCGGCCTGAAGTGGTCGCCGTTGAAGAGCACGGAAGTCCAACTCCGGTACGGGACGCTCTTGAACTACGCGGACGTGTACGGCGTCACGCGCTTCCAGGAGCGGCCGCAGCCGGCCTTCGAGGTGCTGGCCCGCCTGCCGCTGGTCGGGTCGTGGCTGGTGGAGTACACGGGGTCGGCCTTGCCCGCGCTGGACACGACGGTCCGCGACCAACTCCGGTCGGAACTGCGGTTCGCCGTCCCGCTGAACAACGGCGACAACGAGTTCGAGATCGGCGCCCGCTACCGCTGGGACGTGGCGCCGACGCCCGCCGCCGCCGCGACCCCGTGGGTGGACCGGGCGCAGTTGTTCATGGGGCTGAAGTTCCGGCGGTAATTCCGGATTCCGAATTCCGCTCCGGCCCCGCCTGCGGTACACTCTTCTCACCTCACCATCCTCTGTCGAGACACACATGGACCCCGTGAACCGCCGCACGTTTCTGGCTTCCGCCGCCGCGGCCGCCGCGTTCGCCAACCCGGCCAAGGCGATTGAGCCGGACGCCGTGAATGTCGGCATCGTCGGGTGCGGCGGCCGGGGGAACGAACTCCTGCGGGCGTTCGGCAAGCTGAAGACACGCGTCGCCTTCGCCGCCGACCCGGACACGGCCCGCCGCGAGAAGTTGGCCGGCGCCGCCAAGACGGAGTTTAACCACGAGGCGAAGGCCGTCAACGACTTCCGCGCGGCCTTGGACTCGAAAGACGTGCAGGCGATCATCGTCACGACGCCGAACCACTGGCACGCCCCGGCGGCGATCTTGGCGTGCGCGGCCGGCAAGCACGTGTACGTGGAGAAGCCGTGCAGCTTCAACCCGCGAGAGGGGGAACTGCTCGTGGCCGCCGCCCGCAAGCACAAGCGGCACGTCCAAATGGGCAACCAGCGCCGCAGTTACGACGTGTATCTGGAAGCCGTGAAGCTCTTGAAAGAAGGCGCCATCGGCCGGGCCTACCTGGCCAAGTCGTGGTACTACAACACGCGGCCGAGCATCGGGACGGTCAAGCCGGGAGAGGTGCCGAAGGGCTTGGACTACGCCCTGTGGCAGGGGCCGGCGCCGGCGAAGCCGTTCCAGCCGAACTTCCTGCACTACCACTGGCACTGGTTCTGGAACTGGGGCAACGGCGAACTCGGCAACAACGGCATCCACTCCATCGACGTGTGCCGGTGGGGCCTCGGCGTGGACACGCCGACCCGCGTCAGTTCCACCGGGGGCCGCTACCAGTTCACCGATGACCAGGAGACGCCGGACACCAACACGGTGACGTTCGATTTTCCCGACCGCAAGTCGATCACATGGGAGTGCCTCAGTTGCGTCAGCGCCCCCGGCAAGTCGAGTTGGGAGAGCGTCTTCTACGGCGACAAGGGGAGCATGGTCGTCAAGGACAACGGCCTCACGATTCACAACTCCAAGGGCGTCGAAATTCAGAAGGTGGAGAAGGCCGGCAGCCTCAGCGCCCACCTGCTCAACTTCCTCTCGGCCGTCACGTCGGACACGCCGCTGAACAGCGAGATCGCCGAAGGGGCCAAGAGCACGCTGCTGTGCCATCTGGGGAACATCTCGTACCGCGTCGGCCGCACGCTCACCTTGGACGCGAAGACGGGGACGATTCAGGGCGACAAGGAGGCCGCGGGTTACTGGTCGCGGGAGTACGCGAAGGGGTTTGAGCCGGCGGTGTGAGATGAGCGCCCCGGCAAGCCCATGGACGGCCGTCAATGGGCTTTCTGTGTTTTAATTCTCCCTTCTCCGCGTGTCCTCATGCCCGACCCCAAGCCCGTCGCCGCCGTCGTCACCGAATACCGGCGGTGGTCCCACGCGGACGTGATCGTCGGCAAACTCCTCGAAGGGCCGCTCTACGACGGCAAGAACCTTCTGCCGCTCAAAGTCGTGTCGATGTACGTCGACCAGTTCCCCAAGACCGACATGAGCCGGGACTTGGCCAAGAAGCACGGCTTCAAAATCTGCGCGTCGATCGACGAAGCCCTGACGCTCGGCACGGGGAAACTGGCCGTCGCCGGCGTGCTGAACATCGGCGAGCACGGCGACTACCCGACCAACGCGGCCGGCCAAATCCTGTACCCGCGGCGGCGGTTTTTTGAAGAGGCGTGCAAGACGTTCGTCCGCGTCAAGCAGGCCGTGCCGGTGTTCAACGACAAGCACCTGGCGGCCCCGTGGGCGGACGGGAAGTGGATGTACGACCGGGCGCGGGAACTCGGCGTCCCGCTGCTGGCCGGCTCGTCCGTCCCCGTGACGTGGCGGAAGCCGGACCTGACGCTGGCGAAGAATTCGGCGCTGACGGAGGCCGTCGTCCTCGGGTACGGGCCGGCGGAAGCCTACGGCTTCCACGCCCTCGAAGGCTTGCAGTGCATGGCCGAGCGCCGGGCCGGCGGCGAGACGGGCGTCGCGGCCGTCAGCGTCCTGACCGGCGAGGCGATGTGGAAGGCGTGCGACGCCGGGGCCTTCTCCCGCGAACTGGTCGAGGAGACGCTGAAACACCTGATCGCCCACGCGGCGGGGGATTACCGGACGATTACGGCCAAGGCGGCCGACGCGGCCGTCTGGCTGATTGAGTACCGGGACGGCTTCAAGGGGGCCGTCGCCATGCTCAACGGCTACGTCCACGAAGGCGAGGGCGACGGCGGGGCGTTCATCTTCGCCGGCCGGCTTAAGGGGCAGGCCAAGCCGGTGAGTTGCAAGTTCTACCTGCAAGGCCCCGACCCGTTCGCCCACTTCACGCAACAGTTGCGCGGCGTCGAGTTCATGGTCCGCACCGGCCACGCGCCGTACCCGGTCGAGCGCACCCTGCTGACCACCGGCGTCGTGGACGCGGTCATGGCCAGCCGCCACACGGGGAAGCGCGTCGAGACGCCGCACTTGAAGATCGCGTACGCCCCGGTCGATTGGCCGCACGGGGTGGGGGAGATTCCGAAGACGTTCAAGCGGTGAGTCAGCCGGCCGATTCGTCGGCCACGAATTCGATCAGCCCCATCGATTCGACCGACTCCGTCTCGGAGCGGGTGAGCAGGGCGACGCAGTGGCCGAGGCCGGCGTGGCGGGCCGCGTCGTCGGCCGTGCGGCACAAGTGGACGAGCTTGTCGCACGCCAGGCACAGTCGGCGGTCGGAGGAGGCGGTCTCCGTCAACTCCAGCCAGCGGCGGTCGCACGGCTGGGTGATCCGCGCGTGGCACTTGGACACGCGGGTCCACGGCAGCGAGTACGCCGCGTCCACGGCGTCACGCACCACGGCGGCGTCCGCGAAGTGGGGGACGATCTCGGCGTTGAGGATGAACGCCAATTTCGCGAGCAGTTCATGGTTCCCGTCGCGGGCGTCCGGCATCGCGACTTCCAGCCGACGCGGCGAATACCGCAGCGGGAGAACGTCGTTCTCACGGGCGACGCTCTCCGGGACCATCTCGACGGCCTCGGGGCTGACGTCAAAGGCGCCGATCCGCATCACGGCATGAACTCCCCGACCGGCAGGCGGGCGACCTCGGCGCCGTCGAGGACGAGCGGAATCGTCTCCCCGACGGGAATGTCGGCCCGGTCTTCGTACCGCCGCTCGGCCGCGTTCGGCCGCGTGTACACTTCGACGACGCGGTCGGCCAGATTGACGATCCAGTAGACGGGCAGCCCGGCCTCGGCGTAGATGGCGGCTTTCAACCGCTGGTCGCGCCGGAGAGACGAGTCGGCCACTTCGATCACGAGGCCAATCTCGCCGGGCGTCGGGTGGTGCGTGCGGTAGTTCGTCGCCGGCCCGCGGACGACGGCGTAATCCGGCTCCGGTTCACTCGCGGCGAGTGTGATTGCGCATTGGGGGCGGATGCCCCACGCGTCCGGCAGGGCCTTGAACAGAAGCTGGAGCAAGGCTTGGATGCCGTAGTCGTGGTCGTGGTTGCGTGACATCATTTTCACCAAGATGCCGTCCAGAAGTTCGACCTTTTCGCCTTCTCCCAAAATGCTGTTCTCGATCATCTCGTGATACTGTGCGACCGTCAGACGGTAGAACTCGTCGGCGGCAAGCGGCGGAACCTCCGGCCGGCCGCGCGTGACGCCGGCGGCGGCAACGAGCGTTTCCAACTCGGGCAGCATGACAGCGGACATTTCACTTTTCTCCGACAACCCAGTTCACACCCATTCTAACACACCGGCTTACTTCCCCAGCCCCGTGAACCACCGCAGCGACGTCTTGCTCCACAGGCCGAACAGGGTGCCGTCCGGCGTGTTCATGAACCCCTTCGGCGCTTCGGCGTGGTCGTCGGTGTACTTCACTTTCTTGTCGTCGAGGGCGAAGACGAGGATTTTCAAGTCGAGGCCGCCGACGGCGACGTGGTCCCCCGCCTTCGAGAACAGCACGGCCGTGACGGCGTCTTGCGGGCCGTCCAACGTGTAGTCCACTTTGCCGGTCTCCGCGTCCCACACGCGGACGCTGCCGGACTTCTTGGGGACGCCGCTGCCGGTCGCCACCTTCTTGCCGTCGGGCGAAAAGCTGACGGAACTCACGGCCCCCTCGTGGCCGTCGAGTTTGAACAACAGGACCGGCAGCCCCGCCCCCAGTTCCCAAATCTTCGCGGTCTTGTCGGCCCCGGCGGTGGCGAACCGCTTGCCGTCCGGGGCGAACTGCAGTGCCCTCACGCCGCCGACGCCGTGGGCGTCTTTGACCGTGTGCAGCAGCTTCGCGTCTCCGACGTCCCACACTTTGACGGAGTGGTCCGACCCGGCGGTCAGCAGGGTCTTGCCGTCGGCCGCCAGGCTGACGGCGACGACGGACAGGCCCGAGTGGGCGGTGATCGACTTCACCGGCTTCGGGTCCGGCGGCTTCGGGTCGCCGCTGGTCTTCTCGCACTCCTGGTGGTGCTTGCGGGCCTCCAGCGTGTCGAAGAATTTGACCGTGCCGTCCGCCCCGGACAGAAGAAACGTCTTGCCGTCCGGCAGGAACGCCCCGCCGGTGACGGCCTTCTTGCCGGCGGCGAAGCCGTGCAGGTACACGTTCTTCTGGTCGATCGGCCACACCAACGCCTGCCCGGAGTCGAACGCCCCGAGGACGAATTTCCCCGTGCCGTCCACGGCCATCAACACCGGCGCCGCCCCCTGGACGCTGAACCGCCCGCGCTCCCGATTCTTGGTCTGGCCGGCAGCCGTCGCGGCGAACAGGAGGGCGATTAAGAGGGGGAGGGGTTTCATGGAAGATCGTCCGGCAAAAGGGTGTGCCGCCATTTTAGGGAGTGACGGGGCTCGCAACCGAGCGGAGCGAGGGAGGCGAGCCGGGAGCGTCAGTGACCGGAGGCCGGAGCCAAACGCGGTCGCCGCACGCGCGCGATCACCGCCTTGGGTTTCAGCCTCCGGTCACTGACGTTCCCGGCTCGCCTCCCTCGCTCCGCTCGGTCCGAAAACCCGGCTCACCGCCCGGCGATCTGGCTCAGGATCGTCGGGTCCTGGATCTCCTGGTCGCGGGCCAGCATGAGTACCTTGGAAACGACTTCGGCCGTCCGCGGGTCGTCGTCGGCGAACGGGAGGAACAGCCGCCCGCGGTGTTGGCTGTGGACCGGCACCACGCACAGCGAGCCGCCGGGCTGCTTGTGGACGGACCCGCTGCCCAAGTGGACGGAGTAGTTGCCCAACTCCCCCTTGATGAAGACGTGCTTGGCGTCGTTGTGCGTCACGTTGGCGATCTTCAGCAACCCGGCGCTCATTTCTTCGCGGGAACCTCGCGGGGTTGCGGCCCGGTTTGCAGGACCGTCTTCGGCTTCATGTCCAACACATCTTCCAGTTCCGCCCACGCCTTCCGCCGGGCCGCCTCGTATTTGTCGGCGTGCGCCGGCTGGTCGGTCGTCCAGAACGCGGCCAGCGAGTCCCCTTGCACGATCAGCAGGCCGGCGACTTTTCGCAGCCGGGCCACGGCGGCCAAGTCCTCTTCGGAGAGGCCCTTGAGCGCCGCCAGTTTTTCCAGTTGCTTGTCAACCTTTTTGAGCGGCTCAAGGACTGAGCCTAAAACTTGGCCGGCGTCCGCGTCCTCGTAAACGCCTGCGGCGCGGGCGTCGGCCAGCAGGCCGATGTTCAAGTACGTTTGGTACAACTGCACGCCGGCGAACAGCCCCACACTTTCGGTCAGCACCGCGTTGGGCGCGGCGGGGGCCGACTTCTCAGCGGGAGACTGGCAGCGGCCGGGGCCGGCGGAGCCGAGAACCGCCGTCATCCCGACCGCGAACGCGGCGAACCGTCGATTCTTGAGCATGGCATCACTCCGGAAGGAAACGAAAGGGCAGGGATTCAAGCACACGGGGCGGGACTCAAGGAGTCCCGCCGAACAGAAGACATAATGTCCGGGGATCCTCGAATCATTTCCCCTTGGGCTTAAAGCCGCCGCCGTTGGCCGGCCGATTTCCGCCCTTGCCGCCGACCATTCCGACGGGATTGCCGGCTTGGCCGCCGCCCTTGGGCATCATCTGGCCGCCACCCCCTTTGGGCATTGCTTGGCCGCCGCCTTTCGCCATCGCTTGGCCGCCGCCTTGCCCGCCCGCTTGCCCCATGCCTTGGCCGCCACCCTTGCCTTTGGGACCGCCCTTGGCCATCGCTTGGCCGCCGGCTTGACCCATCCCTTGTCCACCGCCGGCTTGTCCCATTCCTTGGCCGCCCTTCCCTTTCTGAGCGCCTTGTCCCTTGCCTTGTCCGCCGCCTTGTCCTTTGCCTTGGCCGCCGCCTTGCCCTATGCCTTGGCCGCCGCCTTGCCCCATGCCTTGGCCGCCTTTCCCCTTCATCTGGTGAATCATGTTCGCGAGGTCTTTGCCGTGAAGGCCGCCCTTGGCCAGCGCGGAGACTTGGCCGCCGATCCCCTTCTGGCCGCCCATTTGAACGGCTCCGCCCCCTGCCCGGACGCCCTGCATCATCCCGCCGACGGGCTGGCCCGGCGCTTTGACGACTTGCAGCGGGGCGGCCGGCGGCTTCATCGGCCCGAGGGCCTGATTCTGGGCCGCCAAGTTTTTCGGGGCCGCCGGCGGCACGAGTTTGTTGCCCGGCCCGACCGGCGCCGGCTTGACGACTTGGGCCGGCAGCGGCCCCGCGATCCCAATCGCGCACAGCAGCGTCAGGGCCGCCCGCAGGAACAATCGGTACATCATGGAATCCTCCACTGAAAATTGAAGATCGGACACACTCGGCGACAACAAAGCGGGAGCGATGCGCCCCGTCACGGCACGGATTTCTTCTGCCACCCCGGCGGGACCGCGTTCCCCTTGCCGGGATGCTCGAAGTCCCCCTTTTTCCACGGCGGGCCTTTCTGGGCGGGTTTGCCCCCGTCGGGGGAGTGGCCCACGCTCTCCCGTCCCTTGGCCGAGGCGTTGAGCGCCCGCTCCAGTCCCGCCCGGGCCGCGGGCGGGGCCTTGGCCAGATTGCGCTCCAGCGCCTGCGTGGCGCGGCTGGACCGCTGCCGAATGCCGGCCGCTTCCTCGCGGGCCGCCGCCGTCGGCTGGCCGGCCAGTGTCCGGTCAAGGTTGCCCGCCACCCCCTTCAGGATGATCGCGTCGAGGGACACTCCCAACTGCGACGCCTCGTCCGGCCTGCCGTCGAAGGCGACGGAAGTGATGAGCTGGGCCACCGCCGCCGACACGTCGGCCGAGGCGTCGGCCTTCGCCAGCGCCGACTCGGCTAGCACGAACCGGACGGAATGCCGGATCAACTCGTCGTCCGGGCCGCCGCCGACTTCACTGGCCGGCGGTGCGGCCGGCCCCTTGGCCCCGCGAATCTGGTCGGCGCCTTTCGCACACGACTCCGCCAGCGGCCGGAGTAACTCGCCGACCGCGGGGGCGACGGCGTCCGCCCGCCGGGCCAGGTCTTCGCCGGCGAGGGCGAGGGCGGCCGACACGCTTGCGGAGACGGTGCGGCGCGTGTCGGAAGGCAACCGGGCCAGCACGCCGGCCAAGCCGTGCCGGACCACCCGGTCGTGCATGGCCACCAGACGCGGCGTGTCCCGGATTCGGCCCGCCTCCGCCGTCCGCACGGCCTCGGCCCGGATGTCCTGGGCCACGGCGGTCAGTGAGGCCGCGAAGGCGGCGGGGGCGTCCTGCCCAGTCACTTCCGCGGCGAAATGCGCCAACCGGAGGTCAAAACTGTTCGGCGGATTCGGCGCCGGGTCGGGCGGCGCCACGACGGGAATGGTCGGCTCTACTGGTCGAGTGGGGGCCACGCGGCCCGTCGCCCAGCCGACCAGCCAACCGACCACGCCGACGGCCACGAACAGCAGCGCCAACACATGAGAACGGGCGCGAGACGCGCGCCGGACGCCCGGCCGGGGGTCGGGCAGGGCCGCCAATATCGTGTCGAGTCGCCGGCGGGCCGCCGGGTCGCCGGGCCGAACGGCGCCGGCCGCCTGCCGGTCAATCGCGGAGACCAACCGCTGAAGGCCCCGGCAGTGGTCGCACCCGGCCACATGCCCGCGCACGCCCTCGGGCAGGTCGGCCGCCGTCCGGGCGGCGAGCAGCCACGACTCGGCCGACGCGCAGTTCATGACTTCCCTCCCAAGTGTGGCGCCATCGCGCGGGCCAGCCGCCGCCGCGCTTCGCACACGCGCCAGCGGGCCGTCTCTTCGGTCGTCTCCAAGACACGGGACATTTCCGTATAGGCCATCTGGTCGTGCGTCCACAGCAAGTACGCCGTCCGGTACGGGTCCGCCAAGCCCCGGACGGCCGCGGCAAAGGCGGCGCCGGCTTCGGCCGTTTCCAGAGCCTGCGCCGGCCCCGGCTGGCGCGTGGCGGGTTCGCGGGTGAGGGCCTCCGTGCGCCGGGCGGGCTTGCGGAGCTGCGCGAGGGCCTCGGTCTTCGCGATCCGGAACACCCACACGCGGAACGCGGCCGGCTCACTCAGCTGTCGCAGCGACAGCCACGCCTTCAAAAACGTCTCTTGCGCCAAGTCGTCGGCCGGCTCCCGGTCCCCGGCCAATCCGTCCAACCACGCGCGAACCGGAGACCAATACCGATCCACCAGCGCGGAGAAGGCCGCGCGGTCGCCCGCTTGTGCCCGCCGCACGCAATCCAATTCCGTCTCATGGTCCACGGCGGTCACTCGCTCCCAATCAGACAGATGCGCCGACTTGGCGGTTGTGAGAAATAAATATTTTCAAATTGTGCGTGGCGCACGGAAAATTCGGCCGAGACGCCAAACAGGGGACGGCCGCCGTGACCGGATTTGATGCGGCCGAAGCGGCGAGGGCGGCCGGTCGGAAGCCGCCGGTGCCCGACAGCCGCGGTTCGCCGATCTGGCCGCGGCCGGCTTCGAAATCAAAATCGGGAATAAACCCGCCCGCCGCGCGTCATTCTTCCATCAGCTCTTCGACACAGGACGCCGCGGCATGTACGGGTTTTTGGCCGACCTCATGGTGGCGATGCACGCCGGGTACGTCGGCTACATCGTCCTCGGGCAACTCTTGATTTGGATCGGCTGGGCGTTGGGTTGGGGCGCGATCCGCAATATCTGGTTCCGGCTGTCACACCTGGCCATGATCGCGTTCGTGGCGTTTGAAGAAGCCATTTCGATGCGCTGCCCGCTGACGGACTGGGAAGAACATTTCCGCGAGTTGGCTGGGCAGCCCGTGTCGGGCGAGTCGTTCGTCGGCCGGCTGATGCACTCGCTGATCTTTGTTCAATTTGAAGAGTCGTGGCCGTACACGGTGATCCACGTCGGATTCGCGGTTGTCGTGCTGGCCACGTTCATCCTCTGTCCGCCGAGGGCCCGCCGCCCGCCCCCGGCAAGCCGAGCCACGACCGCAGGCGCGTGACCGTCTTCCCCACCACGCCGTCCGGCGCGTCGGCGAGCGCTTCCATCTCGTGAAACATGTCCGGCGGGACGAACCACGTCGCCGGCGTCTCCACGGCGTTGATGACGTCTTCCGCGTGGAAGTGGTCCGGCCCCATCAACTCGTAGAAGCCGCGGGTCAAGGCGGCCAGCATCGGCGAATACTCCGGGGCGGCCGGGCGGTCCGCGATGCGCACCAGTAGGATGCGCGGGGCGACGTGGTCGAGAATCGCCGGGTGCCGCAACGCTTCTTCGAGCCACGCCCCGACCACGGCCAACCCGCCGTCGTCGTTGGTCTCGTTCACGATGCGCTGCCGCGGAACCGTCGGCAGGTCGGCCGCCGGGGCCAGCACGGGCAGGCCGCAGGCCATCCGCGTGGCCGCGGCCAGCGGCAGCGTCCCTTGATTGCCGAAGACGCGAAAGAGTTCCCAGCCGACGGCCGTCGGGCCGAGGTACGTCAGCGGCCCCAAGTCGCGGTTGGAAATCAGCACGCGCTGGCCGGCGTCCGTCCGCGGCGAGAAGACCAGCGACGGCCGCCAGCCGGCGCGCTCGCCGTTCAGCAGCGACCCGAACGTCCCCTCCAGCGCGTCGCCGAGCCGGTGCCGCCACGCCTGTTCCAATGCGTCGCCGCGGTCACGCGTCGCCGAGACCGGGACGAATCGCCCCACGACATCGTCGAACAAGCCGGTGCGGACGACCGGCGACAGCGTGCTCTTCGCCAACTCGCGGGCCAAGTCGTTCGGCGTGACGCCTTTTCCGCTCATCAACCATTGGGCCGGGTCGCCGAGTCTCGCCGGCTCCCGCAGGCAGGCGACGTGGGCAGCGGCCCCGAGCATCGCCCCGCCGGTGCCGGCGATCAAATGGACGCGGTGCGTGAAGCCGGGGAACTCACGGTTCAGCCGGCCCAGCACGAGGTTGACCCACGCGGCCCCGGCCGCCCCGGCCCCGGCGACATCCAAGAGGATCAGCGCCCCGGCGGCCGGTTTCGGCGCATCGAACCACGGCAGCGGGACCAGTTCCGGCGGCAGCGGCAGCCGCGGCGGCTCGGCCGGGTTCACGGGCGTGTCGTAGGCGTTGCCGAACCCGCGCAGGCGGTGGCGGTAGGTCACGCGACTGGCCACTTGCCACATGAAGACCGCGGCCACCGCCACCGCCGTCAACGGCCACAGCGAGCCGTGCCAGAAGGCCCAGAAGCCGTAGGCGTGGACCAGCATCATCAACACGATGCTGACGGCCATCACCGGCGTGGCGAAGC
>Ga0136633_1002753_pt1 | contig 11927 bp, 11 predicted proteins | sample AntDrymeUQ832206_2_FD_105494 | JGI IMG/M metagenome (GOLD analysis project Ga0136633, IMG submission 105494) | Polar desert sand microbial communities from Dry Valleys, Antarctica - metaG UQ83 (22.06) | ecosystem: Environmental > Terrestrial > Soil > Desert | place: Antarctica: Dry Valley...
CGAGGCGAGGCCCGTCGCGCCGATCGCGTCGGTCAGCAATTCGGCGGGAATCGTGAACGCGGCGAAGGCGACCGACAGCCCGGCCAGAGCGGCGACGGGCAGATCGATCATGCTCCGACCGGAGAGGTCGACGAAGCGCGGATATTTGAGGTCGATCATTCAGGCCCTGCCGGTCAAGCGTTGGTAAAGAGGTTCGTAGCGCGAAATGTTTGACGCCCAGTTACGCTCGGCCGCGACAAATGCGCGGGCCGCGGCGCGGCGCTCGGGCCAGAGGTCGCGGCGTTCGAACAGATCGGCGAGCGATTCGGCGATGGCGGCCGGATCGTCGGGGGCAAACAAAGTGCCGGTGACGCCGTCCTGGATCAGCTCGCGATGGCCGCCGACATTGGAGGCGGCGACCAATTTGCCCTGCGCCATCGCCTCGAGCGGCTTGAGCGGCGTCACCAATTCGGTCAGTCGCATCGCCTTGCGCGGATAAGCGAGCGCATCGGCGAGGCTGTAATATCGTTCGACCTCATGATGATGCACCCGGCCGATGAAATGGATGCGATCGCCCGCTGGAGAGGCCGCGGCTTGCGCCTTCAGCGCGCTTTCCATGGGCCCGCCGCCGACGAGAAGCAGCTGCGCCTTCGGACGGCGCGCGGCCAAGGCAGGCATCGCCGCGATGAGATCGTCGATCCCCTCATAATCGTAATAGGAGCCGATGAAGCCGACCACTTCAGCATCGGCCAAGCCGAGTTCATGCGCCAGCTCCTCGTCGCGCGGCGGCGGATCGCCGAACAAGGCCATGTCGACGCCATTGGGCGAGACCATGATCTTCTCGGCCGCGACGCCGCGCGCGATCAGATCGCCCCGCAGACCTTCGCAAATCACCGCAACCGCATCGGCGCGGCGCACGGCGCGGCTTTCGAGTATCCGGGTCAGCCGATAGCGCGCCGAGCCTTCACGGCCGGTGCCGTTGCCCACCGCCGCATCCTCCCAGAAGGCGCGGATCTCATAGACCAGCGGCAGCTTGCGCCGCCGCGCCACCGGCAGAGCGGCCATCGCGGTCAGCACCGGCGAGTGAGCGTGGAGCACATCCGGCCGCCATTCCCCGACCAGCGCATCCAATCGTGCCGAGACGGCGCGGATCTCGCGCCACTCGGCGAGCGGCGATGGCGACGATGGAAGTCGTGGCGTGCGAAAGAAGGTGATGCCATCGAGGACGTCCGGGTCGCCTCCGCTCTCGGTCTGGCGCGGACCGGTCAGACAAGCGACCTCCCAGCCCCGCGCCAATTGCGCCTTGACGATGGCGCGGGTGCGGAAGGCATAGCCGCTATGCTGCGGCAGACCGTGGTCGAGAACATGCAGGATGCGCATCGGCTCCCGCTCTGCCAGATCAGCCTTAACGGCCCGTCAACCGCGCCGCCGCTATGACCCGCACGGAGCAGCGCGCCATATGATCGACAATTTCGCCCTCGGCCTGACCCATGGCCTGATGCTGCTCGCGGCCTGGCGGCTGCTTTCGCGCCGCGATCTTAACGACGATGATGCACCGCAGCCCGATCGCGAGGCCAAGCCGGCGCGCTGGGGCAAGCCGAAAGACGCCGATGCGTGACCTCGCTTTCCTGGGCTTCATCGCCGGGATGCTGGCGCTTGGGCTGAAGCGGCCGTTCCTCTTCACCCTGCTCTACGCCTATATCGACATCGTCTCGCCGCAGCGCCTGTCTTGGTTCCTGCTCAATCGCCTGCCGATCTCGCTGATCGCCGCAGGCCTCGCAATCGGCGGCTGGCTGATCGCCGACCGCAAGCAGATGAATTTCGGTCCGCGCCAGGGGCTGATGCTGATCCTGCTCTGCTATGCGGGGATCACCACGATCTATGCCGATTTCCCGATCGACGCGCAGGACAAATGGGACTGGGCGTCGAAAGCTCTCGGCTTCGCGATTTTCATTCCCTTCGTCCTCCAGACGCGCCTCAGGATCGAGGCCTTGCTCCTCTTTATGATGCTTTCGCTGGGCGCGATCGTGATCGTCGGCGGGATCAAGACGGCGCTCTCGGGCGGCGGCTATGGCGCGCTCAACCTGATGGTCTCCAACAATAGCGGCCTTTACGAAGGCAGCATCCTTTCGACCTTCGCGATCGCTTCCGTCCCGGTCATCCTCTGGTTCGCCCGCTTCGGGACGATCTTCCCGAGCGACTGGCGGGTAAAGACCTTCTGCTACGCGCTCTGCTTCGCCTGCCTGCTCATTCCGATCGGGACGGAGGCGCGCACCGGCCTGCTCTGCATCGCCTTGCTCGGCCTGCTGGCGCTGCGCGACGCCAAGCGGCGGCTGCTTTACATCGCCGCGGTAGGCGCGCTCGGTCTCGCTGCCATTCCCTTCCTCCCCTCCTCCTTCACCAACCGGATGGAGACGATCCAGACCTATCAGGGCGATGAATCCGCCGGCACGCGCCTCGCGGTCTGGGGCTGGACGCTGGAATATGTCCGCGAGCGGCCGCTTGGCGGCGGCTTCGAGGCCTATCGCCAGAACCGCATCCAGTTCACCACGACGAGCTCCCGGACCAGCGGAGGGACCGAGACGATCGGCGCGCAGACGCTGACCGATCAGGGCCGCGCCTGGCACAGCGCCTATTTCGAGATGCTCGGCGAGCAGGGCTGGCCGGGCCTCTTCCTCTTCCTCCTCATCCACGGCATCGGGCTGGTGCGGATGGAGATGATCCGGCGGCGGTGGCGCAAGGCGGAGGGCGACGATGAATGGATCGCGCCCCTTGCGACGGCGCTCCAGCATTTCCAGCTCATCTTCCTGCTGGGCGCGGTCTTCGTCGCGGTCGCCTTCCAGGCCTTCATCTGGCTGCTGATCGGGGTGCAGATCGCCTTCGACATGTGGTTGAAGCGGCGGGAGAAAGCGAAGCTGGCGACGCCCTTTCGTAGCGCCAATGGAACGAACGTGGAGGGCGAGGCTTTTGCAGGCGGATGAGCGGATCTCTTCGTCATAGCGACCACACCACCCCCGGCATAACACGCAGGCGCCAAGGCCGTTACTGGCAGTATTTCGATAGCGACGGAAACCGCGTCACGAACCGCGACGAGATCGACCGGCTGAACGCCGTCGGCCTGCCGCCCGCTTATCGCGACGCCTGGTTCTCGCCGCATCCCAACGGCCATATTCAGGCGATCGGCTATGACGATCGCGGGCGGAAGCAATATCGCTATCACGTCGATTTCCGCGCTCGCCGCGACAAATCGAAATATGACCGGACGGCGGATTTCGGCCGGGCGCTCGTTAAATTGCGCGGGCGCGTCGCGGCGGACTTGCGCAAGCGGAGCCTCGGACGCGAGACGATCGCCGCCGCCATCGTCCGGCTGATGGACAATGAATATCTACGCGTCGGCAATGAAAGCTATGCCCGGGACAATAAGAGCTTTGGCGCCACCACCTTGCGCGCGCGCCACGCGAAGGTTTCCGGCGGGAAGCTGCGCATGCGCTTCAAGGCGAAGAGCGGCGTCGAGCGCGAGCTCGCCATCACCGACAAGAGCCTGATCCGCATCGTCCGCAATTGCCAGGATCTGCCGGGGCAGCATCTCTTCCAATATCTGGGCGAGGATGGCGAGGCGCGGCCGATCGGATCGGAGGACGTCAACGACTATATCCGCGAGGCGGCCGGCGAGGATTTCACCGCCAAGCATTTCCGCACCTGGGGCGCGAGCGCTCTGGCCTTCGAGGCGCTCTGCGCGGCCGGGGAGGAGGGGATTGGACTCAAGGCGATGCTTGCGCCAGTCGCCGAGGCCCTCGGCAACACGCCGGCCATGGCGCGCAAAGCCTATGTCCACCCGGCGCTGATCGCGGCAGTCAAGGACGGCAGGACAGTTGCCCGCTTGCATTGCCCGCCCGCGACGAAATATCTGTCGAGCGGCGAACGCGGCCTGATCGCGTTCCTCGACAAGTCGGCGCGCCGCAAAGCCAGGTAATCCTTCCCGATGTTCACGACCGATTCCCTCGATGCGCAGGCCGGCCTGCTGTGGCGCGACACGCTAGCCTGGCTGGCTAGCCACAGCCTGCAGATCCTGCTCGGGCTCGCCGCCGGCGCGGCGATCGTCGCGGTCATGCTGGGCCTCAAATGGCTCGGCCTCAGAATCTGCCGCACCGATCCGATGCACAATCACTGGCGCAGCATCATCGGGCGGGTCCTCGACCGGACCCGGCTCTGGTTCATCCTCGCCCTCGCCGCCCGCGTCGTCGTCGCCGTCGGCCAGGCGCCCGAGCCCTGGGCGGGCGCGGTCGCCATCGCCTTCATCGTCGCCGTGGCGTTGCAGGCCGCCTTGTGGACCCGCGAACTGATCCTAGGCATCATCGAGCGGCGGACCGGCGGCGTCGAGGATTCAAGCGGGCTGGGCAGCGCGATCGGCATCATCCGCCTGCTCGTCAGCATCGCCATCTTCGCGATCGCCATCGTCGTCGTGCTCGACAATCTCGGCGTCAACGTCACCGGCCTGATCGCCGGCAACGGCATTGGCGGCATCGCCATCGGAATCGCCGCGCAGGGCATCTTCAAGGATCTGTTCGCGGCGCTGGCGATCATCTTCGACCGCCCGTTCCGTCGCGGCGACGCAATCAGGTTCCAGACGATCAGCGGCCATGTCGAGGAGATCGGCCTCAAATCGACGCGCATCCGTGCCGATTCGGGCGAGCAGGTGATCGTCTCCAACGCCAATCTGCTCGAAAAGGAGCTGCACAATTTCGCCCATGTGGCGCGCCGGCGGGCCGTGCTGAGCTTCGGCCTGATCTACCAGACGCCGCCCGAGACCTGCGCCGCGATCGAGGACATCGTCCGCCAGCTCGTGGCGGAGCAAGACAAAGCCGAGTTCATCCGTTGCGGCCTCAAGGCGTTCGGCCAGTCGAGCCTCGACTATGAGCTTCAGTTCGATGTGCGCAGCGCCGATTATGACGAGGTCTTCGAGGTCCGCGCCGCTCTGCTGATCGACATCCTGCGGACCTTCAACGAGCGCGGCATCCGCTTCGCTTATCCCAGCCAGACGAGCTTCACCGCAGCGCCGGACGGGGCGTTGATCATGCCTTATGTGGAAGAGCCCTCAGAAGCCGACGTCCTCAAGCGATAGCAGGGTCGCATTGCCGCCGGCGCTGGTCGTATCGGTGCTCGTCACCCGCTCGGCGCAGAAGCGCGGCAGATAGTTGGGGCCGCCGGCCTTCGGCCCGGTGCCGCTCTGGCCCTCACCGCCGAAGGGCTGCGAGCCGACGATCGCGCCGATCATCGATCGGTTGACGTAGAGATTGCCGACCGTGCCGGTTTCCTCGACCGTCTCGGCGGCGCGCGCGATACGGCTGTGCAGGCCCATGGTGAGGCCGAAGCCGGAGGCGTTCACCCGCCGCACCGTCTCCGCCAGCTCGCCGCCCTTCCAGGTGGCGACATGGAGCAAGGGTCCGAACCATTCCTCGGTCAGATCCGCGATCGCGTCGAGGCGGATCAGGGTCGGCGGCACGAAACGCCCTCGTGCGGGCGCGTCGATCGTCTTGATGATGCGGTCCTTCATCGCCTCGCGCCGGCCCATCAATTTGTCGTAGCTCGGCTGATCGATGACGGGTCCGACATCGGTGCGCGGATCGGCCGGATCGCCGACGATGAGCGTGTCCATCGCGCCCTTGAGCATTTCCAGCGTCCGCTCCGCGACATCCTCCTGCAGCACGAGCAGGCGGAGTGCCGAGCAGCGCTGACCGGCGGAGCGGAAGGCGGAGGTGACAACGTCCTGCACCACCTGCTCGGGCAGCGCGGTCGAATCGACGATCATCGCGTTGATGCCGCCCGTCTCGGCGATCAGCGGGATGATGTCGCGATGATCGTCCGCGATGAGCGTGCGGGCGATCGTCTTGGCGGTCGCGGTCGAACCGGTGAAGGCGACGCCGGCGATGCGAACATCCTCCATCAATTTCTGGCCGAGATCGCGGCGGCCGGCGGCGAGGACCAAGGCGTCCTCGGGGACACCGGCGGCATGGGCGAGGCCGACGGCATAAGCGGCAATTTCGGGCGTTTGAGAGGCCGGCTTGGCGACGACGCTGGTCCCCGCCGCGAGCGCCGCCGAGACCTGCCCCAGGAAGATGGCGAGCGGAAAATTCCACGGCGCGATGCAGACCCAGGCGCCGCGGCCTTCCATGCGCAGCACGTTGCGCTCACCGGTTGGCCCCGGCAGCTCCAGCGGTTGCAGCCGGCTGCGCGCCTGCGCGGCATAATAGCGGCAGAAATCGACCGCCTCTCGCACCTCGGCGAGCGCGTCGGGGATCGTCTTGCCCGCCTCCTGCACCGCGATCCGCATCAGCATGTCGCGGTCACGCTCGAGCAGGTCGGCAAGCTTTTCGAGGCAGGCCGAACGCTCCTCGATGGGGCGCTTCGACCAATCCTCGAAACCGCGCAGTGCCCGCGTCACCAGCTCTTCCGCAGGCGGGCTCGGAGTCGGCGAGAAGCTAAGCGGCGGTGCGACGGCTTCGGCGATCCGCGCCAATATCGGCTGATCGTTGAGATCGAGCCCTTCGCTATTCTTGCGTTCCGGCGCGAACAGATCCTCCGGCAACACGATCGAGGGATGGCGCGTGCCGCCAACCGCCGAAATCTTCGCCACCGGATCGGCGAGGAGATCGGCGTCGGTCAGATTTTCGTCGGCGAGTTGATGGACGAAGGACGAGTTGGCGCCATTCTCCAGCAGGCGGCGAACGAGATAAGCGAGCAAGTCGCGATGGCCGCCGACCGGGGCGTAGATGCGGGTATGATAGCCCTGCTCGCGGACGAGGTCCTCATAAAGCCCTTCGCCCATGCCGTGGAGGCGCTGGAACTCGAAATCGCGCGCTTCGCCCGCCCATTCGAGGATCGTCGCAACGGTCAGCGCATTGTGCGTGGCGAAGGCGGGATAGATATTCTTCGCAGCCAGCATGTCTTTCGCGCAGGCGAGATAGGAGACGTCGGTCGCCGCCTTGCGCGTGAAAAGCGGATATTCGCTCAAGCCCTGCTCCTGCGTGCGCTTGATCTCCGTGTCCCAATAGGCCCCCTTGACGAGCCGCGCCGCGATCCGCCGTCCTGTCTTGGCGCCGATCGCATCGGCCCAGGCGATGGTCGGCCGGGCGCGCTTGCCATAGGTCTGGATCGCCATGCCCAGCCCGTCCCAGTGCTTGAGCGATGGCAGGCCCGCGACGGCCTCGATAATGTCGAGGCTCATCTCCAGCCGCTCGGTCTCCTCGGCGTCGATGGTGAAGGGGATGTCGAGCGACGCGGCCAGGGTCGCCAGCGCCTCGACCTTCTCGATCAAAGCGGGGACGCAGCGATTATATTGCGCCACCTCGTAACGCGGGTGCAGCGCCGAGAGCTTGACCGAGATCGAATGGCCCGCACGCGCCACCTTGCCGACTGAGCGGATCGCATTCTCATAGGAAGCATAATAGCGGTCAGCGTCGCGGAAGGTCCGCGCTGCCTCACCCAACATGTCAAAGCTGGCCGTGAAGCCTTCGTTTTCCGGCTTCTTCATCCGCGCAACCGCTTCGCCGATGTCGCGGCCCATGACGAAAATCTCGCCCATCATCCGCATCGCCGCACCGACGCCGGTGCGCACGAACGGCTCGCCGGCGCGCCCCACCAGTCGCTTCAATGCGCTGGCCTGCTCGCTGTCCGAAGTGAGCGCCCGGCCGATCACCAGTCCCCAGGTCGCCGTGTTGACGAGGCCCGAATTGGCCTTGCCCTTGTGCGAACGCCAATCGCCCTCGCCCAATTTATCGGAGATCAGGCTGTCGGCCGTGTCAGGATCGGGAACGCGCAGGAACGCCTCGGCGAGGCTCAGGAGGGCAACACCCTCCTGCGTGTTCAGCCGATATTCCTGGAGGAACTGGTTCACCCAGCCGCGCGACTGCGCCGCGCGCAGCCGCCCGAGCATTGCCAGTGCCCGCGCCTCGACCCGCTCCCGCGATTCGGCGTCGAGCGCGGCGTCTCGTAACAAAGGGACGAGCACCTCCGGTTCGGGCGCTCGAAGCAATGTGCGAATCTGCGCGCGCGCTGATGCCGTAGCGTCAGCCATAGGTGATTCCTCTTGAGGCTTGAGTCTCGTGTCGCCTCGCCTCTAGACCGGCTCCATGCCCATCGCCAATATCGACGAGATCAAAAGCCGCGTCGGGGAAGAAGTCGGCGTCTCCGACTGGATCCTCGTCGATCAGGCGCGGATCGACGCCTTCGCCGAAACCACTGAAGACCCGCAGTTCATCCATATCGACCCGGTCCGCGCCGCCCAGACGCCGTTCGGCGGCACGATCGCGCACGGCTTTCTGACTCTCTCCTTGCTCAGCCGCATGGCCGCCGATGCGATGTTGCGGCCCGAGGCGATGAAGATGGGCGTCAATTACGGCTTCGAGAAAGTCCGTTTCCTGGCCCCCGTCCGCGCCGGCAAGCGCGTGCGCGGCCGCTTCACGCTCACCAGCTTCGACGAGAAAAGGCCGGGCCAGTTCCAATTCGTCCATGCCGTCACCGTCGAGATCGAGGGCGAGGAAAAGCCCGCATTGATCGCCGACTGGATCGGGATGATATTCGTCTGAACTTTTCTCAGAAAGGCCCTGCCATGACTCGCGAAGCCGTCATCGTCGCCACCGCCCGCACCCCGATCGGCCGGGCCTATAAGGGGGCGTTTAATTCCACGCCCTCCCCGACCCTCGCCGCGCATGCGATCCGTGCGGCCGTCGCGCGCTCGGGCGTCGATCCGGCCGAGATCGAGGACGTCATCATGGGCGCGGCGCTCCAGCAAGGCGTGCAGGCGACGATCGGGCGGACAGCAGCGCTCCGCGCCGGCCTCCCCGTCACCGTTGCCGGCATGTCGATCGACCGGCAATGCGCGTCGGGCCTGATGGCGATCGCCACCGCCGCCAAGCAGGTCATCGTCGATCGCATGGACATCTGCGTCGCCGGCGGCGTCGAATCGATCTCCATGGTGCAGACGCCCGAGATGCGGCTCGGCGCCGATCCCGAGCTGATCGCGATGCACAAGGACGTCTACATGCCGATGATCGGCACCGCCGAAATGGTCGCCAAGCGCTACGGAATCGGCCGCGCCGCGATGGACGAATATGCGCTCCAGTCGCAGCAGCGCACCGCCGCCGCCCAGGCCGCCGGCGCGTTCGACGACGAGATCGTCTCGGTCGATGCCGTCATGTCGGTCAAGGACAAGGCGACCGGAGAAGTTTCGAAGCAGCCCGTCACGCTCACCAAGGACGAAGGCAACCGCCCCGACACGCAGCTCGCCGGCCTCGCCGCGCTTCAGCCAGTGATGGGCCCCGGTGCAATGATCACCGCCGGTAATGCCAGTCAGCTTTCCGACGGCGCTTCGGCCCATGTCATCATGGAGGCCGGACTCGCCGCCAGCCGCGGCCTCACCCCGCTCGGCCGCTATGTCGGCATGGCGGTGGCGGGCACGGAGCCGGACGAGATGGGCATCGGCCCGGTCTATGCGGTGCCAAAATTGCTCAAGCGCTTTGATCTGACGGTCGATGACATCGGCCTGTGGGAGCTGAATGAGGCCTTTGCCGTTCAGGTTCTCTTTTGCCGCGACACGCTCGGCATCCCGAACGACAAGCTCAACGTCAGCGGCGGCGCGATCTCGGTCGGCCATCCTTATGGCATGTCGGGCGCGCGGCTCACCGGCCACGCCTTGATCGAAGGCAAGAAGCGCGGCGCGAAATATGTCGTCGTGACGATGTGCGTCGGCGGCGGCATGGGCGCGGCGGGACTGTTCGAGGTGCTGTGAACGGCCGGCCGGCGAGCCTGCTCGCACGATTGCGGATCGAGGCGCACGCGGTCTGGCTCGCCGCGCGCGACCCGCGTACGCCGTGGCCAGCGCGGCTCGTCGGCCTCGCCGTCGCCGCATACGCCTTCTCGCCGATCGACCTCATCCCCGATTTCATCCCCGTCCTGGGCCTGCTCGACGACGCCCTGATCGTTCCCGCGGGGTTGTGGCTGTTCGCCAGGTTGCTCCCGCCCGGACTGCTCGACGAACACCGAGCGAGGGCGGCGGCGGCCGATGAGCGCCCGCGCAGCCGCGCCGGAATCGCCCTCGTGATGGCCATCTGGCTGACGGTCGTGGTCGCGACCGGACTCACGCTACGCTGGCTGTACGCCTAGACCCCCGTCCGGAAGGGCGTGAAGTTCGTTTCCTCGTCATAGACATCGACGCCCTCGCGCCGCTTCAGCCAGCCGACGACCGCATAAGTGACCGGCGTCAGCAGCATCTCCCAACCCACCTTCAGCGCCCACTGCGTGAGCAGCACGACGAGCAATGTGTCGCTCGCCCAGACGCCGTAAAAAGCGAGCGGATAGAAGATCAGGCTGTCCACGCCCTGCCCCACCAAAGTCGAGCCGATCGTTCGGCTCCAGAGATGCCGGCCCCGCGTCCAGAGCTTCATCCGCGCCAGCACGTAGCTATTGACGAACTCGCCGGCCCAGAAGGCGATGATGCTCGCAAAGACGATGCGCGGCACCTGGCCGAAGACCTGCTCATAGGCCGCCTGCACGCTCCAGCTCGCCGCCGGCGGCAGCGCTACCACCACCCAGGCCATAAATGCCATGAAGAGGAGAGCGCAGAAGCCCGCCCAGATGCAGCGCCGGGCGCGGGCATAGCCATAGACTTCGGTCAGCACGTCGCCGAGCACATAGGAGATTGGAAAGAAGAGGATGCCCGCGCCGAACGGCCAGGCGCCGACGCCCGGCAGGTCGATCGTGGCCACCTTGCCCGCGCCGAGCACGTTTGAGAGCAGGAGGATGGTGACGAAGGCGGCCATGACGAAATCGAAGGCGCGCAGCGGCCGCCCCGCCAGCGCCGCCGCCTCGACCTGCTCGATCCGTTCCCCGCTCATCCGGCCAGCCTAACCCATGCGGATTTCGAGACAAGCGGTGCGGCTCATTCCGCGGAAGGAATAAAACGCCTTGCGCCTCGTTAACTTTTGTGCGGAAATGCCGGTGGGGAGAAGCGCCATGAGTGATGATCTTCGTAAAGTCAGCCGCCGTTCGTTCCTGGGCCGTGTCGTGGGCGGGGCCGCCATCGGCGCCGTCGCAATCGTCGCCACCGTCGTTCCCGCCGAAGAAGCGGAAGCGTTCCAGACCGACAATGATCCGCACGATCCCGTCGGCGGAGGCCGCCGCCGCTATCGTTCCGGCATTACCGATCGTGACCCTGGCGACCCGGCCGGCAACGGTCGCGGACGTCGTCGCCGCTCTCGTTCCGGCATCACCGATCGCGACCCCCGCGATCCGGCCGGCAACGGCCGTGGAAGGCGTGGTCGCCGTAGTTGCACGGACAGCGACAGCGGTCGCTATTCCGATCCGGGTGGTCGCGGGCGCCGCTGCTAAGCCCTGCCGATTTGAAAGGCTGAAAGGGTGAGCGGGGATAGTTTCCCCGCCTGCTCTTTCGCGCTACGCCAGCGCCACGCGCCCGTAGCTCAGCTGGATAGAGCACGAGACTTCTAATCTTGAGGCCGCTGGTTCGAATCCAGCCGGGCGCGCCAATTTTCCAGAAAATCTAACCAGCACAATAACTTAGAATTTCTGACTTCGGCTCTTCCCGGTCCCGTGCGACACATTCGTGTGACACAATTCCGCCCATGAGCGGTAGTCGTCCAACGCACCTCAGCCGACGGGGCGCCTTCTATCTGGTGCGGTTCCGCCTGCCGGCCTGGCTAGCATCCGCATTGGGGATGGCAGAATTACGGCGGTCGCTGCACACTACCGATCCTGGCGTGGCCCGACAGCGATCCATGATCGCGACGATTTGGTTCCGCGACACGACGGAGAAGTGATCTGCCCCCTTCTGAATGGTCCAAAATCTTTGTTATTTTGGATCGAGAAGGAGACATTGAATGCCATTCAAGAAGCACAAGCCGGAGGAGATCATCGGCAAGCTGCGAGAGGCGGAG
>Ga0136633_1002754_pt1 | contig 11925 bp, 13 predicted proteins | sample AntDrymeUQ832206_2_FD_105494 | JGI IMG/M metagenome (GOLD analysis project Ga0136633, IMG submission 105494) | Polar desert sand microbial communities from Dry Valleys, Antarctica - metaG UQ83 (22.06) | ecosystem: Environmental > Terrestrial > Soil > Desert | place: Antarctica: Dry Valley...
CCCTTGCCGTAGACGACGCCGGGGACGAATCCCTCGCGGCGCAGTCGCTTGTTCGCCTTGCCCTGCGCCTCACGCGCGTCGAGGGTGAGCTCCAGGTCCATTGGTCGCGGTGATCCTCTCAGGTGCGACGCGCCTCGATCGCCCGGGAAGGAGCGGCGGGCAGCGCCGAACGGTTCGAATGTGCTCTGCTGGGTGCGAGCGATATGGTACCGCGGCTCGCACGGGCGGGCAAGCACGCTCAACGGATCGGCAGCGTCGCGCGTGGAGGCAACGAGCCATGTGCATCGGGGTGCATCGAGTCCACGAAATGGAGAGACGAGACGGTGGACGCAGCGACGTTAAGGCTTCTTCAGGCCAGCGACACCGAGGCGGACGCCGGCGCTTCCTATAATCGGCACCTCATGGCCGGCACCATCATGATCGTGGAGGACGAGCCCGCCGTTGCGCGGGGCGTCCAGGTTGCCCTCGAACGCGAGGGTTATGCGGTGAGCGTCCAGCCAACCGGCGAGGATGCCCTTGCCAACTTCGCGGACGCCGCCCCGGACCTCGTCGTGCTCGACGTCAGGCTGCCGGGAATGGACGGCTTCGAGGTGCTCCGACAGCTGCGGCGTGAGACGCGCGCGCCGGTCCTGTTCCTGACCGCGCGCTCGGACGAGGTCGATAAGGTCGTTGGTCTCGAGTTGGGGGCCGATGATTACCTCGTCAAGCCGTTCAGCGTCCGTGAGCTCGTGAGCCGCATCAAGGCGCTCCTGCGCCGCGCGTACGGCGAGCTGGCCGACACCGAGACCGGTCGCACGCTGCGACGCAAGAACCTGGTCATTGACCTCGAACGACGACGCGTCACGCGTGACGGGGAACGGATCGGCCTGACGACGACCGAGTTCGACCTCCTCCGGCACCTGGCGGCGCGACCCGGCCGGGTCTACACCCGCGGCCAGCTGCTCGAGCTGGTGCGCGACTACGACGATGCCCTCGAGCAGGATGAGCGGACGATCAACGTCCACATCAGCCACATCCGCGACAAGATCGAGCCAGATCCGGCCCAGCCCCGCTACATCCGGACGGTGAGGGGCGTTGGGTATGCCTTCGCCGAAGACTGAGGCCGATCGTCCGGAGCCGACCGGCCGCCTGCACCTTCCCCGCGGTTGGGCCGCGGTCTTCCAGCGCCTCAACACTCGGCTCGTGCTGGCGATCGGGTCGGTGGCGCTCGTCGGCCTGATCGTGTCGGCCATCGCCATCAACCAGATCCTGCCGGGCTACTTCGCGGAGCAGACGACCGAGCGACTTCAGACGGCCGGTGGAGCGACCGGGCTGCTGATGCGTCAGCTCGCCGCCAACGCCGTGGCGAACGACCGCCAGGGATTCGTCGAGGTGGCCGAGCTGCGCACCAGGGAGATCGTCCGTCCGGCCGTCCGGCTCGCGGCGCAATTCATCTTGCCGGCAACATATGCCGTGTTCAACGAGGGCGGGCAACGGGTCGCGCTGAGCGCTCCCGACAACGTCCCCGCGCTCGAATCCCGCGGGCTGCGCGTGGATCCGGTAGATGCGGTGCGGCTGCCTATCACGATCAATCTTCCCAGCGGTGGCGAGGCGCGGTACGTGCTCGACGTCTCGCAGCCATTCACGTCGCGCGACGCGACCCTGGCCCAGATCCGGTCCGCCATCTTCGGCGCGGGGCTGCTTGCCCTCATTGCCGCCGTGGTGTTCGGCGTCATTGCCGCGCGCCGGGTGACGGCGCCGATTCATAGGCTCCGCGGCGTGGCCGGCCGCGTCGCGCTGGGCCAGCTCGACGAGCGCGCCACCGCCTCGGGCGTGCTCGAGGTCGACGAGCTCTCGGCGCAGTTCAACGTCATGGCCGATCGGCTGTCGGGAACGCTGCGCATGCTCGAGGCGGACCGCGACCGGCTGCGCGCGTTCGTCGCCGATGTGAGCCACGAGCTGCGGACGCCCATCGCGGCGCTGCGCATGTACACCGAGCTCCAGAGCGACGGCCAGGTGGATGAGGCTACCCGTGCCGAGTTCCTGGATAGGTCGACCGAGCAGATCGGTCGCCTCGAATGGCTGAGCACGAATCTGCTCGACCTGTCGCGGATCGACGCGGGCATCTTCCCGCTCGACATGCGCGACGGCGATCTGCGCGATCCGATCCAGGCCGTTGTGCAGGCGCTTTCCGAGGTGGCGCTCGCGCGCGGCATCGGCCTCGAGAGCTTCGTGCCGGTGGAGCCCGTGGAGCTGCGATTCGACCGCGAGCGCATCGTTCAGCTCCTGACGAACCTGATCGGAAACGCCCTCAAGTTCACGCCGCGCGCCGGCGCCGTATCGGTCCGGTTGCTCGACGCGGAAGAGCATTCGATGATCGAGGTGCGCGACAACGGTCCGGGCATCCCGGTCGACGAGCTGCCGCGCGTCTTCGAGCGCTTTTACCGCGGCACGAACACCGGGGATGCGCGCGCTTCGGGGAGCGGCCTGGGCCTGGCGATCGTGCGCTCCATCGTCGAGATGCACGACGGCGAGATCGACGTGGCGAGCGTGGTTGGCGAGGGCACGGCATTCCGCATCACGCTTCCGCGCACTGCGGGGAACGTCAACGAAACTTCACGCGGCAGCCATCCTGCACGCAATCCGGACTCCGTAGGTTGAATGGTGCCCGCCCGGCGAGCCAGCACGCAACATGGATGAACCAAGACCGATGACGACGAACGATCCGAACCGATTCACCGACCGCGACCCGACCGAGACGGTCGAGGTCCAGCGCTACGGTCCCACCCCAACGCGCGATGCGCGCCCCGAAGGCTGGCAGGCGGCCCCTGCCTGGACGAGCCGGCAGCCACACGTGAGCGCCACGCCTCCGCCGCGTCGCGGCCTTACGACGGCACTTCCCGTCATCGCCATTGCGGTGGTGGCCGGCATCATCTCCGGCGCGCTATCGGCGGTGGCCGTGTCGAACATCGTCCGGGAGCCTGCCGCTCCCGTGGGCGGAGTGGCGGCCACGCGGGATGCGGACAATGTGAGCGACGTGCGCATCGACGAGTCGAGCGCGGTCATCGAGGCGGTGGATCAGGTCACGCCCGCGGTCGTGACCATCCAGTCGTCCGGGGACAGCCTGCTCGGCGGCGCCAGCGGCACGGGTTCCGGCTTCATTTATCAGCCTGATGGCTGGATCCTGACGAACCGACATGTCGTCGAGGAGGCGGCCGAGCTGCAGGTCGTGCTGAACGACGGCCGCCAGTTCCCCGGTGAGGTGTACGGGATCGACACCCTCACCGACCTCGCGATCGTGAAGATCGACGCGAGTGACCTTCCCGTGGCGCCGATCGGCAGCTCGGCCCATCTCGAGCCGGGCCAGGTCGCGATCGCCATCGGCAACCCGCTGGGCTACGAAAACACCGTGACCACCGGTGTCGTTTCCGGCCTGGGCCGGCGCATCACCGCCTCGGACGCGACCCAGACGAGCGCCGAAACTCTGAACAATCTGATCCAGACGGACGCCGCCATCAACCCGGGTAACTCGGGCGGCCCGCTCGTCAACAGCGCAGGCCAGGTCATCGGCGTCAACACCGCGGTGAGCCAGAACGCGCAGGGCCTCGGCTTCGCGATTCCGATCGACGTCGCCAGGCCGATCATGCAGCAGGCGCTCGATGGCGCGGAGCTGACCCGGCCGTGGATCGGCGTGTACTACGTGCCGGTCGACGCGACCCTGGCCTCCGAGCAGGACCTGCCGGTCGACTATGGCGCCCTGATCAGCGCCACCGACGGCGGCGATGCGGTCTTCCCGGGCAGCCCGGCAGCGGACGCCGGACTCCAGGCCGGCGACATCATCGTCTCGGTCGACGGCAACCAGCTGAGCGCCGACGCCGACCTGTCGACGCTGATCCTGCCCCACGCGCCGGGCGACACGATCACGCTGCGCATCCTGCGCGACAACTCGGCACGCGAGGTCGACGTGACGCTCGGAGAGCTGCCGGCCGAGGGCTGAGCGAGACTATCCGTCGGGCACGGGGCGGCGCCGCATGAGCGCCGCCTCGACCGTGTCGAAGGCGCCGTCGATCGGCGCCTTCGGCTTGCGGACGCGCACCTCCACGGCATCGACGATGGCGGGATCGGTGGTGTCCAGCGCGGCACGGGCGATCGCGCCGGCGAGCGCTTCGATGAGATCGAATGACGGGCCCTCGACGATGACACGGGCCAGCTCGTGGAGCTCGGCATAGTTCACGGTGGCGGCCAGCTCGTCCCGCTCGGCCGCGCGGGCGAGATCGACGTGGAGGACCAGGTCGACCTCGAACGGCTGGGCAGTCTCCTTCTCCCAGTCGAGGACGCCATGCCGCGCCTCGAATCGCATGCCGAGCAGGCTGAGCCGATCCGGGAACGCGTCGGCGCTCATCGGCGCACCACCGCGTCCGCGACGCGCAGGGTCCGCGCGATCGGTCCGACGTCATGGACGCGCACGATGTCGGCGCCGGACATCACGGCTAGTGCGGCGGTGGCCGCGCTGCCCTCGACCCGATCATCGGGTGACGCGCCGCCGAGGAGCTCGCCCAGGAATCGCTTGCGGCTGGTGCCGACGAGCATCGGCAGCTCACCGAGCGCGGCCTTCAGCTCGCCCAGCCGATGGAGCAGCTCGAGATTGTCCTGGGTCGTCTTCCCGAAGCCGATGCCAGGGTCGACAATGAGCCGGTCGCGCGCCACGCCGCGCGCCTCCGCAGCCTCGATCGCCTCACCCAGCCAGTCGACGACCGTTCGGAACACCCCTCGGGGGTAGCCGGCGGCATCCTGGTTGTGCATGAGGACCAGGTGCGAGCCGGATCCGGCCGCCACGTCGGCGGTGCCGGGGTCGCGCCGCGCGGCCCACACGTCGTTGACGATGGTCGCGCCGGACTCGACCGCCGCGGCGGCCACCACACCCTTGCTGGTGTCGATGCTGATTCGGGCACGGTCGCCGAGCTCGTCCGCCAGCGCCCGCACCACCGGCACCGCGAGGGCGGCCTCGGTGACGGCGTCGATCTCGGGGTGCTCGCCGTAGGCCTGGGGCGGGCGGGTCGACTCGGCCCCGACGTCCAGGATCGCCGCTCCGGCCGCGATCATCAATCTGCCCTGCTCCAGCGCGGCCGCCACGATCTCGTCAGGATCGCGGTCGGTGCTGGCCAGACCGTCGCCGGAGAATGAGTCGGGCGTGACGTTGATGATCCCCATCACGTAGGTCCGCTCGCCCCAGCGCAGCTCGGGTCCCATCACTCCTCCTCTGCCGTGCCGGTGATCATGCCGCGAACGGCGCCGACCAGGTAGAGCGAGCCAGCGACCACCACCGGATCGCCGGAGGTGCGTCGCAGCGCCTCGGCCGGCGTCCGCGCCGTTGCGCAGCGCGTTCCCGCGATGCGGCGCCAGATGCGCGCGAGATCGTCCGGCTCGTGGGCACCGGGATCGTCGATGCGGGTGAAGACGAAGCGTGGCTCGAGCGGCGCCAGGGCGCGAAGGACAGCGGTGACCCGTTTCGCGCGCATCGCGCCGAATACGATCGCTGGCCGCCGCAGCCCGAGATCGCGCAGCGCTTGCGCCAGCGCGCGGGCGCCAGCCGGGTTGTGTGCCCCGTCGATGAGGACGCGGGAGAGTCCGATCCGCGCGCCGTCGAGCAGCTCGAGGCGCCCCGGCCAGCGCGCGTCGGCGAGCCCGCGGCGCAGGCTCGACTCGTCGACCACGACGCCATGGCGCTCGGCGAGCGCGTCGATCAGTGCAAGCGCCACCGCCGTGTTCTCTGCCTGGTGCGCACCGATCAGCCCCACATGGAGGTCGGCCAGCTCGGTGGACGGGGTGCGGGCGTCGATCACGATGCCCTCCCAGTCGAGGTGGCGCAGCAACGCACGGAACGGCTGGTGCGGGCCGGCACGGCGAAGCGGCACGCCCAGCGCGACGCATCGGTCAAGGATGGGACGCAGCCCGCGACCGGATGCTCCGGTGACGGCCAGGTTGCCTGGCTTGATGATCGCCGCCTTTTCGCGCCCGATCGCGGTCAGGGTGTGGCCGAGGTAGGCCTCGTGGTCACGCTGGACGTTCGTCACGGTGGCCACGCCAAGGTCGAGCACGTTCGTGGCGTCGAGCCGTCCGCCCATCCCGACCTCCACGATGACGAGCTCCACGCGGCGCCGCGCCAGCTCTGCCACAGCGGCCGCCGTGAGTGCCTCGAACTCGGTCGGCGGCCCGACGCCGGCGGCCACCCGGTCGATAGCCGGCAGGACGCGCGCCACGGCGGCCGCGAAGTCGTCCGGGCTGAGCGGCTCGCCGTCGATCGTCACCCGTTCGCGATAGCTGACGAGATGCGGCTTTGGCATGGTTCCCACCCGCCGGCCGGCGGCGACCAGCACCGAGCGCGCCACGGCGACCACCGACCCCTTGCCGTTCGTGCCGGCGACGAGCGCGCCGCGCAGGTCACGCTCGGGATGGCCGACCTCGGCCATGAGCCGCTCCACCCGCTCGAGACCCATGCTGGTCCCGAAGCGCCCACGCTCGGTGAGCGCCGCGACCGCCTGCCGATAGGTGAGGCGCTCGGAGTCGGTCAAGTGGTCAGTCCGAGCTGTCCTCATAGAAGACACAATCGTTGAATTGGCCGGTCAGGCACAGGTCGTTGACGTAGCCCGAGTCGAGATGCACGCCGCCGCGCAGGTCGCATCGGCTCACGGTTCCCTCCTGCTTCGTCAGCGTGCGCATCAGCTGCGGGGCCTGGATCGGTACCCGACCCCTGGCGCCCTGGGTGAGATAGAAATGCGGGCAGTGATGCCGGCGCGGCTTCGAGTAGCCGAGCGGGACGCCGCGTCGCCCGACGTGGACGGCCATCGGCTCTGGGGTACCCGCGAACCGCTTTTCGGCGATCACGCATCGGCCAGGCTCGCACTCCTTGTCGTTGTGGCAGCACGCACGGGCGGGGCCGATCCCCTCCACCGCCCACAGCTCCCAGCATGGACGGCGCAGGATAAAGGCAGGGCATCGATACCGGATCGTGAGGTCGCAGTTCTCGACCTCCCAGCACATGGTGCGACGATCGGTCCCGCGCCGATCCGGCGCGAATGGGTCGTTCACCTCGCGACGTTCGCCGCCGGTGCGGCGTTCGGTCTTGATGATCATCGGTGCTCGGGCAGCCCTCCTCGCGAGCGAGTGTAGCGGCTGTTTGCCGAGTGCCGTGATCTCGGACAGCGCCGGGGCAGGATGGAGCGTCGTCAGCTCATGCGCGGGTTGCCTGAGAGATATCGGCGCGTCGAGCCCTCATGGGTCTACGCGATGAACTGGCTGAGGCGCTCCTCCATGACCTCCTGGGGCATGTAGCCGACCAGGCGCGCAGCCTCGCGGCCGTTCTGGAAGACGATCAGCGTTGGGATGCTGAAGATGCTGTAGCGCATCGCCAGCTGCTGGTTCTCGTCGGTGTTGACCTTCGCGACCGACATCTTCTCGCCGTGCTTGTCGCCGAAGCTCTCGACGACCGGTGAGACGAGCCGGCAGGGGCCGCACCAGGGTGCCCAGAAGTCGACGAGGACGGGCTTGTCTGCGTTGAGAACCTCCGACTCAAAGGTCCCTTCGTCGACCGAGATCGGGGCGGTGGTTGCCATGACTGAACGAGCGTGCCTCCCAAGCGTGGAATCGGGATGGCCGACATGCTAGCACCGGCCGCGGGAACGGAGCCGCTCGGCCGCTCCCTATGGCGTGGGCGGGGTCGGCGTCGGTGTGAGGGACGGCGGAGGAGGCAGTGTCGGCTCGGGCGTCGGGGCCGGGGTCGGTTCGGGCGTCGGCACTGGCGTCGGAGACGGCGTCGGCGAGGGCGTGGGGCCGCTGCTGACGACGAGATTCACCTGGCTCCCGGCCGACACCGAGTTGCCCGATGGCGGATCGCTCGTGATCACCGATCCGTCTGGAACGCTCGGGTCCGGCTCGAAGTCGATCACACCGACGGTGAGGTCGAACTCTCGGAGCGTAGCCTCGGCCTGGGCCTGGGTCTGGCCGCGGAGGCTCGGGACCAGGACCTCCTCCGCGCCGCTCGAGACGAAGACGCGCAGGGTCCCGCCCTCGGCAATCTCCTCGCCGCTCGCCGGCTCGCAGCGGATGACGTCGCCGTCGTCGATCTCCTCGGAGCTCTCGGGCCGCTCATCCGGAGTGATGCCGAGGTCGACCAGCCGGCCGCGCAGCGTCGTCAGGGCGACGCCTTCGCACTCGGGAACGGTGACAACGGCGGTCGACGGCGACGGCGACGGCTCGCCCGCCCCACCGAACAGCTGCACGGCGAGGAAGCCGATAGCGCCGAGCAGGAAAACGGCCAGTACGGCCAGGACCCAGATCCACCACGGCTGCCCCTCGTCGCGACCGCGGTCATTGGTGGCGACGCGACGCGCTGGCGGCGCCACGGGAAGGCGGTCGGCCGGGCGAGTGACGCGCGGCGGAACATAGACCGTCGGCTCCCCGGCAGGCGGGGTGGTTGCGGCGGCCGCCGCGCCGGGAATCGGCCTTGATGCCGCGTCCGGGTCGCGGCGCCAGACGCGGAGCGCCTCGGCGAAGGCGCCGGCATCGGGATAGCGATCGGCCTGCTCGCGGGCCAGGGCTCGCATCAGGATCGCCTCGAGGCCGGGCGCGACCGGATGCCCCATGGCGCTCGGGGTGAGCGGATCCTCGTTGAGCCGCTTGAGCGCCACCGCCGCGGCCGAGTCGCCCTCGAATGGTCGACGGCCGGTCAGCATCTCAAACAGGACGATCGCGAGCGCGTACACGTCGGATGCGCCGGTGACCTCGTCGCCTCGCGCCTGCTCCGGGCTGAAGTAGTGGACCGATCCAAGGGTCGTGCCGGTGACCGTCATCGAGGCTTCGGCGACGGCGCGGGCGATCCCGAAGTCGGTGACCTTCACGTCGCCGCCATCGGTGATCAGGATGTTGCCGGGCTTCACGTCGCGATGGACGATCCCCTTGCGATGGGCGACCTCGAGCGCGCCGGCGACGCCGATTGCGACGCGAACCGCGTCATCGACCGACAGTGCGCCGCGGTCGTGGAGGACGGCCGAGAGGTCGCGACCCTCGACCAGCTCCATGACGATGTACTGCTCGCCACCAGGCCCATCGTTGCCGTAGTCATAGACGCTGACGATGTTGGGATGCGAGAGCCCGCCGGCGGATCGGGCCTCCTGCTTGAAGCGTGCGGCAAAGCCCGCATCCGCGCTGAACTGCGGGCGGAGGAGCTTGACGGCGACCTCGCGATCGAGCTGGTCGTCGACGGCGCGCCAGATCGTGGCCATACCGCCCTCGCCGAGCGGGGCGATGAGGCGGTAGCGGCCGCTGATCAGCCTGCCGATCATCTCCATCGGTGAGGTCAGTCTCGCAGGTCGAGTCCGCGGATGTAGGAGCGGAACTCATCCGCGTCCTCCGACTCCAGGCCGATGGCGACGTTCGCTTTCAGCCAGCCGAGCCGCGTGCCCGCGTCGTGCCGCGTGCCCTCGAACTGGTAGCCGAAGACCGGCTGCTCCTGGATGAGCGCGCGGATCGCATCGGTCAGCTGAATCTCGTCGCCGGCGCCGCGCTGCGTCTGCTCGAGGACGTCGAAGATCTTCGGCGTGAGGACATAGCGACCCAGCACGGCGAGGTCGGACGGGGCGTCGTCGACCGATGGCTTCTCGACGAGATTGCGGATCTCGACCACGCGACCCACTTCGTGGAGCGGCTCGAGGATCCCGTAGCGGCTCACCTCCTCGCGGTCCACCCGCTGGACGGCGAGCACCGATCCGCGGTGCGCGAGGTGCGCATCGATGAGCTGCTTCGTGACCGGCGCACCGGTGGGGTTGAGCATGACGTCGTCCGAGAGCAGGACGGCGAACGGCTCCTCGCCGACGAGGTCCTTGGCCATGAGGACGGCGTGGCCCAGGCCGAGCTGCTCGCGTTGATGGACGAACGCCACCGTCCCGAATTCACTGATGCGGCGGATAGTGCGCAGCATCTCGATGTCGCCGCGCTCCTCCAGCCAGCGCTCCAGAGATGGGCTCGAGTCGAAGTGATCCTCGATGGCGCTGCGCCCGGTGGCGATGACGATGATGATCTGATCGATCCCGGAAGCAGCGGCCTCCTCGACGGCGTACTGGATGATCGGCCGGTCAACGAGCGGCATCATCTCCTTGGGGATCGCCTTGGTGGCCGGGAGGAAGCGGGTGCCGAACCCCGCTGCGGGCAGGACGGCCTTTCGGACGCGCACGATGATCGAGGTACTCCTCACTGCGGATCGGGGTTGCCGGGCGCAGCGATGTCGGCTCGTCGGACGCGCGCGGCGGCGAATCGGTCTCCTTGGGGACGCCAGTATACCAATCGACGTTGCACGGACCCCGCCGCTGTCCAGGACGGTACAATCGCGCCGCCGATGATCAAGTCGCTTGCCAGAACCTTCCGCGGCCCCAGCCGCGATCCGCGCATGACCTATGTCAGCCGGCCCATGCCGCGTGATCTGCGCGACGAGGACGTCGTCGCGGCGCTCGAGCTGGCGCTGGCATCGGACTCCAATCCGGCCTACCTGGTCGAGACTCTGCCGGCGGCGCTGAAGCAGGTCACCGGGCGCGACCTGCAGGTGATGGACCGATCGGTCCGTGACGTCACCGGCGCCTTCAGCAGGATCCAGGTCATGATCCGCGACGGCGACGTGGGCCGCTGGCCGGGCTACGACGCGATGTCGTACCCACTGCTGGATCCCTCGCCGAAGGCGGAGGAGACGCGCGCCGCCATCGTCGCGGCCGATGGCCCCCGCGGCGAGCCCGAGGCGCCGTCGGGTCCGAAGCTCGGCTGGGAGCCGCCGCCACCGCTGGCACGCCGCTGATGGGCCGCCAGAACGTTCCGCGCGACCAGTGGCTGGAGCTGGGCAACGAATGCCCGCGCTGTGGCGAGCAGATCGGTGAGGAGGACGTCCATGCCTGGCGCCCGATGCCCGAGGATCCGAAGCTCCTCCTCCTCTACTGCCCAAACTGTGGCGACCGCGTCGAGATCAACCACATCTGACCGGTCGCTTCCCCGGACTATCACTGCCAGTTGTGCCAAGCGTGCGAGCGACTGGCGGCGACGACCGGGCTCGCAAGCGGGAATACGGGATCGAGCTGGTGCCCCCAAGGGGATTCGAACCCCTGATCTCCACCTTGAAAGGGTGGCGTCCTAGGCCTCTAGACGATGGGGGCGCCGATGCGGTCGGAGCGGCAATCGTAGCAGCGGCGCCGATCCAGATCCCGCCGCGAATCAACCGAGGAAGAAGAGCAACAGCAGGATCAACAGGCCGGCGATGGCCACAGCGGCGACCAGGATCATCAGCCCGCCCCCGATCGCGATCATGACCGCCTGGCCGTGCTCGCGTCGCCGAGCGGCTCGGCTGCCCCAGATCCAGCCCTGGCTGTACAGAAACAGGCCGATGAGTGCGCCGAGCACACCGGCAGCCAGCAGGGCGAGGACCGATAGGTCGGAGTCCCGTGGCACCAGGGCCAGCGCGGAGAGGGCGCCGGCGATGATCAGGCCCACGATCCCGATCACGACGTTGCGCAGCAGCGGATGCATCGGCGCGCCATTCTAAACGTTCGCGGCCGCGGAATCGCCCGCGCGATCACCCAATGGATAGCACGCCGGGTATGCAACTTGCTTCGAATGGGACCTCAGGCAGGCGCACCATCGATGGCGCCTGCAGGCAGCAGCGAAGGAGGCGCCAGCATGGCCGAGCGCCGGGGCACCGACCAGAACGGCACCACCAACGAAGGAAACATGAGCGTCCGAGAGGCCGGCCGCAAGGGCGGCAAGACGACTCGTGCTCGCTACGGAGCCGAGTTCTTCCAGGAGATCGGCGCCAAGGGCGGCAAGGCCGTCAGCGAGCGCTACTCGAACGAGCATTTCCGCGAGATCGGACGGAAGGGCGGACGGCGCGTGGCGGAGCTGATCGCGCGGGCG
>Ga0136633_1002755_pt1 | contig 11919 bp, 11 predicted proteins | sample AntDrymeUQ832206_2_FD_105494 | JGI IMG/M metagenome (GOLD analysis project Ga0136633, IMG submission 105494) | Polar desert sand microbial communities from Dry Valleys, Antarctica - metaG UQ83 (22.06) | ecosystem: Environmental > Terrestrial > Soil > Desert | place: Antarctica: Dry Valley...
CCGGCAAGCGAAGTGGGAACCTGAAACACGGCAGCGACCCCCGAACGGGAAGGCCACGGACGCGCTCGATACGCCCCGAGGCCGGATGGACTTGATCGCCCACCCGTTCGGGGTCGCCGCTACTTCTCCCTGCTCAGCCGCCCAAAACCAGGCCGCCCGCCCCGCTGCCGCCAGCCATCACCGCGACGCTCTCAGACCTCGAAAATGCCGAAACTCGAGAGCTTTACCAAGATTAGGTATTTCATCCGCCCGCGGATGGCCGAAGGCCACGGGAACTTAACGGCACCCCAAGATCGCGGCTGAGAGGTCGTTGCAGTTGGCACCGCGCCAACCAGCGAGTGCGTGAGTTTGTGCTCCAAACGGGCCGGGGAAGAAGACCTGAGGACCCTTAGTGCTGCCCGCCGCAAGTTCTGTCGGCTTGAAGGAGTTGCGCTCAGGTTGACGAACGTTATGGCGTGGGACGAGTGGCTACAGCGGTCGAGCTTGATGCGGAGGTGCGTGGCGTGCTGGAGCGCCGCGCGGGCAGCCTGACGTTGCCCTACCGCGTCGTCGTTCGCGCGAAGGTGGTGCTGCTGGCCGCCGACGGTGACACCAACCGTGAGATCGCGGCGCGCGTGGACATGTCTGCCGATCGCGTCGCGGACTGGCGAAAACGGTTCGCGGCAGAGGGCATCACGGGTCTTGAGGATCGAGCACGGTCGGGCCGACCGTGTCGTTTTCGCCCCGCAAGAGGTCGCGCAGGTCAAAGCGGTCGCATGCGAGCTGCCCAAGACGCACGGTCTGCCGCTGTCGCGCTTTAGCTTTAGCCGTTCTGAGCTGCATCGCTTCGTCGTCGAGCAGGCCGTCAGCGACGCATCGGCATCACGATCGGGCGCTGGCTGGCCGACGACGCGATCCGCCCGTGGCAGTACCGCTCGTGGATCTTTCCGCGCGACCCGGACTTCCTGCAGAAGGCCGGCCCGGTGCTCGATCTGTACGCGGGGCGCTGGGAAGGCAAGCTGCTTGAGCCCGGCGACATGGTCATCAGCGCCGACGCGAAGCCCTCGATCCAGGCACGCAAGCGCATCCATCCCGGCGCGCCGCCGGCACCCGGGCGCGGTCAGCGCGTCGAGCATGAATACGAACGCAAGGGCGCTGTGACGTACTTCGATGCGTGGGTCGTGCGGCGCGGCGGCGTGATCGGACGCAGCGAACGCAAGGGCGCCATCGCCGCGTTCGACCGGCTCGTCTGGCAGGTCATGACCAAGGAGCCCTACGCATCCGCGAGGCGCGTGTTCTGGATCGTCGACAACGGATCAGATCACCGCGGCAAGGCCTCGATCAAGCGCCTGCAGGGGCGCTGGCCGACGCTGATCCTCGTCCACCTCCCCGTTCATGCGAGCTGGCTCAACCAGGTCGAGATCTACCACTCGATCGTTCAGCGCAAGCTGCTGGCTCCCAACGACTTCGCCAGCACCGCCGAGCTCGCTCGCGCGCTGAACGACTTCGAGCGCCGCTACAACGAGATCGCGAAACCCTTCGAGTGGAACTTCACCCGCGAGAAGCTCGCAGACCTCCTCGCACGCCTCGACGACCACGCACACGAATCCGCGCTGGCGCTCGCCGCCTGACTACGACCGAACTTCCGGCGGGGAGCACTTAGACACGGCGCCGCCCGCCAGCGCGATCGCGCGTGCCACACTGCCCTCGGCGCCATCGATCACGAGCACGGCGAGCGCGACCATGAGCCCGTCCATGGCGATGATCGCGCACGGCGTGAAGGCCTGACAGCCGCTGAGCGACAGGAAGGTCCGCGGCTCCACATGGGTGATCGTCCTGTGCGTGACCGTCCCCCGCCAGAGCGGGACGTCCCACGGACGGTTCCCGAGCGTGGCGGTCGTCGAGGGCTCACGCGCCGCGACCCCCTGCGCCGGGCGCGGGCACTGCGCAAACGCCGGCGCCGGCGGGAGGTCACCCGGGGGAAAATACCCCTCGTCGAAATGGCACTGCAACCGTCGCCCGCTAGATTGAGTTCGGATGGCAGAGCCCGTTGCCGATCTCACCGAGAACGCCGGACTTCCCGAGCCGGACGTCGCGCGCGAGTGGCTGGCCACGATGACCCTCATCCGCCGCTTCGAGGAGCGCGCCGGCGAGATGTACGCGAAGGCGAAGGTCGGCGGCTTTCTGCACCTCGCGATCGGCGAGGAGGCGACGATCGTCGGCTCGACGCGCGCGCTGCGCGACCAGGATTACCTGATCTCGACGTACCGCTCGCACGGCCACACGCTCGCGCGCGGATCGGACCCCGACCGCGTCATGGCCGAGCTCTTCGGCCGCGTCGACGGCCTCTGCCGCGGCCGCGGCGGCTCGATGCACATGTTCGACCTCGAGAAGCGCTTTATGGGCGGCTACGGGATCGTCGGCGGCAACCTGCCGATCGCCGCCGGCTTCGCGCTGGCGTCGGACTACAAGGCCCTCGACGAGGCGACGCTGTGCCAGTTCGGCGACGGCGCGTCCAACCAGGGCACCTTCGGCGAGACGATGAACCTCGCGGCGCTGTGGAAGCTGCCGGTCGTCTTCATGATCACGAACAACCGCTTCGGCATGGGCACCTCGCTGGAGCGTCATTCGGCCGTCACCGACCTGCTGCGCAAGGGGGAGGGCTTCGGCGTTCCCGGCATGCGCTGCGACGGCATGGACGTGCAGGACACCTACACCGTCACGACGGAGGCGCTGCGGATCGCGCGCGAGGAGCGCCGGCCGGTGCTCGTCGAGGCGCTGACCTACCGCTTCCGCGGCCACTCGATGGCCGACCCCGAGGAGTACCGCACGAAGGAGCAGGTCGACGAGTGGCGCAAGCGCGACCCGCTCGCGGTCTTCGGCAGCGCGCTCGTCGACGCCGGCGTGCTGACCGCCGAGCAGCGCGAGGCGGTCGACACGGAGGCGATCGAGAAGGTCGACGCGGCGGTCGCCTTCGCGGACGCCTCGCCGCACCCGTCGCCCAACGAGCTGTACGACGACATCTACGTGCTCGGCGATCAGGTCCGCGGCTGGTACTCCGTCGACGAGCGCACGTCGACCCCGCACCGCGGCGAGGACGAGCGCGGCATGACCGAGAACCTGCCCGGCCACGTCGAGTACGAACGCGCCATCGGATCCAACGAGACCCCACCCGCCGAGACGGCCAAGCCGACCGACGACGCACAGCGAGACGAGGACTAGGTGTCCGTCATGCGCTACCGCGAGGCGCTGAACTCGGCGCTGCGCGAGGAGATGGAGCGCGACGAGAACGTTCTGCTGATGGGCGAGGACATCGGCGTCTTCAACGGCGCCTTCAAGGTCACGGCAGGCCTCCTGGAGGAGTTCGGCGAGCAGCGCGTGCGCGACACGCCGATCTCCGAGAACACGATCGTCGGCATGGGCGTCGGCGCGGCGATGACGGGCCTGCGCCCCGTCGTCGAGCTCATGACGATCAACTTCTCGCTGCTGGCGATGGACCAGATCGTCAACCACGCCGCATCGATCCGCTACATGTTCGGCGGCCAGGTCAAGGTGCCGCTCGTCGTGCGCATGCCGCAGGGCGCGGGCCACCAGCTCGGCCCGACGCACTCGCACTCGTGGGAGGCGCTCTTCCTCCATGTGCCGGGCCTGCTCGTCGCGGTGCCGACGACCGCCGCCGACGCCAAGGGCCTGCTGAAGTCCGCGATTCGCGATGACAACCCCGTCATCTTCATCGAGCACGAGTACCTCTACGGACAGAAGGGCGAGGTGCCCGAGGACGACGACTTCACCGTGCCGTTCGGCCGCGCGGCGATCCGGCGCGAGGGCTCCGACGTGACGATCGTCGGCATCTCGCGGATGGCGCTGACGGCCGCGCGCGCGGCCAAGACGCTGAGCGAGAAGCACGCCATCGAGGCCGAGGTCATCGACCCGCGCACGCTGCGCCCGCTGGACCTCGACACGATCCTGGAGTCGGTGCGAAAGACCAACCGCTGCGTCATCGTCGAGGAAGGCTGGCCGCACGGCGGCGTCGGGGCGAACCTCGCGGCGCTGATCACCGAGCAGGCCTTCGACGACCTCGACGCGCCGATCCAGCGTGTCACCGGCGCGGACGTGCCGATGCCCTATTCCAAGCCCCTGGAGCAGCTCGCGTTCCCGCACGAGCCCCAGGTGATCGACGCCGTCCTGGCGACGTTCAAGGACCGGTAGATGGCCGAGATCGTCATGCCCCGCCTGTCGGACTCGATGGAGGAGGGCACGATCCTGAAGTGGCTGAAGGCCGACGGCGAGTCCGTCGCGCGCGGCGAGCCGCTGGCGGAGATCGAGACCGACAAGGCGACGCTGACCTACGAGTCCGATGCCGCCGGCGTGCTGACGATCGTCGTCGCGGCGGGCGAGACGCTGCCGATCGGCGAGGTCATCGCCACGCTCGCCGGCGCCGGCGCCGAAGACGGCCAGGCGGCCTCGCAGGCGCCTTCCGGTCCCGCCGCGGCGCCCACGGCCACGGCCACCCCTGCGTCACCGCCTGCGATGACCTCCGCCGATCCGGCCGAAGCCTCCGGCGCGCCACCCGAGGCCGCCCCCGGCAAGCAGGCGGGCGGGCGGGTCAAGGCCTCGCCGCTGGCTCGTCGCATGGCGCGCGAGCAGGGGATCGACCTGCATGCCGTGACCGGCACCGGCCCCGGCGGCCGGGTCGTCAAGGCCGACATCGAGCAGGCCGCGCGCAACGGCACCGCGCCGCTGCCGGCCGGCGCCGACTCCGAGCCCGCGACGCCGCTCACCGAGACGGCCACGGCCGCTGCGTCACCGTCGCCCGTTTCCGCGCCGGCGGCCGCGCCCGCAGCCGCCGCGCCGGCGCCGCCGCCCGCGACCGCCCCCGGCGAGACCGCCACCGCCAAGGGCGACGTCACGATCCAAGAGCTCACGCGCATCCAGCAGGTCATCGCGCGCCGGATGGCGGAGTCCAAGGCGACCGTGCCGGAGTTCGCGCTGCGCACGGAGATCGACATGGAGGCGTGCGTCGCGCTGCGCTCACAGCTCAAGGAGCTCGGCGGCGAGGTGCCGTCCTACAACGACATGGTCGTCAAGGCCTGCGCGCTCGCGCTGCGCGAATTTCCGCGCGCCAACGGCAGCTACCGCGACGCGCACTTCGAACTGCACAGCCGCGTGAACGTCGGCGTCGCGGTCGCCGCGACCGACGCGCTCGTCGTGCCGACGATCTTCGACGCCGACCGCAAGTCGCTGCGTGAGATCGCGCGCGAGACGCGCGCGGTCGCCGAGCGCGTCCGCGCCGGCACGGTCACCCCGCCCGAGCTCAGCGGCGGCACGTTCACGGTCTCGAACCTCGGCATGTTCGGCGTCACGGACTTCACCGCGGTCATCAACCCGCCGCAGGCCGCGATCCTCGCCGTCGGAGCCCTCGCCCCGCGCGCGGTCGTGCGGGCGGGCGAGCTCGTCGCGCGCAACACGATGGGCGTGACGCTCGCCTGCGACCACCGCATCCTCTACGGCGCCGACGCCGCGCAGTTTCTCGCTCGCATCCGCGAGCTGCTCGAGCAGCCGCTCGCGCTCGCGTTCTAGACGCTAGCGCTGGCCGGTCAGCGTGTCGACGGTGGCGCCGATGGCGCCGGTGGCGCCCTCCAGCAACGACGCGACGAGGTTCAGCACCTCCTGCACGGCCTGGGTGACGGGGGGCCCGAGCGGGGCCGCGGCCTGACCTGCCGCCTGCCCGGTGTTCTGCACCGTGCCGCTGACGGCATCTCCGAGATCGCGCACCTCGTCGCCCGTCGTCGGATCGCGCGGCGCGGGCTCGGACGCCACGGGCGGGGCCGTGGGCGTGCCGGGATCGATGAAGCCCGACGTTCCCCCAGCCGGCCGGCGTGTGGCGCCTTGGTCGCGCAGCCCGCGTGCCTGCCCTGTGACGACGACGGTCGACGCCGGCTTCGGCGCCTGCACCCTGACGACGACCGGAGCCGAGTCACGAGAACTCTCGCGCGAACGAGCGGTCTGCGGCGCCTGCACCTTCACGCGCAGCGCAGCCTGCGCGCGCGTCTCGCCGACCTCGCCGACGAGGCCGTCGTAGGCGAAGACGAAGCTCACGGCGAGCAGCGACAAGGCCGCTCCCGCGACGAGCGAGATGCTCGCGCCGAGCGAAGCGATCAAAGCGCGCGCGCCACCCATGGACGTCCTATCGGCAGATCGCGCGTCGACCTGAAGCCTCAGCGCGGAATGAACGCGTCGTTGGGCTCGCGGCTGTCGTCGCGCCGGACCGCCGGTGGCGAGCGCGCCGTGTCGACGACGAGGCACAGGGAGCGCTTGGGGTCCCGCTGCGGCACGCAGGTGCGAAAGAGGTCCTCGTCGAGCTGGACGCTGTCGGCAGCGCCGACGTGCGCGCGCGCATAGGCGTTGGCGTGCGTCGCGACCCACCGTTGCACGGCCAGCGACTGCTGCTCGAAGGCCTCGCGCCGCTGGGTGATGGCAGGCCGGTGCAGCAGGCCCGCGACGAGCAAGCTCGCGGCGACGATGCCGAGCACGACGGTGCCCGCGTAGTCGTCGGCGACGACCTTCGGCATGTCGGGGCGTCGGCGGCGCACCAGGGTCCCGCCGATCGCGCCGAGCAGCACGAGGGCGATCAGGTTCAGGCAGCCGGCGACGAGCAGCGCGGCGACCCAGCCGGTCGCGTCGCCCTGCACCGGCAGCAAGTGCAGCAGGACCATCTCCAGCAGCGTCGCGGCGACGAACGTCGGCCATTGCCACGCGCCGCGCAGGCGCCAGCGCAGGCGCTCGAACCTGCGCACGCCGTCGCCACGATCTCGCTCATGCACGCCAACCAGCCTACGTTCCCGGTACCCTCGGCCAAGACAAGCGCATCTCGCGCGGCGATCCCGCCGGGATGCCGAAACGGTGAGCTGGAGATCCCAGCTCACGGTCACACGGAAAGGCGACCATGGCGACGGGCACCACGGAACTTCCAAGCGGTCCTGAGACCGACGCCCAGAGCGCGCACCTGACCGCCGGCGACAGCGCCGGGCTGCTGCGCGCGATGCTGCTCATGCGAGCGGTCGAGGCGCGGGCGATGAACCTCTATCGCCAGGGCAAGGTCCCCGGATCCTTCTACGACGGCTTCGGCCAGGAGGCCGTCTCCGTCGGCGCTGCCTGGGCAATGTCGGCGGGCGATCGATTGTGCGTGCTGCATCGCGATCTCGGCGCCCACCTCGTGCGCGGCGTCAGCCCGGCGACGATCCTCAGCCAGTACATGGGTCGCGCGGCGGGCGTCACGAGCGGCCGCGACGGCAACGTCCACTTCGGCGACCGCCGCGCCGGCTGCGTCGGGATGACGTCGATGCTGCCGGACATGATGCTCGTCGCGACCGGCATGGCGATGGCGTTCAAGCTGCGCCACGAGGCGCGCTGCGCGCTGACGTGGTTCGGCGACGGCTCGACGTCGCGCGGCGACTTCCACGAGGCGATGAACTGGGCCGGCGTGCAGAAGCTGCCCGTGATCTTCGTCATGGAGAACAACCAGTACGCCTACTCCACGCCGACCAACCTGCAGTTCGCCGTCAACCCCGTCGAGCGCGCCGCGGGCTATGGCATGCCCGGCACGAGCGTCGAGGGCAACGACGTCGAGGCGATGTTCGAGGCGACGCGGGAGGCGCGTGAGCGGGCGATCGCCGGCGGCGGGCCGACCCTGATCGAGGCCGTCACGATGCGGATGCACGGCCACGGCGCGCACGACGACATGAAGTACGTGCCCAAGGCGCTCGTCGAGGAGTGGCGCAAAAAGGACCCGATCGACCGCCAGAGTGCGCGCGTTGCGGCCCTCGGCCACGACGTCGACGCGCTGCGAGCCGAGGTGCTCGAGCAGGTCGAGGAGGCGACGAAGGTCGCGCTCGCCGGCCCGATGCCCGATCCCGCGACGGCGACCGAGCGCGTCTTCCATCCCCGCGACGCGGAGGAGATCCTGCTCGAGGACGGCGCGGCGCCGTGGAGCGGGTTTCGATCATGACCGAGATGACCTACCTGCGGGCGATCTCCGACGGCCTGCGCACGGAGATGCGAAGCGACGAGCGCGTGCTGCTGATGGGCGAGGACATCGGCGTCTTCGGCGGCGCGTTCAAGGTGACGGACGGCTTCTTTGACGAGTTCGGGGCCGACCGCGTGATGGACACGCCGCTGGCGGAGTCGGCGATCATCGGCACCGCGATCGGTGCCGCTGTCGTCGGCATGCGGCCGGTCTGCGAGATGCAGTTCTCGGACTTCATCGCCTGCGGCTTCGACCAGCTCGTCAACACCGCGGGCAAGATGTACTACCGCCAGAACCTGCCGGTGAACATCACGATCCGACTGCCCAGCGGCGGCGGCTTCTCCGGCGGCCCGTTTCATTCGCAGAACCCGGAGGCGTGGTTCATGCATGCGCCCGGCCTGAAGGTCGTCGCGCCGAGCACGGCCGAGGACGCCAAGGGCCTGATCATCGCGAGTATGCGCGACCCCAACCCGGTCGTCTTCATGGAGCACAAGAACCTCTACCGCCACGTCAAGGGCGAGGTCGCCGAGGGCTCCTACGAGACGCCGTTTCGGGCGCGCGTGGCGCGCGAGGGCGAGGACCTCGTCGTCATCACCTACGGCGCGATGGTGCACACGGCGCTCGAGGCCACAGCCGACCTCGCGGGCTCGTCGGTGATGGTGCTCGACCTGCGATCGCTCGTGCCGCTCGACGAGCAGGCGATCCTCGACGCGGTGCGCCACTGCTCGAAGGTCGTCATCGTCGACGAGGCCAACGAGACGTGCGCGGCCGGCGCGCAGGTCGCGGCGCTGATCGCCGAGCGCGCCTTCGAGGACCTCGACGGTCCCGTCGTGCGCGTGGCCTCGCCGGACTGCCCGATCCCCTTCTCGCCGCCGCTCGAGGCCGCGGTGCTGCCGTCCGTCGATCGCGTGAGGGAGGCCTGCCGTCAGCTCCTCGAGTACTGAGTCCGCCACGATCGTCGACGTGACGATGCCGCAGATGGGCGTGTCGGTCGCCGAGGGCACCGTCGTCGCCTGGCACAAGCAGCCCGGCGACTGGGTGCAGTCCGACGAGGCGATCGGCGAGGTGTCGACGGACAAGATCGACACGGAGATCCCGTCGCCGGCCAGCGGGCGGCTCGTCGAGATCCTCGTGCAGGTCGGCGTGACCGTCGACTGCGGCGTGACGCTCGCGCGGATCGCGACCGGCGCCGGCGATGCGCAGACCCCCGCATCCTTCGCGCCGCCGCCCCCCGCGGCTCGGCTCAATCCTGCCGCACCGGACGCGGCTGCCGCGCCCGCGGCGGCGCCCGCCGCGCCCGCCCCGGCGCCCAGCCCCGCACCGCGCGTCCCGCGCGCGCCCGCGCCAACCGCCGGGCGCTCACGTGGCGCCCGCCACCACTCCCCGGTCGTGCAGCGCATCGCCGAGGAGCACGACGTCGACCTCGACGCGATCGAGGGCACCGGCCGCGACGGCCGTGTGCGCAAGCAGGACGTGTTGGCCTACGTCGAGGCGCGCGGCGGCCTGCGTCCGGCGGGAACGCCGTCCTCCGAGCCGGTCCTGCATTCCGAGAGCCCGTACCGACCGGGCGCCGGCGGCTCGATGTCGCACGGCCCGTACGTCGCGCCGGAGGGCCGGCCCCTGTCGCGTATGCGCGCGACGATCGGCGAGCACATGAAGCGCTCGCTGCAGACGGCCGCGACGTGCACGACGTGGATCGAGGTCGACATGTCGCGCATCGAGATCGCGCGCAAGCAGCTCGGCGTGACCGCGCTGCCGCTGATCTCGCGCTGCGTCATCCACGCGCTCGTCGACTTTCCGCTCATCAACGCGTGGCTCGAGGACGACATCCACACCGTCCACGAGCAGGTCAACCTCGGCATCGCCGTCGATCTCGGCGACGACGGCCTGATCGTGCCGGTCGTGCGCGGCGCCCAGGACCTCAGCCCGGAGGGCCTGTCGCGGCGCATCCGCGACCTCGCCCGCCGCGCCCGCGCCCGTCAGCTCACCCCCGACGACGTCCGCGGCGCGACGTTCACGATCACCAACCCGGGTCAGTTCGGCGCGATGATGGCGACCCCCGTCATCAGCCAGCCGCAGGTCGCGATCCTCGACATCGAGGCGATCACCAAGCGCCCGGTCGTCGTGACCGACAGCTTCGGCGAGGACGCGATCGCGATCCGCCCGATGGTCATCCTCGGCCTCTCCTGGGATCACCGCGCGCTCGACGGCGCGATCGCCGCGCGCTTTCTGGCGAACGTCAAGAAGCGCGTCGAGAGCTACGAGGCCTGAGGCCGCCGCGGCGAAACCCGGGCGGCGGCGCGTCTCGCGTCGCGTGTCGAGCTGTGACCGCTCCGCGGCTCCAACTCGCCACCCAAGGGCACTCAGCGGCGCTTGGGCTTGGTGGGGTGCGCCGTGGTGGCGCTGACTTGGGAGACCTTGGGAGTGAGCACTGGTGACCATTGTGCCCGCGACGACGCAGATCCGACGAGGGCCCTCACGAAGTCCTCATGCCGAACCCGACTGGTCGGGCTCAGGCGCCGGCCGCCGGCAGGAGGCTGGCGAGGACGGTTCGCTCGTGGGAGCATGGGGCATGACCGACACAGCTTCGGCAGCCGACGCTGCCGCCGCTCGCCGTGACGCACTGGTGCAGCGGCTGTTTCTCGCCGCCGTGGGGACCTGGGACGTGCTCGCCGTCTACGTCGGCGACCGCCTGGGGCTCTACCGGATCCTCGCCGAGCGTGGCCCGGCGACCTCAGCCGAGCTTGCCGACGCCGCCGGGCTGAACGAGCGCTACGTGCGCGAGTGGCTCGAGCAGCAGGCGACGAGCTGCATCCTCGAGGTCGACGACGCCCACGCCGGCGCCGGCGCTCGCCGGTACGCGCTCCCTCCGGGTCACGACGAGGCGCTCGTCGACGACGCGAGCGTGAACTGCATCGCCCCGATCGGCCAGCTGGTGCTCGCATGCCTGAAGCCGATGGACGCCGTGCTGGAGGCCTTCCGCACGGGCGAGGGTGTGCCGTACGCGGACTACGGCACCGATCTGCACGAGGGTCAGGCGCGTTTCACGCGGCCGATGTTCGACGCGCTGCTGGCGGACGAGTGGCTCGGGGCGATCCCGGACGTGCGTCGGCGGTTGCTGGCCGATCCGCCCGCCCGCGTCGCCGACGTCGCCTGCGGGGAGGGGCGCTCGACGATCGCGATCGCACGCGGCTACCCGAAGGTCCACGTCGACGGGATCGACATGGACGCGGCATCGATCGAGGCCGCCAGGCGCCACCTCGCCGGCAGCGACGTCGCGGACCGCGTCGCCTTTCACCTGCGCGACGCCGCCGACGAGGAGCTGGCCGGGAGCTATGACCTCGTCTACATCCACGAGGCGCTGCACGACATGTCCTACCCGGTCGGAGTCCTCGCGGCCTGCCGCGCGCTGCTGGGCGCCGGCGGCTCGGTGATCGTCGGCGACGAGCGCGTGGCCGACGAGTTCGACCCGCCGGGCGACGAGATCGAGCGCTTCTACTACGGTTTCAGCATCTTCCACTGCCTGCCCGTCGGCATGATCGGTGAGGACGCCGCCGGTACCGGCACCGTCATGCGCTCGGCGACCGTCCGCGACTACGCCGAGCAGGCGGGGTTCGGCGGCTTCGAGGTGCTGCCGATCGAGAACGACTTCTATCGGTTCTACCGGCTGACGCCCTGAGCCACGACCCGCTGCGCGGCTCGCGATCGCGGTCCTACACTGAGGTCGATGCCGACCACCGACGAGCTCTGGGTCTGCCGGCTCGGCCTCGTGGAGTACCGCGAGGCGCTGGCCCTGCAGGAGCGCGTGCGGGCGGCACGGCAGGCGGGCGAGATCCCGGACACGCTGCTGCTGCTCGAGCACCCGCCCGTCTACACCCGCGGCCGTCGCTCGCTGCCGGGAGAGCTTCCGCGCG
>Ga0136633_1002756_pt1 | contig 11919 bp, 9 predicted proteins | sample AntDrymeUQ832206_2_FD_105494 | JGI IMG/M metagenome (GOLD analysis project Ga0136633, IMG submission 105494) | Polar desert sand microbial communities from Dry Valleys, Antarctica - metaG UQ83 (22.06) | ecosystem: Environmental > Terrestrial > Soil > Desert | place: Antarctica: Dry Valley...
CACAGAAACGGTGGATCGAGGCTAAGCTAAGCTAAGTAAGTCCCACGCATCGAAGTACGTCAGGGCGCCCCTGCGTTCGTACTCATGCTCGACGCGCTGTCCGCGCCCAGGTGCCGGCGGCGCGCTGGGGTGAATGCGCGTGCGCGCCTGGATCGAGGGTTTCGCGTCGGCGCTGATGACCATCTAAGGGCCCGCACCGGCGCGGCGCGGCGCGGCGCCATGCCGGCAGCCCTGCGGACGCGGGCTCACTCAGGCTCAGCGCAGCGCGCGCTGCAGGCGGCGCACGGCGGGCGACGCCTTCGTCGCGAGCCGCAGCAGGCTGTCGCGGCGGTAGGCGCCAACGCGCGGCCAGCGCATGCCCTCGTCGCCGCGCTGGCGCGACGGCAGCGCTGCTGCCGCAACGTAGCCGGCGCGCTCGGCAGCGGCGACCACACGCGCGTCCTCGTCGCCGTAGGGGTAGGCGATCGAGGTGCATGGACGCCCGAGGCGCTGCTCGACGGTGCGCCTGGAATCGCGCAGCTCGGCGTCCAGGCGCGCGTCGTCGATCTGCGTCAGCCGCGGATGCGTGACGGTGTGCGAGCCGATCTCCCAGCCGCTGTCGGCGAGCGCGACCAGGTCGTCCCAGCCCAGGCAGCGCAGCTCGCCGGCATGGGGACTGCCCGGCCACTGCTCCATCCCCGGCCAGACGAGCGGGCCGTGGCTGTCGGGAAACGCCGTCGGCACGAAGATCGTCCCCGGGACACCAAGCTCGCCCAGGACATCGCGCGCGAGCGAGCCGACGGTCGCGAACGCGTCGTCGAACGTGACCGCGAGCATGTCCGGACCGCGCACGGCCTCGGTGAAGGTCGCGGGCCGGTAGCCGCGCGCGAGCAGGTGGGCGACGTGGGCGCGCAGCTGGCGGGGCCGCACGGCGAGGCTCGACGGCCAATCGTCGCTGACGGCGTGGTAGCAGAGCACGACCGAACGCCGGGATCGAAGGCGGGAGCTCATCGTCCGGCGATGCTACGGCGCCGCGTGCGCCCAAACGGGGCAAGCCACGGCCCGCCGGGGAAGGTTGCGTGCACGCGGTGCGGCAGTGATCGCCCCCATCGGTGCCTCGGCGTTCCCCCACGCCACCCGGCGCGGCGCTCCAGAGTGGAGCGCGGATGAACGCCCAGGCCCCGCAGCTGTCCCTGACGGTTCCGTCGCGTGCCGCGCACGGCACGGCGGTCGCCGGCGCAGCCGGCGCCGGCCTACTGCTCGGAGTGCTCGGTGGCAATCCGGAGCTCGGCCTCGCCGCGGTGCTCGTCGTCGTCGGCGGGATCGTCGCGATCGCCCGCCAGGACCTCGTGAGCGCGTTCGTCGTCTTCGTCGTCTACAGCAACGCGGCCGTCGTGGCGGTCAACTCCCAGGGTATGCCGGGGATCGTGGTCGTCGCCGTCGTGCTGCTGCTCGCGATCCCGCTCGCCCAGCAGTTCCGCAGCGGAACGCCGCTCGTCGTCGACGAGTTGCTGTTCCTGCTGCTCGGCCTGCTGCTCGCGACGGGCGTCTCGGCGCTGCTGGCGCGGGACACGGCGCTCGGAATGGACAAGTTCCAGACGCTCGCGATCGAGGGCGTGCTCATCTACTTCCTCGTCGTCAACGTCCTACGCAGCCCGGCCGCGCTGCGCCTGGTGCTGTGGTCGGTGATCGGGGCGGGCGTGTTCCTGGCGATGGTCACGATCGTCCAGTACCTGACGAAGACGTTCGATCGCCCGTGGCTGGGGTTCGCGGCGCTGGATCCGGCCTACCTCAGCGGCAAGACGACCGAGCCGCGGGCGGGCGGGCCCGTGGCGGACCCGAACTACTACGCCCAGCTGCTCCTGCCCGCGCTCGGCTTCGCGCTCGTCGCGGCGCTGCGCGGGCGCCGGACCGCGCTGCGCCTCGCGGCCGCGGCGAGCGCGGCCACGATCGTCTTCGCGCTCGTCCTGACGAGCTCGCGCGGCGGCGCGCTCGCGCTCGTGGCAATGCTCGCGCTGCTCGTCGCGCTGCGGACGGTGCGGCCGCTGCAGCTCGTCGCGCTGATCACGGCCGTCTGCCTCGCGCTCGTGCTCAGCCCGAGCTACGTCGAGCGGCTGCAGACGACGACGACCTCCGGCATCACGGCGCAGTCGGGAACCACGGTGGCGGCCGACTCCGCGCAGCGCGCACGGCTGACCGAGAACCTCGCCGCCTGGAACGTGTTCGCCGATCACCCGGTGTTCGGCGTCGGCCCCGGCAGCTTCCCGCTCTACTACCAGGAGTACGCGGCGCGGATCGGCATCGAGATCCACCAGCGCGTGCGCTCGGGGCAGGACGCGGGCAAGCCGCCTGAGCGCGAGGCGCACAACATCGTGCTCGGGCTCGCCGCCGACCTCGGCGTCGTCGGCCTCGGCCTGTTCTTGCTGATCGTCGGCGTCGCGTTCGCCGGGCTGCTGCGCGCCCGCCGCAGCTGGCTGCGCGCCGGGCGGCCCGATCTGGCCGACATCGCGAGCGCGCTCGTCGTCGGGCTCGCGGCCTACCTCGCCGCAGGGGCGTTCCTGTCGCTGGCCTTCGAGCGCTATCTGTGGCTGTTGCTCGCGATCGCGGGGGCGACCATCGGCCTCGCGCGGCGGATGGCGGCCGATGCGCCGCGCTGAGCACGGCCTCGCGACGGCGGTCGTCGCGGGCACCTCGATCGTCATCGCGTACACGTTCGCCGGCTATCCGGCGATCATGGCCCTGGCGGCGCGCCTGCGGCCGCGGCCGGTCCGCGCCGACGCCGGCCACGAGCCGCACATGACGGTGATCATCGCCGCGCACAACGAGCAGGACGTGATCGCCGCAAAGCTCACCGACACGCTCGCGCTCGACTATCCGCCCGAGCGGCTCTCGGTCGTCGTCGTCAGCGACGGATCGGACGACGAGACGCCACAGCGCGCGCGGGACGTCGCCGGCATCACGGTCCTGCACGAGCCCGAGCGGCGCGGCAAGCTCGCCGCCATGAACCGCGCGTTCGACGCCAGCGGCGGCGAGATCGTCGTCTTCTCGGACGCCAACAACCGCTACTCGGCGACGGCGCTGCGCGAGCTCGTCGCCCCGTTCGCGGACCCCGAGGTCGGCGTCGTCACGGGTCGCAAGGCGATCGACGACGGCGACGGCCGGGCGCTCGACCGCGCCGAGGGCCTGTACTGGCGCTACGAATCGCAGCTGAAGATCTGGGAGAGCGCGAGTGGCTCGGTGACGGCCGCCGCCGGCGAGATCCTCGCCTTTCGCCGCAGCGCCTATCAGCGCCCCCGCCCGGGCATGCTGACCGAGGACTTCGCCCAGGTCATGCTCGCCGCGGCGGACGGCTGGCGCGTCGTCTACGCCCCCGCGGCGGTGTCGTTGGAACGGGCGTCGCTGACGATCGAGGACGAGGCGGTCCGGCGCGCGCGCCTGGCCACCGGGCGCTGGCAGGCGATGGTCCACCTCCTGCCGCGGCTGCTCCTGCGACGGCCGCGACTGGCCTGGCAGATCGCCTCGCACAAGGCGGCGCGGCCGCTGATCCCGGGGGCGCTCGCCGCGCTCGCCGGAGCGACGGCCCGGCTCGTCCCCCACCGGCGCTGGGCGCGGGCGTTCGGCGCCGCCCAGGCGCTGTTCTACCTGACCGCGCTCGCCGGCTGGCGCAACGAGCGCCGCGAGCGCCGCAGCCGCTGGACCTACCTGCCGTTCTACTTCTGCCGGATGAACGTCGCAGCCCTGGTGGGGCTGCGTACGTTTCTGCGCGCCGACCGCAGCGGCCTGTGGCAACGCGTCGCCCGCGGCTGACGCCGCCCGCGGGGGCACTGCTGCCCCCAGAAAGCCGCCGCGCACCACTGGATGGGGCGCTCAGGCACCCCATCCGGGGCAAGAATTGCGCTTTACCCATCGCCCTGCGCGCGGCAGTCTGGGTGTCATGAACAACGCGACACTCGCTCCATTCGTCGTGCGCTGGTGGTGGGTGCTCGCCCTCGGAGCGATCATCGCCGCAGGCATCGGATTCGGAGCCGCAGCGACGATCACCAAGACCTACGAGGCCGAGACCCAGCTGCTCGTCGGCCCGCTCAACACGACCTCCGACCTCGACGCGTCGGGCACGCTTGCGCGCACGTACGCGCAACTCGCCGCGAGCCGGCCCGTGCTGAAGAACGCGATCGCCGAGACCCGCGTCGGGCTCACGCCCGGCGTCGGGCTCACGCCCGAGGAGCTCAAGGACGCGACCACGATCGAGTCCAACGAGATCACGCGGATCCTCACGATCCGCGTGCAGGACACCGATCCGCGGCGCGCCGTGTGCCTCGCCGACGCGATCGGCGAGCGGGTCGTGGCGATGTCCTCCGAGCGCCGCGCGCGCGCCAGCTCCGGCCTGGATGATTTCGAGCGCAGCACGGAGATCGCGGCGCTGGCGCCGAAGATCCAGCGCGAGGTCCTGACCGCCGCCGAGCGCGTGTTCAGCGGCTCGATCGCCGGCCGCGCGCACGTCACCGACAGCGCCAACGTCCCCGACAAGCCGGTCAAGCCGTCGGTGCTGCTGATCGTCGTACTCGCCGGGCTCGGCGGCCTGCTCCTGGCTGCGGCGATCGGCATGCTCTACGACGCGGCGCACGAGCCGGAGCCGCCCGTCGCCGCCGCTCCGCGCTACGCCGGTCCTGCGCCCTGGGCGCAGATGGACGCCCAGTACGAGCCTCCGCAACGCGATCAATGGGGTCAGCTCGTGAGCGCGCCCGGCCCGGAACGCCGCGCCGGAGAGCGCTGATGCCAGACGCACCGGGCGCGTGCCGCGCATGTCCGCGGCGCGGATGCCTGCGCGCATGAGCCGCCTGACGATCATCCCGCCGATCGCCGCCGGCGCAGCCCGCCGCCCGCCGCTTGCGCGCCTGGCGTTCCCGCTCGGCGATCGCCACTGTCACCCCGCCGCCGATTGCGCCGTCGCGCTGCGGTCCGGCGCGGGCGACCTCGGTCTGGCGAGCGGCGACGAGGTCCTCGTCCCCGCCCATTGCGCAGCGGCCGCGCTGCTCGCGCTGCGTGACGCCGGTCTCGTGGCGCGCGTCTACGGTGGCGCGCTGCCGGCACCCGACGAGGACGAGCTCGAGGCGCTGCTGACGCCCGCCGTGCGGGCGCTGTACATCGTCCACCAGCTCGGCTTCGCGCAGGACGCCGAGCGCTGGCGCGCATGGTGCGACGAGCGCCGCCTGCGCCTTGTCGAGGACGCGACGCACGCGCTCGCCGCCACCGCGGCGGGCCGCCCCGTCGGCAGCCTCGCCGACCTCGCGGTGTTCGGGCTCGCCGAGTGCCTCGGCCTGCCCGGCGGCGCGATGCTTCGCCAGCCCTCCGCGCCACCGGTGCCCGCCGGCGTCGAGAACACGCTCGCGACGACGCTTGCGACGCGGCTGCTGTGGCGGCTCGGCGACGAGCATGTCGCCGCCCGCCGCAGGGCGCGCTACGCCGAGCTGCTCGAGCAGCTCGGCGAGCGCGTGCCCGACCCGTTCGCGGTGCTGCCCGCCGGTGCGGCGCCGTTCGCGCTGCCGCTGCGCGTGAGCAGCGGCGACGGGCTGCGCGAGCGGCTCGCCGATCGCGGGGTGGAGACGAGCACGACGTGGCCGGCGCCGCCCGGGACCGTGCTCGTGCCCGCCCATCAGGAGCTGCGTGCGCGCGACGTCCGGCGGATCGTCGAGGCCTGCGCCGGGCCCCGCCCGCGGCGCGAGCGCGAGGAGCTCGAGCTCGAGCCGCTCGCCGGCTTCGACGCGCTCGCCGATGACTGGTCGCGGCTGGCGGTCGCGACCGGCACGCCGTTCGCGACCGCGCAGTGGCTGCAGACGTGGTGGCTGCACAACGCCGGCTCGGACACCATGTCGCTCTACGCCTGCCGCGATCGGCGGGGACGCGTCGCGGCGATCCTGCCGCTGACGCTGCGCAGCGCCGGGCCGCTGACCGTCATGCGCTTCGCGGGCCACGGCCCCTCCGACGAGCTCGGCCCGATCTGCGCCGCCGCCGATCGGCCGGCCGTCGCACGCGCGCTGCTGCGCGCCGCCGACGACGCCGGCGCCGACGCGCTGCTCGGCGAGCAGCTGCCCGCCGACGCCGGCTGGGATGCGCTGCTCGGCGCGCGCGTGCTCGGCACCGAGGGCAACCCGGTGAGCCACTTCACCGCCGGCGGCTGGGACGCGCAGTTGCGCCGCTGGACGCCGAGCGTCAGGCGCCAGCTCAATCGCCACACGCGCAAGCTCGAGCGCGACCACGAGGTCCGCATCCGGGTCACGCAGAGCAGCGCCGAGCTGGCGCACGACCTCGACCTCCTGTTCGCGTTGCACGAGGCCCGCTGGAGTCCGGGCGAGAGCGCGTTCGCCACGCGCGACGCCGCGCTGCACCGCGACTTCGCGGCGGTCGCCCTGGCGCAGGGATGGCTCGCGCTCTCATTCCTCGAGGTCGACGGCGAGGCCGTCGCGGCCGTCTACAACCTGCGCTACGCTGGCCACGAGCACCAGTACCAACAGGGCCGGCTCGCCGCATGGGACGCCTATTCGGTCGGATCGATCGCGCTGCTGCGGTCGATGCGGGATGCGTGCGAGGCGGGCATGCGCGCGTTTCGCTTCCTGCGCGGCGACGAGCGCTACAAGTACGTCTACGCCGACGCCGACCCCGGCCTGCAGACGATCGCCATCGCGCGTGGGCGCTCCGCGGCCGGTGCGCTGGCGGTCGCGAGCGCTGTGCCCCGCAGCCTGCTCAAGCCTGCCCGGCGCTGGGTCGCCGCGGCCTGAGGTCGGCAAGCGCGCTCGTGGCCACCGACGCCGACGCGCGCGCACCCGGACACCGCCCGCGGTCGCTGCGCGGCTCCGCGCTTGCGACGTTCGGGACGAACGTCGGGGCGGCCGGGCTGTCGCTCGCGAATGTGCTGATCGTCGCCTGGTCGCTCGGCGCGGCCGGTCGCGGCGCGGTCGCGTTCCTGATCGCGGTCTCGAGCCTGACGACGTGGATCGCCTCGCTCGGCATCCAGGACGCCAACGCGAACATCGGCGGCGCCCGCAGCGCGTCGCTGCCGCACCTGGCCTCGAACTCGATCCTGTGGGCGCTGGGCCTCGGGCTGACGGGCATGCTCGCCGTCGGCGCGCTCGTCATGGCGGTCCCAGCGGTCGGCGGGCCGGTCGACCGCGGCCTGCTCGCGCTCACCCTGCTGTTCGTGCCGAGCACGCTGCTGAAGCTCTTCCTGCAATTCCTGCTGCAGTCGCAGTACCACTTCAAGATCACGAACGTCGCATGGATCATCGGGCCGGCGACGAGCGTCGCCGTCAACGCGCTGCTGGCCGCGCTCGGCGTGCTGACGATCGAGTCCGCGATCGTGACGTGGGTCGCCGGGCAGACGCTCAGCGCGCTCGTTCTGGGCTGGTTCGTCGGGCGCCGGATCGGCTTCGGCCGGCCCGACGCCGCGCTCGCGCGCGAATCGATCGCGTTCGGGCTGAGGACCCATGTCAGCCACCTCGCGGAGATCGGCAACTACCGCGCCGACCAATGGTTCGTCGGCGCGATCGCGGGCGCCCGCGAGCTCGGCCACTACAGCATCGCCGTGGCCTGGGCGGAGCTGCTGTTCTACATCCCCGGCGTCATCGCCCTGCTCCAGCGCCCCGACCTCGTGCGCGCCGACGCGGCCTGGGCCGTCCAGCTCGCGGCGCAATCGATCCGGCGCGGTCTGCTGCTCGCGATCGCCGGCGCCGGCGTGCTGCTCGTGCTGGCGCCAGCGCTCTGCGTCGGCGTCTTCGGCGAGGAGTTCCGCGCCTCGATCGACGACCTGCGCGTGCTCGCCCTCGGCGGCATCGCGATCACGACGATGGTCCTGCTCGCCAACGCGATGATCGCCCAGCGCAGGCCGCTGCTCGTCGCCGGCGCCCAATCGTGCGCGCTCGCCGTGACGATCGCGCTCGACATCCTGCTGATCCCGGCGCTCGGCGGCCTCGGCGCGGCGATCGCGACGACGTCGGCGTACGTCGTCGGTTCGCTCGCGTTGACGATCGTCTTCGTGCGCGTGCTCGGCGGGCGCGCCCGCGATCTCGTCCCGCGCGCGAGCGACGTCGCCTGGTATGGACGCCAGGCCGGCGCGCTGCTCGACGTGCTTCCGCGCCGGCGGGCGGCCCACTGATGCGGCTCGGCGTCTACTGCGACATGCTGTTTCGCCGCGACGGCGACGTGATCTCGACGCGCCGCGCGTTCATCCGCTTCGTCGCCGAGCTGCCACCGCGCGTCGACGAGGTCGTCATCTTCGGCCGGCTGGACCCGTCGCCGGGGCGCTTCGACTACGAGCTGCCGTCCGAGCGGGTGCGCTTCGTCGCCCTGCCGCATTACGCTCGCGGCAGCGACATCGCCGCGCTCCTGCGCGCCGTCCGCAGCTCACGTTCGATCTTCGCCGGCGAGCTGGCGCAGCTCGATGCCGTCTGGGTGTTCGGGCCGCACCCGCTCGCCGTTGTCCTCGCGCTGACCGCGCGGCGGCGTGGCACGCCGCTGTTCCTCGGCGTGCGCCAGGACTACCCGCAGTACATCGCCGGGCGCCTGCCGAGCCGCCGCTGGGCCTGGGCGGTGCCCGCCGCGCGGGCACTCGACGACGTGTTCCGCCGGCTTGCGCGCGGCGCCCCGACGGTCGCCCTCGGGGAGGAGCTCGGGCGCCGCTACGGCGGTGGGGCGCCGGTCCTCGTGACGGGCTTCTCGCTCGTGCCGCGGGCCGAGGTCGTCGAGCGCGAGAGCGCGCTCGCGCGCTCCTGGGAGGGCGAGCGCGTCGTGCTCAGCGTCGGCCGCCTGGACAGCGAGAAGAACCCGCTCCTGCTGGCCGAGGTCATCGCCCGCCTGCACGCCAACGACCCGCGCTGGCAGCTCGTCGTCGCCGGTGACGGACCGCTGCGCGGCGCGCTCGAAGAGCGCCTGCGGGCGCTCGGCGTCGACGGCGCGACGCGGCTGCTCGGCGAGGTCGCCAACGGTCCGCAGCTATGGGCGCTCTACCGCACGAGTACGGTCTTCCTGCACGTGTCGCTCACCGAGGGCCTGCCACAGGTGCTCTTCGAGGCGCAGGCCGCCGGGCTGCCGATCGTCGCGACCGCAGTCGGCGGCGTCTCCGAGGCGCTGCACGAGGGCCGCACCGGGCTGCTCGTGCAGCCGCGCGACGCCGGCGCCTGCGTCGACGCGCTGGAGCTCCTCGCCGGCGACACCGAGCTGCGCGAGCAGCTCATCGACGCCGGACTGCGATCCGTCGCCGACGAGACGCTCGAGGCCCAGCTCGACCGCCTGGCGACGTTCTTCGCCACGGCCGCCTGAGCTTCCTCAGCGCGCCGCGGGTGCTCAGCGCCGCGCCGGCGGCGCGACGATGCGCAGGCGATCGACCGGGATCGCCGACGGCGTCGCCTCCGTCACGGCACCGTTCCAACGGGCAGTGCTCTCGTACTCGACCATGACCTTCGAACGGCCGGCGCCGTCGATGAGGTACATGCCGTAGCGCTGCAGGGCACGGGCGATCGTGAAGCACGCGCCACGGCAGCCCCAGCGCTCCCTGATCGTGCGCGGGCCGACGGTCGGATCGAGCTGCAGGCGCGTGCCCATCGGCAGCCCGGCGCCCGCCGCGGCCGAGCCATCGGAGTGGGTCGCCGGGTAGACCCAGCGGGTCTCCGGGTCGGGAAAGGCGAACGCGAGCGCGTGGCTGATGCGCCCGCGCGCGATCTCGCAGCGGCGCACGAGCCCGGCGAGGTACGGGATCTTCGCGCCCCGCAGGAAGTACGGCTGGCCGTTTGCGTCATACGGCGGCACGCCGCTCGAGGACGTCGCGTAGCGGCCGACGTTGACGACCTCGTAGCTGCCGTCGCCGGCCCGGCTCAGGCGTGACAGATCCCATTCGATGCCGCGCTCGCGGTCGACGAGGATCGCCTGCGCGTCGCTGCCCTGCGCCGCCTTCGCCTGCGGCGGGATCGGCACCCGGACGACGCGGCCCGAGCCGGCGCCGCCGCGCACGTTGACCAGGCGCCGGCCGCCGCCGATGACGCGCGAGTACCAGTGCTCGACGCGCACGGCCTGCAGCGGCGTGCGGGCTGACACCTCGTAGACGGGATAGGTGTACTGCGTGGGATCGGAGGACAGCGCCTGCGTCAGCCCGGCGGGCCGTCCCCGGGCGTGCTCGCCGATCGGCCGGTTCCAGGGGCTGTCGTCGGCGTACGGGCGCGCGCAGACGCCGCGGCCGGGCTGCGCGCCGCCGACGCCCGCGACGTGCGCGCCGCAGCCGGCGAGCATGGCGCTCGCGATCGCGAGCGCCGCGAGCGGCAGTGGCCGCGCGACGGTCAACGACGTCCCCGCGCCTGATCAGTGCGCGGCAGCGCCGGCCTCCGACTCGGGCAGGTAGAAGACGTTCTGCGATCCCCCGCCGGTATCGGGCTCCAGGCGGTCGGCGCGGCGCGCGTACACGAACGGGCGGTAGCCGAGCGTCGCGAGGTAGTCCGGCAGGTCGCGGCCGCCGCTGCGCTCGACGAGAACGATCGGCTGGTGCGCGGCAAGCGTCGCGGAGAGTCCCTTCAGGACCTGGAGCTCGAAGCCTTCGACGTCGACCTTGACGAATGCAGGCGCCAGGCCGAGCTCGTCCAGGCGGATGCTCTGGACCTCGGCGACCTCCAGCTCGACGGGTGCGTCGCCGGCGACGCCCTGCTCGCTCGCCCAGTACGTGTCGCGCGCGGAGCCCGCATGCATCGAGGCCTCGCCGGTGAGCGCCAGGCCAGCGAGCACGGGGATGTGGAGCGTCAGCGGCCCGGCAGCGTCGGAGGCCGCGCAGATGCGGTAGTCGAAGCCGCGCACGAAGCGCTTGACGAGCCGCAGGTCGGGCTCCAGCCGCGGGTTGGCCTCGATCGAGACGATCGGCGCGGTCGGATGCACGAGCCGGAACGACAGCGCCGACTGGCCGATGTTCGCGCCGACGTCGAGGAAGACGCCGTCGCGGTCGCGAAAAAGCCGGAATGCAGCGAAATCCGGCTCGTTGAGGCGCCGCGCCGCGAAGCGCGCCCACGTGACGCCGCGATGGGCGAGCACGTATGCGACGGGCAAGCGGGCGAGCAGCAGCTTCAGGCGCGACATCCTGCGAGCCTACGTGGGGCCCGCGCGCCGGCTGGGGGTGTTCGCCGCCGCGGACGGGGTGCGTGGCCCCCTGCGAGCAGCGGGCGCATGGGGGTGCTGGCTGCCCCAGGGGGGAAGTACTTGCCCCTCTGCGAGCAACAGGCGTCTAGGCGCGCCGACATGCGATCCCGGCCGCGCCGTGCCCGCCGAGGGATAGCGGACATGACACCACCCCGGAGGTCGTTCCCAGTGCCCTGCTCTGAGTTGCTCATCCGTCGCCGCGCGGCCGGACCGCGGCCACGTGCCCGCGTGCTGCGCGGCGCGCCCGCCGCCGCACTCGCCGTTGCCGCCTGCCTGGCGGCGCCGGCGGCCGGCCACGCCGCCACCTCATCCTTCGCGGTCGTCGCCGACGCGCACACGCTGTCCTCGACGCCGAGCACCAACTACGGCACCGCGACGTCGATGCGCGTCGACTCCAACCCGCTCACGACGGGCTACCTGCGCTTCAACCCGCAGGGCCTCAGCGGGACCGTCACCAAGGCCACGCTGCGCCTGTGGGCGACCAACTCCTCGTCGACCGGCTTCAGCATCCGGAGCGTCTCCAGCACGAGTTGGGGCGAGCGGACGATCACGTACAACAACCGCCCGAGCCCGTCCTCGACGGTGCTCTCGAGGATCTCCAAGTACAGCGGCTACCAGTGGCTGTCGCTCGACGTGACGAAGGCCGTGACGACGAACGGCGCGCGGAGCTTCGCGATCGTCGCCAACTCCACCCCGCAGTTCATGATCGGCGCTCGCGAGGCCGGGGTCGCGCGCACGCCGACGCTCGTCGTGGAGACGACGAGCACACCGCCG
>Ga0136633_1002757_pt1 | contig 11917 bp, 6 predicted proteins | sample AntDrymeUQ832206_2_FD_105494 | JGI IMG/M metagenome (GOLD analysis project Ga0136633, IMG submission 105494) | Polar desert sand microbial communities from Dry Valleys, Antarctica - metaG UQ83 (22.06) | ecosystem: Environmental > Terrestrial > Soil > Desert | place: Antarctica: Dry Valley...
GCCCTGTGCAGCCTTCTGATCTCTGCCCATTCCTCCACGTCGATCACATTCCTTCTCCCGGTCAGGCCGATGGCGGCCTAGCCAGGCTCGAATCCGAACCACTGAAAGTGGTGGACCCGAGGGAAGGGGGGTCAGTTTTCGACCGGTGCAATGGGGTCAGTATTGGGCCGTTGGGGACAGTCGCCCGGGTGGTCCCCGACGCCGTGATCGCCGACCGTTCAGCCGCCGAGGGCGGAATGCCTGCGGGCGGCGTCCTGACCGTCATCTCCAACGAGCGAACCGAGGACGTCAAGCTCCCAGGGCTGATCATCGCCCCTCGTCCCGGCCCGCGGCCGCTCGATGACGACAACACGTGGCCGGAGGGTCTGCACCTCACCTCCGATGCCCGCACACTCGTAGACAACCTCGCCGTGTCCCGAGGCCGCGCCGGCCGGCCTGCGCGCACCCTGTCTCGCTGCGAGCTCGAGGACTGGGTCGTCCGGGCCGCGCAGCGCCGGCCTGACGGCTGGCTCGACACCGTGCGGGCCCGGGCCCTCGAACTGTGCGAAGAGCTCGGCATGCCCGATCGACGCGCCGCCGTGGCCGACATCATTGGCGCGGTCGCCGGCACCCGAGAGGCGCGCGCCGGCGCCGGTCGGCCGCTCGCCGCGCGCGCTGCAGGTCGCGAGTACGACCCGGACCGAGTCGCGCGCTTCGATGAGCTAGCGGCCTACCTGCGAGCCATCCCGCCTGAGGCCGACGTACCCATCGAGCTGCTGTCGCTGCCCGACGAAGAACAGACGTCGCTGCCGTTCTTCGAGGCGTACTTCTCCAACTTCATCGAGGGAACCGAGTTCTCCGTCGAGGAGGCCGAGGCGATCGTCGTATCGGGTGAGATTCCGAAGGAACGGCCCGAGGATGCACATGACGTACTCGGAACATTCCAAGCCGTGCACGATCAGCAGCTGCGAGCGGCGACTCCCGGCACTGTCGAGGAGCTGTTCGAGCTGCTCGAACGACGGCACGGGCTCGTCATGGGCGGTCGCCCCGACAAGCGCCCGGGTCAGTTCAAGGAGCGTCAGAACCAGGCCGGGTCGTACATCTTTGTCGCGCCGGCGCTCGTCGAGGGAACGCTCATCGAAGGCTTCAAGCGCGTCACCGACCTGCCGCCCGGGTTCCCGCGCGCGGCGTTCGAGCTGTTTCTTATCTCCGAGGTCCATCCGTACGACGACGGCAACGGCCGTGTGGCCCGCGCTGCCATGTGCGCGGAGCTGACGGTCGTCGATCAGGCGCGCCTGGTGATCCCGATCGTGTTCCGCAACGAGTACCAGACCGCTCTCCGCAACCTGTCACGCGAGGGACGGCTCGATCTCTATGCGCGCACGCTCGCCCATGCCTGGCGCTGGACCGCTGCGATGCCGTGGCAGGATCGGGCCGCGGTGGACGGGTACCTCGTAGCTACTAACGCCCTGGTCGACTCGACCGACGCAGAGCGCACACAGGTCCGACTGGAACTTCCATGAGCCCAGCGGTGAAGAGCGGCAACGGCTCCCGGTCCCTGGAATCGATGCTGTGGGACGCGCGAACATTCTGCGCGGACCCGTCGATGCGTCTGACTTCAAGGCGTACGTCTTCCCGTTGCTCTTCCTGAAGCGGATCAGCGATGTCTTTGACGAAGAACGAGCGATGGCACTCGAGGAGTCCGGTGGCGACCAAGACAACTCGTGGACCTCGTCGACCACTTTAGTCAGCTCGATCTGCGCAACTCAACCATCCCCGACGACCTCCTCGGCGACGCGTACGAGTACCCTGATCAAGAAGTTTGCCGACCTCACGAACCGGAAGGCCGGCGAGTTCTACACACCACGTTCGATCGTCAGGCTCATGGTGCGGATGCTGGCGCCGCAGGCCGGCGAGACCGTGTACGACCCTGCGTGTGGAACCGGCGGGATGTTGCTCGAGACCCTTCATCAGGTGCGCGAGGCGGGTGGCGACTCCACCCCGCTGTCGCTCATCGTGCGTGCCCGCGCCTTACGAGCCGGCGATCATGGCGAGCGCTCCGCGATGAGATTTGGCTAGGTCGATCCTCTGCCGGTGCGTGTCGACGAACACGTGTAACTCGCCACCTCGTCCCGTGACCCGCGCTCCCGCTGGAAGGTCCCTTCCATCGCTCAGGGTGATTCTGGCTACGAGGCTTGGTCTGAAGCCGTCGGCGCCGAGCTGCCCGACGACGACGCGGTCGTGCTCTGGGCCGTAGCCGCCGATCACAGCGGCGCGATCGCCGCTGACCAACAGGGCCCGGCATCCGCGTACCTCGTTTTGCCACCCGCGGATCGTGTCGCCAGCGATTCCTCCGATCGGGAAGTCCGAGTAGTAGCACGCCCAGGCGGTGGTGCCGTCGACGTTGAGTGCGTAGCAATCGTCGACGACCCCGAACTCGGACTCGTAGGGATACCGCCACGCAGGCGTCAGATCGGCGCTCCCCGGACTATGCCAGGCGAGCCGAGCGGCTCAGGACCGGGTCGACCCCACCCGTTGCTGCCGTAGACGCCCTCGTCGAAGTAGCCGATTCAAATATCGCCCTCCAGGGTGGTTTGGACATGGAGGATTCCGTCGCCGAGCACCGCCGCAGTCACCTGGTCGCCGTCACTGTTCACGACCGATGCGTTGAGCTCAGGTCCTTCCGGTCGCCACGCCGACCGTGCACCGACGAGCAGCAGTCGGTTGTCAGGGAGACGCTGGACGAAGGGGTGGGCTGGCGGGTCAGCAGCCAGCCGCACGATCCCAGCGGGCCTGGGTCGTGAACGGTGACGCAGGCGTTTTGCCCATGTTGGTCTGTCCAAACCGCCAACGCTTGGCCATCGGGGCCGATGTCGGTCGCCTGCAGGGCGTCGCTCGCCCGCGGCGGGGCGAGCGAACCATGGTTGCGCAGCCTGACGGGACGAGCCGCAGGACTTCGCCTCCGGTGCCACGGCGGTTCCACGACCGGATGTTGCCATCTCGCGCCCGGTCCCGAGAGGATCGGCCCTTCTGATTCGGTGGCGATCTTCTGCCGGACGCCCGGGACTTGACAGCACAAGGCGTCAGGGAGCGTTGCCACCACGGGTTCCTCGACCCGGAGAGGGGCGCGTCTCGCGTCCTGACAGATGCTGCTGATCGCCGGCGGTGCGGTGGCGGGTGAGCAGGCGGAGGACCCGTGCGCCGATGAGGACGAGCAGCGCGCCCTGGGCGGCGAGCTCGACGGGGTCATGGTGCCGCACGGTGCTCACGATGGTGAGGGCCAAGGCGGCGGCGAGGGCGACGCCGCTGACGCCGGTGTGGAACACGGGCACCTCTGAGTGTGGCCAGTCGGCGACATCGTGGCGCTGGGGTTCGTCGGCTGGCCGGCAGGCGGCGAGCATCCTGGATGCCCACGGATGGGTGGAGCGTCGACCAAGGGCTTCGAGTCCTGCGGCGACTGCCACCAGTGTAAGCGCGTACCCGGCGAGGAAGACGGCTTCGGGGTGCACGATCAGGGGGCTCCGACCAGTTCGTCGTCGGCAGGTCCGCCGGTCGGGGTGACCTCGGTGAACAGCAGGAGGTCGGCGTCGTCGAGCGCGTCCTGGTGGCTACCGCGGTGGCGGACGCCCTGATAGCCCATCCACACCAGGGGGAGCACACCCCCGCCGATGAACACGACGTCACCCGGCAGGCGCAGCCAACCCAACAGGGCGTTGAGGTCGTTGGTGAGGAAGTTGAGCTGGCGCGCGGCCCAGTAGCCCTCGCTGACGGAGCGGTGGAGCTGCACGATGCCGAGCGGCAGCAGGGTGACGAAGCACATCCATGCCAGGCCGACGTTCAGCGACCAGAAGCTGATCTTGGCGAGCTTGTCGGACCAGCGGTCCTCCGGCAGCAGGTAACGCAGGCAGAACAGCATGAAGCCGACCGCCAGCATCCCGTAGACGCCCATCATGGCGGCGTGGGAGTGGTTGGCGGTGAGGGCGGTGCCGATCTCGTAATACGACACGATCGGCAGGTTGATGAGGAACCCGAAGACGCCGGCGCCGAGGAAATTCCAGAACCCGACGGCCACAAGGAACATCACCGCCCACTGGTGCGGGAACGGCGTCGCCGATCTCGAGTGCTGACGGACGCCGAGCTGCAGGAAGCTCCACGCCTCCAATGTCAGGAACGTGAGCGGGATGACCTCCAGCGCCGAGAAGAACGCTCCGAGGGCGAGAACCTCAGCGGGCTCACCGTTGAAGTAGAGGTGATGGGCCATACCGATGACGCCGCCTGCGCTGTACAGGATGATGTCCAGGAAGATGACGGTCATCGCCACGCGCTGGCGCACCACGCCGAGGAGCACGAACAGGTATGCCACCATCACGGTGGTGAACAGTTCGAGGAAGTCCTCGACCCAGAGGTGGACCACGATGAACCGCCAGAAGTCGGCCACTGCGAAGCTCGCCCGGGGGTGGGCGAGCAGGCCGATGGCGTAGAAAGCGGGGAGGGCCAGAGCGGCGTAAAAGAACAGCCACGGCATGTTGGTCCGGTGCTCGATGCGGAGCCGGCTGCGCAGACCCCTCCACAGCACGACGACCCAGAAGCCGAGCCCGAGGGTGAGCAGAATCTGCCAGAACCGGCCGAGGTCGAGGTACTCGAAACCCTGCATCCCGAACCACGACCACAGCCCGCCGAACCAGCCGTGGATTCCGGCCAGCTCACCCAGCAGGCTCCCGGCGACGACGATCACCAACGCCCCGAGAAGGAGGTGGGTGAGCACGTGTTGGCCGCGGGGCTCCTTGTGGGCGGCGATCATCGGGGCGAGGAAGATCCCGGCGGCCAGGAATGACGTGACTACCCAGAAGATCGCCAACTGCACGTGCCAGGTGCGAACCACGTTGAACGGCAGGTAGCGGTCGCTGTCGATGCCGAAGAAGCCGCCGATCTCGGCCCGGTAGTGCTGGCTGGCCACCCCCACCAGCGCCTGCACCAGGAACATCGCAGCCATGGCCAGGAAGAACCCGGCGGTCGCCTTCTGTGACGGGGTAAGCGCCACCCGATCCGGTGGCCGGAACGACAGTTCCTGTTGATCACGCCCGTGCCAGCCGAGCCAGTTCCACCGCCCGAACACCGCCAGCAGGGCACCGATGCCGACCAGCAACGCAATCAGCGACAGCACGCTCCACACCACGACATCGGCGGTCGGACCGTTGGCCACCAGCGCCTCGGGCGGCCAGTTGTTGGTGTAGGAGTAGTCCTTGCCCGGACGTTCCGCAGCGGCGACCCATGCGCTCCACGAGAAATAGGCGGTTAGCCGGCGGGTGTCCTCACGACTGCTGATCGCAGCAGGCCGCAGGCCGGTGTCGCCGGCAGGGTCGGAGAAGAAGCCGTGGTAATGATCCACCAGCCGCTCGTACGCGTCGGCCTGCGCATCGGAGTACCGCACCGTGCCCGTTGCCGCGTCGTAGGTGTTGGAACGGAAGTCATCGATCGTGCGGCGTCGAGCGTCGGTGCCTTCGCCCCCATAGGTCGCCTCCACCTCGAGCGCAGCACGATGGAGGTAGTCAGCGGTGAAGTCCGGGCCCAGATAGGCGCCGTGCCCGAAGATCGAACCGAACTGCATGATCCCATTGCGCAGGAAGACCTCCTGGCCGCTGCGGACGTCCTCGCCCGTGAACAGCACCCGCCCGGAGTCCGAGACGACACGGTCAGGGATCGGTGGCTCAGCCTGATAGGTCCTCGCCGCCATATAGCCGAGCACCGTAAAGCCGAAGATGCTGACCAGCACCACGGCCTGTATCCAACCCTTGGCCATGACGCGCCCGGTGCGGGGCGGCGCAGGCTCGCTGCCGCCACCGGACCAAGACCTCGGGAGACTCACCCGTCCGCTCTTGGAGGCATCGGCCACATTCGGGGACCTCGACTCCACCTCTCTCAGCGTATTCGACTGGGACCGACGCGAGCCGGAATCGTCTCCCACGAGACAGCCTGAACGACCAGCGGGCCGCAGTGACTACTTCCGCAGCCGGGTCACGTGCCGGTGGCATAGGTTCGTAGCGGTCCTCGGATGACAGCGAAAGGGGTGACCACGTGATCAACCCGGTTCGCGGTGATCCGCCACGCGAGCCCTGGCTGGTTGACTCCGGGACGGTGGCCGACCGGCTCAAGACCGCGCTGCCGACCGGCCTTACCATTGCCGAGGCGGCGACCCGCCTTGCGGAAAGGGGGCCGAACCGCCTCGACGCCAAGCCCCCGGTCCCCCCGTGGCGGAAGCTGCTCGCGGAGTTCGTTGACCCCCTGGTGTTCCTGCTCCTGGCCGCAGTTGCCATCTCGCTGATCACCTGGGCGCTGGAGGGGGCCGACGGGGTGCCGTTCGAGGCGGTGGTGATCGGCGTGATCCTTCTCGCCAATGCGGTGCTGGGCTACGTCCAGGAGGCCCGCGCCGAGAACGCAGTCGCCGCTCTCCAGCGCATGGCGGCGGCTTCCTCCGGCGTGATGCGTGACGGGGTGGAGCGTCGGATTCCGGCCCTGGACGTCGTGCCGGGCGACGTGCTCCTGCTCGCCGAGGGCGACTCAGTCAGTGCTGACGCGCGGCTACTCGACGCCGCATCGCTGACGGTGGCCGAAGCCGCGCTGACCGGCGAAAGCGAGCCTGTGCTAAAGGATGCCGCCGTCCTCACCGGCGAGGTCTCCCTGGGCGACCGCCTGAACATGGTCTTCAGCGGGACGGCGGTGACACGCGGACGGGCCCGGGCGGTGGTGACCGCCACCGGCATGAGCACCGAGATGGGCCGCATCGCCGGCCTCCTGGGAGAGACCGAGGACAAGCCGACGCCGCTCCAACGTGAGATCGACCACGTGGGTCGCACGCTGGGGATCGGCGTCGTTGTGATCGCAGCGGTCGTGATGGCCGCCATCCTGGTGACCTCGGACATCCAGGAAGCGTCCGACCTCGTGGACGTGCTTCTGGTCGGCGTGTCCCTGGCCGTGGCTGCGGTCCCCGAAGGGCTGCCGGCCGTGCTGTCGGTGGTGTTGGCCCTCGGGGTGCAACGGATGGCGGCCAGGAAAGCCATCGTGACCAAGCTCTCGTCGGTCGAGACGCTCGGCTCGGCGTCGGTGATCTGCTCGGACAAGACAGGCACGCTCACCCGTAACGAGATGACCATCGTGCGCGTCGTCACCCACTCCGGCGAGGTCGACGTGACCGGGACTGGCTACGGACCGGAAGGCGAACTGGTAGCCGACGGACACCCGCTCGACGACGGTCCGCTGCGCGACGAGCTACGGATCGTGCTCTCGGGGGGGAGCCTGGCCAACGACGCGTCCCTGCGTGAGGAGGACGGCCGGTGGGTCGTGCTCGGCGATCCCACGGAGGCTGCGTTCCTCGTCGCCGAACGCAAAGGTGGGTTCGACGCCGAGCGCACCATTCGCTTCCACCGCGTGGCGGAGGTGCCATTCACCTCCGAGCGCAAGTTGATGAGCACCGTGGAGACCGACGAATACCACGAAGCGCGTCGCACCCTCATCACCAAGGGTGCACCCGACGTCCTGCTGGCCCGGTGCACGCACGAGCAGGTGGGCCACGACTCGCGACCGCTGGACGATGTCAGGCGTCGACGCATACTCGCCGAGGTCGACGGGTTGGCCGACGACGCCCTGCGAACCCTTGGTGTCGCCTACCGGCCCCTCGACGCCACTCGACCCGGCGAGATGGGCGAGGTGGGCGAGGACGTCGAACGGAACCTGACCTTCGCGGGCGTGGTGGGGATCATCGACCCACCGCGTGAGGAGGCGAAGGTGGCGATCGCGGAGGCCCGGAGTGCCGGCATCCGCGTCGTGATGATCACCGGCGACCATCCCCGCACTGCGGCTCGCATCGCAGTCGACCTCGGAATCGTCGACGCCGGATCACAGACGGTGACCGGCTCGGAGATCGACCGGCTCGACGACGCCTCCTTCCGGGAGGCGGTGAGGAGAACGTCGGTCTATGCGCGGGTCGCCCCGGAGCACAAACTGCGAATCGTCGATGCGTTGCAGGCCGACGGCAACATCGTGGCGATGACCGGCGACGGCGTGAACGACGCGCCGGCGCTGAAGCGCGCCGACATCGGAGTGGCCATGGGCATCACCGGCACCGACGTGACGAAGGAGGCGGCGAAGATGATCCTCGCCGACGACAACTTCGCCACCATCGTCGTCGCCGTCGAGGAGGGGCGGGCGATCTTCTCCAACATCCGCAAGTTCCTCCGCTATCTGCTTTCGTCCAACGCCGGTGAGGTTCTCACCATGCTTCTCGGCGTGCTCGGCGCCGGTCTCATCGGCCTCCGGGACTTCGGCGGAGAGGTGGCCGTGCCCCTGCTGGCGACCCAGATCCTCTGGATCAATCTCCTCACCGACACCGCCCCTGCGCTCGCCATGGGTGTCGACCCACCCCCCGACGACGTCATGGCCCGGCCACCACGCCGGGTGTCCGACCGCGTGATCGACCGAGAGATGACGCTGGGCGTCGTCTTCGTCGGCGTGGTGATGGCGATCGTGACCCTGCTCAGCCTCGACATCGGCTTGCCGGGCGGGCTCATAGAGGGTTCCGGCACCCTGGAAGAAGCCCGCACTTTGGCGTTCACCACGCTCGTGCTCGCCCAGCTGTTCAACTGCTTCAACGCACGCTCGGACCGGGTAAGTGCATTCCAGCACCTGTTCACCAACCCGTTGCTGTGGAGTGCCATCGCACTGTCGGTAGTACTTCAGGTGGCGGTTGTGTACGTCCCGTTTCTCAACGACGCGTTCGAGACCGCGCCGCTCGGCCTCACCGACTGGTTGTTGTGCACGGCGATGGCGAGCGTGGTCCTCTGGGCCGACGAACTGCGCAAGCTCGTAGGCCGGCGGCGCGCTCCCCGTGCCTTGCGGGGACCAACGCCCCCGGCCGGCGGCGCCCACTGACGAGCTGTCCCGGGAGCTCGGGCTGGGGCTGATCCTCGACGGCCTCGAGCGGACCGGAGGCGACTCCTAGGACGTCGAACGCCCCGCCGGCCGCTGGCCGATGCGGAAGATGACGAACTCGGCCGGGTGAACGAGAGCCACGCCGATCAGGCACACGAGCCGACCGTTGTCGATGTCGTCCTGGGTCATGGTCGACCGGTCGCACCGGACGAAGAATGCTTCCTCGGCTTTGGTCCCCTGGAGCGCCCCCGCCTGCCATTCGGCCATCAGGAACTCCTCGACCGTGTCACGGACTTCAGCCCACACCGCCTCGTCGCTGGGCTCGAACATCGCCCACCGGGTACCCCGGTCGATCGAGTGCTCGAGGTACGCGGTGTACCGGCGGACCTTGACGTACCGCCATTCGGGATCGTCGCTGAGCGTTCGGGCACCCCACACCACGACGCCCCGCTCCGGGATGAACCGGAGGCAGTTGACCCCTTCCGCCTGCAACGCGTCCTGCTGCTCCCTGTCCAGCCTGACCTCGAGGTCGGCGGCAGACCCGACCTCCTCGTCTGCCGGGGATCTCGACACGGAATGGTCGACGTCGTTTCTCGCCCAGATGCCGGCGACGAATCCGCTGGGCGGAAGTTGCAGGGGAGTTCCGCCGCGCACGTCGACTGTCACCCACGGGTGGTACATGGCGGCGTGGGCCGACGCCTGCGTCTGTCTGCGATAGTCGCAAGCCTCCTGAACGGACGCGCCGGGCGGCGTGTCCAGCACGGCCATGCGGTACCGCATCGTCTCGCAGTGCCTGACGAGCTCCGTGCCGACATCATGGCCGTGGGAGTACCGGGACGCGCCGGGCGCCGCCACGATCGACAGATCCTCGATGGCCTCGAACCTGACGAGACCCTGGCGGTACTGCTCGACCGACGTGTCAGAGACGCGCGAGACGTACAGCCTCGTGCCGCCCTCCTCGAAGTACGCACGCGCCGCCTGGAACATGTAGTTGGTGGTCGCCTCGCCGTCGACGACGAGATCTCCGGGTCGCCCGTAGATCCGCTCGTAGACGGCGAAGCTCGGAAGCGCCTCCGGCGGTCCGGCGTTGGGACCTCGCTGGGTGGGGCCGATGAAGCCGGCAGTGGTGGTGTCGACGCCCTCGATCGGTTTCCGAAGGGTCACGCGGACGCCGGCGTCGCCGCCCCTCGAGCTGACCGTCGCATCCCCATGACCGCCAGCAGCATGGCCAGGCCGGCGCCGAACACGACCCCTCCGAGGATCCCGAAGGCGACATCGCGCGAGCGGTAGCCGCCGGGCGTGGTGAAGGCGTGGTCGACGACGTTGGTGGCGAGGTCCTGCGTGGAGTTGTCGAGGTTCCCGTTCCGGGTGTCGGACCAGGCGACGACGCTCCAGTCCGGTCCGGAGGCGACGGCCAGAGGAACCTGCACGAAGAACTGCGGACCCGCGGTTCCCAGCGTGCGGTCGTTGGGGACGTCACTCACCTTGAGGTTCTTCGACCACGTCTGGCCCGCATCATCCGACGAGGTCATGTAGACGGCGTCGAACTTGCCCACGTCGGTGGTGAGGCCGAGGAACGGCGCAGTCGCGGTGGGCGAAACGGTGGGGGCCGGGAACGGATCGTCGCGGAAGTCATACCAGGCGACGTCGATGCGGCCCTCCGGAGCGACGGAGATCTTCGGGTAGAACTGCCCGATCCTGGTGCCCTTCGGGTCGTCGTTGAGCTGACGGGGCTCACTCCACGTCACCCCGTCGGCGGACTTCGAGAAGAAGATGTCGAGGTCCTGGTTCCGGTTGTCGTGCCAGACCAGGTAGAACGTGCCCCGCTCGGCGTCGAAGAGCGACACGGGCTCGCTGGCATCACGCTGGGCGGTGATCTCGGTGTCCTTCCACGTCCTGCCACCGTCCTCGGAGATCGACGCCACGATGGAGGTGAGGCGCGGCTCGGGCACTCCTGCACCCGCAGCGGGGGCGTTCAGCCGGTAGAAGGCGAACAGCTTGCCGTCGCGGATGACGAGCCTCGGGGCCTCGAAACCGGCGGCCTTGTCTAGCAACATGACGGCCGGGCCAAAGGTCGCGCCGCCGTCCTCGGACACGGCGACGAACGGCCTGACCGGCCGTGACGGGGCACCCGTCGGCAGCTGGAACGCCCGACGCCACGTGACGTAGACCCGCTGCTCGTTGGCCGGATCGATGGCCATGTGGGCCTGCCAGTTCAGCTCAGTAGCCTCCTCGGTGCCCTTCGGCGCCACGTGGACCGGCGACGTTCTCCAGGTCAGGCCGCCGTCAGTCGACCGCCCCAGGAGCACACTGCGAGCGCCACCGGCGGTGGGGTCCTGGGCGTGGAACAGGTAGAAGATCGTTCCTTTGGAGTCCTGGTCGAGCTCGGTCCGGATGTTCTTGGGGTTGCCCGCACCAAGTCCCCCGTCGGTGAACGGCTCCAGCCGGGGCCCTTCCGACCGCTTCCAGCTGGCGCCTCCGTTCGAGGAGACGTAGAAGCGGTTCTCGCCGGCCTGGAGCTCGACCTCGGCCAGGTAGACGGTGTCGGGATCGCTGCGATCGACCAGAAGGCTCGCCGCCTCGTGCGTGCGCGACAGCCGCTCCTCCTGTGTCACCACCGTCGGGCGTCCGACCGACACGGATTTCGTCTCCTCGGAGCAGCCGGCTGCCACCACCGCGAAAGTCGTCGCGATCAGCCAGAGTCGAATGCTCGGCCTCGTGTTCATGGCACCTCAGTGTGCTCGGGGGTAGGGCGCGTGAACCTACCAACTACGGGTGGAGCTTCGTTCCCTCGTTGAGCATGGCGACGAACTTCTCGATCCGCCGGGCTCGCGTCTCGGGCTTCTTGGCCGCCTGGACCCGGTAGAGCACGGCGTAGCGGTTCTGACTGTTCAGGGTGGCGAAGAATGCCGCCGCGGCCTGGTTCTCGTCGAGCGCGCGCTGGAGATCCTCCGGCACGGTGGCGGTGCTCTGGGCGTCGTAGGCCGCATCCCGCCGACCGTCGGCGCGGGCC
>Ga0136633_1002758_pt1 | contig 11916 bp, 8 predicted proteins | sample AntDrymeUQ832206_2_FD_105494 | JGI IMG/M metagenome (GOLD analysis project Ga0136633, IMG submission 105494) | Polar desert sand microbial communities from Dry Valleys, Antarctica - metaG UQ83 (22.06) | ecosystem: Environmental > Terrestrial > Soil > Desert | place: Antarctica: Dry Valley...
CGCGAAGGACTAGGATCGCGCCCATGCATGCGCTGCTCGTCCTTGCCGCAGAAGAAGGCGCCGAGCCCTCCAAGACGGCGTTCTACATAGCTGGCATCGCGCTCGCCGCCTGGGCCGTGATCCTCGCGGCGATCGGCCTCTCGCGGCCTGAGTTCCCCGGAAGCGACGGCGCCGCGCGCGGTGTCATGGCGATCAGCGCCATCTTGGTCATCGCCGCCGCTGCCGCCGCCGTGGCCACGGGCTAGTCAGGCGAGCCCTGCGCGGCCAGAACGCGCTGCTCGCCGCGGTCCTCGCGGCGCTCCTCTACGCCGCGTTCGCTGCCGGCGCCGCCCGCCAGCCCGGCGAGGCCTGGTTCGAGGTCGCGGCCGCCGTCATCGCGCTGGCGGCGGTCACGTCGGCGCTGCTCGGCGGCGAACTCGGCGCCCGCCAACCCCGCCCGGCGCGGGCGGCGTGGTGGGGCCTCGGCCTGCTCGCCCTTTTCGTGGCCTGGACCGGCCTCTCGCTCACTTGGAGCATTGCCCCGGACCGCTCGTGGGCCGAGTTCAACCGTGTCCTGGCCTACCTGCTGCTCACGGGCGTAGGCGTGCTGATGGGGGCCACCATCCCCCGAGTCGTTGAACGGTTCGCCGCCGGGTTCCTGGTCGTCGTGGCGATCGTCGCGGTGTACGCGTTGGGCGGCAAGGTTGCGCCCGGTCTGCGCATCGACGGGCTCTTCGACCTCGATCAGACCGCTGACATCGCCCGGCTGCGCGCCCCGCTGGAGTACTGGAACGCCCTGGGGTTGCTGTGCGCGCTCGCCGCGCCCGTGGCGGTACGGCTCGCCGTCGACACCGGACGCGCCCGCGCCGTTCGCATCGCCGCGCTCGAGGCCGTCTACCTGCTTGCTGTGGTGGTCGGCCTGACCTACTCGCGCGGCGCGGTCGCGGCGTTCCTGATCGGCGCGGCGGTGCTGACGGCGTTCGGCAGCGGCCGGCTGCGCGGGCTGCTGGCCATGGCGGCGGCGACCGTGGCGGCCGCCGCGCCGCTGGCGATCGCCTTCGGTCGCGACGGGCTGACGACCAACGGCGCGCCGCTAGGAGAGCGCATCGCCGACGGACGGGTGCTCGGGCTGGTCTTCGTGCTGGCGGGCGGCGCTCTGCTGGCCGCCGGCGTCGCGCTCCTGCGCCTGGAGCCGCGGGCGCGCTGGTCGGGGGTGCGGACCCGTCGGCTGTTCCGGCTGGCCGGCGTCGCCGCCGGAGTGCTGATCCTTGTGGGCGCCGCGGGACTGGCCCGCTCCCAGCGTGGCTTCACCGGCACCCTGAACCAGGCGATCGAGGACTTCACGGAGGTCAAGGAGGACCGTCAGTACGACCCGGTCCGACTGGTCTCTACGAACTCGGGCACCCGCTGGTTGTGGTGGAAGGAGGCCGCCGGGGCGTGGTCGGACCGCCCCATCGCTGGCTGGGGCGCCGGCTCGTTCGTGCTGCTGCACCTGCGCTACCGCCACGACACGCTTCAGGTCACGCAGGCCCACAGCATGCCGATGCAGCTGCTCGCCGAGACGGGCATCGTCGGCCTGCTGCTGGCGTATGGAGCGATCCTCGCGCTGCTGGCCGCCGCGATCGCGCGGACGCGGTCGCTGGCTGGCGGACGGCGCCGCGACCTCTCGGTGGCGCTGTTGGCGGCGAGCCTGGCGTGGCTCGTCCACGGCTTCTACGACTGGGATTTCACGATCCCCGCGGTCACCGCGCCTGTGCTGGTGATGCTCGGCGTTCTCGCCGGCCGGCCCGTCCCCTCTAGGCCGGAGGACGCGGCGCTCGCGGACGCCGACGGGCCCGGGTTCGCGGCGCGCGGCGCGCTCGTCGCCGTCGGCGCCCTCGCGTGCGCCGGCGTCGTCATCTCCGCCGGGCTGCCCTGGCTCTCTGGTCAGAAGACCGAGGCGTCCGCCGAGGCGGCCTCCTCGCGGACACCCCAGGCCCTCCAGGAGGCGGCCGCGCAGGCCGACCTCGCCGCCCGCCTGAACCCGCTGGCCACGCGACCGCTCTTCGTGTCGGCCGCCGTCGCTGCCGCGCGCGGACGGCTCCTCGAGGCGCGCGCGGCTCTCCTCGAGGCGGTCGACCGGACCCCGGACGACCCGCAGGCCTGGGGCCGGCTGGCCGGTCTGGCCCTGCGCCTGGCCGACTACGACGGCTTTGCGCGCGCCACCCAGCGCCAGTTCGAGCTGGACCCGCTTCATCCGGTCGCCGAGCGCCGGCTGAGCATCGCCGAGCAGATCCGGACCCTCCCCGCCGAGAGCGCCACCACCACCGGGACGCCGTTGACCACGGGCGCCCCCGCCCCCGCGCCGCCTGCGACACCCACCGGGTAACGCCCCGCGATGCTTCGGGCAATACGATCGGGCCATGGCCGACACGCTCACCGTCACCGACAACCGAACCGGCGAGACCTACGAGGTGGAGATCACCGACGGCACCGTCCGGGCGATGGACTTCCGCCAGATGAAGGTCGACGAGGACGACTTCGGCCTGATGACCTACGACCCGGCGTTCACCAACACCGCGTCGACGCGGTCGGCGATCACCTTCATCGACGGCGACAAGGGGATCCTCGAGTATCGCGGCTACCCCATCGAACAGCTGGCCGAGAAGTCAACCTATCTCGAGGTCTCCTACCTGCTCGTCCACGGCGAGCTGCCCACATCCGACGAGCTGGCTGAGTGGGCCCACCAGATCACGATCCACACGTTCGTCCATGAGAACGTCAAGAAGTTCATCGAGGGCTTCCGCTACGACGCGCACCCGATGGGGATGCTCGTCGGCTCGGTTGGGGCGCTCTCGACGTTCTACCCGGACGCCAACGAGATCCAGGACCCGGCCAACCGCCACATCCAGACGATCCGGCTCATCGCCAAGATGCCGACGCTCGCCGCCTTCGCCTACCGGCACAACATGGGCCAGCCGTACGTCTATCCCGACAACGACCTGAAGTACCCGGGCAACTTCCTGTCGATGATGTACAAGATGACCGAGCTGAAGTACGAGCCGGATCCCCGGCTCGAGCGCGCGCTCGACATCCTCTTCATCCTCCACGCCGACCACGAGCAGAACTGCTCGACGAACGCCGTGCGGTCGGTGGGCTCCTCGCAAGTCGACCCGTACTCCGCGGTGGCCGCGGGCGTCGCGGCGCTCTACGGCCCGTTGCACGGCGGCGCCAACGAGGCGGTGCTGCGGATGCTGCGCCGGATCGAGACCAAGGAGAACATCCCGGACTTCGTCCAGGGCGTGAAGGACGGCAACGAGAAGCTGATGGGCTTCGGGCACCGGGTCTACAAGAACCACGACCCCCGCGCGACCATCATCAAGAAGGCAACCGAGGACGTCTTCGAGGTCACGGGCCGCAATCCGCTGCTCGACATCGCGATGGAGCTCGAGAAGATCGCCCTAGAGGACGAGTACTTCATCAGCCGCAAGCTCTACCCGAACGTCGACTTCTACTCGGGGCTCATCTACGAGGCGCTCGGCCTGCCCGTCGCGATGTTCCCGGTCCTGTTCGCGATCCCCCGCACCAGCGGCTGGATCGCCCAGTGGCTCGAGCTGGTTACCGACTCCGAGCAGAAGATCGCTCGGCCGCGCCAGATCTACACGGGCGAACGCAGCCGCGATTATGTTCCAATGGGGGATCGCGGTTAAGCGTTGACTAACCGGCGCGGAATCAGCGCGCCGTGTTGTAGCTTTTCGCAGACCCCGCTGCCCCCGGGGTGCGAATGGCTGAGGAGTCTCACACCGAAGACGGGAACAACTCGCGTGGTCGAATCCTCGCGGGGTTCGTTCTCGTGCTCGCACTCGGCCTTGCTGCTGTCTACCTCGTGTGGCCCTCCTCGGAGTACCGCGTGCGGGCCCAGTTCCAGGCCGCCAACCAGATGATCCCCGGCAACCTGGTGATGATCGCCGGGCACCAGGTGGGCCTGGTCAAGGACGTCAGCCTCACCGAGGACGGTCAGGCTGAGCTGGAGCTGGCCATCGACGAGCAGTTCGGGCCGCTGCGCACGGGCACCGAGGCGACCATCCGCATCGCCTCGCTCTCGGGCTCGGTCAACCGTTACATCGACCTCCGGATCCCGCCCGCCGGCGGCGAGGACATCGAAGAGGGCGGGCTCATCCCGGCGACCCAGACCCACTCCGCGGTCGACCTCTATCAACTCTTCCAGACCTTCGACAAGCCGACCCGTAAGGGCCTGCGCGGGGTCATCCGCGGCGGCGGCCAGCAGTGGGGCGGGATGGCCGGCGATCAGGCCGCAGCGGGCTGGAAGTACCTCAACCCGTCGCTCGTGGCCTCGCGGCGGCTCTTTGACGAGCTGTCGACCGACCGCAAGGCGCTGGCGAAGTTCGTCGTCGCCAACGCCGGCGTCGCCACCCACCTGGCTCAGCGCGACGACGAGCTCGCGACGCTCGTCGACAAGCTCGCCGACACGACGGGGGCGATCGCGCAGGAGGAGGACGACCTCTCCGACGTCATCCGCCGTGCCGCGCCGTTCATGCGCCGGGCGAACTCCACCTACGTCAACCTGCGCGCGACGCTCGATGACCTCGACCCGTTGGTGGAGGCCACCGGGAAGGCGGCCCCGAAGCTTCGGCCCGTCCTCTCCGAGCTGGCCGGCTTCGCGGCCGAGGCCCGCTCGCCGATCCGCGACCTCGCCGACGTCATCAAGCGGCCCGGAGGGGACAACGACCTGCTCGAGCTCGCCGCGGCGATCCTCCCGTTCCGCGACATCGCCGTCGGACCCGTCCGGCGCAACGGCGAGGAGCGCCCGGGCGGGCTCCCGCAGGCCGCGGCCGCGTTCAAGCGCCAGACGCCCAAGGCAGCGTTCTTCCGGCCCTACCTCGTCGACTTCACGGGCTGGCTCGACGACTTCAGCCACTCGGGCATCTATGACGCCAACGGCTCGGCCAGCCGCGTCGCGACCTCGGTCAACGCGTTCGCCGCCGTGGGCGGCCAGCTGCAGCTCGTCCCTCAGGAGCTGCGCACCGCGCTGACCGACTCGGTCACCGCGCGCGGCCAGAACAACCGTTGCCCAGGCTCGATGGAGCGCCCATTCGAGGACGGCTCGAACCCCTGGCGGCCGTCTGAGGACTTCAACTGCGACCCGACCCAGATCCCGCCCGGACGATGAGACGGCTCGCCACCATCTTCGTCCTGCTCGCCGCAGCCGCCCTGGCGGTGCTGGCCACGGGCGCGAGCGACGACGAGCTCGGCGCCAACAGCTACTGGGTTGAGGTCGACAACGCGTTCGGCCTGATCGAGGGCGCCGACGTCAAGGTGGCAGGCGTCCGGGCGGGCAAGATCGAGGCGATGGAGCTCGACCAGGAGAAGCTCACCGCCAAGATCAAGATCCGCATCGACGACCAGGGCTTCGGCGACCTGCGCACCGACGTCTTCTGCGAGACCAAGCCGCAGTCGCTGATCGGCGAGTACTTCGTCGACTGCCGGCCGGGCAAGGACAGCGAGCGCCTGGCGCCCGGGTCGACCATTCCCATCGAGCAGACAGCGTCGACGGTGCCCGCCGACCTGATCCAGGACATCATGCGCCGCCCCTACCGCGAGCGCTTCTCGATCCTCATCTCGGAGCTCGGTGGCGCGCTGGCCGGCCGGGGGCAGGACCTCAACGAGACGATCCGCCGCCTGAGTCCCGCCCTGCGGGAGGTCGACCGCGTGCTCGCCCAGTTGGCGAAAGAGCGGCTGGTCATCCGCGACCTCTACGAGAACGCCGACACCGTGCTGCACGCCGCAGCGGGCAAGCGGAAGTTCATCGGCCGCTACGTGGAGGAGGTGCGCGACACCGCCAACGCCTACGCCAACCGCGCCGACGACCTCCAGCGCCAGTTCGAGCAGCTGCCGACGTTCCTGCGCGAGCTGCGCCCGACGCTCGCCGCCCTGAGCGACGTCGCCGACGAGCAGACGCCGGCGCTGAGCAACCTGCAGCGCAGCGCGCCCGACCTGCGCCGCCTGCTCACGACGCTGGGCACGTTCGCCGAGGCCTCGCGCCCGAACTTCCGCGCGCTCGGCGACGCCGCCGAGCGCGGGCGCTCCGCCATCATCGTGTCGCGCCCGAACATCCGCCAGCTCGGCCGCTCGATCAAGACCTTGCCGGAGACCGCGCAGAACCTCGCCATCACCCTCGAGCACCTCGACGACCCGGACTTCGCCGTCGAGAAGGATGCCCGCGCTGGCCGGGCCGACGGTGGCTACACCGGCCTTGAGGCGCTGCTGCGGTACATCCACTCGCAGGGTCAGGCGATCAACCTCTTCGACGCCAACAACTACATCCTCAAGGTCACGGCCTTCCCCGACAAGGACTGCCAGAACTTCGCCACGCCGGCGAACGTCAAGTCGCTGCCCGACCGCTGCAAGGCCTACCTCGGGCCCAACCAGCCCGGCATCAACCAGCCCGACCCGTCCGTCTCCAACCAGTCGCGCGCGCTCGACTACCTGCTCGGCAAATGAACCGCGGCCAGCGCGTATCCATCACCGCCAACCCGGTCCTCGTGGGCGCGATCTGCGTGCTCGTGGTCGTCGTCGCGGTGTTCCTCTCCTACAACGCCAACCAGGGCCTGCCGTTCGTCCCGACGACCAAGCTCAACGCGCTGGTGCCCGAGGGCGGCAACCTGCTGCCGGGCAACGACGTCAAGGAGGGCGGCGCGCGCATCGGCATCGTCCAGGATATGAAGCCGGTTCGGCTCGAGGACGGACGCGTCGTCGCCAAGGTGGTGCTCAAGCTCGACAAGGACTCCGGGGAGCTCCCGCGCGATTCGACGATCGCCATCCGCCCGCGGTCGCTCGTGGGCCTCAAGTACGTCGAGGTCACCCGCGGCGACAGCGACGAGATCTACGCCGATGGCGACACCATCGCGGTCGAGCAGTCGCGCAACACCAACGAGCTCGACGACCTGCAGTCGATCTATGACAAGCGCACCCGCAAGGGCGTTCAGGACGTGCTGCAGGGCGTCGGCGACACGCTGGCCTTCCGCGGCGTCGACCTCAACCAGACGATCGCCGGGGCGCCGCGCTTCCTGACCCATCTCGAGCCTGTGGCCCGCTCCCTGGCCACCCCGCACACGCAGCTCGGGCGCTTCTTCCGCGAGCTGGGCGACGCCGCGCGGATCATCGCGCCGGTCGCCGACCGCTACGCCCACGGCTTCGAGGCGGGCGCCTCGGCCTTCGAGGCCTGGTCGCGCTTCCCCGACCGCCTCGAGGAGACCGTGCGCCAGTCGCGGCCGACGCTCGATGCCGGCGTGGAGTCGCTGCGAGTCCAGCGGCCGTTCCTCATCGACATGAAGTCGTTCGCCCGCGCCCTGCGGCGCGCCAGCGAGGTCATGCCCGCCAACCTCCCGCGGATCAACGCCGCGTTCCAGGCCGGCATTCCGATCCAGGAGCGCTCGATCCAGCTCAACGAGGATCTCGCCGACACCCTCGAGGCGCTCGAGGACCTGATGGGCGACCCGCGGACGGGCTACGCGTTCCGGGCGCTGGGCGACACAACCGACATCCTGCGGCCGCTGATCCGCTTCGTCGGCCCCTACGTCACGGTCTGCAACTACTTCAACTACGCCTTCAACAACGTCGGCGAGCACGTCACCGAGCCCGATCCGACCGGCACGTCGCAGCGCACGCTGCTCAACCAGGCGCCGCGGCCGCGCAACCCCACCGACCCCTCCCTGGGCTCGATCGGCGCTCGCCGCCCGGTCAACGGCGAGGACGTCGTCAGCGGCCAACGGGCCAACCTGCACAGCAACCTCTACTCGGCGGCGGTCGACACCCAGGGCAACGCCGACTGCGAGTCGGGCCAGCGCGGCTACGTCAAGCGCCTGGCCAGCTACGCCCCGGCGAAGGACCCGACGGGCAAGGACCTCAACATCGTCACCGACCCGCACATCCCCGGCAACCAGGGGCCGACCTTCACCGGCCGTCCCAGGGTGCCCGATGGTCAGACCTTCTCGCGCTACCCCGAAGACGGGCCGGCCTTCCCCGACGCGCTCAGGGGCGAATGATGCGCAAGCCGGCCAACACCTTCCGCATCGGGCTGATCACGCTGATCGTGCTCTCGGTCATCGTCTACATGGGGTTCACCAAGACCAACCCGTTCTCGGACAACTTCGAGTTCAAGGTGGCCTTCGCCTCGGCCGGGGACGTCAAGAAGCGCTCGCCGGTGCGTATCGCGGGCATCGAGGTCGGCCGGGTCCTCGACGTCGAGACGGTCGGCGACGGGAACTCCGCCGCCGCTCTGGTGACGATCGAGATCAAGGACAAGGGCCTGCCGCTGCACACCGACGCGACGCTCAAGGTGCGCCCGCGGCTGTTCCTGGAGGGCAACTACTTCATCGACATGCAGCCCGGCTCTCCGTCGGCGCCCGTGCTGGAAGAGGGCGCGACGATCCCGGCCACGCAGACCGCGTCGGCGGTCTCCGTCGGCGAGGTCCTCTCTGCGCTGCAGAGCGACACCCGCGAGGACCTCAAGACCGTCCTCCAGGAGTACGGCGCGGCGCTCGAGGGCGAGGGCGCCAAGGGCTACAACCGCTCGACGAAGTACTGGCGGTCCGCCTACCAGAACAACTCGCTGGTCGCCGACGCGACCCGGGGCATCCTCGAGCACGACCTCTCGGGCTACGTCGCCGGGGCGGGCGACGTCGCGGCTGCGCTGGACCGGTCGCCCGTCCGGTTGCGCGCGCTGATCTCGAACCTCGCCGTGACCGCGACCGCCTTCGCCTCCGAGCAGCAGAACCTCTCCGCGGCCATCGACGAGCTGCCGCGCACCCTGAAGGCCGGACACCGCGCGCTCGGCACGCTCAACGGCGCCTTCCCCTCCGTGCGGCGCTTCGCCGCCGACCTGACGCCGGCGGTCCGCACCTCGCCGGCCGCGCTCGACGCCCAGCTGCCGTTCCTGCAGCAGCTGCGGGGCCTGGTCAGCGAGAACGAGCTCGGCGGCCTGGCCCGCAACCTGCGCAAGACGGTGCCCGAGCTCGTCGAGCTCAACAAGGGCGGGGTGCCACTGCAAGAGCAGCAGCGGGCCTTCGGGAGCTGCACTGAGAACGTGGTCGCGCCCTGGCAGGAGGACGAGATCGAGGATCCCAACTTCAAGTCCGCCGGGCCCGTGTTCCAGGAGGGCGTCAAGTGGCTGCCGGGCATCGCCGGCGAGAGCCGCAACTTCGACGCCAACGGCCAGTACGTTCGCTCGTTCGCCCAGAACGCGAACTACGCCTACGCGCTCGGCGACGGGCGCTTCTTCTTCACCGAGCTGCCGGTCCAGGGCGTCAACCCGCCGAAGATGGACGAGCCGCCCTACGTTCCCGACGTGCCGTGTGAGACCCAGGATCCGCCAAATCTGCAGACCCGTCCGGCCGACCCGCCGGCGGGCGTCAAGGTCAACCAGAACGCTCCCGGCGCCCTGGAGCGGCGGATCGCGTCGCGCGAGATCGCCCGGTCGTGGATGGCCGAAGAGCTCCAGCGCAGCGTGCTCGGCGACCACTTCACGGTCGGCGACGACCTGCTGCGCGCGGACCAGATCGACGACGTCGTGGCCGGGCTGGAGGGCGGGGGCTGATGGCCAAGGCGATCCGCGACCACCTCAAGGACATGGCGGCCATCATCGGCCTGCTGGCGATCGCCATGACCGTCGGCGTCTACATCCTCAACAAGCAGCGGCTGCGCTTCCCGATCATCGAGGAGACGCCGTTCCGGCTGAAGGCCTCCTTTGCCACCGCGCAAGCGATCACCCCCGGCCAAGGGCAGACGGTGCGCGTCGCCGGCATCCGGATCGGCGACATCGCCAACACGGAGCTCGTCAACGGGCGGGCGGTCGTGAAGTTCGACATCGACCAGAAGTACAAGAAGCTCATCCACACCGACGCGACCGCCCTGCTGCGGCCCAAGACCGGTCTGAAGGACATGTTCATCGAGGTCAACCCGGGCACCAAGGGCGCCCCGGTGGCCGAGGAGAACTGGACGCTGCCGATCTCCAACACGCTGCCCGACATCAACCCCGACGAGTTCTTCGCCACGCTCGACGCCGACACCCGCGACTACCTGCAGCTGCTGCTCAAGGGCGCCGCCGACGGCCTGCGCGGCCGCTCCGACGACCTGCAGGACGTGCTCAAGCGCTTCGAGCCCACGCACCGCGACCTGGCCCGGGTGCAGAGCGCCGCGGCGACGCGCCGCACCGAGCTGCGCCGCCTCGTGCACTCGCTGAACCTGGTCAACCGTGAGCTGGCCGACAAGGACGACGATCTTGCCGAACTCGTGGACCGCGCCAGCGTCTGGTTCGGGGCGCTGGCCGAGCAGCGCCAGAACGTCGCGTCGACGATCAACGAGCTGCCCAGCACGCTCAAGCAGGCCACGAGCACGCTGAACAAGGTCAACCGCCTCGGCCGGGTGCTCGGGCCGGCCAGCGAAGAGCTGCGTCAGATCGCCGCGCCGCTGGAGCGCAACAACCGCCTCACGGTGCCGCTTGCGCTCGAGGCCGAGCCGCTCCTGCGCAACAAGATCCGCCCGTTCGTCCGCGAGGCGCGGCCGTTCGTCGCCGAGCTCGGGGTAGCCGCCGGCCGCCTCGTCCGCTCCGAGCCCGGCCTGACGCGCACGTTCACCGTGCTCAACCGCTTCTTCAACATGCTCGCCCACAACCCCAAGGGCGCCGAGGACCGCGACGTCGCCGGGCGCAGCGAGGGCTTCCTGTTCGACCTCGCGTGGGTGGGCCACGAGTCCAACAACCTGTTCACCAACCAGGACGCTCACGGCACGGGCCGGCCGATCACGACCGGCGGCACCTGCGCGGTCATCCGCAGCTCAGTCGCATCACAGCCCGAGCTCGAGGAGCTGCTCGGCCTCACCGGGGTTCTGACCGACCCCACCGTCTGCGGGGAGCCGAACGGCTAGATGGTCAAGCAGGCCCCCACCTTCGGACGGCTGGCCGCGATGGTCGGCTTCGCGCTGTCGTGCTTCGGCCTGCTCCTGTACCTGTGGGTGGCCTTCGGCGGCCCCTCGCCGCTCAAGCCCAAGGGCTACCGCTTCCAGGTCGCGTTCAACGAGGCCGTGCTGCTGGCCAGCCAGGCCGACGTCCGCGTCGCCGGCGTTGAGGTCGGCAAGGTCGCCAGCGTCGAGCGCCGCACCGGCGGCGGCAACGCCACGATCGCGACGATCCAACTCGATCCCGAGTACGCGCCGATCGCCTCCGACGCGCGCATGGTGCTGCGCCAGAAGGCGATCCTCGGCGAGACCTACGTCGACCTGACGCTCGGCAGCAAGGACGCGCCGCGGCTCGAGGAGGGCGGCAAGATCCCGACCGGGCAGACCGAGGAAACGGTCGAGCTCGACGAGATCCTCGACACCTACGACCCGTACACCCGCCGGGCCTTCCGCAGCTGGCAGCAGGGCCTGGGCAAGGCGATCCGTTCGCGCGGGCCCGACCTCAGCGGCGCCCTCGGCAACCTGCCCGGCTTCGTCGAGGAGGGCGGGGACCTGTTCGAGGTGCTCGATCAGGAGCGGGCGGCGCTGCGGGCGCTGGTACGCAACACCGGCCGTACGTTCAGCGCGCTGACCCGCCGCGAGAGCCAGCTGCGCGCGCTGGTGGTCAACTCAGACACCGTGCTCACCGCGATCTCCAGCGAGGCCGACTCGTTCGCCGAGCTGTGGAACGTGTTCCCCACCTTCCTGGGCGAGTCACGGTTGACCTTCGAACGCCTGCAGCGCTTCGCCAACGACACCCGCCCGGTGATCCGCGCGATGACCCCGGCCCTGGAGAACCTGCGCCCGGCGCTGGTCAACCTCGGCGCGCTGTCGCCCGACCTCGAGCGGCTCTACACCAACCTCGATCCGCTGATCACCGCCAGCCGGCGCAGCCTGCCGGCGACGACCGAGATCCTCCGCGCGCTGCGCCCGACGCTGGGCGAG
>Ga0136633_1002759_pt1 | contig 11912 bp, 12 predicted proteins | sample AntDrymeUQ832206_2_FD_105494 | JGI IMG/M metagenome (GOLD analysis project Ga0136633, IMG submission 105494) | Polar desert sand microbial communities from Dry Valleys, Antarctica - metaG UQ83 (22.06) | ecosystem: Environmental > Terrestrial > Soil > Desert | place: Antarctica: Dry Valley...
ACTTCGGGCTGATCGCCGGCGCGATCCGGGCGGGCCTGGATGCGGTCCTCGAGGCGTCCGGCCCGCGGCCCGACCAGCCGCGCCAGACGGCGTAGATTGCCCGTCATGGCCACTTCCTCCCCGCCCCGCACCCTGCGCAACTTCATCGACGGCGAGTTCGCCGAGGCCGCCGACGGCGCCACCGAGGGCGTCGTGAATCCCGCGACCGGCGAGGAGATCGCCCAAGCGCCGCTCTCGAACGCCGAGGACGTCAACCGCGCCGTGGCGGCGGCCAGGAGAGCCTTCGAGTCGTGGTCGGTGACGACACCGGCCGAGCGCTCGCTCGCGCTGTTGCGGCTGGCGGACTCGATCGAGGAACACGGAAACGAGCTCGCGCGTCTGGAGGCCGAGAACGCCGGCAAGCCACTGCAGTCGGTGCTCGACGACGAGATCGCCTTCATGGCCGACAACCTGCGCTTCTTCGCGAGCGCGGCGCGCTGCATGGAGGGCAAGGCGGCCGGCGAGTACACCGAGGGCTACACCTCGATGATCCGGCGCGAGCCGATCGGCGTGATCGGTCAGATCACGCCGTGGAACTACCCGATGATGATGGCGATCTGGAAGTTCGGTCCGGCGCTGGCCACCGGCAACACCGTGGTCCTGAAGCCGGCCGAGACCACGCCCGTGACCACGCTGCGGATCGCCGAGCTCGCCGCGGAGTTCTTCCCACCCGGCGTCCTGAACGTGCTGACCGGCCACGGCGACCCGGCGGGATCAGCGCTCGTCACCCATCCCGACGTCGACATGGTCTCGCTCACCGGTTCACCTGGCACGGGCAAGTGGATCGCCGCCGCCGCCGCGGACTCGCTCAAGCGCGTGCACCTCGAGCTCGGCGGCAAGGCGCCCGTGGTGGTCTTCGACGACGCCGACATGGAGACCGCGCTGGAGACGATCGCGGGCACCGGCTTCTACAACGCCGGGCAGGACTGCACCGCTGCGACCCGCGTGCTCGCCTCGCGCGAGGTCTACGAGGCGGTCGTCGAGGGGCTCGCGGGCCAGGCTCGCGGGCTGGTGCTCGGCGACACCCTGTCCCCGGACACGACGCTCGGCCCGGTCAACTCCGAGCGCCAGCGCGAGCGCGTGCTCGGCTTCCTCGGCCGCGCGCCGGAGAACGCCTCGGTGGTCACGGGCGGTCGCGCGGGCGACGGTCCCGGCTTCTTCGTGGAGCCGACCGTCGTGTCAGGCCTGCGCCAGGACGACGAGATGATCCAGGACGAGATCTTCGGCCCCGTAATCACGGTCCAGCCGTTCACCGACGAGGGTGAGGCGATCGCCTGGGCCAACGGAACCCGTTACGGCCTCGCCTCCTCAGTCTGGACGCGCGACGTCGGCCGCGCCATGCGCGTGGCGAAGGCGCTGCGCTTCGGCTGCGTGTGGGTCAACGACCACATCCCGCTCGCCTCCGAGATGCCGCACGGCGGCTTCAAGGAGTCCGGCTACGGCAAGGACATGTCGATGTACTCGCTCGAGGACTACACCGAAGTCAAGCACGTGATGATCAGCTTGAGCTGATCAGCGGGTGGCGGTCACCGGGGCGAGGATCTCGTCATCCGCCGGGAAGTCGAGTTCGGTGCCGCAGCGCGTGCACAGCGCGTCGTGGATCGCCGTGACCTTGCCGCAGCCCGGACAGGCGCGGCGAGGGATGTCGTGCTCGACGCGATAGAGCAGCGCGGCCAGGATCCCCGCGATCGGGACCAGCCCGCTGATGGCGAACCAGAGCCAGAAGCTCGAGCCCTTCACCTTCCCGATGATCCCGCCACCGAGGGCGAAGAAGAGGCAGATGACGATGTAGGCCACGGGCTTTCAGGCTAGAGGCCCTTCGATTGCTGAGGCTCTGCGGTGGATCTGCAACTTCATGGTGGAAAACGGCGGCATTGAGGAGAGGGTCCGGCCGGGATTGGCAAGGTCGGGTGGGTGCGGGGAGGGAACCACCACAACGTGCGGAGCGGGCCGGGTTCGGGCAGCCTTCCGCAGGTTTCTCCCGCTGGACGGGAGTTGTGTGCGGATGGCTGATTTGAGAACCGTGCCGTCCGCACGTTCTGGTGCCTCGGCCGAGGCCCGAGCGATCGCGCTCGCTGCACGGCAGAAGGGTCAGCTCACTCGGGGGCAACTGCTCGAATGCGGGTTCACCGACAACGCGATCGCCCACAGGGTCCGCACGCGGTGGCTCGTTCGCCGCCATCGCGGCGTGTACTCGCTGGCCGGCGCGTGGAACCTCCCGTTCGCGGCCGAGCAGGCCGCCCTCCTCTGGGCCGGCAAGCCAAGCGCCCTCGGCTTCGAGAGTGCCGGGGCGGCCTACCTCATCACCCCCTCACCCGCGGCCGTTCACGTCTGGACACCGGACCGGCACCGGGGTCGAACCCCAGGCGTCATCACCCACGAGACCGAGACCCTCGCACCGGACGACCTCAGGACCCACGAAGGTCTTCTGCTCACCAGCCCACTCCGGACCCTCACCGACCTCGCGTCGACGATGGCCGAGACGCCGTTCGAGCGGGCGCTGGGCGAGGCGCAGGTGCACCGGCTCGTGGGCGAAGCCGAACTCCGCGACGCAGCCGGCAGAGCACATCCCGGCATGCCCATGCTCCGCGCGATCCTCGATGACACGACGGGCTTCACCCGCAACGAGGCCGAGCGGGAACTCAAGACCCTCCTCCGGCGCGCCGGGCTCCCCCGGCCGATCTTCAACGCCGTCGTGTGCGGCCACGAGGTCGACGTTTACTGGCCCGAGCAACGGCTGGTGATCGAGTTCAACGGCTACGGGCCCCACCGCACGCGCAAGAAGTTCGAGCGGGACGCCCTGAAAGGAGGCGTCCTCGCGGCAGCCGGCATCCGCGTCGTTCCTGCGACCTGGCGCCAGTTGCGCAACGAGCCAATCGCGCTCGTCGCCCGGACCGCCGGCGCGCTCGCTCAGTCGTGACCGCGGCGCAGGTGGGCGAAGCGATCCTGACTCGCCCGCTCGATGTGGCGGCGGGCGGCGCGCGCCCGCTGGACCGCCGCGTCGCGATCGCCGGTGGCCCGAGGGCCACCCTGGACGAGCCGCAGGGCGGGCCGCGGCGGCGTGGAGGAGAACGTGCTTCGGACGGCGGCGACGGGCATGTGGACAGCATGGTGGCCGACCCACGGGGCAGGGGTTATCTCCTTGTGTCCAAGAATCCCCGGCCGGGGGTGGCCCACCCGTCACCCGGGGGGTCGGCGATCCAGGGCGCGCGCGGCGATCACGGCGGCGTCGATGCCGGGCCGCATGACTTCGAGCAGGCGCCGGCGCACCCGCCATGGCGCGCCGGTGAACGCCCCGTTGGCGACCGTGGCAAAACCGGCCTCGTCCTCGCGCAGCGCGAGCAGCAGATGCGCGATGCGGTCCGCGGGTGGGAGGTCAGGATCCTCAACGCGCACGCAGAAGCAGTGCGCGCGCCGGCCGCCCGGCCGGATCAGGACGGCGCCGGCTTCTCCCACCAGCCAGATCCCGAGCGAGCCTCGCTCGGTCACCAGCCCGGTGCGCGCGTGCAACGCACGCGCGTCGTGCCCGACGAGGTCGCCGAGCAGTCCGACCGCGGTCGCCCGGGCCTCGTCGCTGCGCCCGCGCGAGCGCGCCTGACGCAAGACGTTCGCGCCGCGCTTGGCGTAGAGCTCGGGAATCGCCCACGCGTGGGCCAGTGAGATCAGCCCGACCGGAAACGAGAGCGGCTCGACGATGAAGAAGCCGACGGCCACCATGATGAACGGCACCGTGTGGGCCGCCATGGTGAGCGTCCAGATGCGCGCCTGGCCGTCGAGGCGGCGCTCGTCGACGCGCGGGCGCCAGTAGACGCCCGCGGTCTCCGGAAGCGTGTGCGCGCCGGAACTCAACCGCCGGCGATCGGGCGGCGCAGGATCACGAGATCCGCATCCAGCGGGAGCTCGCGGACCTGCTCGGCGTGCCCTTCGCCAGTGGAGACGACGGCGTAGAAGCCGGCGTCGAGCTCGCGCCGGAAAGCCTGCACGGCCGCATCGATGGCATCGGCATCTCCCACCGTCCATTCGGCCAGCGTCGTGTGTCCGGTCTGGTCCATTCGGATGAGCTTCGCCATCGGTCCATCGTACGTGCGCGATCAAGCGCGACCAGAGGGTTGGCGCACCTGACATCCTGACGGCGAGTCATGAAGCCCGCCCTGTTCGCCGCCGTCCTCGCCATCGCCGTGGTTCCCTCGCTCGCGCAGGCGCAGGGGTTCGACCCGGCGGCCGAATCGCGCAACTACTCCAAGACGGGTGAGCGGGCGGTGCGCGACAGCGACCCCGCCTTTCAAGCGCAGCTGCGCCAGGAGTCGGTCTTGTCCTACCAGGAGGCGGTGGAGATCCTCGCGTCCGATCGCGAGCGCGACTTCTCCGGCAACCTCTGCTGGCAGCACAACGACGGCTGCGCGGGAGACGTCCGGCTCTACCACTGGGGCGAGAACGGGTTCGGCGACGTGACGCCCGTGCTGTGGACCGCGCGCAACGGCGCGACGATCTCGGGCCACCTGTGGTCGACGAAGGCCGGGCCTGCCGGACGCCGGCCGGGGGTGGTCATCACGCCGGGCTCCGTCCAGGCGCCCGAGGAGCTCTACCTCTTCGCGGCCACAACGCTGGCGAAGGCCGGGTACGTCGTGCTCACCTTCGACGTCCAGGGCCAGGGGCGCTCGGACACCTACGGCGAGGCGCCCGACCGCAACGAGGGCGTTCCCTCCCAGGCCGCCCAGCCGTTCTACGACGGCACCGAGGATGCGCTGGACTTCTTCCTCTCGACGCCCTCCTCCCCATTCAAGCCGCGGCCGTCGTGCACCACCGGGACCGACCACGCGCCCAAGCACACCCGCCGCGTCACCGAGGGCTTCAACGCGGCCTTCAATCCCCTGCACGGACAACTCGAACGCGACCGGATCGGCCTGGCCGGACACTCGCTCGGCGCGGCGGCGGTGTCATTCGTCGGTCAGAAGGACCCGCGGGTCGACGCGATCGTCGCGTGGGACAACCTGCGCGCACCGCCGATCGGCGTCACGGCCTGCCCGAGTGCGGCGGCGTCACGCGAGCAACCCCCGATCACCAAGCCTGCGCTCGGGATGAGCAACGACTACGCGCTGTTCGCGGGCCCATACACCGCGGCGCCGGACCCGGCCGCGCGCAACCAAGCGTCGCTGGCGTTCTCCAAGGCCGGTGTGGACTCGATGCAGATCAACCTCCGGGGCGGGACCCACTTCGAGTACGCCTACATCCCGAACTCCGCGTTCGGCGCCACGCTGCGCGGAATCGACGCCGCCGCCTGGTACACGCAGGCCTGGTTCGACCGCGTGCTGCGCACCGACCCGTCCGCCGACGCTCGGCTGCTCACGCGCCGCTGGCACGACGACGCGGCCGGCAAGGCCGTCGACCCGGACGGCGACGGGAACCTGCTCTCCGCCTACCTGCGCTCGCGCTACGACCTCCGGCGCGGAGCGGGCCGCGTGGTCTGTGAGGACCTGCGGGCGGGGACCTGCCAAGAGCTCGTCGCGAACGACGGCCGCCCGGCGAACTACTCCTACCTCGAGCAGGCGCGAACGCCGGATGCTGCTGGAACGGGGACCGCCTCGAAGACGACGCTGAAAGCCCCCTGCCGCTCACGCCGTGTCGTCACGATCTCGCTGCGCCTGCGCCGCCGGGAGCGGCTGCGCTCGGTCGTCGTCCGGACCGGCGGCGAGCGCCCCGTGACCCGGCGCGCGGCACGGCGCGTCGTGCGCGTGAGCTTCAAGGGGCGCCCCAAGGGCACCGTGCGCGTGCGCATCGCCGTGACCACGCGCGGCGGTCGCCGCTACGCCTTCACCCGCGCGTTCCGGACCTGCGCCCCACGGCGCTGAGGTGTCCTAGGGCACTAGAGACCGAGTTGCTCGCGGATGAGTCGCTGGACCTCGCCGCCGTCGGCGCGGCCCTTGGTCTCACGCATGACGGGACCCATGAGGGCACCGATCGCCTTCTCGTTGCCGCCGCGCACGCGCGCGACGATGTCGTCGTTCTCGGCGATCACCTTGGCCACGGCCGCGGCCAGCGCACCGTCGTCGCCGGAGATCGCGCCGAGCCCCTCCCGCTCCACGATCGCCGCGGGGTCCCCACCTTCGGCGACCAGCTTGGCCAGCACGGCCTTCGCGCCACTTCCGGACACCTGCTTGGACGCGACGAGCTGCACGAGGGCGGCAAGTGCCTCAGGCGTCAGGGCGCCCTCCTCCGGTGCCTGCGCGAGCCAGATCGCCAGCTGCCGCGGTTCGGTCCCGTCCCCCGCGGCGGCCACGGCGGCCTCGAAGAACCTCGCGCGCTCCGGGCGCCAGGCGAGATCTCGGGCGTCCTGCCCGGTCAGCGCGTAGTCGGCCTCGTAGCGGGCCGCGCGCGCGGCCGGAAGCTCGGGCAGCGAAGCTCGGATCTCCTCGATCAGCTCAGGCGTCGGCGCGACCGCGACGAGGTCCGGCTCCGGGAAGTAGCGGTAGTCGTGCGCTTCCTCCTTCGAGCGCAGCGGCGTCAGCGCACCCGTGCGCGGGTCGAAGTGCAGCGTCTCCTGCGTGACGCGCTCGCCGGCCTCCACGAGCTTGGTCTGGCGCGCGATCTCAGCGTTGACTCCGGCTTCGAGGTGCGCGAACGAGTTCATGTTCTTGAGCTCGGTCTTGGTCCCGAGCTCCGTCTCCCCTGCGGGGCGGATGGAGACGTTCGCGTCGCAGCGCAGCGAGCCCTGCGACATGTCGACGTCGGAGACGCCGAGCTGGCGCAGCGTCTCGCGCAGCAGCGTGAGCCACTCGCGTGCCTGGGCGGCAGAAGTGATGTCCGGTTCGGTGACGATCTCGGCCAGCGGCGTGCCGCCGCGGTTGTAGTCGACCACCGATGAATCGGACCCGTGGATGCGCCCGGACGCCGATTCGTGGACGAGCTTTGCGGCGTCTTCCTCGAGGTGGATGCGGTGCAGGCGCACATCGCCGAGCGTCCCTCCCGAGCACAGTGGGATGTCGTACTGGGAGATCTGGTAGCCCTTGGCCAGGTCCGGATAGAAGTAGTTCTTGCGGTGGAAGATCGAGCGCGGCGCGATCTCGCAGCCGAACGCGAGGCCCATCGCGATGCCGTAGCGGATGGCCTGCGCGTTGGTCACCGGGAGCGTCCCCGGAAGTCCGAGGCAGACCGGGCAGGTGCGCGTGTTCGGCGGCTCGCCGAAGCCGAGCGCGCACGAGCAGAACATCTTCGTCCTGGTTCCGAGCTGGACGTGGATCTCCAGACCGATGACGGGCTCGTAGGCGGTTCCGGTCATGAACGGGCCGCCGATCCATCAAAGCCGATGGCCTGCTCGAGCGCGAAGGCCGCGTCGAGGATCTTGTTCTCGCTGAACGCCGGGCCGGCGATCTGGAACCCGACCGGCAGTCCGTCGCTGAGGCCGTTCGGGATCGAGATGGCGGGGATTCCGGCCAACGACATCGGGACCGTGCAGTAGTCGTTGAGGTACATCGCCAGCGGGTCGGCCGTCTTCGCGCCGAGCTCGAAGGCCACTCCGGGCGCCGTCGGCGTCACGACGAAGTCGAACGTCGAAAAGGCGGCGTCGAAGTCTTCGGCGATCTTCGTCCGGACCTTCTGCGCGCGGCCGTAGTACGCGTCGTAGTAGCCGCTCGACAGCGCGTAGGTCCCGAGCATGATCCGGCGCTTGACCTCGTCGCCGAATCCCCCGGCGCGGGTCTCTGTGTACATCTCCAGCAACGAGCCGCCACCCCCGTTGCGCATCCCGTAGCGGACGCCGTCGAAGCGCGCCAGGTTGCTCGAGCACTCGGCCGGTGCGATCAGGTAGTAGGCGGCAAGGCCGTGCGGCGCGTGCGGCAGGCGGCAGGTCTCGACGGTTCCGCCCAGCTCGCGGATCTGATCGAGCGTGGCCTGGAAGGCGTCGAGCACTCCGGGTTCGATGCCCTCCCCGCTGAGCTCCTCGGGGACGCCGAAGCGCAGGCCTCGTAGGTCGGTCGCGCTCGGGATGGCCACCGGCTCGGGCAGCCCGAGGGAAGTCGAGTCCGCCGGATCGCGCCCGGCCATCGCGCCGAGCAGCAGCGCTGCGTCGGTCACGTCGCGCGTGAACGGCCCGGCCTGATCGAGCGACGAGGCGAAGGCGATCATCCCGTAACGACTGACCGCGCCGTAGGTGGGTTTGAGGCCGACGATCCCGCACAGTGCGGCGGGCTGACGGATCGAGCCGCCGGTGTCGGTCCCGATCGACCACGGCACCAGGCCGGCGGCGACGGCCGCGGCGCTCCCGCCGCTCGAGCCACCCGGGACGCGCGTGCGGTCCCACGGGTTGAGGACCGGCCCGAAGGCGCAGTTCTCGTTCGAGGAGCCCATCGCGAACTCGTCCTGATGGGTCTTGGCCAGCATCGGGATACCCGCCCGCTCCATGTTCTTCACCGCGGTCGCGGTGTACGGCGGCTTGTAGCCCTCGAGGATCCTGGAGCCCGCTTGCGAGACGACGCCTTCGGTGCAGAAGAGATCCTTGACGGCGACCGGCACGCCGTCCACGGGCGGCGCGTCCGCGTCGGAGACCCAGGTGAAGCAGTGCAGGTCGTCGGCGAGCGCGCGCTCGCGGTAGGCGCTCCAGAGCTCGCTCGCGTCGAGGTCGCTCGTGCGGATGCGCTCGAGCGCCTGCGCGGCGGTCAGGTCGAGCACGCCGCTCACGCGCTCATCTCCTGCCCGGCGCCCGGAGACGGCACGCGGAAACCGCCCGGGGCAGGGTCCGGCGCCTGATCGAGCGCGATCGGGGCGGGCAGCGACTCGTGCGGGACGTCCTCACGCAGGACGTTCTCCACGTGCACCACGTGGGACGTCGGCTCCACTCCCTCGAGGTCGAGCTCGCCGATCTTCTCGATCCAGTCGACGACCTTGGAGAGCTCGCCGGCGTGCTTGTCGACTTCCGCGTCGGTCAGCTCGAGGCGGGCCAGGCGGGCGACGTAGAGGACCTGCTCGCGGCTCAGCATCGCGGCGAGTCTAGGACTGGGCGGCCCGGACCGGCGCGGGCATCAGCTCGGGCTCCGGCTGGGGCTCGAGCCCCGGCGTGCGCTCGTCCTTGAGGGCCCGCGCGGCCGTCAACGCGAGCGCCGTCAGCAACACGAGACCGGCGTAAGCCCCCGCGGCGACCTCGACCACGTCGTTGGCGCCGGGCTGGTTGAGAAGCCGATAGGCCAAAATCAGCGCGCCGATCCAGGCCAGCACCACGGTCACGACGGTCGCGACGAGCGCCCAGGCGGGCGTCGAACGGACCGCCGTGAGGACCGCGAGCGCGACGGCGCCCGCGCCCGACAACGCGAGCGTGAAGTCGGTCACGACAAACGTCTCCCAGGCGTTCTCGCCGGTTCCTGCGGTCTCGAACCAGTCGGAGAAGGTCATGACCGCGAGCAGCGCGATACCGAGACCGGCCGCCGCGGCATCGGCGGGACGCAGGCGGCGCAGGCTCACCGGGACTCCGCGGCCGCCCGGGCCGCGATGAGCGTGTTGCGCAGCAGCATCGCGATCGTCATCGGTCCCACGCCGCGCGGGACCGGCGTGATCAGCGAGGCGCGCTCGGAGGCCGCGGCGAAGTCGACGTCCCCCACGAGACCGTCGTCGGTGCGGTTGATGCCGACGTCGAGAACGACGGCCCCCGGTTTGACCCAGTCACCCTGGATCATCCGCGGGCGCCCGACCGCGGCGACCAGCACGTCGGCCCGGCGGCAGACCTCGGCGAGGTCCCGTGTGCGCGAGTGGCAGATCGTCACGGTGGCGTGGGCGGCCAGCAGCAGCGCGGCGATGGGCTTGCCGACGAGGTCTGAACGCCCGACGACGACGGCTTCGGCGCCCTGCAACGTGACCTCGTGACGGCGCAGCAGTTCCATACAGCCGGCGGGCGTACACGGGCGTAGGCCGGGCTTGCCCTGGGCGAGCAGTCCGGCGGAGATCGGCGTCAGCCCGTCCACGTCCTTCCGCGGGGCGATCAGGGAAGTCAGCGCGCCACCGTCGACCTGCGGGGGCGTCGGCAGCTGGAGCAGGATCCCGGACACGCGTGGGTCCTCGTTGAGCTCGCGCAGGAGGGACTCGACCTCGTCGTGCGGGGCGTCGTAGGCCAAGCGGTGGTCGAAGCCGGCGATCCCCACTTCGACGCACGCCTTCTGCTTGCCGCCGACGTAGACGGCGCTCGCGGCGTCGTCGCCGACGAGCACCGTCGCCAGGCCGGGCTGCGGGTTCCCCGCGGCCGTCCAGGCGGTGACCTCCTCGGCCACCTCGGACCGGACCTGGGCGGCGATCGCAGCGCCGTCGATGATCTTTCCCGTCATGCGGGCGGGGAGGCTATCCGGCGGGCGCGATGGACCGCGCCCGCCGACCCGCTGCGGATTACTTCGAGACCTTCAGTTTCGCCTCGCCCTGGATGCGTCGGCTCTGGGCATCCGATCCGACCACCCGGAGGACGTAGGAGCCCTTCTTGAGGCCCTTCTTCAGCTTGATCGTCAGCTTCTGGGTGCCTTCGAGGCGGGCGACGTTGGCTGCCGCGACGCGCTTGGCCCCCTTGAGGATCTCGGCGGTGACGCTGGTCAGCGGCGCGCTCGAGGAAGCGGTGAGCACCAGCTTGCGGGCCTTCTTGAGCTTCTTGGCCGACCCCTTGGCGTTCTGGACGGTGACCGTCGGCGGTGCCGGTGCGGCCTGCCCGGGCTGGGGCGCCGCCGTCGGAGCGGGTGTCGCCTGGGCGGGCGGTTCGGTGACCGGGGTCGGGGCCGGGGCGGCGCTGCTCGCCAGCGTCGCGGACGCCTTGTAGGTGATCGTTCCGACGAAGTTGTCGACGATCCCGATCTCGTGCACGCCCTTCTTGACGTCCTTGAGCTTCAGCTTGAACGGCGTCTTGGTGTTGGAGTCCCCGCTGTCGTACTCGACCTTGCCGTCGGGGCGCTCGACGCGGATCCCTGCGGTCGCGTCGTCGTCGTCGATGTTGACGGCGATCTCGAGCGTCGGGGCGTCGTCCTCGACGGTCAGCGTGAAGAGGTCGCACTGGGTTCCGTCGCAGGGCACCTGCTCGGCCGCATTGCCCATCGGGTTCAGCACGAGGTAGGAGTTCGTGGTGTCGCCCGACCACTTGATCGTCGGAGCAGCGTTGGAGACCTTGCCGGACTCCGGCGTGGCGGCGATGGCGCCGCCGCCGAGTGTTGCAAGGGCTGCGGCCGTGAGGCCGATACGGAGCAGGTTCGTCTTCATGACGACTTCAACGCCGAAACCGGCAAAGACTTGCGCGGGACCTCGCAGGCGCGACAAAACGAAACTGCCCGGCGGGCGCGCTGGGCGCGCCCGCCGGTGCGCGACGTTACTTCGAGACCTTGACCTTGATGGTCTTGGCGACGGTCTTCGCGCCGTCCTGCCCGGCGACGACGAGCGTGTAGGAGCCCTTCTTGAGCGCCTTGGAGAGCTTGACCTTGACCGAGGCGCTGCCCGGGAACGGAGCCAGCGACCCGGAGCCGACGGCCTTCGAGCCCTTTTTGAGCGTCAGGGTCATCTTCTGGATCGAGCGGCTGCTGGTCGCCTTGAACGACAGCGACTTGCCCTTCTTGGCCTTCTTGGCGGAGACCTTGCCGGCCTTGGCGCCGACCGTGAACTCGGACGGCGGCGCAGGCTGAGTCGGGGCCTGGGTGGGCGGCGCGGGCTGAGGGGTCGCCTCGGCGGGGGCGACCGGCGCGCCGCCGTACTCGGCCGTCGCGGTGTAGTTCGAGGGGCCGCAACAGACGTAACTGGCCACCGTGTGGAGCATGTACTCGCCCGGTTTGGTGTCCTTGAGCTTGACCACGAGGTCTGTGTCGGGTCCGGATTCGCCGGACTGGTAGACGTAGGAGCCGTCGGGCATCGTGACCCGAACGCCGGCC
>Ga0136633_1002760_pt1 | contig 11910 bp, 6 predicted proteins | sample AntDrymeUQ832206_2_FD_105494 | JGI IMG/M metagenome (GOLD analysis project Ga0136633, IMG submission 105494) | Polar desert sand microbial communities from Dry Valleys, Antarctica - metaG UQ83 (22.06) | ecosystem: Environmental > Terrestrial > Soil > Desert | place: Antarctica: Dry Valley...
AAAAGGAGTTCGAAAGTGACTGGAGTTCGGTCAGCGCTCTTGCCCACATTCCGGCCTGGGGCACTGCTTGCCTCCGCCTTAATCGCAGTATCACCTCTCGCCGCACAGTCGAACGATTCTCAGTCAGTTGCCAGCGCAGCGAAGGCACCGAAGGTTTCCAAGTCCGCCAGATGGAGCGCTGACGTCGAGTCGAAAGCCGCTCTCCAATACGATCATAACGTCTTCCTTCTTTCGTCCGGCCAGCGGGCCGAGCTCGGTTCTCCGTCGTCGGACGTCAGGATCAGCGGCCGGTACGAGAGTATGGAGAGCGCCAACGACCTGCTCGCGATCGGAAATATCGGCCTCCAGGTGAGCGGTCCGGGAGTCGGCGGCCGGACGCTGGAAATCACCCCGGAGCTGTCCTACGAGCTTGCCTCGCGCAACGAACTCCGCCGCGAAGCCGCGGCGGCTCTTTCCATCGCCCAGTCCTTCGGCGGCGGACGTCGTATCCGCTTGAGCGCGCAAGCCGCGCCTAGTCATTTTTCGCGCAATTATCTGGCGGACGCGGTCGATGCCGACGCGAATGGATCGATCTCTCCAGCCGAGCGGATTTATGCGAAGGGGGAATACGGGGACTATTCCATTGGTGGCGACATTCGCTTGCCGCTCAGCGGCAAATCCAGGAAGAGGTCGCTCGCGGTCCTGAGCGCCGGCCTTGGGTACTACGCGCGATCGTATGATGCGCCATTCGCGGTTCGGGACCTCACTGGTCCGACGGCCGCGCTCGGCCTCGAGTTCGCCCCCAGGGCGCCGCTTGGACTGGAGGTCACTTATGAGCTGGCGGTCCTGTCCGCCGATGCAGGGAGGCAGGTCGTCCTGCTCGACGAAGCCGCCTATGGCGTCGACTTCAACGGAAATGGAAATGCCACCGATCTGGAGGCCCGGGCGGTCGTCGACATCGATCGTTCACGCCTGGAGCAGCAGCTCGGTGGCGCTCTTGCCTTCGACATGGGCAAGAGGCTCTCCGGATTACTCGGATACGAGTACAGGCTGCGCTCCTTCCGATCGAAGCTGCCCTACGACGAGGCCGACGCGGGACGACGCGACAGCCGGAGCGGGATTCGGGGATCAGTAAAAACGCGATTGGCCAAGCATGTGTCGATGTTGGTCGGAGCGAAGTTCCTCAGCCAAACCACCAACAGGGGACTCGGTTCCGCACTGGGCGAAGAGGCGGACTACACGAATCTCCTCGCATCGGTAGGGCTCCAAGCCTCGTTTTGAGCGTGCGGCGCCAATCTCCGAGGGGGGCGGAGCGGCCGAAGCGGATTTTATTCGCGGGCTACGCACCAGTTCATTTCGTCTGCTTCAAGCCCTTGTACGACCGGCTGCGCAGATCGCGGAAGGTCGAGGTTTGGCTATCAGGCGGGCGGGAGGGTCTGCCCGACGGAACGCCCTCCCTTTCAGCCGCCCAGCTCTACGCTCCGTTCCGGGTGCCGAGGTCGCGCGTGCTCGAGCTGAGCGAGATAGACAAGCAGTCTTTCGACGTTGTGTTCTGTGCCCACGTCTCGGGATACTTCCCGAAGGAAGACCGGGAGCGGATCCAGCTTTTTCACGGTGTCTCATTCCGTAACATGGCGGTCCGCCGCGATGTGCTAGTTTATGATCGCCTGTTCCTCGTGGGGCCGTATATGAGGCGGCTATTCACGGAGAATCGGATGCTCCGCCCAACCGATCCCCGGCTGGTGGACATTGGTTTTCCGAAGCTGGACCGATTGATCGATGGAACGCTCGATCGGGGGACAGTGCTGCGCCGGATCGGTTTTTCGGGGCGCCGGCCCGTAATTCTCTACGCGCCGACCGGACAGGCCGACAATTCGCTCGAGTACACCGGCGAAGCCGTGATCGAGCGGTTGCGAGCAACGGGAAAGTACGACGTCATGATCAAGCTCCACGATCATCCACGTGACCGCACCACTGACTGGCCGGCGCGACTGCGGCCCCTTCTCGACAGTCACACGAAGCTCGTGACTGGACTCGATGTCGTTCCATACATGCTGGCCGCGGATCTCCTCATCTCCGATGCCTCCTCGGTTTCGAACGAGTTCTCGCTTCTGGACCGCCCGATGGTCTTCCTCGATGTCCCGCAACTGCTCGCGAACATGCGGCGCAAGAAGGTCGCCCTCGACCTCGACACGTGGGGAAGAAAGGGAGGGATCACCGCGCGCTGGCCGGATGATGCGGTCGAAGGCGTGAGATGGTCGCTGGCGCACCCGCGCAGTGGCAGCCGCGTGCGCCGCGAGATGGCTCGCGACCTTTTCTTCAATCCGGGGCGTGCCACGGACGCGGCTCTCCGCTGGCTCGAGCAGCGCCTCGAGGTTACCGGTCTCGTCTAATGCGGAAAGCCGGTACGGGTTGGCGGGCGCTGGAGATTCGCCGCATCGTCGCGCTGTTGAGGCCGTACGCGGCGGGAGAAGGCAAGCGTCTCGCCGCCGCAATCGCGCTTTCCATCTCGATCGTTGCGATTCACGTCATTCGGCCATGGCCGCTCAAGTGGATCCTGGACTTTCTCGCCAAACCGGACCAACGGGGTGCCGTGGATGCCTGGGTCGCGTCGGCTCCCGCGCGGGGATTGTTTCTCCTCAGCCTGTTGTTCGTCGCGCTCGCTCTCGCTGCCGCCTGGGCGGATTTCGCCCAGTCGCTGCTGGTCAACGGCCTCGGGAATCGGATCTTATACCGGTTTCGTACCGCGCTGTTCGCCAACCTGATGCGGCAGCCACTGGTTTTTCACGAGGCGCGCGACATGGGAGAGCTCGTTACCCGAGTCCTCTACGACACGTCGCGCCTGAGACGCGGGGTCAACGGATTGATGATCCGTGTGTTCCAGACGCTGGCGATCTTCGTCGCGACGCTCGCCGTTCTCTTCTGGATCGATCCGCTGCTCGGGGCAGTGCTTGCGGTCGGAGGTTTGCTCGCCTTTGCCTCGATGCACTCACGCGGCCGGCGCATCGCGGTGGCGTCCAAAAAGCAGCGCCGCAAGGAAGGAAAGCTCGCCGCGCTAATGGCCGACGATCTCGGTAGCGTAAGGGAGCTCCAGACTTTCGGCGGCTCGGAGGGAGCCACCCACGCGCGGTTCCAGCGCAAGAACGAGAAGAGTCTCAAGTACGAGCAGCGCGTGCGGAAGCTGGCCTCCGGGCTGGTCCTGCGGGTCGAGTTGCTGCTCGCCCTCACCATCGCGGTTGCGCTGTGGATCGGCGCGACGGCGGTGCAAAGCGGCCGCGTCACGCCGGGTGATCTGGTGCTCTTTATCTCGTACGCTATCGCGCTGCGCGCGCCGTTTACCGCATTCGCCTACCAGACGGGCCGGCTGGGCCGCACCACGGCGTGCGCCGAGCGGCTGGCGCGGATAATGGAAACGGAGCCCGCGATTCAGGACGCCGCGCACGCGATTGCCGCCCCCGCACTGGTGACGGGAATATCGCTCGATCGGGTGGCTGTCAGAGCGGCGCGGAAAAACAGATCTGCGCGCAAAATGGTGCTGGATTCCGTGAGCTGCCGGATTCCGGCCGGCGAAAGGACAGCCGTAATCGGCGGGAATGGATCGGGAAAGTCGACGCTCCTGCGCCTCATTCCACGACTCCTCGAGCCCAGCGAAGGGAGCGTGCTATACGACGGCGAAGATCTGCGGCGCTATGCGCTCTCGTCTCTGCGGTCGCGGATGAGCGTTGTGTTCCAGGACAGCGTGCTCGCGGGCCTGAGCGTCCGGGACAATCTCGCGCTCGGGATGCCAGAAGCGACCGACGACGCGATACGTGCCGTTACCCGAGCCGTCGGAATTCACGGGTTCATCGAGCGGCTGCCAAATGGTTACGACACGCGCGTACGGCGCTCCGGTGATCTCTTTTCCGGAGGGGAAAGACAGCGGCTGGCGATCGCGCGGGCGCTGATCCGCGACGGCCCGATCTGGATTCTCGACGAGCCGACGACTGGACTGGACCAGGATGCGGCTCAGGAAATGGTCGACATTCTTTTCCGCGCGACGGAAGGCCGCACTACGCTGTGGGTGACACACGACTCTGAAATGGTGGAACGCATGGACTGGGTAATCGAGTTGTCGGAAGGAACGATTCAGTACACTGGACCGGCAGCGCGGTATGTTCGCCGCCAAGCGGTGGGGGTGTAGAATGCGCGCAATCATTCTCGCCGCCGGGGTTGGCAGCCGCTTGCAGGTGTTGAGCGGGGGAAAGCCGAAGTGTCTGGTGGAGATCGGCGGGCGGCCGCTGATACTGCACCAGCTCGAGGCACTGGCCGATCACGGGATCGGTCCGGTGCTCATCGTCGCCGGCTACAAGGCGGAGGAAGTACGAAGCGTGGTCGGGGACCGGGCGGAATTCGTCATCAACGAGCGGTATCAGGAGACCAACAGCCTCTACTCGCTCTGGCTCGCCAGGGAGCACGTGGATGGCCCCTTCATCCTGCTGAACTGCGATCTCTTCTTCAGTCCGGAAATACTCGAGCGGCTACTCGACGCTCCGCCCAACGCTCTGGCTTACGACTCCACGTCTTCGCGCGGCCGCGAGCAGACCAAGATCGCGGTGAAGGATGGGCGGGTGGTGGACATTGGGAAGGATGTGCCGCCCGGATCGGCGCGGGGCGAGAGTCTGGGCACGCTCAAGTTCGATGGTACGGGGTCGAAGGCAATGTTCGAAGCGGCCGACCGCCTGCTGAAGGAAGGCAACGAGCGCGCGTGGGTAATAGAGGCAACGCGCGCCGCCTCGACGCAGGTAGGCATCCATGCGATCAACGTCGCGGGTCTGGCCTGGACGGAGATCGATTTTCCATACGACCTTGATGTCGCCCGCCGTGAGGTTTGGCCGACGATATGGAAGACCCGTTGGCGCAAGCAGGTGTATTGGCGCCGTACCCGCTGGCTCGTGCTCCTGATGATGGCGATACTGATCGCGACCGCTGGATGGTCGGCGAACGCGCGGGTGGGGCCGGCAAGCATCGAATGGGAGACGATGCCCGTTGCCGGTGCCAGGATGGTGACAGTCGACCGCAAGGGAAAACCCCAGCACTGGTGGATGATCGGGCAGGGCGAGACTGCGATCGGCAGCGTCAGCGGCGCAATGGCGGCCATCGAAATCCGACTCGTGCTGGATGGGCAGCCATCAGCCGCGGGCTACCGTTACGCGGTGAACATCTCGCTCGACGGGAAGCCCTACGACTGGCGAGCTTTTTCGTCCTCAGCGGACACCACCCTCACATGGGCGGAAGGTTCCATCGGCGATCGCGACCGGATCGATATCCAGCTTACACCAGGCGTCCATGAGGTCGGGGTCTCGTTTTTGGGCGGCCACGGCTCACGCGTACTCGTGCGCATTCGTCAGTCGAACGCGCGGGAGGACTGACCGGCGCTAGCGAAATCCGCATATATGCCGGTCACGCCTCTCCCATCATCAGGCCTTCGATCGTGTGGGCCTGGATGATCGGTTCGAGATCGTCGACCACCCGGCACGTCAGGTGATGCTTTACGTCCTCGGGGATCGACGCGTAGTACATTCCTTCTCCCAACTTATCGTCGCCCGCGACCGGGTCGCCGCGGATGCCGGGTCAACAACCCCATTGACGGTCGGCCGATAGGAGCCAATGTTGGTGTCCGGAATCCTTCCTTCCGCTGCCGCGCGCCCGTCGCCCAAGCATACTCGGCAGAGTCTTCCGAACCCGAGGTATTGATGTCAAAGTTTTCGTTGGATCGGCGTTTTACCCTGTTACTGCATTCCGCCGCGATCGCCCTTGCCGTCGTGGTGCCGGCGCATGCCGTCATGGCTCAGCAGAGCGGCACGGTCAGCGGCCGGGTGACGGACGCTGAAACGGGAGTTCCGGTGTCGGCCGCAACGGTACGCGCGGTCGGTACGCAGTCCGTCACGACCACACGCGCCGACGGCAGTTACCGGCTCGTTCTTCCGGCGGGCTCATACGACTTGCGCGCGACTTTCATCGGATACGGCGCCGGCCAGCAAACAGTCGTCGTCCCGGCCGGTGCTTCCGTGGGGCGCGACTTCTCTCTCCGCCAGACCGGAATCTCACTCGATCAGATCGTAGTGACGGGCTCGCGCCGGACGGATCGAACTGTGGTCGATGCGCCTGTTCCGATCGATGTGCTGTCCTCTGAAGACATCCAGCGAACCGGACTGACCGAGACGAGCGAGATCATCCAGATGCTCGCACCCTCCTTCAATTTTCCGAGGCCGTCGGTGAACGACGGCACGGACCACATCCGCCCCGCTACGCTGCGCGGCCTCGGGCCAGATCAGGTTCTCGTTCTCATCAACGGAAAAAGACGCCACAATACCGCGCTCGTGCACGTCAACCAGTCGGTGGGGCGTGGTTCTACCAGCGTCGACTTCAACGCCATCCCGGCCAACTCGATCGACCGGATCGAGATCCTGCGCGACGGCGCGGCGGCTCAATACGGCTCCGACGCGATCGCGGGCGTGATCAACATCATTCTCAAGTCCGCCGCGGGCGCGTCAGTGTCGACGACTGTCGGAAAACGATTCTCGAACACCTGGGGCTCCACGACCGATGCCAACAACGTGGTCACCTTCGGAAAGAGGGACTTCCGCGACGGCCGCGTTTTCCAGCTCGACGGGAACCTGGGATGGGAGCTGCGTAAAGACGGATACGTGCACATCAGCGCCGAATTCAGGGACAGGGAGCGCACCAACCGCGCCCGCGCGGACGTGAGCAATCAGTGTCTCGTGGTCACACCGCCAGACCCGCGCTGCACGAATCCACGGCACATCCAGAGCTGGGCCGGGGATCCCGAGACGAAGGACATTCTCGGATTCATCAATGCAGGCCTGCCGCTCGCGAACGGCCTGCAGCTGTACGGCTTCGGCGGGATGAGCAAGCGCGATGGGCTGGCGGCTGGATTCTGGCGCCGCTCGCTGGACAACCGCACCGTGCGCGACATTCACGGCAATGGATTCCTGCCGCTGATCGGCAGCGACATATTCGATGGCTCGGCGGCCCTTGGAGTGAAAGGCAATGCCCGCGGCTGGGGGTGGGACCTAAGCGGAATCTACGGCACCAACTCGTTCGAGTTTTCCGTGGACAGCAGCAACAACGTATCGATGGGCACAGCGAGCCCCACCTCGTTTTACGCGGGGGCGCAGCGCTTCAACCAGATGACGGCCAATCTCGATATCGTCCGCGCGTTCGACCGATTCCGTTTTCCCACCAGCGTGGCCTTCGGACTCGAGGCGCGTCGCGACAATTACAAGCTCGAGCAGGGCGACCCCGATTCATTCCGGGAAGGTGGGGTCACCATTCTGGATGGCCCCGACGCGGGTAAGCCCGCCGCGCCATTCGCGCAGGTATTCCCCGGCTTCCGTCCGGTTGACGAGGCCGACGAGTCGAGGACGAATGTCGGGGCGTATGTCGACGTAGAGACCAATCTTCTGCGCCAGCTGTTGGTGGCCGTCGCCGCGCGCGCGGAGAACTACAGCGACTTCGGGTCCACCGTGGACGGGAAGCTCGCCACGCGGTTCGAGCCCATCTCCGGATTCGCGATCCGCGCAGGGGTGCAAACCGGGTTTCGCGCTCCGTCACTTTCACAGTCGTATTTCTCGGCCGTCTCGACCAACTTCATCCCTGTCGGAACCCCTCCAGTAAACACGCCGTTCGAGATTCGAACATTCGCCATCGGCTCGCCCGGCGCGACGCTGCTCGGAGCGAAAGATCTGGAAGCCGAGGAATCGCTCAACTACAGTGCAGGCATTACGGCGCGGCCGTTCGAGAGCCTTTCGCTCACGGCGGATTACTATAGCGTGGAGATCGACAACCGGATTGTGCTATCCGGGAATTTCGTCCACCCATCGGTCCGAACGCTGCTCGAGAACAACGGCATCATGGGAGTCAGTGGCGCGCGCTACTTCACGAACGCGATTGACACGCGCACCCGTGGCATCGACGTAGTAATGCAATACGGCCTCAATCTCGCGCCGCGGGGACTGCTTCGATTCACCGCGGGACACAATCAGACCAAGACCAAGGTCACCCGCGTCGCTGAGACACCGCCACAACTGGCGGCGGTCAGTACCGCGCTATTCGACCGGGTTCAGCGCGCGCTTTTCGAGGTTGGTCAACCGCGAAACGCTACGAGCCTGACCGCGAATTACTCCTTGCGTGGCCTGTCCTTCAACGTCCACACGCAACGATTTGGAAAAGTCACCGAGTACACGGCTGCTACCGCTGGCGATCAGACATACGGCGCGAAGTGGGTCACCGACCTCGCACTCTCGTTCAAGTTCTTCGACCGCCTGGCGCTGACGGCGGGGGGAAACAACATCACCGATCAGTATCCCGATACCGCCATCACGCTTAATCAGACTCGCGGCATCTATCCTTTCGACGCTAGCTCGTCGACGTGGGGAATCAACGGCGCCTACTATTACGTAAAAGCGTCCTATGATCTGGGAGGGCTTTCGAATCCGCTCCGCCGCCGGAAAGCCATTGCGCCGATAACCGAATCACAGCCGCTCGGCTCACCCAGCCGACGCTTCGTCACGTCGCCGTAAGACACTGACAACCATCTCCTGATGGCTAACGGCTCGACATGCAGGAACATGTCGAGCCGTTAGTCCATCAGTCGGGGCGACTGGATTTGAACCAGCGACCTCCTGCTCCCGAAGCAGGCGCGCTACCGGGCTACGCTACGCCCCGAAAACCGACGTCCAATGAACGTGACTCTCCGATTCTAACAGGTCGGGGCGCCCACAGGGAGTGTGAACACGCTTCGTCAAGCCAGAGAGCCGCGAGAAAGCGGCTAGCGGGCAGCTTTAGTCCGTCCAGGTGACACTACCGAGTCTGTTCATAAACGATATCCACCGGTATAGCCTTCGCCCCCAGCCGGGCGAGATCCGCGGCCAGCACCGGCCCGATCTTGCCGAGCTCGTCGTACATGCGGCCGGCGCCTTCGTAGTCGCCATCGCCCTGGATCATGAGAATTCGCTGCGACAATGCGTCGGCTCCTTCCCGCATCTTCGCCATGTCTAGCCGGTACTTGCCGCTCGCGTCGCGCAAGAAAGCTCCGCGCTGCTCGAGAAAGTTGAATGCGACGACATTCGCCCGGCCGTGTGAGCTCGCGGCGCCGAAGCGAATCGAGCGGAACAGGCCCGCCAGAAACGTCACGTAGTGCTCGTCGAGGTTCTGTGCGCCCAGCTCTCCCTCGGAATGCAGCTGCCTGATCATGTACAGGCCGAGGATATCTGCTTTCCCCTCCTCGAGCGCCGAGTAGCGCTCCTTGAGCGCGGGTCTCACCAGCCCCTTCCCGTTGATGGTGTTCTTGATCCCCAGGCCGTGCGCGACTTCGTGGAACATCACATTACCGAAGAATGCGTCGAACGTTATGAGCGGCAGCTGGTCCGAGACGATCAGCTCGTTGGCGATTGGAACCAGAATCTTGTCGAACTTGGCGCGCATCGCGTTCTTGAGCTGGAGGCGGCGCGTGCCCTTTTTCAGCTGCACTTCCTCGTCGTTGGGAAGATTGATGGCGATCGTCTTCGATCCCGCGTTGGCATCACCCGCCACATACACGACGTCGTACGCGTTTAGATCAGATCCGCCCGCCGGTGCCTCGCTCTTGTATTGCTCGGCCACCGGAATCCCCCGCTGCAGCGAGGGAAGCAATGCGACGTATTTCGAGAGTCGCTGGCTCCACTCCTTGTCCTTCACCAGCACGAATGCCTCATGCGTCGCTTTATAACCGTACAAAGCATCCTCGTACGTCTCGATCGGTCCGATGACGATATCGAGCGTGTTGTTCTTCATGTCCATCCACGCGAGATCGCTGGGCTGGTACTGATCGGTGAGCAACGCATCCGCTCGCGTGCGCAGGTAATGCGCGAGGCCCGGGTCCTCGGCGAGTGACGCCGCGGCACGCAGCTTCGACGCGGCAAGCTGATGGCTTGGCGCGAACGCCTGGTGAAACGGAAGCGCGTACAGCTTTCGTGAAGCATCACGCCTGACCAGCGTGTAAAGGCTCTTCAGGGAATCAGCCCGCGCCCCGCCGGCCTTCACTGCTTCCTCGAACTCCGCTTTGGTCATGTCGACCGGGTAGTAGCCGGCACCGGGAGGCTTGGGGCCGAACCCGGGGACGAACGGCGCGTTGTCATCCAGTCGGTCCCACGGCCCATAGTTCAGCTCGACGAGCCGCCGCACCACGGGATCGGAGATAGTTCTCAACAACGAATCACCATTCCCGAACGCCTCCGCCCAGAACGGCTGGTTCATCGCGCGTGCGGCGTCGATCAGCAGCGGCAGCATCTGGCGCTCTTTCGCCGTGAGACTGGACTCGTCGGCAGCGAGCCGGACACTGGTGTAGCGAGCGAGACGGTCCGCCGGCGTCGACGATCGAACGGAAACGCCCGCCGCGGGCTGCGGAGGAGTGACAGGCGTCGGAACCGCGCAGCCACTGAGTGAAATTGCGAGAATCATTGCACCAAGTTTGGTCGAGCTCATTTGGTTTCCCGGAAACGGTTTCGATTTTCAGCTGGCCAGCGCATCCTGCGGCGCGGTGAGACCCGACGCCTTCCATACCGCCCACCCACCGACGAGCGCTCGCGCTTTTGGCCAGCCTGCCTTCCTCAGCTCTCGCACCACACGGGTGCTTGTGGCTTCGTCAGTTCAGGCACAGTACACCACCAGTGTGGAGTGTTGCGACAGCCGTTTCTCCGTTGCACCCCGGACAGCGTCATCAGGAGGGACGCGCACGGCGCCGGAGGACGTATCCGGCTCAGCGCGGTAGCCCTTGTCGGTGCGCGAGTCGATCACCACGACGGGCTCGCCCCGGCTAACCAGCTGACGCACTTCGTCGAGCTCGATCTTCTCCGGAACCCCGTCGCGCGGGTTTGCGGCGGATGGTCTCTCGCTCGCACGGGTGGCCGGCGCGCGCGTACCCGCCGCCTCGGTGATGACATTGGCTCCTGGCGCGGTGTTCGACCGCAGGAAAAACGCGATCCCGCCACCGTGGATGACAACCGAGAGCAGCGTCACCAGACACGCGACGGTAAAAAGTTCCTGTGATCCCGGCACACCAGCGAACACGGGAACGAGCAGGAACAACAGCGCGCTCAGCCCGCGCGGCCCGAAGAGCGACACCAGCTTTCGCTCGCGCCGGTCCAGACCTGTCCCGGTCAGCATCGGGTACAACACCAGAGTGCGAACGAAAAGCGCCACCGCGGCGAAAGCGAGGGTTCGAACACTGATTACGGTAAGCCCCGTCCAGATGAGGGACGCGCCGAGCGCGACGAAGGTGAGCAGCAGAAGCATCTCAGCCGTCGCCTCGCCGTACTCGAGAAAGCAGTCGCACAGCTCCACGTCCTGCGATGCGACCATGAAGCCGGCTGCGAACGCGGCGAGGAATCCGCTTCCCCCGACCGCTTCCGCGGCGGCGTATCCCGTGAACGCGAGGCCGAGCGCGTACATGGACTCGTAATCGCGCCGTACGCCGACGCTGTCTCGAATGTTTCCGAGGATCAGGATGCCCCCGTATCCTACGGCCGCCCCAAGGGCCGGGCCGAGGAGAAAAAGCCCGACCAGGTGACGTCCGAGCTCCCCCGATGAGAGGCCGTTTCCGCCATCGCTCCCGCCGAGAAGGATGAGCATGCTGATCACGATGATGGGAAGCAGTGCGACGTCGTTCATCCCCGACTCGAGTCGCAGAGCCATGCGCGTTCCGGGCGGGAGTGCGGAGGAGCGGAGCATCGTGCGCAGCAGCACCGGATCCGTGGACGCGAGCCCTGCGCCGAGTATGGCGGCGGCGGGCGCCGGAACGTCGAGGAGGTAGTAGGCCGCAATGGCCATGAGCGCTGCCGGAACCAGCGTGCCCGGCACGAGGACTACCCAGGCCAGACGCTTCCGCGCGCG
>Ga0136633_1002761_pt1 | contig 11909 bp, 12 predicted proteins | sample AntDrymeUQ832206_2_FD_105494 | JGI IMG/M metagenome (GOLD analysis project Ga0136633, IMG submission 105494) | Polar desert sand microbial communities from Dry Valleys, Antarctica - metaG UQ83 (22.06) | ecosystem: Environmental > Terrestrial > Soil > Desert | place: Antarctica: Dry Valley...
ACCGGCGGCACGGTCTCCGTCCTGGGCTTCGACCCGGGCGAGCGCGCGCGCGAGCTGCGTGACCGCGTCGGGATCGTGCTGCAGGCCGGCGCGATGTACCGCTTCGTCACCGTCCGTGAGGCCGTCGCCCACTGGGCGCGCCTGTACCCGCACCCGCGCGAGGTCGAGGAGGTCATCGCCGTCGCAGGCCTCCAGGAGAAGGCCGGGGCGAGGGTGCGGACGCTCAGCGGCGGCCAGGCGCGGCGCCTGGACCTCGCGCTCGCGCTCGTCGGCGACCCCGAGCTGATCTTCCTCGACGAGCCGACGACGGGCTTCGACCCGGCGGCGCGCCGCGCGGCCTGGGAGGCGATCCGCTCGCTGCGCGACCTGGGCAAGACGGTGCTGCTGACCACGCACTACCTCGACGAGGCGCAGGAGCTCTGCGACCGCGTCGCGATCATCAAGGACGGGCGGATCCTCGCGATCGGCCGCCCGCAGGAGCTCGGCGTGGGCGCGGCGACGCGGGTGCGCGTGAGCTGGCGCGACGACGACGGCCGCGCGCAGGAGCGTGAGGTCGAGGATCCGACCGCGCTCGTGCACGAGCTCACCGCGGCGGCCGTGGCGCGCGGCGCGAGCGTCGCCGAGCTCACCGTGGTGCGGCCCTCGCTGGAGGACGTCTACCTCGAGCTGACCGCCGACGCCGCGGCCGACCCGCCGGTGGCCTCCGAGGCGGTGCCCGCCGGTGCCTGAGGCCGCGAAGGGGCCATCCGGCGCCGCCCTGGCCTGGCACCAGTACCGCCTCGAGCGCCGGATGTTCTGGCGCAACCCCTCCGCGGCGTTCTTCAACTTCGTCCTGCCACTGCTGTTCCTCTTCCTGATCGGGGCGATCGTCTCCGGAGACCAGGGCCAGCTCGACGTCCTCGTGCCGGGCATCGCCGGCATGAGCGTCCTCTCCACGACGTTCAGCGCGCTGGCGATGAACCTCACGTTCCTGCGAGAGCAGGGGGTCCTGAAGCGCATGCGCGGCACGCCGCTGCCCGCGGGCGCCTACCTCGGCGCGCTCGCGGCCAACGCGGTGACCAACGCGGCGATCCAGGTGGCGATCGTCGTCGTGGCGGGCCGGGTCTTCTTCGGCACGGGCTGGCCGCAGGACTACGTCGAGCTGGTCGTCTTCGTCGCCGCGGGCGTCGCCTGCCTGGCCGCCCTCGGAGTCGCCTACTCCCACCTGATCCCGAACTTCGACTCCGCGCCGGCGTTCGTCAACGTCGTCTTCCTGCCGGTGATCTTCGTCTCCGGGGTCTTCTTCGACGCAGAGAGCGCCCCGGCGTTCCTGCGCGACATCGGCCGCGCGCTGCCGCTCACCCACGTCATCGACGGGCTGAGCGGCGCGCTGGTCACGGGCGCCTCGCTGGCCGACAACGCCGGCTCGCTCGGCGTGATCGCGCTGTGGGGGATCGGCGGAGCGGTGCTCGCGGTCCGCGGCTTCTCCTGGGAGGCGCGCCGGAGCTAGCCGACGCGGAGGCCCCGATCGCGACGCTTCTCCACCGACGCGGCGGGAATGGTAAGTTGGCGCCGATGCAGGCTCCTCGCCGCCGACGCTTCGTAGCGCCGATCGAGACGCCGGCAGCGGCCGGGACGCCGCATGTCGTGGTCCTCGGCGGCGGCTACGTCGCGATCAACCTCTGCCGCGCGCTCGCCAAGTCGATCGCCGAGCGTCGCGTCGACGTCACGGTCGTCGCCGGCGAGAACTACCACACCTACCACGGCTTCGTCGGGGAGATGATCAGCGGGCGCGTCTCGCCGAGCCACATCCTCTCGCCCGTCCGCCGGCTGTTCGCGCCCGCGCGCGTGCAGGTGGGAGAGATCCAGACCATCGACCTGCCCAACCGACGCGCGATCGTGGCCCGCCAGATCGACGGCCAGCGCCGCGAGGTGACCTGGGACCACGTCGTGGTGTGCCTCGGCGTCACCGACCGGACCGACGCCTACCCGGGCCTCGCCGAGCACGCCTTCCGCCTGCGCGAGTACCGCGAGTGCTTCCGCCTGAAGAACCACGTGCTCACGATGTTCGAGCAGGCCGAGACCGAGGAGGACCCCGAGGAGCGCCGCCGCCTGCTGACCTTCTTCATGGCTGGGGGCGGCTACGCGGGGACCGAGGTGGCGGGCGAGCTCTCGGACTTCGCCCGGCGGCTGACCCGGCGCGAGTACCCCGGCGTGCGCTACGAGGAGTGCCGCTTCGTGCTCGTGCACCCCGGCCCCACGATCCTGCCCGAGCTCTACGGCGACGACGGGACGGGAGCCAAGGCGCACCCGCGCCTGGTCGAGTACGCCGGCAGGCGGATCGAGGAGCTCGGCGTGGAGGTGCGCACGGAGACCCGCGTGGCGTTCGCGACGCCCAACGAGGTGACGCTGTCCAACGGCGAGCGCATCCCGACGCGCACGATCATCAGCTCGGTGGGAACCAGGCCGCACCAGATCGTCGAGGGCCTCGACCTCCCCAAGGACGCCAGCGGGCGGATCCGGGTCACCCGCACCGGCCAGGTCGTCGGCCACCAGGACATCTGGGCGGGCGGCGACAACGCGGCCTTCCCGATGCCCCGCGGCGGCGACAGCCCGCCGGTGGCGCTGTACGCCTACGAGCACGGCAAGCGCATCGGTCGCAACCTGCGCCGCACCCTCGTCGACCGCCGGCGGCCCAAGCCGTTCCGCTTCCCCGGCATCGGGCAGGGCGCGTCGATCGGCAACCGCTCCGGCGTCGCCGAGATCTACGGGGTGGAGCTCACCGGCCTGGCCTGCTGGCTGGTCTGGCGCCTGATGCTGACGATGTACTTCCCCGGCTGGGACCGGCGGCTGCACCTGATGGCCGACTGGCTGATCTGGCCGCTGGTCGGGCGTGACGTGGTCTCGATGCGCGTCGGCGAGGGCAGCGACTACGAGGTGCACCACAACGTCTACCAGCCCGGGGAGATCATCGTCACCGAGCAGCGCGCGGGCGCGTTCATCCACATCATCGTCGACGGCGAGGTCGAGATCCTGCACTCCCACCGCGGCCTGGAGGCGGTGCTGAGCACCCTCGCCCCGGGCGACCACTTCGGCCAGCGCTGGCTGGAGAGCTCAGACACCGAGAGCGCGCGCGCGAAGACGATCGTCCGCACGCTGTCGCTGCGGCGCGAGCAGGCGCCGCGCCTCCAGGAGGTCATCAGCACGGCCGGGCGGCTCGTCGATGGGTCCTGGCACCAGCCGATCGTCGCCGACCGTCGCCAGCCGGAGGGCGGCACGACGGACGCCCCCGGGGGATGATCCGGGCCCTCGTCAGGGTCACCACCGGGCGTCGGTCGCGGTGGGCGGTCCTGGGCGTCTGGCTGACGCTGTTCGCGGTCGGAGCGCCGCTGACCATGAAGCTCGAGGCGGAGAAGGTCGATCAGACCCAGAGCCTGCTGCCCGCCAACTCAGACTCCGCCCGCGTGACCGAGACGCTCGCCGAGCGCTTCACGGGCGGCTCGGGCCAGGCCACCATCCTGCTGTACCGCCGCTCGGGCGGGCTCACGGCGGCCGATCAGGCCCGGATCGTCCGCGACGCCGCCGAGGCGTCGGGCGTGCCGCTCGCCGGGACCGCGATCCCCGCCTTCGGGGCAGGATCGGACACGCAGCTCGTAGCCAACCCGGAGCTCGTGGCTCGCGACGGGACGACCGCGTTCACGGTCGTCCCGCTCGACAGCGGGAAGGCCGAGCAGGTGGCCGAGTCGATCGACGAGCTGCGCGCCCTCGGCGGCGGCTCGGGGGGCGGCCTGGAGTACCACGTGACGGGCTCCCCGGCGCTGCTCAACGACATCAACACCGCCGTCGAGGCGGCCGACATCGTGCTCGTGCTGGCCACCGTGCTGCTCGTGCTCGCGCTGCTGCTGGCCACGTACCGCTCGCCGATCCTCGCCCTCGTGCCGCTGTTCGTCGTGATCGTGTCCTTCGTCGTCTCCTCAGCGGTGATCTACGTGCTGGCGCGCCGGGGGCTCGAGGTCGACTCCACCTCGACCTCGCTGCTGGCGGTGCTCATCTTCGGCGCGGGAACCGACTACTGCCTGCTGCTCGTGGCGCGCTACCGGGACGACCTGCGCCACATCGAGGACGCACAGGAGGCCCTGCGCCGAGCCATGCCCAACTCCGTCCCGGCCATCGTGGCGAGCGGCTTCACGGTCGCCGCGGCGCTGCTGACCCTGCTGGCCTCCGAGCTCGGCACGAACAAGACGCTCGGGCCGGTGACCGCGATCGGGGTGCTGGTCATCCTCCTGGCCAGCGTGACGCTGCTGCCCGTGCTGCTGAGCCTGCTCGGCCGCCGCGGGTTCTGGCCGGCGACCGCGCAGGCCGCCTACGACCCCATGCGCTACGCGCCGCGGCCGCAGGTCAAGGGGTCGCCGATCGCCCGCCGGGGCGAGGACCCGATCGACTACTCCCACCCGGCGACGCGCTCGCGCCCGGGGATCTGGACGCGCGTGGGGATGCGCGTCCTGCACCGCCCGCTGCCGGCGCTCGTCGGCGGGCTGGTGCTGCTGTCGATCGGCGCGGTCGGACTGCTCAGCTACACCCCGGATGTCAACCCGGTCAAGGAGTTTCGCACCGATCCGGACTCCAAGCAGGGCTACGACCTGTTCCGCGCGGCGTTCCCGCCGGGCGCCCTCGGGCCGACGACCGTGCTGATCGAGCGCACCGACGGCCCCGTCGCGGACGCCGACGTCGACGCGATCAGCAGCCGCCTGCGCGGCTTCGAGCGCGTCACCGCGGTCCTCCCCGCCCCCGTGCCGCGCTCGCGCGACGGGCGGATCGCCCGGCTGACGCTCGTGTTCTCCGACGACCCCTTCCAGACGCCCGCGATCGAGCGCATCGGCGCGATCCGAGCGGCCCTCGATCGCGCGGGGCCGGGTCTGCGCGTGACGCTCGGCGACGGGGCGGCCCGCTTCCGCGATCAGCGCGAGGCGGCGAACCGCGACGTGCTCGTTCTCGTGCCGCTCGTCCTCGTCGTCATCTTCATCGTGCTCGTCATGCTGCTGCGCGCGGTCGTCGCGCCGCTGTACCTCCTGGCCACCGTCGTCGTCTCCTACCTGGGCACCCTCGGGATCTCGCTTGTCGTCTTCGACGTGGCCTTCGGGCGCGACGGGATCGACCCGCTCCTGCCGATCCTGTCGTTCATCTTCCTCGTCGCGCTCGGAGTCGACTACAACATCTTCCTCATGAGCCGCATCCGCGAGGAGGCGACCAGGCACGGGACCCGCCAGGGCGTCCTGCGCGGCCTGGTCGCGACCGGGCCGGTGATCACGAGCGCCGGGATCATCCTCGCCGGAACGTTCCTCGTGCTCGCGACGCTGCCCGTGTGGCTGCTCCTCGAGCTGGGATTCGCCGTCGCCCTGGGCGTCCTGATCGACACCTTCATCGTCCGCACGATCGTCGTGCCCGCCCTCACGGTGATGTTTGGCGACCGCGCCTGGTGGCCCTCCTCTGTGGGCCGGTCACCACCGCCGGACGCTCCAAGCTCTCCGGAGAAGGCGCGCTCGCCGGCCGGGGCCTGAGGTCGAGGGCGTCAGGTCGTCGGGTAGGCCACGCGCTTGATGTTCTGGAGGTTGGCGTAGCTGACGTTGTCGGTCGTCGAGTTGCCGCCGAAGGTGCCGCAGCCGAGGGTGAAGGACGGGGTCAGCCCGGTGACCACGCCACAGAACCCCAGCGTGGCGGGCACGTTGACGAGGATCCGCGAGACGGGGACGGCCCTCGCGAAGCGCGCGACGCGATCAGGGTCGTCGGTGTGGACCACCGCGGTGTGACCGGCGCCCTCGTAGGAGAGCAGCCGCAGGCACAGCGCGATCGCCTCGTCGTCGTCGGCGACGGTGAACAGCGAGCACACCGGCGCCAGGCGCTCCTTTCCCAGGGCCTCCTCCGGCACGTCGTCGGTCACCGGGAAGACGAGCAGCTTGGTGTCCTCAGGGACGCTCAACCCGGCGAGCTCGGCGATCGTCGTAGCCGAACGGCCGACGTAGGGCAGCAGGAGATGGCCGTGCTCGTCGAAGGCGCGCTCCATGATCTGCGCGGTCTGCTCGGCGCTGAGGACGTACCCGCCGCCGGCCTCGAGCGCCGCCACGAGCGCGTCACGCTGCGACGCGTCGGCGACGATGTGCTGCTCGGAGCCGCAGATGAGCCCGTTGTCGAACGACTTGCTCTGGATGATCGCCGCGGCCACCACGGCCGGATCGGCGTCGCCGGCCACCCACGCCGGGGCGTTGCCGGCCCCCACGCCGATCGCGGGCTTGCCGCACGAGTAGGCGGCCTTGACCATGCCCGGACCGCCGGTGGCGAGGATCAGCGACACGCCGGGGTGGCCCATGAACTTCGCGGTCCTGCGGCGGCTCGTGCGGCCCTTGACCCACTGCACGAGCTTGTCCGGCGCACCGTGACGCGCGAGGGCGGCGCTGACGATCTCGCCGGTCGTGTCGGCGACGCCTTGGGCCATGCGATGGCAGCTCAGGATGATCGCGTTGCGTGACTTGAGCGCGATCAGCGTCTTGTTGGCGAACGTGGGCACCGGGTTGGTCACGGGGACCAGCGCGAAGATCACGCCCATCGGGCTGGCGATGTCGGTGACCTTCAGCAGGTCGTCGGTGCCCAGCGGGCCCGCCCCCGGCTTGCCCTTCAGCGACTCCCACACCCACAGCGAGCCGAAGGTGATCTTCGCCGCCTTGTGCTCGGCGTTGCCGAGCGTCGTCTCGGCGACCGTCTGCTCGGCCAGCTCGGGGCCCCGATCGTTGATCGAGGTGGCGATGTCCTCCAGCAGGGCGTCGACGCGCTCCTCAGTCCAGGACTCGAACTCCTCCTGCGCGGCGACGGCGGCCGCGACCATCTCGTCGACCGCAGGGTCCGGCGCGTCGTCGACGAGCGTCTCGGCGACGCGCGAGGAGGCGGCGCGCAAGCGGTTGGCGGTGTAGCGCCCCATCGCCCGCAGCACGGCCACGCCGTCGCGCGGGCTCTCGTCGTAGAGTCGCCGCAGGGCATCCGCGGTCACCCGGACCGCCTCGACGTCGGTGTCGGCCACGGCGTTGGCCCAGCGCAGCGAGCCGCCCAAGAGCGCCTCCTCGCCGAGGAAGTCGCCGACGCCGACGTACTCGAGCACGGCATCGGTGTCGATCTCCTGCGTGCTCACCTCCAGGCGCGCCCGGCCCGCGTTGATGATGTAGAAGGCGTCGGCCTCGGAGTCCTGCGCGAAGATCCGCTCGCCCGCGACGAAGCTGACCTGCTCGCGGATCGTGTAGATGGCCCCCAGGAGCTCGACTCCGAAGGCGTCGAGGACGGTGGATCCGGTGTCGTCTGGCGGCATAGGCTCGCCGATCTTGTCAGACCCCGGGAGCCGTGTCCAAGCGAGCGCGTGACGGTCCGACGCAGGGCGCGCCCGAGCGCTCAGAAGCGACCGCCCGGCCAGGCGACGCCCGCGTAGCGCTCCAGCACCGGGCCGGGCGGCGGCGCGACCTCGCAGAACAGGTCGCTGCGCACGACCGTGCCCGGGAAGATCCGGGCGAACTGGTCGTCGCGCCACGGCACCGGCTCGCGCGTCACGGTGATCGCGCCGCCGTAGTGCGACGCGTCGACGGCCAGCGTCGTCAGGCAGATCAGCGCGTCTGCGAGCAGGGGGATCCACCAGGCGAGCGCGTCGCGGCGCACCTGCTGGACCTCGGGCTGATCGAACGCGAGCGCAGCGGCGTCGTCGCCCAGCGCGCAGACGTGGGCGTAGGCGCCGGGTACCGGGGTGCCCTGCAGGCAACGGGCGTCGACCATGAGGCAGCGTCCGGGGCCTTGCCCAGCGTGCAGCTCGCGCCCGTCGTAGGAGAGGTGCGCGGCACCTTCCGGCAGGTCAGCCATCAGCGCCCGAAGTCGTCGCGCACGGCGCTTGAGATCGTCCGCATGTCCCGGCGCAGGCCCTCGAGGGTCGGCCGGCCCCAGTACCAGTAGCCGTCGTAGGCGGCGTGGATGGTCAGGTTGGGGTGCAGGGTGAAGGCGGTCGGTCGGTAGGGGCGGTGAACCGTGTCGCTCTCCTCGAGCAGGTCGAGCTGCTCAAGCCACCGGCGCTCGGGGTCTGAGAGGAACACGAAGCGCGCACCGAGCCCGGCGCGGAAGGCGGCCTGCACCTCCGAGGCGTCGATGCTGACCACGAAGATGCGCGCATAGGCGACCTCGAACTCGTCTTGCAGCTCGGTCACCTCACGCAGGTGGCGCTGCTCCTTCGGGCACCACCATCCGCGCGAGAACAGCAGCGCGACCGGGTCGCCGCCCGCGACCTCTGACAGCCGGCGCGCCCGGCCGGTGTGGTCGGGCAGGTCGAGGTCGGGGAAGGACGCTCCCGGCGTGAGCCTCACGACGTGCCTGCCGCGCGCGACGCCTCGTCGGGCGGCGCCTGCTCGCGCGTCTCGGCCAGGCGCTCGTGCAGCTTGGCCCGCAGGTCGCCGGGCTCGTACTCCTGCTGGCCGCGACGGCGGCGAGCGACGGCCGCTCCGGATGCCGCGACGCCCGCCACGCCGGCCAAGCCGATGATCTTCCAGGGGACGCGCACGCGCCTAGGCTACGCGACGTGCCCGACGCCGCGCTTGCCCTCGACGAAGCCGTCGCCACCGCGTCGACGGGCGACATCTGGCTGTTCCGCGGCCGCTCGCTCGCCGACGTCGCGATCCGGACGGTGACCAACAGCCCCGTCAACCACGTCGGGATGGTCGTCGCGCTGGACGACCTCCCGCCGCTGCTGTGGCACGCCGAGCTCGGGCGGTCGCTGCCCGACGTGTGGACGGGCGAGCTCCAGCGCGGGGTCCAGCTGCACCGGCTCGACGACGCCGTCACGACCTGGGAGCGGCGCTACGGCCAACGCGTGTGGACCCGCCAGCTGGAGGGGGCGGTCGAGCGCCACCACGAGGACCGGCTCATGGAGGTCATCGAGCGCTTCGACGGCCGCGCGTTCCCGACGACGCCGGGGCTCGCGCGCCAGTGGCTGACGGGCCGCTACCGCCGTCGCGCCTCGTCGCTGGAGACGGTCTACTGCGCCGAGCTCGTCGCCACGACCTTCCAGGCGATGGGGCTGCTCCCGTCTCGTCGCCCAGCGAGCTGGTATGACCCGGGCCGCTTCTGGAGCGGAGACCGCATCGAGCTCGTCGCGCCCTTCGCCCTGGCCGGCGAGGTGCCGGTGCGCTCCGTGTTCTGAGGCGGCCGCCGACGAGCCCCCCCCCTCGAGAGGCGAGGGCCGTTGCTAGCGTCACGCCATGAGCGACGCCGACTCCGCCTCACCCGGTCGGCACTCCCCGGTCGACGTCGTCGCGACCGTGGGAGCGCTCGATTCGACCGTCATGCTCCTGCGCGAGTTCCTGCACCGCTCCGGAGCGATCCGCGTGGTCGCCGTCGTCGGGCTGCACGACGACGTCGCCTTGGTCGACGTCGGCCGTCTGCGTGCCGTCGAGGTGACCATCGGCGAGCGCGTCGTGCATCTTCCCCACGCACTGCGACTCGACGCTGCCGTGCTCATGGTCCCCGAGGTCAAGCAGCTGCCCGCCTTCGACGTGGACCCGAGCACGGGCGACGTCAGCTCGCCGCTCGGCGGCCTGGAGCACTACGCGATAGCCGTCCGCCAGCTCGCGCAGCTCCTCGGCGAGGAGAACGTCGCGCTGGCCACCTGGGAGACCACGACGCCCGACGCGCCTCTGTCGATCACCGCGCGCGCATCCGAGGACGTGCTGATCCTCACGCTCGGCGAGGAGGAGTTCGAGATGGAGCCAGGGTGGCCAGCTGACACCCGGGTGAGACCGGCGTGAAGCGAAGTGGTGCATCCGCGTGATGCAGAGTACCTTCAGCGTTAATGCGTTTCACCCGCCACATCCCAGAAGTGCGAGGGGTCGTCACGCTGCACTGCGACCTCGACGGCTGGCGGGCCGAGCTCACCCGACGCGACTCGACCGCGCTGGCCGCGCTGCCGTGCTCCTCCGCGGGCGAGGCGCTGCAGGGGCTCGGCCTGGACGCGGCCGCCGTCTGGGCGACCGAGCTCGCCGAGACCGCCCGGCGCCGGCAGGTCGCGTCGGTGGCTGCCGCTACGCCTCGCGCTTGAGCGTCGCGAGCCAGACGAGGTAGATCAGGCCGAGCTGCAGCGGCAGCCGGGCCCACAGCGCAGCCGCCGGGATCTGCTCGAAGGCCTCCGGGTTCAGCGCCATGTCGACGTTGGCCGGGAAGACGGCGATGAGCGTCGCGATGAGCCCCCAGCCGCCCGCTCGCCGCGTCCGCGGATGCAGCGTCATCAGCCCCGACAGCGCCTCCGCGACGCCCGAGGCGTACACGAGCTCGCGGTGGGCGGGCAGGTAGTCCGGCATGATCGACTCGTAGACCCGGGGCGAGACGAAGTGGTTGAGCCCGGCGACGATCATCACCGGACCGGCGAAGAGCTTGGCGATCTTCTGCAGCATGGCCGCGGACCCTACGCCAGCGCGATGACCGAGCGGATCCCGTCCTGGTCGTGCATGAGCTCGAAGCCCCGGTTGACCTCGTCGAGCGAGATGCGGTGCGAGATGAAGGCGTCGACGTCGATGTCGCCGTCGAGGTAGCTCTGCACGAGTCGGGGCGCCTGGTCGCGGCCCTTGACGCCGCCGAACCTCGAGCCGGCCACTCGTCGTCCTGTGATCAGCCATCGGGGAATGAGATCGAGGGTCTCCCCCTTGCCGGCGACCCCCGTGACCGTGCACAGCCCCCACCCCATGCGCGCCGCCTCGACGGCCTGGCGCATGACTGCCACGTTGCCGGTCGCCTCGAAGGTGTAGTCCGCGCCGAAGCCGCCGGTCAGCTCGAGGATGCGCTCCACGGCGTCCGGGCCGCCGACGAAGGCTTCCGTCGCGCCCTGCCCCTTCGCGAGCTCCAGCCGATCAGGGGAGAGGTCGACGCAGACGATGCGCTCGGCGCCCATGAGCCGCGCGCCCGCCACGGCTCCGAGCCCGACCATGCCTGCGCCGAAGACGACGCAGAACGACCCCGCCTCGACCTTCGCCGTGTTCATCGCGGCGCCCAGCCCGGTCGACAGGCCGCAGGCGAAGAGGCAGGCCCGGTCCAGCGGCGCCTCCGGGTTGATCTTCGCCAGCGCGATCTCGGGCATCACCGTCGCCTCGGCGAACGTGCTCGTGCCCATGAAGTGGCGGATCGGCTCGCCCTCGCGGCTCAGGCGGGTCGTCCCGTCGGGGAGCTGGCCCTTGCCCTGCTGATCGCGGATCGCCAGGCAGATGTTCGTCTTGCCCGAGCGGCAGTGGACGCACTCGCGGCACTGCGGGGAGAAGAGCGTGACCACGTGATCGTCGACGGCGAGGCTCCTGACGCCCTCCCCGACGGCCTCGACGACGCCCGCGCCCTCGTGGCCCAGCACCGTCGGCGCGTAGCCGGACGGATCGACGCCGGACGCGGTGTACATGTCGGTGTGGCAGACCCCGCAGGCGTGCAGCCGGACGAGCACCTCACCAGCCCTCGGCCCTTCCAGGTCGAGCTCCTGGACGACGAGAGGGCTCCCGAACTGCTCGAGGACGGCGGCGCGGATCTTCATGGCGCGACGGTACCCGTCGGCGCTGCATCGACGCGGTATGCGCCTCGCCTCACAGCCGTCAGAGCCCGGTCGGAGCCCCGCGATCACGCAGCGCTTGATCCACGGATGCGACTCCCGGCCGCGAGATCACGGTGGCACCCGACCGACAGCTGATCGGGCAGGTATGAGTTGCGGCTCAACTAGGACCCACATCGAGGGCTGGAGCCCCCGCATTCTCAGCCCTCGTCGCGCTGGGGCTGCTCGGGACGGCCCTCCCGCGGCTCGCCGTCGGGCTGGGCCTCGGCCGGCGCCTCCTCGGGGTAGCCGCCCTCGCCGACCACCTCGGTCGGGCCGAACTCCTCGTTGTCGG
>Ga0136633_1002763_pt1 | contig 11906 bp, 12 predicted proteins | sample AntDrymeUQ832206_2_FD_105494 | JGI IMG/M metagenome (GOLD analysis project Ga0136633, IMG submission 105494) | Polar desert sand microbial communities from Dry Valleys, Antarctica - metaG UQ83 (22.06) | ecosystem: Environmental > Terrestrial > Soil > Desert | place: Antarctica: Dry Valley...
GGCCGAAAGCCCAGCTTCTCGACCACCCGGCGCGAGGCGACGTTCTCCGGCCGGATGTTGGCCTCCACCCGGTGCAGGCCCACGGGACCCATCAGGTGGTCGACGACGAGCGCGAGAGCGGTCGGCAGGATGCCGCGGCCGGCCAAGGCTCCGTCGACCCAGTAGCCGACGTACGCGCTGTCGAAGGCACCCCGCACGATGCCGTTGGCGGTGACCTGCCCGGCCAGCCGACCGTCGTACGTGACCGCGAGCGACATGCCCCGACCGGCCTTGGCCTCCCGCCGCACCGCTCGCAGCATCACGGCGAACACCGCACCGCTGTGCCGCTCGGCCCAGGTGGCGGGCGGCTGCGACTCCGGTCGGCCCTCCCACGGCGCCAGCCAGGCCTCGTTGCGAATGCGGACCTCACTCCACGCGGAAGCGTCGCGCACCCGCAGTGGTCGCAGCGCTACCCGCCCATCCCGCAGTCGCACCGGCCAGCCCTGCGGCATGTCAGTGGTCGCCGCCGCGCAGCTGGGCGACGAGGTGACCGATCACCGGTGTCAGCACGGCCACGCCGTCGCGCACACCACCGACCGACCCGGGCAGGTTGCAGACGAACGAGTGACCGATCGTGCCGGCCACAGCCCTCGACAGGATCGTCGTCGGCACCTCATCTCGGCGGTGCTGACGCAGTGCCTCGACGATGCCGGGGGCGTCTCGCTCCAGCATCGGCCGGGTCGCCTCCGGGGTGATGTCGCGCGGCGCGAAGCCGGTGCCGCCCGTCGTCACGATCACGTCGTAGTGCGACACGACCGCTGACCGCAGCGCGTCCTGAACCGCCTCGACCTCGTCCGGGACGACCACGGGCCCACTGACGGTGAAGCCGAGCTCACCGAGCAGCTCGGCCAGCAGCGGTCCGGACGTGTCGTGTCGCAGACCACCGTGCGACCGGTCCGACACCGTGATGACTGCGGCGGTTGCGCCGTCCGGAAGCTCCTCTAGCGTGCCCATGGACCAGTCTTCCCGCCCGTCTTGGACTCGACCTGCACAGCGGTGATGACACCTCGCGGGTCGACCGCCTTCGTCATGTCGACAACGGTCAGGCAGGCAACCGTGACAGCGGTGAGCGCCTCCATCTCGACGCCGGTCCGGTCCGCCGTGCGGACCTCCGCCGCCACGGCGACGCCGCTGTCATCGACGCGCAGGTCCACGATCACCCCGTGGACGGCGATCGGGTGGCACAGCGGCACCAGGTCCGGCGTCCGCTTCGCAGCCATGATGCCCGCGACCCGGGCAACCGCAAGTACGTCGCCCTTGGCCACCTCACCGGAGCGCAACAGCGCCACCACCTCGGGCGACAGGTCCACTCGGCCGGTCGCCTTCGCCGTGCGCACCGTGACGTCTTTGTCCGCGACGTCGACCATGCGAGCTGCCCCGCTGTCGTCGACGTGACTGAAGCCCGTCATCGGCCGCGGCGCTCGAGCACCAGCACCTCGACCGGCTGCCCGGCCTCGACCCGCGTCACGTCCTCCGGGACCACCGCGAGGGCGTTGGCGCGCGCCATGCCGGCCAGCAGGTGCGAGCCCGCGCCGGACACCGGCCGGACCCGATAGGCACCTTCGCGCACCTCGAGCTGGACGCGCAGGAAAGACCGCTTGCCCGGTGCGGAGTCGAGCGCCACATCTGCCACGGCAGAGACCCTGGGTCGCTCGATCGGGAGCGCACCGAGCATGGTGCGGATAGCCGGGCGGACGAACGCCTCGAAGGACACCAGGGCACTCACCGGGTTGCCGGGCAGGCCGAACACCGGTGTGGAGTCCGGCCCGATCGTGCCGAACCCCTGCGGCATGCCGGGCTGCATCGCCACCTTGTCGAAGGACACCGTCCCGAGTCGGGACAGCACCTCCTTCACCACGTCGTACGCGCCGACCGAGACGCCGCCACTGGTGACCAGGATGTCGGCCCGCACCAACTGGTCCTCGAGGGTGTCGGCAAGGCGACGGGGGTCGTCCGGCACGATCCCGACCCGATAAGCGATGGCGCCGGCTTCGATCGCGGACGCCGTCAGCGCTGGGCTGTTGCTGTCCTGGATCATCCCGGGGCCGACCTGCTCGCCCGGCTCGACCAGCTCGCTGCCGGTGGAGACAACCACCACACGGGGTCGCGGCCGGACCAGCAGGCGCGACCGGCCCACGGCGGCGGCGAGCCCGATCTGCGACGCCCCGAGGTAGGAGCCCGCGGTCAGCACGACGTCCCCGGCGCGCACGTCCTCACCGGAACGGCGCACGTGCGCACCCGGCTCGGGTCGGCGGTCGATGCGCACCTGCGCGACGCCGCCGTCGGTCCACTCCACGGGTACGACGGCGTCAGCGCCGGCGGGCATCATCGCGCCGGTCATGATCCGCACACACAGGCCCGGCTGCACCCTCAGCGGCGATGCCGGACCGGCGGCGATGTCGCCGACCACCGGCAGTCGCATCGGCACCTCGACGATGTCCTCGCTGCGGACGGCGTACCCATCCATGGCGCTGTTGTCGAAACCTGGCAGCGGCGCAGGAGCGACGACGTCCTCCGTCAGCACGCAGCCGTGCGCATCCATCAGCCCGAGCTCGAGCGCCGGGAGCGGCCCGATGACCTGCAGCACCCGAGCGAGGTGCTCGTCGACGCTTCTCACTGACGCTGCTCCGGCAGCCACTCACGTAGCCACGCGAGCAGTGGTGGCCCGAGGTCGTCGCGTTCGGCGGCCAACCGGACCACCGCCTTGAGGTAGTCGAATCGGTCGCCGGTGTCGTAGCGACGACCACGAAAGATCAGCCCGTGCACCGGCTCGCTGCTGGTCAGCTCCTGCAGGGCATCGGTCAGCTGGATCTCGCCGCCACGCCCAGGCGGGGTACGGCGCAGCACGTCGAAGACCGCGGGCGACAAGACGTAGCGGCCGATGACCGCGAGGTTGCTCGGCGCCTCCTCGACCGACGGCTTCTCCACGAGCCCGGTGATGCGCACGACGTCGCCCTCGACGTCGGTGACGGCGGCGCAGCCGTACAGAGAGACCTGATCGCGGGGGACCTCCATCAGGGCGACCACCGAGCCACCCTCCTTTCGCTGCAGCGCGATCATCGGCTCGAGCAGCGGGTCGCGCGGGTCGATCAAGTCATCGCCGAGCAGGACCGCGAACGGCTCGTCGCCCACGTGCGGGGCGGCGGCGAGCACCGCGTGCCCAAGTCCCATCGGGTCACCCTGGCGGACGAAGTGGATCGTGGCGATGTCGCTGGCCTGCTGCACCAGCGCGAGCTTGTCCTGCTGACCCTTGTCGGCGAGCGCCTGCTCCAGCTCGACCACGCGGTCGAAGTGGTCCTCCAACGGCTTCTTGTTCCGTCCGGTCACCATCAGCACGTCGTCCAGACCGGCCCGGGCGGCTTCCTCCACGACGTACTGGATCGCCGGCTTGTCGACGACCGGGAGCATCTCCTTGGGCGTTGCCTTCGTGGCCGGCAGGAAACGGGTCCCGAGCCCGGCGGCGGGGATGACTGCCTTGCGCACCGAAGGGGTTGCCGCCATGGGCTGGACCCTAGTGCGGGGCGGCCTGCGGGGCCGTCTGCGGTGATGCCAGCCGCCACGCATCACGGCCCGCGTCCTTGGCTTCGTACAGGGCGGCGTCGGCCTGCCCCAGCAAGGTGCGCGCCGTCGATCCGTGCGCCGGGAAGACCGCCGCCCCGATGGACACGGTCACCTCCACCGGTGGCTGACCGGGATCACCGAACGGCCGACGGCGTACGGCGTCGCAGATGCGCTCGGCAGCCTGGACGGCGCCGGCCTCGTCGGTCTCCGGGAGGATGATCACGACCTCCTCACCGCCGTACCTCGCCACCGTGTCGACGTCGCGCACCTGAGCTCGCACCCGGGCGGCAAGCTCGACGAGCACGGCGTCACCGCGCTGGTGACCGAAGCTGTCGTTGACCAGCTTGAAGTGGTCGAGGTCCAGCATCAGCAGGGCCAGCGGCCGCCCGAAGCGCGCGGACCGGTCGATCTCCTTGCCGATCGTCATCGTGAAGTAGCGGTAGTTCCACAAGCCGGTCAGCCCATCGGTGATGGACAGCCGCTGCGCCTCCTGGTGCAGCAGCACGTTGTCGACCGCGACCGTGGCTTGCGTGGCGAAGGTGCGGATCGTCGCGACGTCGCGTTCGTCGAACGCAGCGGCGTCCAGCCGGTCGTAGAGGTTGAGGACACCGATCACGGTCGATGAGCTCTTCAGCGGTACGGCGATGACGCTCCCGGTCGCCGGCTCGCCCGGGCCGGGGTGCAGCTCACTCGAACCGCTGCCGATGCGACCGACGACCGCGTTGCCTGACTGCGCGACCCGCCCGGACACCCCCATGCCCAGGGCGACCCGCAGGTCATCCGGTACGCCGCGTTCGCTGATGCCCCTGCCGACCGACAGCAGCAGCTCGTCCCGCCCCGGTCCGAACAGCAGCACCATGCCGGCCTGCGCTCGGGTCGAGGCCATGGCCGTCTCGAGGACGACGGTGAGGATGCGGTCCAGGTCGTGCGTGCTGGACAGGGTGCTACCTAGTCGGGACAGCCCCGACTGCAGCTCGTCGCGGCTCGCCTCGAGCGCCCGCACGTAGGTCCGCAGGTCGTCGGTCATCGCGTTGAAGCTGCCGGCGAGGCGACCGACCTCGTCCCGCGAGCGCACCTCGATGGCCGTATCCAGGTCGCCCGCCGCGATGCGGGCGGCCGCGTCCCCGAGCGCTTCCAGGGGGCGGGTGGTGGCACGCGCCAGCAACCAGGCGATGGCGGCGGCGAGCAGAACCGCGCCCAGGACGATGGCGAGCGCGATGACGAACACACTCGGACCGCGGATCTGGTGCAACGCGACCAGGACGGCGTACGGCTGTCCGTCCTGCGCCGGCGACAGGAACGCGATGCGACCGGACGCCTGGACCACCTGACCGGAGGAACGCAGGGCAGCGGTGACCACCGGTCCGGCAAGAAGTGCGCTCTGCGCGACCGCCTGCCCTCCCGCGAGCAGGACCACATCGCCGGTCCCGACCGAGTCCTGCAGCCGCGCCGCGAAGTCATTGTTGACGCGGAACGACGCGATGGCGACGCCGGCCGGCTCGCCCGCGGCGGTGGTCAGTCGGACGACGGCCGACACGTGCCGACCCTCCCCAGCCTCACCAGCAGCGCAGTCCGCCTCCGCGCGACCGCCCGGCAGTGACCCAACGCTCGCGATCACCGCACCACCGGGGGCGGTGACCCGGATGCCATCGGCAAGCCCGCGACGTACCAGGTCTTCGGCGGCGCGCAGGCCAGCCGCGCCCGTGGAGGCCGCTGTCGCCCGTCCGGCCGCCTCCGCGGCGCCGCGGGCCCGCTCGCAGTAACCCGCAACGATGGTGGCAACCAGGCGGGCCGACGATCGAGCCGTCTCGCCCTGCCGGGCGTCGTTGGCCTTGGGGAACTCGCGGATGACCAGGAACCCGCCGATGAGCAGCGGCACGAGCACGACGAGGACGAACGCCGCCGTGAGGCGCGCGCGCAGCGTCACAGCGAGCGATCCTCCCGTCCGTCGTCGGCTGCTGGGATGCTCGCACGATGTCGCTCCCCGTGTCCGCGCACAAGGCGACGGGTCGCCGGGTCGCGTTCGCGCGGCGAGCACGGATCACCTCGGCCGAGCGGTTTCAGGCCGGCGAACGCCTGGCAGCCACGCTGCTCCCGCTGTTGAGGGACGCGCGTCGCGTTGCGGCCTACGTCGCCCTGGCCGATGAGCCACCGACGGCGCTGCTGCTCGCCGCGCGTCCCGATGTGCTCCTGCCCGTGTTGCTCCCGGGCGGCGACCTGGACTGGCAAATCGGGCTGGACGGGCCTGCCGTGGGCGTCGACACCATCGCAGACTGCGATCTGGTCCTGGTGCCAGCCGTCGCGGTCGACCGGACCGGCGTGCGACTGGGCCGCGGCGGCGGCTCCTACGACCGGGCGCTCAGCCGCGCAGTTGGTCTGACGATCGCCTTGCTGTACGACGATGAGCTGGTCGACCGCCTGCCGTGCGAGACGCACGACAGAGCGGTCGACGCGGTTGCTACGCCACGCGACGGCGTGGTGCGGCTACCCGTTGGTGAGTACTAGGCGGTCAGTAGTACCGGCGGCGGGTCCCGCCGACCGGCACGAAGTTCAGGACCAGACCGACGACGAGGAGCAAGATGCCGATCGTCACCAGGATGCTCGGACCGGTGATGAGTCCCAGGATGAGCAGAATGAGTCCAAGTATGACCATGTCGGGCTCCGTTCGTCGTCCCGCCCTGCTGGCGGGGTGGGCAGGTAGATGCCCCGCCTGGCCTTCGCGACACGTGATCTTCAGGTAACGATCCGTACAGTCGGCGGCCCCGAGTAGGATTGGCACTCCTGACGTGAGAGTGCCAGAGGAGTTCCCGCGTGCCGACCTACCAGTACGCATGCACGGCCTGCGGCGAGAAGCTCGAGGCGGTGCAGTCGTTCACCGACGCCGCGCTCACCGAGTGCCCGGCGTGCAGCGGGGACCTGCGGAAGGTCTACTCAGCCGTCGGCGTCGTCTTCAAGGGCTCCGGCTTCTACAAGAACGACAGCCGCAAGAGCACGTCCGACGCCGGCCAGAAGAAGACCGATGCGGGCAAGGGTGACGGCAACAAGGGCGGCAACAAGGGCGACAGCGGCGGAAGCGGGGAGGGCACGACGAAGTCCGAACCCAAGGCCGAGCCCAAGACCGACCCGAAGCCGGCTGCCGCGAAGTCCGACAGCGGTGCCAGTAGGGCGAGCACCCCGGCGAGCAAGACCGCCTGACCTGTGGATGGTCGCTGCTGCTGTGGGCGAGGCAGCATGGCGGCGCCCCTCACCTCCTAGGGTCGGCCCGTCGTCGTCCACTGCGGGCGGCCGAGCCGTTCGGGAGGGGCAGCGTGAACGACGTCGCGCAGGCCGAGATCGGCGTCATCGGCGGATCCGGCTTCTACGCCTTCCTGGACGGCGCCCGCGAGGTCGTCGTGGACACGCCCTACGGCCCGCCCAGCGACCCGGTCGTCGTCGGCGAGGTAGCTGGGCGATCCGTCGCGTTCGTGCCGCGGCACGGGCGGGATCACCGCTTCCCCCCGCATCGCATCCCCTATCGCGCCAACCTCTGGGCGCTGCGCAGCCTTGGGGTGCGCCAGGTGCTCGCGCCGTGCGCCGTCGGCGGGCTCCGACCGCAGCTCGGGCCGGGCGCGCTGGTCGTCCCGGACCAGCTTGTGGACCGCACGTCCGGCCGCGCCCAGACCTTCCACGACACCGGCGCTGCACACGTGTCCTTCGCCGAGCCGTACTGCCCGGTGGGTCGCCGTACGGCGGTGACCACCGCCTCCGCGACGGGGTGGTCCGTGACCGATGGCGGCACCATGGTGGTCATCGAGGGGCCGCGCTTCTCGACCAGGGCCGAGTCGCAGTGGTACGCCGCGCAGGGCTGGAGCCTGGTCAACATGACCGGCCACCCCGAGGCCGTCCTCGCCCGCGAGCTCGCGCTCTGCTACACCGCGATTGCGCTGGTCACCGACCTCGATGCCGGTGTCGAGGGCGAGCAGCCGGTGACCCAGGAGGAGGTCTTCCGCTTCTTCGGCGAGAACACCACCCGGCTGCGGACCCTGCTGTACGCGGTGGTCGAAGCCCTCCCCACCGAGCGCACCTGTCCGTGCGGTGCAGCGCTGGACGGCATCGACACCGGCCTGGCCTTGCCGTGAGCATCACCCTCACCCGCACCGAGCTCCTGCGGGCAGTCGGCCGGTACCGCCTGCTGCTGTCCGCCGGGCTGGCCGCCGGATCGGTTGCCACCGCCCTCGGGGTGCTCGCTCCGTCGGCACCGGCAGGCGTGCTGGTCCTGCGGGCAGCCAAAGACCTGCCTGCGGGCACTGCGCTCACCGGCCAGGACCTCGTCCGGACGCCGATGCCCGCGGGCCTGGTGCCGGCCGGGGCACTGCTCTCTGAGTCACACGTGCAGGGGCGGCTGCTGGCCGGGCCTGTGCGAGCCGGCGAACCGCTCACCGACGTCCGCCTGGCCGGGACCGCTCTGCTCGGCCCGAGCCATGGTGGCTTGCGGGCGGTCCCGGTGCGGCTCGCCGACGCGGCCTCGGCGGCCTTGTTGCAGGCCGGCGATCGGGTCGACGTCCTCGCCGCCTCGTCTGGACCGGACGGACCGCCGTCCGCGCAGGTCGTCGCACCGGACGCTGTCGTGCTTGCGGTGCCGACCGCCGTGCAGGACGCTGGCGAAGGGGCGCTCATCGTGCTGGCCGCAACGCCGACCGTCGCCGCCAGGTTGGCAGCGGCTGCTGTGGCCGGTCGGCTCTCCGTCGTCCTGCGCGGTTCCTCATGAGTGCGCCATGAGCGGCTACGAGGTCTGGGGCTGGGGGCCCGCCGAGGAGGAGCCCACCGCAGCCGGCCTGGACGCGCTCGCCCCCTTCGTGCAGCAGACCACCGGCGTGGCCGTGCAGGCGCCGCGGCCAGTAGCGCCGCTGGCCGCGCTGCCGCCCTCGCGGCGGCTCGCCAGCCTGCCTTCCTCGCTGCGCGATCTGGCCTCGGCCGCAGATGTCGACCGGGCCCGGCACGGGATCGGCCGCTCCTACCGCGACCTCGTGCGGGCTCAGCGCGGCGAGCTGGTCGACGTGCCCGACCTGGTGCTGCGCCCGCGGACCGAGCAGGACGTGGTCGACGTCCTCGACTGGGCCCAGGCGCAGGGCGCACCCGTCATCCCGTTCGGGGGCGGGACGAGCGTGGTCGGTGGGGTCGAGCCGATCGGTCTGGTGGATGCCGTCAGCCTCGACCTGGGCCGGCTGGCAGGCCTCGTCGAGGTCGACCCCACCAGCCGCGCCGTCCGCCTGCTCGGTGGCACCACCGGGCCCGCGGCGGAGGAGGCGCTTCGACCGCACGGCCTCACCCTGCGCTTCTACCCTCAGTCGTTCGAGCGCTCGACGGTGGGCGGCTGGGTGGCGACCCGCGCCGCAGGTCACTTCTCCACCGGCCAGACGCACATCGACGACCTGGTCGAGTCCGTTCGCGCCGTCACCCCGACCGGCGTCTGGGAGTCACGCCGGCTGCCAGGTTCGGGTGCCGGACCCAGCCCCGACCGCATGCTGCTCGGCAGCGAGGGGACGCTGGGGGTCATCACCGAGACCTGGCTGCGCGCGCAGCCCCGGCCGACGCACCGGTGGGCGGCGACCGTCGCCGCGCCGACCTTCGAAGCCGGGGCAGCGGCGGTCCGGCTGCTGATCCAGTCGGGGCTCTCCCCTGCCACCTGCCGGCTCGTCGACCCCGGCGAGAGCGCGCTCACCGGCACCCTGACCACGGGTGAGGCCGCCCTTGTCCTGGGTTTCGAGTCGTTCGGCCCCTCGCTGGACGCGGAGTCGGCGTACGCCCTGGAGCTCTGTCAGGACGCGGGCTTGCGGGTCGTTGAGTCCGGACCACGCGGCGCCTCCGGTGAGGCGTGGCGGTCGACCTTCGTGCGCGCGCCGTACCTGCGCGAGCAGCTGCTGCTGCTCGGTGTGCTGGTGGAGACGTTCGAGACCGCCGTGACCTGGGATCGGCTGGACGGCCTGGTCGCGCAGGTACGCGCCGCCGTGACCGATGCACTGCTGCAGGTGTGTGGCGGTGGCCGGGTGACCTGCCGACTGACCCACGTCTACCCCGACGGCGCTGCGCCCTACTTCACCGTGTTCGCGCCGGCCCGCCGTGGCTCGGAGGTGGCGCAGTGGGACGAGGTGAAGCAGGCCGCGGCCGAGGCGCTGCTGGCCGGCGGCGGCACCATCACGCACCACCACGCCGTCGGTCGCGATCACCGGCCCTGGTATGACCGGCAGCGTCCTGACCCGTTTGCCCGCGCTCTCGCGGCCGCCAAGCGCGAGCTCGATCCGGCCGGCGTGCTCAACCCGGGGGTGCTGCTTCCCTCGATGTGACGCGAGGGTCGGGCAGGATCGGCCCGACATCCCTTGTTCGTCGTGGAGGTACTCGTGGGCGGTTTCAAGAAGTTCCTGTTGCGCGGCAACGTGGTGGACCTCGCCGTGGCTGTCGTCATCGGTGCCGCGTTCGGGGCAGTCGTGACGGCGTTCGTCAGCGCCTTCATCACGCCGCTGGTGGGGCTTGTGACCGGCTCGGCCGGCGACTTCACGCAGAAGACCTTCACGGCGTCCGGTACGAAGTTCCCCTACGGCCAGTTCGTCCAGGCGCTGCTCAGCTTCTTCATCATCGCGGCCGTCGTGTACTTCTTCGTCGTCAAGCCGATCATCCGGCTGATGGAGCGTTACAAGACCGAGCCCGACGTCGCCTCCACGACGAAGGAGTGCCCGGAGTGCCTGTCGAACATCCCGCTGGCCGCCGTTCGGTGCGCCTTCTGCACCGTGGAGCAGCTCGACGCCGCCTGAGCCGTCACTGCTCCCGGTCGTGATGAGGCGGACGGTCGACCAGGAAGCGCTCGTCGTCGTCCACCGGCGGTTCAGCAGAAGGCTCGTCCCGGCGCGGCTCTGGCTGCGGTGGAGTCGCACCGGGCGGACCGACAGCACGTCTGCGGCGGCGTGGGGGCACGGTCAGCTCCAGGGTCGAATCCACGGTCGGGAGTGTGCACTGACCGTAGGCTGACGCGGTTCGCCTCCGTAGCTCAGTGGATAGAGCGCCTCCGTCCTAAGGAGGGCGTCGGGAGTTCGATTCTCTCCGGGGGCACAGCGTTTCCCCGGTGAAGTCGCGCCGAGCGAGCTCCGGCCCTAGCGTCGCTGCATGGGGACCAGCGTTCTGTGGCTACGCCGCGACCTGCGCCTCGGTGACCAGCCAGCCCTGCTGGCCGCCCAGGACGCCGGTACGCAGGTCGTGCCGGTGTTCGTGCTGGACGACGCCCTGCGCCGGCCGTCCGGGCGAGCGCGGCTGGCGTTCCTGTACCGGTGCCTGCGCGACCTCCACGAGCGCACCGACGGGGCGTTGCGCATCCTGCACGGCGCACCGGACGAGGTCCTGCCGGAGCTGACGCGTTCCGTCGACGCATCGAGCGTGCACATCAGCAGCGACCACGGGCCCTACGGACGCCGTCGGGACGCGAAGGTGCACGCCGCCCTGGGCGAGGTGCCACTCGTCGCCACCGGCTCGCCGTACGCGGTCACGCCGGGCAGCCTGGTCAAGGACGACGGCGACCCCTACAAGGTCTACACGCCGTACGCCCGCAGCTGGCGTGCCCGGGGAGTGCGTTCGCCGGGCGGTCCCGCCGGAAAGCTCAGCTGGACCGACGGTGGCGTGCCCACCGGCGTTCTCCCCGAGGACCCCGACCTCGGCGGGGTCGTGCTGCCGGACGCCGGCGAGGCGGCTGCCCTGGACTGCTGGCGGCGCTGGCTCGAGCGCGGCGTTTCGTCGTACGTCGAAACGCGCAACCGGCCGGCGATCGACGGGACGTCGCAGATGTCGACGTACCTGAAGTACGGCTGCATCCATCCGCGCACGATGCTCGCCGACCTCGGCGCGAGTGACGGTGAGCGGACCTACGAGGGCGAGCTGATCTGGCGAGACTTCTACGCCGACGTGCTGTGGCATCGCCCCGACTCGGCTCGCGCGGACTGGAACCCAGCGCTGCAGTCGATGCCGTACGACGATGACGACGCGCTCTTCACTGCCTGGGCGCAAGGTCGCACCGGCTTCCCGTTCGTCGACGCGGGCATGCGCCAGCTGCTCGGCGAGGCGTGGATGCACAACCGGGTGCGCATGGTCGTCGCATCCTTCTTGGTGAAGGACCTGCACCTGTATTGGACGCGCGGCGCCCGCCACTTCATGACGCACCTGCGCGATGGCGACCTGGCTTCCAACAACCACGGCTGGCAGTGGGTGGCCGGCACGGGGACCGACGCGTCGCCGTACTTCCGTGTCTTCAACCCGGTGAAACAGGGACGGGATCACGACCCGGA
>Ga0136633_1002764_pt1 | contig 11901 bp, 9 predicted proteins | sample AntDrymeUQ832206_2_FD_105494 | JGI IMG/M metagenome (GOLD analysis project Ga0136633, IMG submission 105494) | Polar desert sand microbial communities from Dry Valleys, Antarctica - metaG UQ83 (22.06) | ecosystem: Environmental > Terrestrial > Soil > Desert | place: Antarctica: Dry Valley...
CGCTCGTCCTCGCCGTCGCGCTCGCCGCCGGCCTCGGTGGGGTCCTTGACGCCACGATTGACAAGATCACGGCGGCCCTCGGTTAGGGGCAGCCTCTCCCGCGCCGCGGGTCCCGTCTCAGGTTCAGAGACGGGACCCGCTCAGCGCACGAGAACACGCAACCATGACCCAGCTCTACACAGCAGTCGCCAGCACGCGCGACGACGGGCAGACCGCGGTTGAGTACGCCGGCGTCATGCTCCTTGCGGCGATCGTACTGGCCATCGCGCTCGCGCTGGGGCTCGAAAACCTCGTCGCGGGCGTTCCTGGCAAGATCCTCAGCGCTCTCCCGTGATGCGGGGGCGACGCGCCAGCGCCTTTCTCGTGCCGCGTTCGAGGCGCCGGGGCGGAAGTGTCGACGTGACCGTTGACCAGCGCCTCGAATCACGCGCGACGAAGGACAGCGAGTCCGGGGTCGTGGCGATCGAGTTCGCTCTCGTCCTTCCGGTCATCCTCATCTTCCTCTTCGCCATCATCGAGTTCGGTCAGGCCTTCAACCACTTGAACGACACGAATCAGATCGCTGCCAACGGCGCCCGGTTCGCGGCCGTCGACGTTCAGCCGACGGGCGACCCGTTGCAGACCTACCTCGAGAAGCAGGCCGATCTGCAGGGCTTGAAGGACACCATCAACGTCTGCATCGAGTTTCCGAACGGCGGCAGCTCGAACGTGGGTGACCCAGTGACGGTGAGGGTCACGTCGGATTACGAGCTCATCCCGCTGCTCGGTGGCGCAACGCCCCCACTCCGACTCCACGGCGAGGCCACCATGCGAATCGAACGCGAGCCGACCACCTACTCGGCCGACTGCTGATGCGCGGCCCGTCCGTGATCCGAGACGATCAAGGCGTCGCGACCATCATGGTGGCGCTGTCTATCCCGGTCATCCTGCTCTTCTGCGTCCTCGCTATCGATGTCGGAAACTGGTTTGTGCATAAGCGACACCTGCAAAACCAGGCGGATGCTGCGGCGCTCGCGGGTGCCGGCGCGTACACGTTCCCGGCTTGTGACGACAACCTCGTCATCAACACCGCACTGCGGTACTCGGGCAAGGGTGACGCGGTGGCGACATACAATCCGCCCACAGACGTCGACACGCCGCAAAATCGACTGTACGCGGAGATCAACAAACCGGACTACTTCGACCAGTCTGGCAACCCCGGCGAGTCCGACCTGCCGGACACGCCCTGCAACTCGAAGTTCATCGACGTGAAGATGACCGAGACAGATCTGCCGTGGATCTTTCGCGTTTTCGGCCCGATCGACTCGCGGGTGGAGTACATCAACGCTCAGGCGCGGGTGAAGCTCTTCCAGACCAACGAGGCGGATAAACTGCTTCCGGTCGGGGTTCAGGAAGCGGCGCCGCGAAAGGTGCGCGCGTTCGTGGTCGACGAGGCGACGGGTACTCAGGTGCCGGGTGCGAGCGTCCTTTTGGACCAGAAGGGCCCCAGCGGCGGCCTGCAGCAGTTTCGCAACGACACGGCCCTCACCTTCACCGTGCCGGCGAGCACCTCGAGGCTCGGCGTTCGCCTTGCCCTCAGCGGCTCTGAGACATCTACGGCGTGTGACGCTCCGCTGGTGAGCTGCTACGACTCGGATCCCGCGGTGCCTGCCAAAGGCCTGTCATTCATCCGCACCTGGTCCGATCAGCCCGATCCTCTGGCCGACGGAGCCGCGCCGCTTGCCCGCTCGGTCTTCGTCAGCCCAGGCACCTGCGGCAATGGCTCCTTCAACTCCAAGACCACCACTTGCACGATCGAAGTCAGCGCCAAGGTCAAATGGAATCCTTCCGTCACCGCAGCAGACCTGCTGCCGGAGACGAGCAAGACGAAGCTGACGGTGAAGTTCGACGGCGGCAGCTACGCGATGACCTATGCTCCGGCCACCAGTACTTGGACGGCGACCGGGGTTCCGGTTCCGGCAGGCACGATCGGCCCACGGAGTGTCGACATCGACTGGGAGCAGCAGGTCGGGACAGTCGGCGGCAACACGTGCAAGGTCAGCGGCAACAAGTGCAAGAAGGGCACCTTCAGCAACGTTCAGCGTACATTCTGGAACGACCCGCTCGACCAGGCGTCGGGCGGTGGCCCCGTCGCCAAGCTCGATGTCCTGGACGCGGCGACCACGCAGCAGGTCTCAGATCTGCAGCAGTGCTCCACCACGCAGCCGACGTGCACCGCGAACCTCATCATCGAGGTGGGCATCAAGGGCACTCTCGCGCTGAGCTCAGTCACAGATCCGCCTGTTTCTCTCAGAGTCGACGGCAACCAGACGCAATCGTTGCAATGCGACCCCGACGAGGGTGGCTCGTCGGGACTGGAGAATATGCTGGCGCTCGGCTGCGAACCGAGGTACCGCATCAACACCGGTGAAACCTGTGGTGCGAAAAACCTCGTCTGGGCTGGCCTCCAACCGTGGCCCTGCGTGGCCATCAGGACAGGCGACCCGCCAAACGCGACCCCGCGCGGCCTCAATCGTCGCATCCTGTGCAATCCCGCACTCGGGGACGCCGCCAACTGCAAAACAAACGGGTCAGCAATCAGTTGCACGAATCCGAACAAGTGGCCCTTCTATGTAAAGGGAGATCCACGGATTGTGGACGTCTTTCTCACTCCGTTCGGCACGTTTACTGACACGGGTAGCGAAACGGTTCCGGTCATTGGGTTTGGGAGCTTTTACGTCACCGGCTATACCTCGCAAGGGGTTGACACGCCATGCGGTGACGTCACCGGACCGGACGCTGACGATTATTCGATAAACCCACCCCCCGCGGGCAACATCTCCGGTCATTTCATCACCACCGTCGGCCCGAACACCGGAGGCGCTGGCCCAGAGGCATGCGACTTCACCACGATCAACAAGTGCGTCGCCGTGCTCGTCAAGTAATGAAACCAAGGAGCATCTGATGGAAGCAGCAACCACGAAGCAGAACCCGATGGACGGCCTTCGCCGCTTTCTCGGCACCCGCCGCGGCTCCTTGCTGGTCGCAGCGATCACCGCGATCCTCGCCGCGGTGACCTTGGCGGCGTACCTGAGCAACTACAAAAAGGACGTCCGCGGAGGCACGCTTCCGACGCAGGTGCTCATCGCCGATCGCCTGATCCCGAAGGGGACCTCGGGCGACGCCGTGGCAGCCGGCCGCCTGTTCCGTCCTGTGACGATTGCCGAAGATGCCGTAAAGGCGCTGGCACTCGCCGACGCGTCCGCGCTGATCGGGAAGGCGGCGACAAAGGACATCTTCCCCGGCCAGCAGATCACGTCAGCGGACTTCGCGTCCGGTGGTGACCCGCTCCGCGGCCGGTTGAGCGGCACGCAGCGCGCGCTCGCAATCCCGGTCGACGCCGCACACGGGTTGATCGGCAGCGTCCGCAGGGGCGATCAGGTCGATGTCTTCGGCTCCTTCACTGGCGGGTCGTCTGACGGCCGAGGCGTGCTGCGCACGATCGCCCAGGGTGTCCTGGTCCTCAAGACACCGAGCACCGAGGGCAACGGCAGCAACCGCGGGCAGCAGTCTGTGATCCTGCGTCTCAGCGAATCACAGGCGGCGCGCATGGCCTACACCGCGGACAATGGAAAAGTCTGGTTCGCGCTACGTCCGCCGACCGGCAGCGAGAGCGGTAAGCCCGCCACCGTCACCGAGCAGTCGGTCGCGGGCCCAGCGGTCAAGGCGCTGTCGGACACCTCCCCATGAGCGACCAGTCCGTACGCACGCTGGTTGCCGTCGATGGCCAAGTCGACGGTGACCTCATCGAGCGCGTCATCCGCGATCCGCGGGTAGCCGTCGCCGCGGTCGGTGATCCCTCGACCGGTTGGCCCGCCCGTGAAGACGCCGAAGCGCTGCTAGTGGTGTGCCGCGACGGATCCGACGAGGGTCTGGAGCTCGTGCGTCGCGCACACAGCGACTATCCCGGACGACCGGTGGTGGTCGCCTGCGAGGGCTCGCCCAATGGCTTTCTTCGCAAGGCGTTCCGTGCCGGCGCGGAGGATGTCGTGCAGGTCACCACAGCCGAGCACACCGCAACCGATACCTACCTTGCGTTGGCCAAGGCTGTAGCCCGTCGCGACTCTGAGGCGGTTGCGGTCGCCGGGGGCCGGGTCATCACGGTGCTCGGTCCCAAAGGCGGGACCGGCAAGACTCTGGTATCGACCAACCTCGCGGTGGCGCTCTCAGCGGATCATGCGCGCGCGGTGATCGTGGATCTGGATCTGCAGTTTGGCGACGTCGGCCTGGCGATGGGCCTGCGCCCAGAGCGCACTATGTACGACCTCGCACTGTCCGGCGGCGCGCCCGATGCCTCCAAGCTGGAGGGTTACCTCGCAGAGCACTCCTCAGGCGCCGGGGCGCTGCTGGCTCCGACAAGGCCCGACCACGCCGCAGTGGTGACGCCGGACGGCATCCGCGAGATCCTGCGGGTCCTGCGCGCAACCACGGCGTTCGTCATCGTCGACACGCCACCGGCACTGTCGCCGGAGGTCATCGCCGCGCTGGATGAGTCGACCGACGTTTGCATGGTGACGATGCTCGACGCCCCGTCACTCAAGAACACGAAGATCGCGTTGGAGACCCTTCAGTTGATGGGGGTGACCGCACCGATCCGGTTGGTGCTCAATCGCTCTGACACAAACGTGGGGATCACCCACGCCGACGTCGTTCACATACTCGGCCGGGCACCCGACATCCTCCTGCCGAGCAGTCGCGACGTTGTCCGCTCCGTCAACTCGGGCGAGCCGATCGTTGGCAGCGCCAAGCGCAACGAGTCGGCCAAAGCCCTGCGAGCCCTCGCAGGCCTCTATCTCAACGAGAGCAGCTGACATGGAACTGCGTGAGCGCATCGCCAACGCACGTCCGATCGGAGACGACGGCCCTGACCCGATGGCGGAACTTCGAGCGCGTGTGCACACGGCGCTGATCGAGGAGCTCGGGCCGCAACTGCTCGCCACGGACGCAGCCCCCGACGAGCTACGCGACCGTGTACGCACCGACATCCGCACGCGGCTTGCCGCGGAGCGTGGCCTGTCGGTCGCGGAGCGTGACGTTCTGCTGGAGGACTTGACGGACGATGTCTTGGGCAATGGCCCGATCGAGCGCCTGCTAGCCGACGAAACGATTACGGAAATTATGATCAACGGTCCGCACGACGTGTGGATCGAGCGCGCCGGTCGTATCTCGCGGAGCAGCGTGCGCTTTGCCGATGACGAGCATCTGCGGCGCATCATCAACAAGATCGTCAACCAGATCGGTCGGCGCGTGGACGAGTCATCGCCGATGGTCGACGCGCGTCTTCCTGACGGCAGCCGCGTGAACGCCGTGCTGCCTCCGGTCTCGCTCAGCGGGCCGCTGGTGACGATACGTAAGTTCGGGCGTGAGAGGCTGGCGATGGCCGATATGGTCTCGCTGGGGACGATAACCCCGGACGCCGTCGAGTTTCTCAATGCGTGCCTGGAGGCCAAGCTCAACGTCTTGATCGCCGGCGGCACCGGCTCGGGCAAGACCACGATGCTCAACGCCCTGTCGGCGTCGATCCCAGATTCCGAGCGGATCGTCACGATCGAGGACGCCGCCGAACTCAAGCTCAACCAGGTTCACGTCCTGCGCCTGGAGGCACGTCCGCCGAACATCGAGGGGGAAGGCGAGATACGCATCCGCGAGCTCGTCCGAAACGCGCTCCGCATGCGCCCCGACCGGATCATCGTCGGCGAGGTCCGCGGTGCCGAGGCGTTGGACATGCTTCAAGCCATGAATACCGGCCACGACGGGTCGATGTGCACCGTGCATGCCAACTCGACCCGTGACGCGCTGGCGCGCATCGAGACGATGGTGCTGATGGCTGGTTTCGACCTCCCTGTCAAAGCCATCCGGCAGCAGGTCGCCTCGGCGCTGGACCTCATCGTCCATCTCGAGCGTCTGCCGGACGGTGCTCGCCGTGTCATGGCGATCACCGAGGTGCTCCGCATGGAAGGCGACATCGTCACCCTCCAAGACCTCTTCACGTACGACGTCCACGCTGGGGGCGCTACCCGCGCCAGCAAGGGCAGCCTCCGACCCACCGGGTTGAGGCCCGGCTTCCTGCACAAGTTCGAGCTTCGCGACGTCGCCGCGCCAGCGTCCGTGACGGGTTTGGGATCGCTCAACGGGATGGCCGGCGCGAGGGGCTTGCGCCCATGACAGCCCGCTATGCACTCGTGGCCGCTGTCACCGTGCTGGGGGCCGCGCTCGCGCCCGCGAGCGTGATGGCCGCCGGGGGTGTCGACGTCAGGCTGAACGCGGCCTCGAAATGGCCCGACCGCGAGTTGGTCGTGTCGCTGCCGTCCAAACGCGTACTGGATACGGGTCAGGTCACTGTCCTTGAGGACGGGGTTTCCGTCCTCGCTCCCAGCGTCACCTCCGAGGCATCCAACCGCAAGCGCGGCGTCGTGCTGGCGATCGACGCCAGCCTGACGATGCGAGGTGAACCTATCCGCGAGGCAATGGTTGCGGCGCGCGCGTTCGCAGAACGCCGCTCGGAAAACACCCCGGTCGGAATCCTCTTCTTCTCTAGCCAGCCGCGTGTCGCGCTCCGGCCGACCACCGACTCGCGTCGGATCGACACGACCTTGGCCGTTGGGCCCGGGCTGACCCTCGGAACGAAGATCTTCGATGCCGCTTCGGCGGGGGTCAAGGTGCTGCGCGACGCTGGGCTGACATCAGGAGCGGTCGTCGTGCTTAGCGATGGTGCTGAGGCCGAGCGCGGAAGCGCCATCACCACGGATGCGCTCGCGACGTTGGCGCGGGGGTCGAACGTGCGGATATTCTCGGTGGGTCTCAGCTCTCGTAGCTTCAACGCCTCCACGCTGCGCACCATGGCCGCAACCACCGGCGGGCGGTACGGAGAAGCGGCAGCACCGAAAGACCTGCCGCCGCTGTTCGCCGCCATCGGGGAGCGGCTGTCCTCTGAATATCTCGTCAGGTACCGCTCGACGGCTCCCGCCGGGGCTCCCGTGCGGGTACAGACCCGCGTTGCCGGGTTCGCGGGTACCAACGATTTGACCTACCGAGCGCCCGAGTTGTCGACGGCTGCGCTCGTGGCGAGATCCGCGGCGAATGCCTCCGGAGGACTGGATTCCCGACACATCACGCTCTTAGCAGTGTTTGGCTTCTTCGTCACGACGACGATCACGTACCTGCTGCTCCGTCCCAAACGCCGATCGGTCGTCTCGCGGGTAACGGACTTCGCGGGAGTGCCGGGGCTCGCTGCACCCACGCTGGGGGACGTCCGCCGCCGCCCGGAACGGCAGCCGTCGGACCGCTGGCGGCGCTTCGTCGAGAAGGTGGAGCTGGCCGAGGTTGGTGTGACGCCGGCGGCGCTGGCCATCTGGACAGCGATCGGGACGCTCGCCTTCGCTGGGTATCTCGGCTTCGTGGCCAATCGCCCGGCCTTGATGATCTTCGCACTTGCGGTGCCGCTCGTCGTCCGACTCTGGGTTATGTCGCGCCTGAACGCTCGCCGCCGTAAGTTCGAGGAGCAACTGCCTGACAACCTCCAGGTGCTCGCCTCGGCGCTGCGTGCGGGGTACTCGTTCTCGGCAGGCATGGCGTCCATGGCCGAGGACGCTGCCGAGCCGTCGAAGACTGAGTTGCGCAGAGCGTCCACCGACGAGCAGCTCGGTACCGATGTCTCCGAAGCATTGGAGGCGATAGGCCGACGCATGGCCAGCCCGGAGGTGGAGTACGTCGGGATCGTGGCGAAGATGCAGCGCGAGGCCGGTGGCAACACTGCTGAGGTCTTGGACCAGGTCATCGAGACGATCAGAGCGCGTCAGCAGCTGAAGCGCATGGTGCGTGCGTTGACCGCGCAGGGCCGCATGGGTGGTGGGATCATCTCCGCGATGCCAGTGGTGATGGGCGCCGGCATGGCCGCCCTCAATCCCGGTTACTTCGATCCGATGTTCAGCTCACCGATCGGCATCGTCCTGCTGATCGCCGGCTGCTTCATGCTCGTCTGTGGCTGGTTGCTCATCCGCAAAATCGTCGACGTGGAGCCGTGAATCGCTGATCATGCTCATCCTTCTTGCTTTGATCTTCCTCGGTATCGCTGTCGCGTCCCTCGCGGGTGCCGTTTCGATGCCGCGCGCTCGAGCCGACGTGCGCGTGCGCGAGATCGACCTCTACGGATACAGCGCCGGTGAGGTCGCACCTGCATCCGACAATGCGTCCTCGCTGGACGCCCGCGCCGTAGCTCAGCGGCTGGGTGACATCATCGGCCGCCGGTTCGGCACGGAAGGCGATTCCAAGATCCGCGGGGAGATCCTCGCGGCCGGCCTGTACAAGCTGACCCCTCGTGCACTCGTCGGCTACCAGGTGCTCGGGGCTGGCATCGGTGCGGCTTTCGGGCTGGTCACGGACATCATCCCCAACGTGAGCGGTCCAATCTTCGACACGATCCTCCTGACGGGTATCGGCCGGATCATCCCGGTCACGTACGTGCGCCGCACCGGTCGCATGCGGCTTGAGCAGATCGAGCGGGCTTTGCCGGACGTCATTGACCTCGTCGTCGTCTCGGTCGAGGCGGGTCAGGGATTTGCCCAGGCGATGAACACGGCAGCCGAGCGCACTCCCAAGGCTCTCGGAGAGGAGCTGCGCCTGACGCTGCAGGAGCAGCGGTTCGGCCTGCCGATGGCTCGTGCGCTGGAGAATCTGAGCATGCGCGTTGATACACCAAATATGCGGACGTTCGTGCGGGGCGTTGTTCAGGGCGAGCGCCTTGGGGTCTCGATCGGCCAGATCATGCGCAACATCTCCCGCGAGATGCGTCTCAGACGGCGCTCGGCAGCCGAAGAGCGGGCACAGAAGACCACCGTCAAGATTCTCTTTCCGCTCGTGTTTCTCATCCTTCCGACCATTTTCATCGTCCTGCTAGCCCCTGCGCTGCTGGGCCTTGGCGAAACCATCGGCTGACACCATGCGTCCCTTCTCGTTCCTACTTGCCATCGCGGCGGCTGGGCTGGCTCTGCTGGCCCCAGGCGCACAGGCGGCATTGCGTGCGCCAGCGCTCGAATCTCCGGGGTCCGCAGCGGCCGTACAGGCATCGCCGACCCTCACTTGGCGGGCGGTTGCCGGCGCGTCCCAGTACGAGTTTCAACTCGCGGCCGACCGGCAGTTTGGGTCGGTCAGCACGGCCATCAAGACAACGAACACCGCCGCGACGCTCAAGGGCACCCTCATCGACGGGACGTACTACTGGCGCGTGCGTGCGGTCAGTGCGGCGCTCAAGGCTGGGCGTTGGTCGACGGTTCGATCATTCGAGAAGCGCTGGTCCAGCGCTCCCCAGCTCCTATCGCCGACTACCGATTTTGGCGCGGTCTGGCCGACAGCCCCGCTTGTCCTCACGTGGTCGCCGGTGGTGCACGCGACGTCCTACATCGTGGTGGTGGCGACCGACCCGTCACTGGCACAACCTGTGCTGGGGACGCTCACCCGCCCACAGACGACCGAGGGCACGGTGCTTGCGTTCCCGGGCACGCTCAACGCCGGCACCTACTACTGGCAGATCACGCCGGTGGACACTGACGGCCATAAGGGAACGCCGTCCGCAGTGGGACGGTTCTCGTGGGGGTGGCCGTCAGGACTCACTCTCGGAGTGGAGGACCTCAATCCGGCGCGCGAGGTCTTCGATCCTCTGCTCACCTGGTCAACCGTGTCTGGCGCGGCGCGCTATGACGTCGAGGTCAACACGACGCAGGACTTCGCGCCCGGGTCCACCGTCGCGACGGCGAACGTCAGCGGCAACGCTGTGTCACCGACCAAGCACCTGCCGAACAACACGTACTACTGGCGCGTGCGAGCGGTCGATCCCGACGGCCGCGCCGGCAACTTCGTCACCGGGACCTTCGCGAAGGAGTTCGACGCGGTGGCGCCCGACGCCACAGTGCCGGGCTTCACGCTCAATGAGGGCCGAAGCGGGCTTTCGATCGGGAGCACTTCGTCAGACCCAGTCCTCACATGGGCCCCGGTGCCCGGTGCTTCGTCGTATGAGGTAGCGGTCGGCCCCATCGCAAACGCCGCGGGGTCGGCTTGCGACTGGGCGGCAGGAAACGTGTTCGGCAGCTCTGCGACGAAGAGCGTGGTGGTCGACAATCCTTACATCGACCTGGCGACCACCGGCACCGGCCCCAACCCCGGGATCGGGGCCTCCACACGGCAGACGCACAAGCTCGTGAGCGGTCAGAAGTACTGCGCGCGTGTGAGAGCCATCGACGGAGCGGGGAACGTAAGCCAGTTCACCTACCTCGGGGGGGCCAACAACCAGGCTGCGTTCACGTACGCGGCGCCTCCGCTGTTGGCGGACACCCCCGGGTGTCCCGTCCTTCCTCAGCCCACCTACGCGGAGCCGGCCGCAGGCGCAACGCTTCCGAGGACGCCCAAGTTCCACTGGTCGGCTGTAGCGAACGCCCGCTCCTACTACGTCGTCGTCGCTCGTGACCCGTCGTTGACGAATATCGTCGACATCGCGTTCACGGACCGGACGTACTACGTGCCGCGGGCTACCTACGCGGACGAGACGACCGGCTACTACTGGGCCGTACTGCCGTCGCCTACCGCGGCCGGAAGTTGCCCGTCCGATGCGCCGGGCACGTACCCGCGATTCGACAAGACGTCGATTCCCCCGGCGCCGCAGGGACCGGACGCCGGTGCATCGATCTCCGCGCAGCCGGTCTTCCGCTGGGGGTCGGCTGAGGGAGCGAAGGACTATCGCCTGCAGGTCGCCAGGGACGCCGAGTTCAAGGACCTTGTGGACAACGTCGTCACGGCTTCGACGGCGTATGGGGCGAGCACCACGTATCCGGTCGACACCCAGCTCTTCTGGAGGGTTCGGGCGCGTGACGCGAACAACATCGAGCTTGGCTGGTCAGGCCCGCGCGCCTTCAGACGTACGCTGCCGACCCCTGTTCCGGACGCCGGAAACCCCGCTACCGGCAGCGTGATTCCCGTTTTGTCGTGGGCCCCCGTGCCCAACGCGGTCTCCTACGGTTTCCACGTCGACAAGGTCGATGGCTCAGCCCAGGACTTCACTGTCGCGACCCCACGGTTCACACCGACGCAGTTCTACGGGAACGGCATCTGGAAGTGGCGGGTCCGCGCGAACTTCCCGGCCGGCAGTGGCACGGTCTCAGGCCCGTACTCGCCGACCGTGGACTTCCTGCGTCGCATCCTGCCCCCAACGAGACCCAGGGCCGTGATAGCTCCTAAGCGGGTGGTGTTCTCGTGGGATCCCGACACGTCAGGCAAGAGCTACCGCCTCGAGGTCGCCCGGGATGACAGCTTCACCGACAAGATCGAGTCGATCACGACCCCCAACGCTGCCTACGCGCCGCTGCTCGGCGGCCAATACGCCGACGGTGGCCGACTGTATTGGCGGGTCGCGATTCTGGATCAGGGGAACAACCTCGGCGCCTTCGCTCGCGGTGACCTGCGTCTGCCGCAGAAGCTGAAGGTCAAGGTCAGCAAGGCAGGTGCCCCGCGGCGCAAGACCACGGCGATCTTGGTCACGGTGACCGACCCCCGCGGTAAGCGACTGGTCGGCGCGACCGTCTCGGTCTTCGGGGCGGGCGCCAAGGCGGTAAGCAGACGGACCGGAAAGAAGGGGACCGTTACCCTGCGCCTTAGACCGACTCGCCGGGGCTCGATCAACATCCGGGCTGCGCGTCGGGGCTATGTCAGCGGTCTTGCAACTGTGAGGGTGCGTTGACGTGTACCCTGGCGTACTCAGTCCGTCGATTTTCTAGCTAGCTTCGGTAAAGGACAGCGCACCGTATGTCATTCGAACCACGAGACTCTCCGGGCAGGCGCCGGACGCTCACCGAAGGCCGCGCACGCGTGGCCGTC
>Ga0136633_1002765_pt1 | contig 11899 bp, 13 predicted proteins | sample AntDrymeUQ832206_2_FD_105494 | JGI IMG/M metagenome (GOLD analysis project Ga0136633, IMG submission 105494) | Polar desert sand microbial communities from Dry Valleys, Antarctica - metaG UQ83 (22.06) | ecosystem: Environmental > Terrestrial > Soil > Desert | place: Antarctica: Dry Valley...
CACTACGTCGACACGCTGCCCGGCTTCGAAGGCCTGCGCGTCCACCATCTCGACGAGGGTCCGCGCGACGCAACAACGACCGTGCTCTGCCTGCACGGCCAGCCGACCTGGAGCTATCTCTACCGCAAGATGCTGCCGGTCTTCGTCGCGGCCGGCCAACGGGTCGTCGCCCCCGACTTGCTCGGCTTCGGCCGTTCCGACAAGCCCGAAGCCGACGACTTCTATACCTTCAGCCGGCACCGCAACCTGCTGCTCGCCTTCGTGCGGTCGCTGGGCCTGTCGAACGTGACGCTGGTGGTGCAGGACTGGGGCGGCCTGCTCGGCCTGACCCTGCCGATGGACTTGCCCGGAGTCGTCCGCCGGCTGATCGTGATGAACACGGCGATCGGCACCGGCGACGTGCCGCTCGGCCAGGGTTTCATCGACTGGCGGGCGTTCTCCAATCGCCAGCCTGACCTGGATGTGGCCGCGTTGATGCGGCGCGCTGTGCCCGGCCTGACCGAGGCCGAAGCGGCCGCGTATGCGGCGCCCTTCCCCGACGCGCGCCACAAGGCCGGGGTGCGGCGCTTTCCCAACCTCGTTCCCGATCGCCCTGACGCCGACGGCGCGGCCTTGTCGCGGCAGGCGCGTCAGTGGTGGTCCGGCGAATGGGACGGCGCCACGTTCATGGCGGTCGGCATGCAGGACCCGGTGCTCGGACCGCCGGCGATGCGCCTGCTGCGCAGCCAGATCCGCGGCTGTCCGGTGCCGATGGAAGTCGCCGAGGCCGGCCACTTCGTCCAGGAGAGTGGCGAAGGCATCGCCCGCGCCGCCCTGGCCGCCTTCGCCGCATCCGCCGATCCCGCGGGCGGCAGCGGCGCCTGACCGACCGCTCGCCGGCCTCCACCCCCCAACGACGCAGAAGACGCCGGAAGCGCTGGCACACGAGATCGCTGCGATCTGAACTTGGTGGCGGCCACTCACTGCCAGAGCAGCGCGGGTCAGGGCGGGCTGCCCACCTCGTGACCCTAGAACCTCTCGGGCCGCAGCACCGACACCATGCTGAAGTACATCGCCACGCTGTAGTTCGGCGCGTAGGCACTCAGCACATGCTCGGCGATGGCGTCGGCCACGCCGGCGTCGCAGATGACCTTCAACTCGATCGTCCGGTCAGCCTCCCAGGCCCCTTCGCGCACGCCCTCGCGGCCGGCGCCATGAACCTCGCTGACCGTCCAGCCTTGCGCTCCGCGCTGGCGGACGTCGCGCACCAGATTCTTCTCGAGCGCGGCCTCGGCTACGATGACGAGCATCGTCTTGGAGTGTTTGGACAAGGTCATGCGGCGAGCCTTTGTGCGAGCCAGATGTAGAGCGGAATGCCCAACACGATATTGAACGGAAACGTGATGCCCAACGCAGCGGTGATCGACAGCGCCGCGTTGGCTTCGGGCACGGCGATGCGCATGGCCGTGGGTGCGGCGATATAGCTGGCGCTGGCCGCCAGGGTGGCCAGCAGCGCCACGCCCCCGGTTGACAGACCGAGCGCGAGGCCCACCGCGATGCCGGCCAATGCCAGCAGAGGTGGCGCCCCCAGGCCCAGCAACAGGACCGCGTAGCCGAAGCGTCGCACCTCCGACAGCCGCGCTCCCGCGACCAGCCCCAGTTCGAGCAGGAACAGCGCCAGCACACCCTTGAACGGATCGACGAAGACGGCCTTGATCGGTGCAGTGCCCGTTTCGCCCGCGATGGCCCCGATGACCAGGCCACCCATCAGCAGCAGCACGCTCTTGCCCAGGAGCACGTCATGCGCCAGCGTGCCCCAGCGCGACGATGCTGCGCCCGGCAGGCGCGCGGCGGCACGGCGGGCGAGCCAGATGCCGGCCACCAGCCCGGGCGCTTCCATCACCGCCACCCACAGCGCAGCATGGCTCTCGTGCTCGATGCCCTGCCGCGCCAGCGCCGCGCTGGCGACCGCAAACGTCACCACGCTGACGGAGCCGTAATGCGCAGCGAGCGACGCCGCGTCGGCGGCCACGAACTTCAAGGCGCGCAGCAGCGGGAAGAGCGCGAAGGGAATCGCCAGGCCGAGCGCGATGCAGGCCAGCACCTGGGGCGCGAGCAGGGCGATTGGCTGCCGAGATAGCTCGATGCCGCCCTTCAGGCCGATCGCCAGAAGCAGGTAGATCGACAGCGTCTCATAGAGCGCCTCCGGCAGGCGCAGATCGCTGCCCACCACACGCGCCAGGACACCGAGCAGGAAGAACCAGACGACGACATCGAGCATGGGAAGCAATCATCACCGATGTCGACGGTGCGGGCGCTGGTCGACCGCATCATGGCCGAGGCCGAGGCGCTGATGCGGGAACGCTTCGCGCGGATGCTGGCGGACTGAGCGGCCGGCGACGCGAGCGGCCAAGAGCTTGACCGCCCGGGCGCGCGCAGGGTCAAGGGCATTCGGCAGCGGGCTGGCTTGTAGAATCGACCTCGCTCCGGGGTGCGCGCGACAGCGTGCTGAGATCAGACCCGCGAACTTGAACCGGTTCATACCGGCGGAAGAAGAGCTCGATTCCCGCGCCACGGCAGCTTGCCGGTCGGAACAGGAAGCGCCCTCCGGAGCACGGTCGTTGGCTCACGAGGACATCGGATGAATGAAACTGCCGCCGCCAGCGGACTGCCATGCCGCTATCCGCGCGTGCTCTCCATCGCCGGCTCCGACAGCGGCGGCGGCGCCGGCATCCAGGCCGATCTGAAGACCTTCGCTGCGCTCGGCTGCTACGGCATGACGGCGATCACCGCCCTCACCGCCCAGAACACGCTGGGCGTGCGGGCCATCCACCCGGTGCCGGTGGCCATGCTGCGCGCACAGATCGACGCGGTGGTCGAGGACATCGGCGTCGACGCGGTCAAGATCGGCATGCTGCATTCGGCCGAGACGGTACGCGCGATCGCCGCCGCCATCCGCGACCATGGCTTGCAGCCGGTGGTCCTCGATCCGGTGATGATGTCGACCAGCGGCGCCGTCCTGATCGACGAGGAAGCGATCGCCGTGCTGGTCGCCGAGCTGTTCCCGCTCGCTGCCCTGATCACGCCCAACCTCGACGAGGCCGCCCTGCTCGTCGGCCAGCCGCTCGACGGCGAGCCGGCGATGCTCGAAGCCGCCCGGCGACTGCGCCAGATGGGCGCGCCGGCCGTGCTGCTGAAGGGCGGCCACCTCGCCGGCGACACGGTCAGCGACCTGCTGCTGGCGGCCGACGACGAGCCGGTGTGGCTGCGGGCGCCGCGCATTCGCAGCGGCAACACCCACGGCACCGGCTGCACGCTGTCGAGCGCCATTGCCGCCGGTCTCGCCACGGGGGCGTCGCTCTCCGAGGCGGTCGCGTCGGCCCATGCCTACGTGCGCGCCGCCCTCGAGGCCGGCGCCGCGATCCGCACCGGCGCCGGCAGCGGCCCGCTCAACCACGGCCACGCACCGCGGCCGATGCAACGGCTGCCGCTGCGGTGATGAATGCATCGCCGAACGACCCGGGCACCGGGCCGGCCGCCACTGCGGTCGGGAGCGCGGCCGCGGCGGAGCTCACCACCGAGGTGCTCGATTTCATCGGCCGCGACGGCTGCGCCGATGCCGAGTTCGACCGGCTGGCGCTGCGCCTGCACGCCTATCAGTACCTTGCCAGCGAGCCGTATCGGCGCTTCTGCCTGCGCCGCGGCGCGACGCCGCGCGCGGTCCGGCGCTGGCAGGACATTCCGGCGACGCCGATCGACGCCTTCAAGACGCTGGAGCTCGCCTGCCAGCCGCCGTCGGACGCCGATCGCGTCTTCATGACCAGCGGCACGACCCGCGGCAACCTCAAGGGCCGGCACCGCCACGCGACGCTGGCGGTCTACGACCGTTCGATGACGACGAACTTCGCCCGCCGCTTCATGCGTGGCGACGAGCGCCTGCCCATGGCGATCCTCTTCCCGAGCGAAGTCGACCTGCCGCATTCGTCACTGGCGCACTACCTGGCGCTGGCGCGCGCGAACTTCGGCACCGCCGACAGCGGCGTATTCGTCGGCAGCCAGGGGCTGGACAGCCACGCGCTGATCGCGGCGCTGACCGGCGCCGAGCGGAGCGGCCGAGCTTTCGCCCTGCTCGGCGCGACCGCCACCGTCACGCAGTTCCTCGTCGAGCTGGCCCGGCAGGGCCGGTCGTTCCGTCTGCCGGCGGGCAGCCGCGTCCTCGACACCGGCGGCAGCAAGGGCATGGCGAACGCGATGCCGGCCGACGCGTTCTACGACGCCCTCTCGGGCCGGCTCGGCATCGATCGCGACCGCTGCATCAACATGTACGGCATGACCGAGCTGAGCACCCAGTTCTACGACGACGGCAGCGCGGTGCTGCCCGCCGTCAAGTCGGGGCCGCACTGGATCCGCTCGCGCCTGGTCGACCCGATCGGCGGCGCAGAGGTGGCGCGCGGCGAGCGCGGCATCCTCGTCCACTGCGATCTCGCCAACGTCAACTCGGTCACCACCCTGCTGACCGAGGACGTCGGCGTCGCCGTCGACGGCGGCTTCCTGCTGCTGGGCCGGGCCGAAGGCGCGCAGGCCGCCGGCTGCTCGCTGGCCGTCGACGAGTTCGTCATGGCGGCGTCGGCATGACGACGACGCTGCGGGTGGTGGCCGGCCACCTGCCTGGCCTGACGGCCGGCGACGTCGCCTGGCAGACGCTGTCCTTCGGCGCCGGGGTGACGCATCTCGAGGTCGAGGTGCCGGCCCTCGACGCGGCGCAGATGACCGTCCTCGCCGGGCGGGTGCGGGCGGCCGGCCGCCGCCATCTCCAGCCGATGCCGCTCGCGCAGATCGTCGCCGTGATCGACCGCGCCATCGCCCGCCTGCTCGACCCGGCCGACCCGTATCGACAGGAGGCCGATCGCCTGTTGCCGCGCATCACCGGCGACGACCCCGAGATGGTCCGCCTCGGCCTGACGAGCTTCCTGCAGACCTTCCGGGCGCCGCAGCTGCACCGCTTCGTCGCCGAGGACTTCGCCGACCCGGCTGTCCTCGATGCCTTCCGGCCACGTCCCCGGGGCGGCGCGTCGCGCGCTTTCGGGCCGGAGCTGCTGGTGCACAGCTGGGCCGGCAACGTGCCTGCCCTGTCGCTGTGGAGCCTCGTCTGCGGCCTGCTGGTCAAGGCGCCGTCCATCGGCAAGCTGGCCAGCGCCGAGCCGGTCTTCGCAGGCCTCTTCGCGCGCCTGCTCGCCGAGGTCCATCCGCCCCTCGCCGACTGCCTGGCGATCGTCTGGTGGAAAGGCGGCGACACCGAGATCGCCGACGCGCTCTACGCGCAGGCCGACACCGTCCTGGCCTACGGCGGATCGGCCACCATGGCGCAGATCCGCGACCGCCTGCCGGCGACGACCCGTTTCCTGCCGTTCGGCCACAAGCTGAGCTTCGGCCTGATCGGTCGCGAGGCGCTCGATGCGCGCCGGGCGCCGGCGACGGCCCGCCTGGCGGCGCTCGACGTCGCCCGCTACGACCAGCAGGGCTGCTACTCGCCGCAGGTCTTCTACGTCGAGCGCGGCGCCAAGGTGTCGCCGTCGGAGTTCGCGCAGCGCCTGGCCGGTGAGCTGGCCAGCCTGCAGCACCGCTTCCCGCGCCGGCCGCTCTCACTCGCCGCCGCGACCGGCGTCGCCGCCTGGCGCGACGCCGGCGAGCTGCGCGCACTGGCCGGCGCCGACAGCGTCCTCCTCGGCGAGGCCGACGACGCCTGGTGCGTCGTCTACGACGAGGCTGCGCAGGCGCCCTTGCCGACTGCCTTGCATCGCAGCATCCGCGTCGTCGGCGTCGATGCCCTCGACCGGGTCGTCGACGACCTCGAGGCGCTGCGACCGGTCCTGCAGACAGTCGGCCTGGCGGCGGCGCCGGAGACGCTGTACCGGCTCGCCGACCGGCTCGGCCGGGCCGGCGTGACCCGCATCGCCGCCCTCGGCGCCATGACCACGCCCGAGGCCGGCTGGCACCACGACGGCCGTTTCAACCTGCTCGACCTCGTCCGCATGGTCGACATCGAGGCGTCGGCCGAGCGGGCCGCCGACGCTCTCGCGCCCTACGCCGAATGACGAGCATGGCCTTCCTCGACCTGGCCGGCGTCGGCTTCACCTACCCGGGATGGCCGCCGGTGGTGCGCGACGTCGACTGGGCGCTCGGCGAGGGCGAGTTCCACGGCCTGGTCGGTCGCAGCGGCAGCGGCAAGACCACCTTGCTCAAGCTCGCCGCCGGCCTGCTCCAGCCCGACACCGGACAGATCGCCCTGCAGGGCCGGCGCGGCATCGCCCCCGGACCGGACCTGGGCTTCGTCTTCCAGTCGCCGACGCTGCTCGACTGGCAGCGGGTGATCGACAACGTGCTGCTGCCGGTCTCGCTGACGCAGCGGCCGACGCCGCGACACGTCGCGCACGCCGAAGGGCTGCTGGCCCAGCTCGGTCTGTCGACGCACGCCCGCCATTACCCGCGGCAGCTGTCGGGCGGCCAGCAGAGCCGGGTAGCGCTGGCCCGCGCCCTCGTCCTCGAGCCGCGCCTGCTGCTTCTCGACGAGCCGTTCGCGGCGCTCGACGCGATCACCCGCGAAGAGCTGCAGACCGACCTGCTGCGGATGTGCGCCGAGCGGCGGACGACGGTGCTCTTCGTCACCCACGACATCGGCGAGGCGGTCTGGCTCGCCGACCGCGTCGCCGTGATGGACCGCGGTCGCATCGTCGACGACGTCGTCGTGGACCTCGCCCGGCCGCGCACACCGGCGATGCGCACCGGACCGGCATTCAACCGCCTGTGCGAGCGGCTGCGCGGCGCCATGGACCTGGCCACCGCATGACGACCGCCCCGCTCGCGTCGCGAACGACGATCGCCCGGACGGCGGCGGCAGCGCTGCTGCTGGCGACCCTGCTGCTGGTCTGGGAGGCGTCGGCCCGCTATCTCGGCCTGTCGGCGCTGGTCCTGCCGGCGCCTTCGGCCGTCGCCAAGGCGCTGTGGGCCGGCACCCGCAGCGGCTACTTCTGGCCACACCTGCAGGCGACGAGCATCGAACTGCTGCTCGGCCTGGCGAGCGGCTGCCTGCTCGGTTTCGTCAGCGGCGTCGCCATGGGCGAGTTCGCGCCGCTGCGCCGCCTGCTGATGCCCTACGTCGTCACCAGCCAGGTCGTTCCCAAGCTGGCGCTGATGCCGCTCTTCATCGTCTGGTTCGGCTTCGGCCTGACCTCGACCGTCGTCATCACGGCGCTGATCTGCTTCTTCCCCTTGCTCGAGAGCACGCTCACTGCCCTGCGCCAGGTCGACCCGCAGCGGCTCGAGCTCTTTCGGATGCTCGGCGCGACCCGCCGGCAGACGCTCGTGCGCCTGAAGCTGCCGGCCGGCCTGCCCGTCATCCTGGCCGGCTTGCGGGTGGCCGTGGTGCTGGCGCTGGTCGGCGCCGTCGTCGGCGAGTTCATCGGCGCCAACCGCGGCCTGGGCGCGTTGATCATTGCCGCGCAGGGCACGATGGACACGCCGCTGATGTTCGCCGTGCTGGTGCAGATCGCGCTGCTCGGCCTGCTGATCTACGGACTCACCCTCGCCCTGGAGCGAAAACTGCTGCAGCCCTATACCGACGCCGCCTGACCTGGAGTTCCGATGTCCCTTCCCTTCTTCTCACCCCGACGACGGGCCCTGCTGGCCGCGGCGGCCGGCCTTGCTTCGGTCCGCCTCGCCCACGGCCAGGCCGGCCGACTCGATCGGCTGACGGTGGCCGGCTGGAGCAAGCCCATCACCGAGATCACGCCGCTGCTCGTCGACGAGGACCTGGGCTTCTATCGAAGCCGCGGCATCGATCTCGCCTACGTCTCGGGGGCCGGCGGCGGCGACGCCATCCGCAACATCCTGACCGGCCAGGCCGACGTCGCCTTCACCGACCCGGGCTCCTTCTTCTCGGCGCTCGACAAGGGCGAGAAGCTGCGCGCCATCTACGACATCTACCCGCAGAACGTCTTCAACGTCGTCTCGCTGAAGAGCAGCCGCATCGCCCGGCCGGCCGATCTGAAGGGCAAGAAGATCGGCGTCTACAGCCTGGCCAGCGGCACCCGCCAGAACCTGCTGGTGCTGCTGCACCAGGCGGGACTCGCCGAGTCCGACGTCACCATCGTCGTCACCGGCCTGCTGAACTTCGCGCCGCTCCTGCAGGGCCAGGTCGATGCGACCGCGGCCACCGACACCGGCCTGCTCATCGGCCGGCGCAAGGGCCTCGGTGATGTCGACGTGCTGGAGGTGGCGAGCTTCCTCAACGTCTCCAGCGACCTCTTCGTCGTCCGCGAGGAGACCTACCAGCAGAAGCGCGAGTTGCTGAAGCGCTTTCTGGCCGGCTACCGCGACAGCGCCGCCTGGATGATCGCCAACCCGCGCCAGGCGGCGGAGCTCGCCGTCAAGCGGGCCATCGACGGCAGCGACCCGGCCGTCAACCTCGAGGTCATCCGCCTGCGCAACGCCGCCAGCGTGTCGGCTCTGACGCAGAAGAACGGCCTCGGCGCGATCGACGTCGTCGCGCTGCAGAAGGCGGCCGACACCTACCGGCAGCTCGGCCTGATCGGCCGCGACATCCGCGTCGCCGATGTCGTCAGCCAGGAACTGCTGCCCCGATGAAGGGAACGACCCGATGAACTTCCAGGGCAAGGTGGTTCTGGTCACCGGCGCCGGCCGCGGCATCGGCGCGGCGATCGCCCGCGCCTTCGCCGCCGAGGGCGCGACGGTGATCGTCAACCACCTGCGCAACGACGCCACCGCCGCCGACGTGGTCGACGCCTGCCGGGCCGCCGGCGGCGACGCCTGGGCGGTGAAGGCCGACGTCGGCGACGCGGCGGCGGTGCAGGCGATGGTGGCGCAGGTGCTCGAGGACGCCGGCCGCATCGACATCGTCGTCAACAACGCGCTGCGGCCGTACGCCTTCGACCCGGAGCGGCGGCGCCAGTTCGGCGAGCTGGCGTGGACCGACTTCCAGGCCCAGTTCGACGGCGCTGTCGGCGCCGCCTTCCACGTCTGCCGGGCGGTGCTGCCGCATTTCAGCCAGCGCAGCCAGGGCAGCATCGTCAACATCGTCAGCGATCTCGTCGAGCGGCCGGTCGTGCCCTACCACGACTACACGACGGCCAAGTCGGCGCTGGTCGGCTTCAGCCGCAATCTCGCCGTCGAGCTCGGGCCGTTCGGCATCCGCGTCAACTGCGTCGCGCCGGGCCTGGTCTATCCGACCGAGGCCAGCCGGCCGACCCGCGAGGCCTTTCGCGAGGGCCTCGCCGCGGCGACGCCGCTCGGCCGCATCGCCCGGCCCGAGGACATCGCCGGGCCGGTGCTTTTTCTGGCGTCGCCGTGGAGCGGCTTCATGACCGGCCAGGTGCTGTTCGTCGACGGCGGGCTGGTGATGCGATGACGCGGGCCGGCTTTCCCCCCGAGAGCGAGCGCGGCCGGTTGTCGATCGGCATCGCCGGCGCCGGCCTGCTCGGCCGGCTGCTCGCCTGGCAGCTCGGTCGGGCCGGCCACCGGGTCAGCGTCCACGACCCGGCCGCCGACGCCGAGCCGTCGTTCGACGGCCGGCAGGCGGCCGGCTTCACGGCGGCCGGCATGCTCAGCCCGCTCGCCGAACTCGACAACAGTTCTGCCGAGGTGGCCGCGCTCGGCTGGCGATCGCTGGCGCTCTGGCGCGGCATCGTCGCGGCCCTGCGGACGCGGCCGGCCTGTCGGACCGATGGCAGCCTGCTCCTCGCCCACCACAGCGACCTCGGCGCGGCGCAGCGGGTGCTCGCGCGCCTCGCCGCGGCGCCGCCGGGCACGCCGCAGGCCGAGGCGCTTCCGGCCGGTCGGCTGGCCCAGATCGAACCGTCGTTGCAGGGCGCCGCGCACGCCTGGCTGTTGCCGCAGGAGGGGCACATCGACACCGTCGCGGCCCTGCGGGCGCTGCACGCCGAGGCGCCGGGCGTCGACTGGCACTGGCGATCGACCGTCCGCGCCGTCGAACCCGGCGCCCTCGTCCTCGCCGACGGCGGCCGGCCGCGCTTCGATCTCGTCTTCGACGTGCGCGGCACCGGCGCCAGCCCCGAGTTGCCGGTGCGCGGCGTGCGCGGCGAGATGGTCTGGCTGCACGCGGCCGACCACGGCCTGACCCGGCCGGTGCGCCTGCTCCATCCTCGCCACCGGGTCTATCTCGTGCCGCGCGCGGCCGACACGGTGCTCGTCGGCGCCAGCGAGATCGAGAGCGCCGACCGCTCGCCGGTCTCGCTGCGCAGCGCCGTCGAGCTGATGGCGGCGGCGCACAGCGTCATGCCGGCGCTGGCCGAAGCCCGCATCGTCCGTCTCGACGTCAACCTGCGCCCGGCCCTGCCCGACAACGAGCCGCGCCTCGACGTGGCGCCCGGCCGGGTCCGCATCAACGGCCTGTTCCGCCACGGCTGGCTGATCACGCCGGCCCTGGTCGAGGACGCCTTGCAGCGCTGCGGCCTGGCCGAGCCGCTGCGACCGCCGGAGACCGTTCATGGCTGACGTCGGTGCCATCGAGGTGCTCGTCGACGGCCGGCCGCGCCCGGTCCGGCCCGGCAGCACGCTGGCCGACCTCGTCGCCGAGCTCGGCCTGGCCCCCCAGGCGATGGCCACCGCCGTCAACGGTGCCTTTGTCGCCCGCGGCCAGCGCGGCGACTGCGTGCTGAAGGCCGGCGACGCGGTGCTGCTGTTCCAGCCCATCGTCGGCGGCTGAACTGCCGGCGGGAGAACGATGACGACCATGAACACGAGCACGAACACGAACGCGCACACGGACACCGACACGACGGCGAGCCCGCCATCTCCGCGGACAACCGCCGACGACGACTGGCGGGTCGGCGACGTGACGCTGCACAGCCGCTTCCTGCTCGGCACCGCCGGCTATCCCTCGCCGCAGGTGCTGCGCGACGCCATCGTCGCTGCCGGCACGCAGGTCGTCACGGTCGGCCTGAAGCGGACCCTGGCGGCCGCCGGCGACAACGGCTACCTCGCCGTCATCCGTGAGGCGCTGGTCGAGGTCGGCGCCCGCCTGCTGCCCAACACCGCTGGCTGCCGCAGCGCCCGCGAGGCGGTGCAGCTCGCCCACATGGCGCGCGAGCTCTACGACACGCCGTGGCTGAAGCTCGAGGTGGTCGGCGACGAGCACACGCTGCAGCCGGACATGCTGGAGCTGTTGACCGCCGCCGATCAGCTGAGCCGCGACGGCTTCGTCGTGTTCCCCTACTGCACCGACGACCTGGTCGGCTGCCGTCGCCTGCTCGACGCCGGTTGCCCCTTGCTGATGCCCTGGGGCGCGCCGATCGGATCGGGCCAGGGGCTGCTCAACCCCTTCGCGCTGCGCACGCTGCGCGAACGCCTGCCGGACGCGACGCTGATCATCGATGCCGGCATCGGGGCGCCGTCGCACGCTGCCTTCGCCCTCGAACTCGGCTACGACGCCGTGCTGCTCAACTCGGCGGTGGCGCACGCCGGCGACCCGGTCGCGATGGCCCGTGCCTTCCGGCAGGCGATCGAGGCGGGGCGGCTGGCGCGGCGGGCCGGCGTCATCGCCACCCAGGACTTCGCGGTGGCCAGCACGCCGGTCGGCGGCGAGCCGCTGCTGCTCGGCGGCGCGCCGTGACAGCGCCGACCGCGCGCCGCGTCGTCCGGGTCGGCGGCGCCGACCTGGCGAGTGCGCAAGAGGTCGCTGCCGTGGTCGAGCGGATCGACCGCCTGCGGCAGACGGGTCCAGTCGACGTCGTCGTCGGCCCGACCCCAGCCGCCCGCGCCGACGCGTCGGCATGGGCGGCCTGCCGCGACACGCTGCTGCCGCGAACGACCGTGCTCATCGTGACGCCGGTCGATGCGGGGCGACTCGACCCCTCGCCGAACGACGACGCCAGCGATCTGCCGC
>Ga0136633_1002766_pt1 | contig 11894 bp, 12 predicted proteins | sample AntDrymeUQ832206_2_FD_105494 | JGI IMG/M metagenome (GOLD analysis project Ga0136633, IMG submission 105494) | Polar desert sand microbial communities from Dry Valleys, Antarctica - metaG UQ83 (22.06) | ecosystem: Environmental > Terrestrial > Soil > Desert | place: Antarctica: Dry Valley...
ACGTAAAACCACATCTGGGACATGTCCGCGGAGGGTAGTCGGGTCCATGGGCGGTGTCAACGGTTCGCCCCGCGAGTGTGGACGGCCGCATTCGCACGTCGTGTGCACTCCGCGCAGGACACACCAGGGCTTCAACGGGCCGACCTGCACCTCAGGGAGCACAGCTCGCCCGTTTCGGGCTCCGATCCGCTCTCGACCCAGATCACTCCAGGCTTGGAACGCTGATGCGTCCTCCCTGCGAGACAGCGCGCCCGGCAGAAGCACCGCTTCAGCCCGGCGGCCAGCTCATGGCGCGGCCATCGAGCAGGTGGAAGTGGAGGTGGAGGACGGACTGGCCCGCCTCCGGCCCCACCGCGTGCTGACTCTCCGCGGTTTGCGTCGCAGCGCAAGCAACTACGAAGATAGGCCCCGAATCGTCTGATCCTGGCGCACGCTTTGCGCACCATCGCAAACGGTGATCCGGAATGAGCCGAACCTCTCAGTTACTTACGCTGGGGCGCAAACGTGCGGCTCAAACGACCTACCCCCGATGGGGAATGCCTCGGGACCCATGACGAAGCGCAGGGTCGCAGCCCAGGGCAGCCGTTGCACCGCATCGTGGCGCATGTCAGTAGTCGGTGGGCGGTCCAACGGTCAGTTCGCGATGCCAGGACGTCACGTCGACGAACTGGCGCGAAGCGTCGTCGGCATACGTGAAGACGACATATCCCTGGATCGGCTGCTCCTCACCCGCTGGGTACACGTAGCTGCAGCACGGGATGGCCGATCCGTAGAGAAACTGGATTCGGGTGATCTCGGGATGGTCGGCGGGAAGTGCATCGAGCGCGGCAGGGACGGCCGTGTCGCAGCTGAGGTCTGCACGCGCGGGTCCGGTATTCGGATCGCACTCGGGCTGGACGGCAGGTGAGCACGCGGTCAGGACAAGGGCGACGCCCATGAGCGGCCGTATCAAGTCACTAGCCTGGAATCGGCGGTCGATAACACCACCCGGCCGCCGTCGACGGTCCAGATTGCCCCCGTGACATACGACGCTTCTGGACCGATGAGGAAGCCGATGATCGACGCAACCTCATCTGCCGTCCCCATCCGGCCGATCGGCACATCGGTCCGATGGTCCGCGGGGAGCAGACGCTCGTCGAAGTCGGTGGCCACCGCACCAGGCGCGACCACGTTCACGCGCACGCCGTCGGGTGCGCCGATGATGGCCATCGAGCGCGCGAGGCCCTCCAGCCCGGCCTTGGCGGCCGCATAGGCAGGGGAGCGCATCGAGCCTTCGACAGCTCCGACAATGCTCCCCACCAGCACCGCCGAACCGCGGGCGACTGTCAGCGCCGGCATGCAGATGCGGAGAGCCTCGTAGGGCGCGCTGAGGTCGATACGGATGACCTCGTCCCAGTCATCGCGGCTCTCCCACGGGCCGGAAGGTGGGATCCCGGCCGAGCAGACCAAGGCATGCAACGAGCCGCTGCAGCGCTGCAGGGCAGCGCCGATCACCGACGCATCACCCGCGTCCCCCACCAGCAACTCGGCGCCATCGAGGGGCGCATCGGTCCGGTCGATCCCGACCACCCGCCAGCCAGCTGCGACCAGGCGTTGGACGGTCGCGCGCCCGATGCCGGCGGCGGCGCCGGTGATGATCGCGGTCCTGGGTGTATCGCTCATGGCCGCGCCATGGTGACGGATCAGGTCAACCGGTGTGCTGGACTCCGGCGGCGATGCCGCTCACGGTCAGCTGGAGGATGCGTTCGGTGATGCCGCGGGCGTCGGCGTTCAGGCTGGAGCCGCGCAGCCGCTGGAGACCGCGGACCTGGAGCTCGCTCAGGACGTCGACGTACGGCGTTCGCAGCTCGACACTGCGCTGGAGGCGGGGGCTGCGGTCGAGCAGCCGGTCGCTCCCGGTCAGGCGCAGGACCTCGACCTCCGTCCGGGCTCGCTCGGTTCGCAGCGCTTCGGCGATGCGCCGCATCGGCTCATCATCACCGGCCAGGCTGGCGTAGCGGGCGGCGACCACCGGATCCGCGATGGCGAGGCCGAGCTCGACGTTGTCGATCGCCGAGCTGAAGAACCGCCATTCGCGGTACGCCGTGGCGAGCTCCTCCTGCCCGAAAGCACCATGGCGCTCGCCATAATCGGCCAATGCGGCGCCGACGCCATACCAGGCGGGCAGGTTCGTGCGGCTCTGGGCCCAGGCGAAGGTCCACGGGATGGCGCGCAGGGAAGCCAACGAGGGCGCGGAGCTCGCCCGACGCGCGGGTCGCGAGCCGAGCTCCATGCGGCCGATCTCGGTGATCGGCGTCGCGCGGAGGAAGAACGCCTCGAAGGCAGCATCATTCCAGATGAGCCGTCGGTAGGCATCCTCCGCCAATGCGATCAGCTCGGTCATCATCGGTCGCCACCGGTCCACCTGCTGGGCGGTCGTCTCGTCATGGGCCGGGCCGGAGGAGAGGAGCAGCGCGTTCGTCATCTGTTCGAGGTGGCGCTGTGCGATCTGGGGGCTCGGGTAGCGCTCGGCGATGACCTCGCCCTGCTCGGTCAGCTTGAGGCGACCTTCGACCGATCCGGCCGCCTGGGCAAGGACCGCCCGGTTCGCCGGGCCGCCCCCGCGACCTATGGTGCCGCCACGCCCATGGAAGAGCGTCAGCTCGACGCCATGCTCCCGGGCTGCCGTGACGAGCCCTTCCTGGGCCCGATGCAGGTTCCAGGCTGCCGACAGATAGCCTGATTCCTTGTTCGAGTCCGAGTAGCCGAGCATCACCTCCTGCCGCATGCCCCGAGCCTCGAGGTGGGACCGATAGGTGGCATCGGCAACGAGCGTGTCCAAGAACTGGCGGGCGCCCTCCAGCTCCTCGCGGGTCTCGAGCAGCGGGACAACGTCGAGCCACTCGGAGGGTGCGACGCCGGGGACGGCCGCGCGGGCCAGCTCCAGCAGGCCGACCACGTCCTCCGGTCGTCGCGTGAAGCTGATGACGTAGCGACGCGAGGCCTCGGGTCCGAACTGCTCGCCGATCTCGCGCTGGGTGCGAAGCGTGGCGAGGACCTCGTCGAGCGACACGCCCGACTCATCCAGCACCTCATCTCGACGGCCACCGGACCGCAGCCGCTCGAGCGCGGCGGCATGGACGTCGGCGTGCTGTCGAATCTCGAGCGAGGCAAGGTGGAAGCCGAACGTCTCCACCTGCCACACGAGATCCTGAAGTTCTCCGGCTGCGACGCGATCCCCTCCGTGGCCTCGCAGAGAGTCCTGCATCCGGTGCAGGTCGGCCAGCAGCTCGTCCGGCGACGCGTACCCGCCGCGATGTGCCCCCGACGAGCCGACGAGCCGAGCTCGGGTCCGATCGAGTCGCACGCCCATGATCCCGAGCGCCTGCCGGTAGCTCTGGCCGCCGAAGCGTCGCTCCAGGTCGGCGCGGACGCGCGGGAAGGCTCGTCCCATGCGTGCCACGTGACGCCGAAAGTCCTCCGGCACGCCGGCCTGCTCGTCGGAGATCGCGACCGTCTGCTGCAGTCGCGCCACGACGTTGCCGTAGCCGCGCAGGACGTGATCGGTCTGGATCCGCATCGTGCGGCGGGTGACATCGGCCGTCACGCCGGGATGGCCGTCGCGATCTCCACCGATCCACGACCCCCAGGCGAGGTAGGGCGCCGCCACGACGGCGCCGGCATCGGTCCCGCCCATGGCTTCCTGGAGCGCCCGATACAGCCGCGGCGTGACGGCGAACAGCGTCTCGTCGAAGAAGACCATCGCCGCCCGCACCTCGTCGAGCGGCGTCGGCCGCTGGGCGCGGACCGGGCTCGTCTGCCAGAGCAGGCTGATCTCCTCGCGCAGGCGCCGTCGTACGTCGCGGTCCTCGGAGCGCGTCAGGCGCGGATCGTCGAACCGATCGAGAAGCCGATACAGTCGCCGCTGCGCCACCAGCACGGTCCTGCGCCTGGCCTCGGTGGGATGCGCGGTGAGGACGGGCATCAGGCGCATCCGGCCTGCCAGCCCGCGCACCTCCTCGCGCGACACGCCGTCCCCGCGAAGGCGAAGGATGGCCGCGCCGATCCCCTCCGCCAGCGGCGCTCGGCGGTGCGACCGTTCCCGCCTGCGCAGTGTGCGCAGCCGATGCTTCTCTTCGGCGAGGTTGATGAGCAGGAAGTATGCGGTGAAGGCGCGCGCGACCGCCAGGAGCTCGGCGGGCGAGCGGCCCTCGAGCGCATGGAGCACCCGTTCGATGGATTCCTCGGGGCCGGCCCTGCGGCCGCGGATGGCGGCAAGCCGGAGCCCCTCGACGAGCTCGAACAGCTCGGGGCCTTCCTGCTCGACGATGACCTGGCCCAGCAGCGCACCGAGCAGCTTGACCTCGCGGGCGAGCGGATCCCGAGCGCCTGCGCTGCCGGTGCCACGTGGCTCTGCGCGTTGTGCCGCCTCACCCGCGTCCCGCTGCCGGGTCACGGGCGGATCGCGCGGCTCAGCGGAGGGCTGCGGCGATGCCTCCGGGCGCGTAATGCGGCCGATCGGCGCACTCCACGGTGCAGCCTCGCGCATCCCGATTTCCTCGTCCGGCGAAATGCCACCAGGTGCCGTCTGCCCGCAAGTCCAGGCGACAGCCACAGGACACGCACGTCACCGGCGCCGGGCGCCCGTCGCGCACCGAGAGGATCGTCAGGTCGCGGAACGGAGTGGCCGTTGGTTCGATGAGCTCCATGCATGCGAGCGTACGCGCGGCCTCCGGCGAGGTCAGCGCCGCATCGGTTCAGGTTGGGTTGCGGCACGGTTGCGTTCGGCTGCGGCTCCCCTTGACGGGCCACTCCTCGCGCACCTAGGATGCGGCTCCAACACAAGACGGCGTCGACCGGGACGAGTAGTCGGTCGCACGGCCACCGCAGCGAGCCGGGATGGTGGAAGCCGGCGTGGCACGGCATCGGTGAATGGACCTGCGAGCCTCGCTCCGAATGGGCGCATGCCCGGTAGGCGGCGACGGACGGCCACCGTTATCGAACGGCCAGCGCATCGGTCCAGCAAGGATCTCGTGCGAGCAAGCGCGGACCTGACGCCTGGTCCGAACCAAGGGTGGCACCGCGGAATGAGCCTCCGTCCCTGACCCGGATGGAGGCTTCGTTGTACCCGAGGGCAGGACCGATGACGACCGCAACACCGACCCGCGTCACCAGCATCGAGCTGGCCGCCGACACGCTGACGCCGGTCGCGGCCGCGCTGCGACTGGGAGCGCGGTGCGCCTTCCTGCTCGAGAGCGTCGAGGGCGGGGCCCGGTACGGCCGCTACTCGATCGCCGGCGTCCACGGTCGCACGCTCGTCGTCAGCGGCGACGCTGAAGACCCGCTGGAGGTGCTCCGCGCGGCACTCCCCAAGGTTGAGCCGATGGCCGGCGACCCGGCCTTTCCCCTCGCCTCCGGCGTCGGCTACCTGGCCTACGAGGCCACGGCCCGATGGGAGCGCGTGCCGCTCCCGGACGCCGATCCGCTGGGCATGCCCGACGCGGTCTTCCACCTGCCTTCGTCGGTGATCGTGTTCGATCATCTGGCGCAGGTCGCTCGCGTGGCCACGCTCGACGGGCCGGGAGCACAGGAGCGCCTTGCTGACGTGGCTCGGGCGCTGTCGACGCCGGCCGCGGGCGAGGTCCCGGCCACCTTCGCCGCCGCCGTCGTGCCGGCTGAGCGCGACCCCGACGCACGCGCCCGATACGAAGCCGGCGTTGCCCGGCTGGTCGCCGAGATCCACGCCGGCGAGATGCTCCAGACCGTGCTCGCGCGCCGTTTCAGCGTGCCCACGCCGCGCAGCGCGATGGAGATCTATCGGTCCCTGCGCCGCATCAACCCGTCGCCGTACCTGTACTACCTCGATCTGGCAGCGGTCGCGCCAGGCGCCGCCGTGGTTGGTGCCTCGCCCGAGCTCCTCGTGCGCGTCCGCGACGGCGAGGTCGTCACGCGTCCGATCGCCGGAACGCGGCCGCGCCACGACGATCCCGTCCAGGACGCGGCCCTCGAGGCAGAGCTCCGCGCCGATCCAAAGGAGCTGGCCGAGCATGCGATGCTGGTCGACCTCGCCCGCAACGACGTGGGCCGGGTTGCGGAGCCGGCGACCGTCGAGGTCACCACCCTTCGCGACGTCGAACGCTATGCCCACGTCATGCACCTTGTGTCCGAGGTGCATGGCCGACTTGCGCAGAACCTCGACGCCTTCGATGCGGTGCGCGCCGTCTTCCCGGCCGGCACGGTCAGCGGCGCCCCCAAGGTGCGCGCCATGCAGGCCATCGCGGAGCTGGAGGGGGAGCGACGGGGTCCGTATGGCGGGGCGGTCGGTTACTTCTCGCCGACCGACGTCGAGTGCGCCATCACCATTCGCAGCGCCCTCATCCGCGACGGCATCGCCACGGTACATGCGGGAGCGGGGATCGTCGCCGACTCGGTGCCGGAACGTGAGGCGGCCGAGGTGGCGGCCAAAGCGGCCTCCATGCTGGCCGCCATCGGGGGTCCGGCGTGAGGGTCTTCCTGCTCGACAACTACGACTCGTTCACCTACAACCTCGTGCAGCTGCTGGGCCGCATCGGCGCCGATGTCACCGTTGCGCGCAACGACCAGGTCTCGGTCGCGGATGTCGAAGAGCAGCGACCGGGTGCGATCGTCATCTCGCCCGGTCCGTCGCGACCGGAGAAGGCGGGGATCAGCGTCGAGCTCGTGCAGCGGCTGGGTCTATCGGTCCCCATCCTGGGAGTCTGCCTGGGGCACCAGGCGATCGGCGTCGCTTACGGCGCGAAGGTGGTTCGCGTGCCGTCGGTTCACGGCAAGGCGCGAGCGGTCTTCCACGCCGGCATTGGCTCGTTCGAGGGTCTGCCGTCGCCGTTCGATGCCGCCCGCTATCACTCGCTGGCGGTGGCACGCGACGGGCTTCCTGCCGAGCTCGAGGTGACCGCCTGGTCGGAGGATGGCCTGGTCATGGGCATGCGGCATCGGTCCCATCCGGTGGAGGGCTTCCAGTTCCACCCCGAGTCGATCCTGACCGATGACGGCGAGGCACTCGTCGCCGGCTTCCTGCGACGCGCAACCACCGCGGTACCATCGCGCTAGATGACCGAGCCGACGACCACCGCCATCCGGCTGCGGTTCACCGACGCGCCCGACTCCCTGGCGCAGATCGTGGCGGCCATCGCCGATGCGGGCGGTACGCTCCGCACGCTCTCCACTCCGCGCATCGTGGCCGACGTGGCGGAGGCCGAGCTCGAAGTCGCAGGGCTCGATGAGGTCGCGCTGGCAGCCGCGGTGGACGCCATTCCATCGGTCCTGGAGCGGGAGCAGACGCGGGCGCTGGAGGGGATCTTCGGCAAGCGAGTGATCGTGGTCGGCAGTGGAGCCCAGGTTGCGCAGGTTGCGCTCGGCGCGGTCAGCGAGGCTGATCGACACAACCTGCGCGGCGAGCGCATCAGCGTCGACACGATCGCGCTGGTCGGGGAGGAGAACATCGCCGCCGCCGTCCGCGCGGTGGCCGACCTGCCGCGCGCTCGCTGTCTCGTTCTGGCCGGCTCGATCATGGGCGGCGAGATCACAGCGGCCGTCCGCGAGCTGCGGGAGCATGGCGTGCCGGTCATCGCGCTCAACATGGTCGGGTCGGTGACCGATGCGGTCGACCTCGTCGTCTCCGATCCGGTCCAGGCGGGCACGATGGCGGTCATGGCCATCGCCGACACTGCTCAGTTCGATCTCGCGCGGCTGCGAGGCAGGCGCTACTGATCGCGCCTTTGCGCGGCAGTGGTGTATACTGCAGCCACATGCAGCGGACGCAGATCTACATCACCGACGAACAGGCGACCGAGATCAAGCGGATCGCCCGCAGCCGACGCGTGTCGAAGGCGCTGGTGATCCGGCAGATCCTGGATGCTGCCCTCGAGACCGGTGGCGCCGAGGCCGAGGCCCGGGCCGGGATCCTGGCGACCGCCGGCATTCTGCCCGACGCGCCCGATTGGCCCGAATGGCAGGCATCTGTTCGCGGCCGCTCGGCGGCGGAGCGCCTGTCGCGCGAGGGACGGTAGATCGTGCTGTTCGATACATCGGTCCTGATTGCGCACCTGCGCGGAGACGAGCGGGCGACGCAGTTGCTGTTGTCGGTGCCGACCATCGACCGCCTCACGAGCGTCCTGGCGCGGGTTGAGATCGAAGGCGGCATGCGGAGCGGTGAACGGGCAAGCGTCGGTGGTCTTCTCGACGGGATGCGGCTCGTGCCGGTGACCGATGCCATCGCGCGCCGAGCGGGCGAGCATCTGCGCCGTTTCCGGCGCTCGCACTCGGGAATCGACCTGGTGGATTACGTCGTCGCCGCCACGGCCGAGGCGTACGATGCGCCGCTCATGACGCTGAACATTCGCCACTTCCCGATGTTCAAGGGACTCAAGCCGGCGTACTGACCCATGTGTGGACGATTCAGCCAGGACGAGCCCTCACACCTCCACGGCGAAGCGCCAACCGCCGCGATCATGACCACTTCGCCGAATGAGCTGCTGGCATCGGTCCATGACCGGATGCCCGTGATCCTGGATCGCGAGGCGCTCGAGCTCTGGCTGGATCCGGAGGCCGATCTCGGCCACGTGCACAGTCTCATGGCGCCAGCGCCGGTCGCTGGCCTCCGCATGTGGCCGGTCGGCACGGCCGTCAACCGGGTTGGCAAGGACGGCCTGGAGCTGCTGCGGCCAATCGAGGCGGCGCCGACGCTGGGCCTGGCCTGAGCCGATGCCATGTGCCACGACCCGTGTCGCCGCTCAGCGGCACTAAGGTCGAACGAGGGAAGGGCACCCAGAGGCCGGCCGACCGTTTGAGCCCTCCGAACGTGGATACCGCCGATCAGCGGCGCTCAACCCGCACGAACGAGCCCCGGTTAGCCCTCCGAACGCGGTTACCGCCGCTGAGCGGCGTCGGTGGAGGGTGCCACAGCGTCAGCCCCGCCTTCGGTCCCCAACAGACGCCACGCCCCGGGCAGGAGTCCTGCGGCCAGCGCGATCTTCAGGCCGTCGCCGATGAGGAACGGCACCACGCCGAGCTGCAGCGCCGTTGGCAAGTCGACGGCGCGCGATGCCGCCAGCCCCACGACGCCCAACGCGTAGATAACGAGGTTGCCGACGAGCATGAGGCCGATGGTTCCCACCACCGTCCGGTCCGCTCCGCGGCGCGCGAGTGCACCCACCAGGATGGCGGCGAGCACGAAGCCGGCGATGTATCCGAATGACGGGAAATCGAAGCCCGAACCCCGCCCGCTGAACCACGGCACGCCGGCCACGCCGGCCAGCAGGTAGAGGCCCATGCTCAGCCCGCCGCGTATCGGCCCAAGTGCGGCGCCGGCGAGCAGCACCGTGAAGGTCTGCAGGCTGATCGGCACCGGCGTGAATGGCAGTGGAATGGCGACTTGAGCCGCGACGCCGGTCAGGGCGGCGGCGCCCACCACGAGGGCGAGGTCGCGTACCAGCGCCCCCGGAACGAGATCGGCCAGCACGAGAGGTCGAGCGGCCACATTCGTCATCATCGGGCGCAGCCTACCACTGCCAATGCCGTCGATATGCCACCGGCAAGCGGCCGATAAGCCACCGGTAAGCAGCCGGTAAGCGGCGATCCGTAGGCTGTCGGCACGCCGAGCTCGTCCCCAACGTCACCCCTGAAGGGTCACAGAACGGAGAGCTGCAACAATGATCATCCGCCGCCGGCGGATCCTGCTGGCCATCTCGATCCTCATGGCTGCCCTGGCGCCAGCGGCGGTCGCCATCGGAGCCTCGCCGATCGCGCCACTTGCACTCGAGCTCAGCTTGACGCGCGCCGAGCGCCAGCACGCGACCGAGACCATGCGCCCGCACGAGGGTGCTGCATTGCGCGCCGTGTTCGACGCGCATGCGAAGGATCTCCTCGTCCTGTCCTACACGCGCGAGCTGGTGCGCGTCGTGGCGACACCCGACGGGAAGCAGGCGCCGCAGGAGCTCGTGCAGGCGCGCGTGACTCATGGAAGCGGCCTGCGCGTGCCGAACGAGTCCGTGGCCGGCTCTGCCATCAAGGAGGATCTGTACGTCTCGTTGACCGTCACGCGTACCCGAAGCACCAAGCCGTACGAATGGCGGGTATGGACCTATTCGGAGTGGCGCGACGGCCTTCGCGGCATGAACCCGACAAACGCATCGGCGGACTCGATGGCCCTCGCCTGGGCGGGCGGCGCCTACCTGCATGCACAGACAGGGAGCGGGAATCGATACGATCACTGGCCGTGCAACGGCCAGGAGCTCGACGAATGGCCGAGCGACGCGGCGCCGAACATCGGTACCGCCTGGAGCTTCCACGAGTTCGGAGCATGGGGCTGTCCGATGCACTGGGCGCTCGCCGAGATTCGGATCCGGCAGGACGCTCTCGTTGGTCGGACCGATAACCTGGTCTACAAGTACTTCCACACGTACAGTGGCCTGGAGTACGACTTCACCTTCAGCAAGTCCCCCGGCATCTCGGTCAGTCCCACGAGGGAGCAATGGGCGCTTGCGCTCTTCGGCACGTATACGCACTGATCGCCGCGGCCGTGGCAGGCATGGTCCTGGCGAGTTGCGCCGCGGACCTCGGCTCGGCCGCGCGGGATGAGCGCATCGACGCGGACGCGATCGTGCGGCTGAGCGACACGTTCGCGGTCGCGGCACGTCGGACGCCGGCGGGGGCCCAGGTCGTCGCATTCGTCCAGGATGGTGCGGGCGGATGGGTGGCGCAGGTCGTCGCGAGCGGCGACGGGGCCGGCACGACCGCGCACCTCGTGACGATGGGAGGCGAGACCGGCGACGACTGGAACTCCTACCTCTACGGGACGGCACCGGACTCGGCCAGCCGAGTGGTGGTGGACGGATTCACGGCCGTGGGCGGGCAGGTGAGCAATGGCGCCTGGGTCCTCGCCTTCCGGCAGACGGACCTCCTCCCGGACCAGCTGAGCTGGGACGTCGTCGATGCCACCGGCCTGATCATCGAGTCCCGCGTGGGGATCGCGCCGTAGCGAGCCGGCCCAATGCGGTCACTTCAGCGCCGGCTGCTGATCACCCGAAGCGGACCTTGAACCGCGAGAGTCGCGCACGGTAGTCACTCCACGCGAAGCGGCCTCGATTCGCCGAGGCCCGCGGCGATCGAACGTCAACGTCGCTACTCGGTGAAAAGCGCCTGCGCTGCGAAGGCCGATCCGCGGGCGCCGGCCATGTCGAGGTCGGGTACCAGGGCGAGCTGCGCGACGGCAGCCTGTTCCTCACGCAGAATGGTGTGCGCCCTGACCCGCTCGAGGAACCAGTCGCGGAACTGGGGTGCCGCCTCGACGACGCCGCCCCCGACGAAGTACACGCTCGGATCGGTGAAGTTGGCTGCGGTGGTGAAGAGCCGCCCGAGCGCCGCCGCCTGCTGCTCGAAGACATGCAGGGCCATTTCGTCGCCGTCGACGCCGTAGGCGCGGACCTCCTTGGCCGCCTGGAGGATGGGCGTGACCGCCAACGGATGGTCAGGGTAGACGGTCAGCCAGTAGGGGAGCAGGTTGCGCACGATCCCGGTGAGGGACGCGAAGCTCTCGACGTCGCCGGGATTGCCGCAGCCGCAGGTCGGCATTGGCTGGTCATCGGCCAGGATGCCGCCAGTGAAGATCTGGATGTGGCCCAGCTCGCCCGCCTGGCCGGAAGCCCCGCGGATGACGTGTCCTGCCTCGATCACTCCGCCGCCCAACCCGGTGCCGACGATGGCCGACACCGAGGAATGCATCGGCGCATCGGCTTTGAAGTGGACGTGATGGGCATACAGGGCAGCTGCATTGCCGTCGTTGTTGTAGACGACCGGCAGACCGATGCGCGCCTCCAGCGCGCTGCGCACGTTGTAGCCCCACCAGGCAGGCTGCGCGAAATTCGTGGCGCCCCTGA
>Ga0136633_1002767_pt1 | contig 11890 bp, 12 predicted proteins | sample AntDrymeUQ832206_2_FD_105494 | JGI IMG/M metagenome (GOLD analysis project Ga0136633, IMG submission 105494) | Polar desert sand microbial communities from Dry Valleys, Antarctica - metaG UQ83 (22.06) | ecosystem: Environmental > Terrestrial > Soil > Desert | place: Antarctica: Dry Valley...
CACCCCCAGCAGCCGACCGGCGTGCTGCTGGATGGGTACAAGCGCCTCGCTCAACTCGCTGACGACGAAGACCGCCGGCTGTTGCTGCCGCAGACTGGCCTCACCGGTTGGCTGCAGCTCGCGTTCGGCGCGACCGGTTTCGGAACGTCGCCCACAGGCTCGGGTCAGAGCCTTCGCCGCATCCAGGGCGGAGGCGGAGGTTTCCCACCGGTCGAGCGGTACTTCGAACCGAGCCTCCTCCACATCGTCGAGCGCCCAGCGCACGACGCCTTAGCGCGCACGCCCGGGTACGTCCGGTGCACGTGCCCCTACTGCCCAGCGCTGCTCAGCGGCTCTGGTTGGAGCCACCCGCTCGCGCGGCTTCATCACGCGTACTGGTGCGGACGCCTCGCGGACCCGGGCAGCCGTCCGGCAGGAGCAATCCGGCGAACCGTGCGAGCCGCTGTCCGGGAGGCCGCGCGGCACGCCCCCGTGCTGACCGGGCCTAACGCCCCAGCGCACCTGCAAGCCTGGGATCGGCTTCTGTAGCCACGAGCACCGTGCCGAAAACCCGTGGCAGCGCGCCCGACACGTGCCCCGCCAGGTGGAGCGCGACAGCCCGCTCGACGAGGAGTTCTCGGCCAGGCTGCCGCGACCGGTTTACCTGAGGTATCGAAAGCCGCTCGAGGCGCCCATCAGTCGATAGCGACGCCAAGCCAACGTCGAACATGTCGAAGCCAGCGAGACGAGTCCGGGCCGGTGCCACCGCCCGCTCGTCGACGACGAGCCACGCCTCATCCGCGACAACGGCGTGCCGACTCGCCTGCGCCAGGCCGCCGCGCCAGTCGCGTAGCTTCGCCTCGACCGTGATCACCCGGCGGGCCAGTGACCGGAACGGATATGCGCCCTGCCACCCGTCGTCGGTGAAGAGGGCATGTCCGCCGTCGACCAGCCGCGGAAGGACCCTGCGGCGGAGATGCTCCGCGCTCACGTGCACCCAGTCGGCGATCGCCTGCGTGGGCATCGGGACGTCCGTCGATGACTGCAGCGCGAGTAGCGCGCTCACGTCGACCGGATGCTCGAGCGGCGCTGCCCCCTGGCGGTCCCGCACGGCGTGATGGTCGATCTCGACTAAGACGAGATCCGGCACGCCGGCTGTACAAGCGACCTCGAACAACACCGTCGCGCCGGGCAAGAACGCATCGCTGGAAGCCGCAAGCGGGGCGAGCATGTCCGCCTCACGGAGGAACCGCGGCGCGTCAGTCATCACCCATCACGTCGGCAGCGTAGTGACGTGTGAGCGGCCTGCGAGGTCATCTGCGGATAACGATTGTGCGGACCACACCTCCACTCCCACTTCAGTGCCGTCGCTCTCTGCGCACACGCTGCATCCAGGCGCCTACAACCAAGCCACCGAGGCCAGTGATCACGGCGTGCCCCACCGGTGGTCGACGCGGTTCCCGAGCAGACACTGGCGCCGGGACAGCCTTCTCGGCACGCACCTCGGTCAGGACCGCAGTCACCATGGTCTGCAGATCCTGACGTTCGATACGTGCCTCGGCTGCTCGCCGGGCCTGCGCGAGCAGCACCAGGACCCCGAGGAACGTCGCCACCAGCAACGCCTGACCGGCTCGCCGCCCCTGCTCGGGTGCCGGGCCATACTCGGCCGACGCGACGAACAACGCAGTCACGGTGCCGCCGCGCAGGAGCATCAGTCCGATCTCCCGCACGGCCGGATGCAAGCGGCCGACATCGAGCAGCGCTGCCGCCGAGAAGCAGGCGAGCACGCGTGTCGTCACGTCCATCTCGGGACTCCGGAAGGCCGCCAACCAGACGGCCGTCACGGCGTACAGGGTCAGGAATGCGAGCGAGCCGCGGACCAGCGTCTCTGTCTCGATGTGAGGACGGTGCATCGAGACATCGTGCACGCGGCCACCGACAAACGCCTTCCGTCCGTCCCCCCGCTGAGAGTGGATGGCATCTCCCCCGTTGTGTCGCACCTGATACGACTAGATCTGCTGCGAACCAGGTCCACCCGTCGAGCTGCCCCATGAGGAGACCTACCACCGCGACCAAGGACAGACTGCGTCACATGATCGACACCCTCGTCGCCGCAGCATCCGCAGCCGAGCCCGTCTACACGCGAGAAGATATGACGCGGTGGGTCGGGGCGATTGTCGCGTTCGTCGGCGCGGTGATCGTCTCCCCGTCAGCCGTTGAGGTAGCGGCGAGCGAGGCGCGGGAGCGGATCCGGGGTGCGGCCCGCACGGTGTACTCGCAGCTCGCCCGGACGCCCGGGCGCTCCCAATCGTCGGCACTGGCGTCTTGCTCGGTGGCATCCCGGAGTTCTTCGCGAGCTTTCACGAACTCATCTACTGGCCCGGCGTGATAGCCGTCCTCCTCTTGACTGGACGGGCCGTGGTGCAGGCCATGCAACGGCGAGCGGATGCCCGCCTCGCCGCCCGGTGAAGTGGATGGTCGCGGCCTTTCGCATGATCGACGCAGCAGCCACCGTCCCGGTCTACGGACGCCCTGGACAAGTTCCTGCCCCCCCGGCGACCTGAGTAAAACGGCCGCACGCTGAGTCTTGCCCGCGCAGGAAATGTCGGGGAGCAAGTTATGGCTCCGGGGCCCAGACCGGGCGCTGCGCGCCCGGCCCGGCCCCCTTCGCCAGGGAGTGGAGGTGCTCGCCCGGGCGCGGGCGAGCGGTGGCAGTGCGGGGTGCTACTGGCCGCGTTCGCGGCGCAGGTCGGCCAGGGCGAGTTCGACGGCGGTGTCGGTCTCGATGACGCGGAGCTGGCCGGTCCAGTTCAGGTGCTGCTCCCACCGGGTCCGGCCGGCGCGGGCGCCGTCGGGGTCGCGCAGGGAGTACCTGGCCAGGCCGAGCAGGCGGTGCAAGTCGGCCAGGACCATCGGGGTCTGATGGTCGTCAGGGTGGTGCGGGCGTGCCAGCAGCCGCTGGTCGATGTCGCAGCAGCTCGCCGACATCACGGTCGCCGCCACGGTCCGGGACGGCGGTCACCAAGGTGCGGTTTTAGTAGAGCGGTGGGACCACAACTCGCGCTGCTGCGTGTGCTGCTGGCGACCGCAGGCGCCCGATCCCGCGGTTTCCGAGCGTGCAGCGGAATGTGGCGGGGACCACCGGTGACCGTTGGGGTCCCACCGTGGCCAGCAGTCTCGTGACCACTTCTGTGACCAGCGAACAGATCGATCAGGGGTTGGGCACGCCGAGCTGCGCGCAGATGGCGCGGGCGGTAGTCAGAGGAAGTTCTCGGTGCCTGGGCAGACTCGCGCGTTGCTGCGTGCTGGGCTGCCACCAGATGCTGTGTCGGCCGCCTTCGCGCAGGGCTTCGCAGCCGTGCTGACGTAAATGCCGCTCAAGATCGCGTCGGCGAATCACGAGACGCTGCGAAGCGGGGCACGACGGACGGCTGCTGGACGACGTTGAGTGAAGGGCGCCCGCAGGGTGTGGTGGTACTCCTGTGCGATTCCAAGGGGTGCCTGCGGCGCCTTTTTCACGACGATCTTTCGGCTCAGAATCCCTGCCTTGTCGAGGTCGCGCAGCCCGCGGTCGGCGCTGTCAGCGCTGATCCCGTACCAGTCCGGCACGCGCTGGCTGGGGAGGACGAAACCCGCGGGGAGACTGAGCGCGATCAAAAGCATCGCTTTGGCGCGGAAGGGCAGCGTGCGATACCAGCCTTCGGTGTGGGTCCAGTAGTCGTAGGGCAGCTTGAAGTACCGCTCGTCCTGCTTGACACCGGACGGATACGTGTAGGGCTTGCCCAGGCCGTCCTCGCGCAGCGCGGTGATCTTCGCCAGCCGGCCGCGCCGGTCACGCCTGATGAGGTGGTGGCTTTCGTCTAGTCGTCGCCACGCCTTGGAGACTGCCGCAATGCCCCCGTCGGTCTCCGCCTGGAGCCCAAGTGCTCTGGCCCAGACCCTGGCGTCGCGGGTCACGTCCCACGGGTCCGCGCTGGCGATCGCCCGATGAAGCAGGAACAGATCCAGCCCGCGTTCGTCATGGGAACGCAATAAGCTTGCCAACGGCCCGGGGCGCGGCTCACGCTGGGCTCCCTGCTGGACGAACACGCGTCGCAGCGGCACCGAGGCGGACCGCCGGCCGGAGGTTCGCAGCAGATCCTCGACGGTCTCGTCCTGATTGGCGGCGATCGCTTGTGCTGTATGCATCGGGCGAGTATGCACGTACGGGAACCTGGATGCCTCCTAGAAGTCCAGGCATGATTACCGCGCCGGCAGGTGCTGTAGTTAGTTCCCTCCGACCCCCGTCGAACCCCCGTCGCAGCCCCATCCCATTACCAAAGCCGCTTGCGGCGGCAGGGACCTTTCGCCCCCGGCGCGGCGTCGGCGGATGCCGACGCGGCATGTTGTGTTTGCCGATTCGGCCCTACTCTGGGTGAGTGACCACTGTGCAAGAGCTGGTCCAGCTCACACCCGTCTACGAGTTAGTGGACGCTGGGTGGACTCAGGCGCGGATCGCGGAGCTGCCAGGTGTCATCACCGCCGCACCGACTCGTGAGCAGGCGCAAGACATGCTGCTGGACGCGCTGCGCGAGTTCCTGCTGTCGTTCGGACCAGGACATCCGGCTACCCACGCAGGCGAGACCGAAGGCGCCATGATCCTCACAGTCAACGTCGGCAGCGCACCGGCGGCCTGACCTGTCAGCGCCGGATCGCCTCGAACAACTCCACCTTCGGCCTCGCCACTAAGGCCCTCTCCGACCGCCGCCAGCAACACCGGGCGAACCTTCGGGGTAGAGCCGGATCAGACCGTCCCGACAGGTCCCCGGCGTGCCGGAAGTGGGGCCAAATCCAAGCCGTCACCGTGGGCCAGATCAGACTGACAGGTCCAACCCCAGCGCGCCGTCGCTTGACCACTCCCGGCGTGGTGAGGAAGCGAGCTGGAGGGCACGTTCAGGGCGTCCTGAGACGAGTTGATTCGCCTGCCCGCCGGGCATCGAGGCGTTGGCCAAAGCCGATCGAGATGTCACACGCAACAGGCAAGCAGGGCCGGCAACCTGCGAACGGGCGCTGGCCCTTCACATGGTGGTCAGTCGCGGATCAGCTGCGAGTTCCACTCAACCACTGAGCCTCCCGCATTCCGAGGCTCCTGTTGAGGGACACGATCGGCTCGTTCCCTCGCTTGCAGTCGGTTTGCGCCCACGTGGCCCATTTTGAAGAGGCACGGAACGACGCCACCTTGAGCGACCGAGCCAACCCTCTTCTGCGGTGCACGGGGGCGATAAACGTTGCGGCGGTGTACGCCACGCTCCCCCGCTGTTGAACAAGGGTGAAGCCAATTGGTTGGTCGGCTTCGTCGAGAAGACATAGCGAGCTCCCCGGCCTCAAGCCCTCGCAAAACTGCCGAAAGTCCTCCGGCGTATCCGTCGGCACGCCCTCGTCGTCAACCTGATCCCTTTTGAAGGCGAGCGCAAGCGAATACAGTCGATCAACGTATGCGTCTAACGGTGCCACTCTTGGGCTAGTCGATGACCCGACCTCCAAGCGCAATGAGGAGAACTCCAACACGAAAGTGACGACCAACTCTCCGCCTCTAAACGGCTCGACGCTAAACCCCTGCGCCTCCGCGAACGTAATTCCTCTCGGATCCGCGGAGAAGATGTTGCACGTCGCCGACCGATTGCCCTGCTGCTGCTCGACCTGCGCGGCAAGTGCCCTGCCAACGCCTCTGCGCTGGTCAGGCGGCGCTACCCAAACGCAGCACGCCGACGGGTCCTTGTCGGTCCACATTGACACCCCAAGCAGCCGTCGCTCTTCCGTCTCAGCAACCGCCACTTTGAAATGCGGCTTCAACGTTCGCAGCAGCCAATGATTCGGCTGAGACCACGTAAACGGGTCTGCAGCAATCACGATCTTGTGCGCGGCCTCGTGATCCACGGTTTCAATGGGACGTACGTGCAACAACGGGACTCCACGGCTAGTCGGACGGCGCAGCTGAGCTGCGAGTATTCTTTTAACTATTCCTCATGCATGGACAGGACTTCGTTATCCCATCGTTCGACCGAACCGCGCACCAACGTGTTGGCTCTGGATGCGACGCTACTGACGCGAGAAGTTAGTCGGGCGACTGTAGGCCCATCTCTTGCTTCAGCGTTCAATGCGGTGTCAAGTGCCCCAGCGGTGAGCCGTGGCGGAGCACCGCTGGCCTGCGGTCTAGGTTGCCGCTTGCGGACGAAAGACATCACCAAGGCCCCATTCGGCAGCCGGAAACGAGGAATTGCGGCGGCTGAGGCAAGGTCACGATGCCATCCTGCCCGCACTTGATCGGTGCCGATTGCACGTCTGGATCACCTTGATCACGTTCGTCGCCGGCTCGCATCGTTAGCTCGTTGATCAGGACCCGACGTGCCGACGGTCGGCACCGCAGGCTCTCCAGCCGCGATCCGTAGATGAGCCAAGGCCAACCGAGCGTGCGACGGGGAGGGCAACGTAAGGCCTTGACTTCTCCCGCTGCCACCGGCACATACATTTATCGGGTTTATTCCGGCATTAACGCCTAGATTCAAACATAGAGGAGAATGATGAAGTTCCTGGTTGTCGCATTCGTGGGAGCGCTGCTTTCCGCAATTATGATGCTTTTCGGCGCAGGCTCCGCTGTCGCTTCTGCCTCCTGCCCTGGGGACAGCGTGTATCGCAGTGGCGTCTGTTACGAAGTGAACGATGACGGAACGCTTGGAAAGGCTGTCAAGGTCGTCGGTTAGTGCTGCTGAATCCAGCGCCCCGCTTGTAGCGACACTCCCGCATCGCCTGAGCGGTGCGGGAGTGTCGAGCGTGCGTACACCGACAGAGCGGAGGGTCGCGAGCCAGCCGATCACAGCCTGGTCCTGGGTCATGGTCGGCTGCTGGTCGGTCGGGCAACGGTCGGGCAACGGTCGGGCGGCAGCGGGGCGTTCGTCCATGTCCGACAGCCTGCCGCCGGGTCCGCGGTGCGGGCGGCCGGCTGCTGACATCGGTGGACAACGCTGATGAAACTTGGCGGAGTCGCCTGTCACAGACCCCCGCCGATCGCACCTTCCTGAGGTAGGAGCCTTTCAGGAGGGGGACAAGCGGTGAGTCCGGACCAGCGCGACGTCGACGGCGAGCAGCACGACGCCAGTGGCGGGCACGACGGGCACAGCAGCGGCGTGCTGGCCGTTGGCGGTGCGGTTGTGCGTCATCGTCAGCATCGGTTCCCGGCCCGGGATCGGGTGGTGAAGGCTCGCTATGACGAGCAGGAGTACACCGTGCTGGGGCAGGCGGCGGCGCGGGCCGGGTTGACCCCGAGCGGGTTCCTGGCGCTGGCGGGGCTGGCCGCGGCGGGGCAGGGCCCGGGTCCGTCGCAGACGGCGGACCGGGAACTGCTGGCCGAGCTGCTCAGCTTGCGGACCGCGATCCGCCGGTATGCGGTGAACGTCAACCAGGCCGTCGCGGTCCTGCACAGCACCGGTGACGCCCCGATCTGGCTGCGCCTTGCGGTCGCGGGAGCGGACCGCGCGGTGGCCAGCGCGGACCGTGCGACGACGCGGGTGGCCCGCCGGCCGGGCTGATGATCGGCAAGGTCTGCCGCCGGGGCAGCAACGCCGGGCGACTGTTGGGCTACCTGTTCCGCGAGGGCCTGGCGGGCGAGCACGGCCTGACCGCCCCGCACACCGCGCCGCGCCTGATCGCCGCGTGGGACGGCGTCGACGGGCTCGAGCCGCCCCGCACCGCCGGGGGCGGGCGGGACCTGACCGGGTTGACGGCGGCGCTGAACGCCCCGCTGCTCGCGGCCGGGTTGGGCCGGCAGGACTGGGGCAGCGCCCGGCCGGTGTATCACCTGGCGATCTCCGCCGCCGCCGACGACCCGCTGCTGACCGACGGGCAGTGGGCCCGGATCGCTGAGGAGTACCTGCACCGGATCGGGCTGGCACCGCGCGGCGATGACCGGGCGGTGCGGTGGGTCGCGGTCCGCCACGCCGACGCTCACGTGCACGTGGTGGCGACGCTGGCCCGCCAGGACGGCCGGCGGGTCTGGCCGCGCAACGACTTCTACCGCTCCCGCGAGGCCAGCCTGGCCGTCGAGGCCCGCTACGGGCTGCGCCGGACCAGTCCCGCGGACCGGACCGGTGTTCGCGAGACGAGCCGCGCCGAGCTTCGCCGGCACGCGGACACCGTGGCTCGGCGGCAGGCCGAGGGCCGGCCCGGGCCGGACGCCCCGGACCGGGAGGTGCTGCGCGCTCAGGTACGGCAGGCCGCGGCCGGCGCCAGCAGCCTGAGCGAGTTCCTGGACCTACTGCGGGCGGACGGACTGCTGGTCCGGGAACGGTTCAGCACCCGCACCCCCGGTCAGGTCACCGGGTACGCCGTCGCGCTGCCCGACCGGGACGGCCGGCCGCCGGTCTACTTCGGCGGCGGCAAACTCGCCGCCGACCTGACCGTCCCGCGGCTACAAGCACGCTGGCAGCGGCAGACCGACCCAGACCCGGACCCGATCGTCCCCGGCGCAGAACGTGCGCACGGCAGCAAGACGGCGGGCGACCGCACCGGGCCGGGCCGGCCGGACCGGTTCGGGCTCACCCCGGCCGAACGCGCAGTGATCTGGGCGCAGGCGACGCAGAAGGCGCAGGCCGCCGCCGAGCACATCACCGGCGCCGCTCACAGCGACCCCACCGCGGCCGCCGACGCGGCCTGGGCCGCCAGTGATTTCCTGGCCGCTGCCGGTCGGGTCGTCGAGGGTCGCCGCGGCGGACCGCTGTCCGAGGCGGCCGGGCAGTACGAACGAGCTGCTCGCGAGCTGTTCGGTGCTACCCCCACGCCGACACCGACCGGCCGCGGGCTGCGCCATGCCGGCCGGCTGCTGAGCGCTCTGATGGTCGCCAAGCCCAGCGAGACCGCCCAGCTCCGCTACCTCCTGACTCAGCTGGCCGCGCTCGCGGACGCCGTCGCCCGGCTCCGCGAGACCCAGAAGCGTGCGGCGCAAGCCGCCGCTGCCCGCACCGCCGCCCAGCAGTTGCACACAGCCGCAAGCCGCTACGACTGGCCGGCCGCGAAACCGACCGGCGACGCCAGCATGCGTCAACCCCACACAGCCCTGCCGGTGGCGGTGACGGGCTACCGGCGACCCTCTCCGTCGCGGTCGGCCAGCGGCCGACGCGCCTGATCCTGCCGAGGGCGTGCAAGATCCCCTCAAAGGGTCCGCCGAGCTGTGTGCTGTTGGGCCTACCGTCCGCCGCGCACGTTCACCGGGACATGCACCGCTTCCTCCACTGAGGCGCCGCGATCGGGCGTGTGGGCAAGAGTCCGAGCCCCACCGGGCAAGACGCCCGGCCGGGTCGGGCAAGAGTCTCGCCCCCACCGCAGTGCAGCGGGCAAGGGTCGGCCGGCCCGACACCGGTCGGTCGCCGCGACGTGCGGGCAAGACTCACCGACGAGAAACCGCAAGATCGTCTGTTGCGTGCACGGGCCGGATCGCACCTACCAGAGGTGACATGGCCACACCAGGTGGCCGGCGATCCAAGGAGCCAGCGTCGTGGAAGACGACAGACCTACCGGCGAGGGAGACACCAGGCCGGAGCATGATGCGGGTGGCGGCGGCCCAGCCCTCGCGCATGCAGACCGCGCGGTCGACGCTTCCGACGGAGATGAGAATCCGCGGCACAGCTTCCTCACCGCGCTCGAGGTGATCGCGCGCTACGGGTGGGGACGGACGAAGGGCTATCGACTCTTGCGCTCCCACGACTTCCCGAGGCCGATCGGTGGCGATCGCTACCGGCTCGATGCGCTCATGGCCTGGGAGGATCGGCAACTGACCGCCGCGCTCAAGCCAACGACGTTGGCTGTTCTGCCGCCTCGTAGGCGGCGCACGGCGCGTTCCGCCTAGAAGTCCTCGAGACGGGTGGCCACGTCGGTGAGCGCGTCGACCCCCGAGCGCACGTAGTGGTCGAGCACCGTGGCCAACTTGTCGCCGAGCCACGCTGCGACGTCAGCCCATTCCCGATCGAGCTCGTCGTGCCAGAAGCCGGCCGCGTGATGTCGCAGGTTGCGGTACACGATGTGCTTCGGCCAGGCGTTCCCGCCGTCTTCCTGAGCCAGCCACCGGCGCACGCGATGCCACCGGTCGTTGAAGAGTTCGGTCCGCGGCGGCAGCCCGGTGGCGGTGTCGACGAACAACCATTGCTCCTCAAGTGGGTCAACCTCCAGCTCCCACCAGCGCTCCAAGGAGCCAGCGAGTCGGCCCCGGCGGACCCGCTCGCCGATCTGGGCCTGCGTCACCTGCTCGATCGACGCGTCACGGGGAAGTCCGAGGAGTTCCGCGCATCGGGGCAGCAGCTCGCGGCGAAGCGAACCCGGCAGCGGTGCCTCGTGCACGAGTCCGTTCTTGACCGGTCCGCGGAACGGCGGACAGTCGGCAAGTCGAGGCTGAGTCCAAGAAGCGTTGATCGACACCACCCCGCGATCCAGGAAGATGTCGATGGCGCGCAGTCCGAGTTGCTCGCCGAGCCGTAGGCCGCCGTAGCCAGCCACGCGGATCTGCGTTCCGAGCAGCGGTAGGCGGCGGAGCTCCTCCGAGCCGTGGATGCTGAGGTGATCGGCGGCGGCCGCCATGGCGTCGACGTGACGTCGCGACGGCCGGAGGTCTGGCGGAACGTAGCCGCGTCCGGCTCCCTGCAGGGTCTGTTGTCGCGGGAGCGCGAGTCCGTCGAGAGGGTCGACGTCCCGGGTCAGCCAGCCCTCGCGCCAGGCCAGCTTGCGCATGGCGGCGAGGTCTTGCCGGATGTCCGCCAGGCGCCCCACCGACTTCACGCCTCTGCTTTGAGCATCCTCGATGACTTTGCGCGAGTGCGCGACGCGCCAGTTGGCGACAGGCAGGTCCCCCAGCACCGGGCGGATGTGCCTGCGCAGGCGGCTCTCACGTTGCTCAATCGTCCGGGCGGCCTTGGACTGCGCCTTGCTGTCGGCGAGGTAGGCGTCCGCGAGGGCGTTCCCGGTGCGGCCGCGCGAGATGCTGGCGCGTGGGGGTGCCGCGGTCATCGCGTCGAGGGCTCGCTCGACCTGGGTGAAGATTCGGCGTGCTTCCGCCTCGGTAGGCGCAGTTCTGGAGGTCCAGAGCCAATCCTGGTCAGACTCCTCCTTGAACCTGACGCGGTAGAGCCGGTAGCGGTCGCCCGGCGCGTACAGCCCGGCCCTCCATGGCCGGGCCCCGCCACCCGCGGTCCGGGGCTTGCCGGCGGCGAGTCGAGTGCCTGCTTTGCTCATCGTGCACCTTGAGTTCTGACAGGAGGATGGACGGCATGAAACGGCACTTGCTGGTACGCCCTGGCACCTTCCGAATCAGCCTGGGTGACGCTTTCATGGGTCTGTTTCATGGGTCTTATCATGGTACAAGACCCATGACATCACTGGAAAGGGTGTGACGGATGGCGAACCGCCTGGCCGGCGAGACGAGCCCATATCTGCTTCAACACGCAGAGAATCCAGTGGATTGGTGGCCTTGGTGTCCCGAAGCCTTCGCTGAAGCGGACCGCTTAGACCGACCAATCCTGCTGTCCATCGGCTACGCCGCCTGCCACTGGTGCCACGTCATGGCGCACGAGTCCTTCGAGGACGACGCCACGGCGGCGTACATGAACGAGCACTTCGTCAACGTCAAGGTGGATCGCGAGGAGCGCCCCGACGTTGACGCCGTCTACATGGAAGCCGTGCAGGCGATGACCGGCCACGGTGGCTGGCCGATGACGTCCTTCCTCACGGCCAAGGGCGAGCCGTTCTTCTGCGGCACCTACTGGCCGGACAAGCCGCGGCACGGGATGCCGTCGTTCGGTGAGGTGCTGCAGTCGGTCGCCCAGACCTGGGCGGCCAAGCGCGGCGATCTGGAGGAAGCCGGCGCCGACGTGGTGCAGAAGCTGTCCGCGCG
>Ga0136633_1002768_pt1 | contig 11886 bp, 10 predicted proteins | sample AntDrymeUQ832206_2_FD_105494 | JGI IMG/M metagenome (GOLD analysis project Ga0136633, IMG submission 105494) | Polar desert sand microbial communities from Dry Valleys, Antarctica - metaG UQ83 (22.06) | ecosystem: Environmental > Terrestrial > Soil > Desert | place: Antarctica: Dry Valley...
CACCGGCCCCCCGGAGACGTTCTTCGTCGACGCCGACGGCATCATCCGCGACAAGCAGTTCGGACCCCTGACCGATGCGCTCATGGATGAGCGCCTGGCCTCGATCGGGTTTGACCGATGAGGAGCTTGCTACCGGCCGTGGCCCTCGGCGGCCTGCTCGCGCTGCTGGGCGTGGGTCTCGTGCTGGCCCTCCGACCGGGGGTCGAGCCGTCAGCCGCTGAACGCACCGATGCGCTGGCGCGCGAGCTGCGCTGCCCCGACTGCCAGGGACTCTCGGTCGCCGATTCGCCGACCCGCTCGGCGCAGGAGATTCGACGCCAGATCTCTTCGCTGGTTGCCGAGGGAGCGGGGGACGACGACGTACGTGGCCACTTCGTGGCCCGCTACGGTGAGTGGATCCTGCTGGCGCCGAGTTCGCCGGCCTATTGGGTGATTCCCTTCGCGGTCGTGGCGGCGGCGGCCGCCGGGCTGGTCGCCTGGCTGGCTCGCCGGCGGCCCGCCGTGGCTGATTCGGTCGCTCTCAGTGATGAGCAGCGGCGAAGCCTGCACGACGAGGTCGAGGCGCTCGATGCCTGAGCCGATCCTGCTCCTCATCGGCCTCGTGGCCGCGGGCATCGTCGTCCTCGCGCCAATGTGGCGCGCCCATGCGGATGCTCCTGTGGAGGACGACGATGCCTCCGCGCTGCGTCACCGGGTCGCGCTCGAGGGGCTGCGCGACGTCGAGACCGATCGCCGAGCCGGCTCGCTCGACGACGCCGCGTACGCGGAGCAACTTGCCCAGGCCGAAGCGCGCGCCGCAGTGACGGGCGCCGCCGTTGCGCAGGCTGCGACCCCCATCCCCCGTGGGCGCAGCTTCGGCGGGCGCCGGATTGCCGTCATTGGCGCCGCCGCCATTGGGGGTGTGCTGCTGGCCGGCTCGTTCGTCCCAGCCACGGGCATCGCCAACCGGACGGTGGTGAACTCCGCACTGGCCGACGTCCAGGCCGCGGAGGCCGCGCGCCAGGCGCTCATTGGCGAGCTGCGGGACGCGCTGGAGGCTGATGCGTCCGACACCGACGCCCTGTCGTCGCTGGCCGACGCGCACCTGGCGGGATCGAGCCAGGACGACCTCGTGCGCGGTGCGGTCGCGCTCCAGTTGCTCATCGCTCTCGAGCCGGAGCGCGCCGATGCCTACGAGCGGATCATGACCGCCTACCTGCGCGCCGGCGATCACGCCGACGCGCGCTCGGCACATGACGCCTACGTCCAGCTCGCGAACGCCGATCCGGTCGAAGCGGCCTTCTTCGACGGCCTCATCGCCCTGCGCGGCGGGGACGACCTGGCACGCGCGGCCGATGCCTTCGATCGATTTCTGGAACTCGCACCCGACGATCCGCGCGCGGCGATGGTCCGCAGCCTGCGTGACGAAGCCGCCCCGTGAGACCCCGCCGCGAAGCGTGATGCGGGCAATGTCCGCGAGCCTAGCTCTCCGCGAGCACCCGGCCGAGCATCCGCTCCAGGGTGGTGAGGTCATCGGGCGGGAGGCGGTCGAGGAAGTGCTCGGCGACACCGCGTAGATGGGTGGGGGAGGCATCCCGCAGGCGCCGATAGCCCGCATCGGTCAATGACGCCCATTGACCACGGCGGTCGTCCTCGCATGTGAGGCGCTCCACCAGCCCCTCGGCTACCAATCGATCGACGAGGCGCGTTGCCCCGGAGCGTGAGAGCAGCAGCGCGTCGGCGAGTTCGCTCATGCGCAGGCGCCGGTCGTGGGCGGCGGCAAGCTGGACCAGGACGTCGTAGTCGGTCAGGGCCAGTTGCTGCTCGGACTGGAGCTCGCGCTCAAGCTCACGCACGACGCGGGCGTGGGTGCGCAGGAAGGTCCGCCACGCGGTAAGGCGGGGATCGTGGTGTGTCATCTGCTGCGTCATAGGGTCGACCGGTGCGAAAGTTGTGATTCTGCGACCATCTTGACATATAGTTGCACAATCAATTATACACCGCCCACACCACGCCTGCCCAGTCAAACATGCCCCGGGTGACTGGTAGCGGCGTTGCAGCCGATGGGGCGAGGTCAGCCATTTTTGGTGTGACTGCAGCGGCATGAGTTGGCGCCGATCGTGTCGCCCGGGCTGACCCTTCACGCTCCGCATCGGTCAGAGATCCGGTCGGAGGGTCCAAGAGGTGGCCCAACAATCAAGCGGCGCATACAGCATACATAGGGAACGTGGGGTAGGTCGATCAGCCCCACTCCCAGATCGGACGGGGACGTCGTCGTCCGGGATCGACGGCAGGCTCCTCGCATGGCTGCTCGGCCGGCTCGGGCGGCGCGAGTGCGTGGATCACTGACAGGCGGATGTCGACGCTCGGGTGATACGGCCGGGAGCGCCAGGTCGGCATCGGGTGGCCGCGGCGCCGACCGGGGAACAGGAATCTGAGTCGTTGCATGCCCAGATAGTGCGCTGCGCCCGTCAGGCCACGGTCAATCCCACGTCCAGAGCATGTCAAGCGGTGTGGCTCAAGTTTGTGGTTTTCGGAACCTCGGGTTGACAGCGCCTTGACATGGCGGGCATACATTCATGAAGCAGGACCCGCGCATCCGGGCACTGCCTCCCTCCAATCTGATCGATGCGCCTCGGCTCACTCCCGGGGCGCATCGGTGCGTCGTCCGCAGGTGACGCTCGTGCCTCGTGCGCGCCGGTGCCCTACCATCGGGTCATCATGAGATCGGGAGGCGCGCTGCATTGACCCTCCCTTATCAGTCGGCGCGTACGTTCGAGCGACCGATGAGCTCAACCGTGCCTCGCGCCCATCCTTCCCCCGGCCTCGCGCCGGTCGAGGACCGGTTCATCAACCGGGAGCTGTCCTGGCTCGACTTCAACGAGCGCGTGCTGGCCATGGCCGAGGACCGCGCAATGCCGCTCCTCGAGCGGCTGAAGTTCACCGCCATCTTCGCGGCAAATCTCGACGAGTTCTACCAGGTGCGGGTCGCGACGCTCCGCCGCCAGCAGGTCGCCGCGCCCGGACTGCGGTCCGCCGATGGGCTCACGGCGGGCCAGCAGCTGAGCCTCGTTGCCGAGCGTGCCGGCGAATTGGCCGGCCGCCACGCGCGGCTCTTCAGCCGTCAGCTGCGACGGCGTCTGGGCTCAGCGGGAATTCGGATTCTGCGCTGGGGTGACCTGGACGACGAGGAACGGCGGTCATTGAGCCTGGGCTTCGTCGAGCGCGTCTTCCCGGTCCTCACCCCATTGGCGGTGGATCCCAGTCACCCCTTTCCGTACATCTCGAACCTCTCGCTCAACCTGGCGGTCACGTTGCGCGAGCCTCGGGACCGACAGATTCGCTTCGCCCGCGTAAAGGTCCCACCCCTCATGTCGCGCTTCATGGCTGTCGACGAGCGGGGCTTCGTGCCCTTCGAGGAGCTGATTGCCGCCAACCTGGGCATGCTGTTTCCCGGGATGGAGATCCTCTCGTACCACCCGTTTCGGGTCACGCGCGCCAGTGACCTCGACTTCGATGACGATGGAGCCGAGGATCTGCTCCGCGCGCTCGAGGCGGAGCTCGCCCGCCGACGCTTCAGCCCGACGGTGCGCCTCGAGGTGGACCGGCGCATGCCCGCACGTGTGGTCAGCCTTCTCAGCCGTGAGCTTCAGCTGGCCGATCGCGATGTGCAGCGTCTCCCCGGTCCCCTTGGCCTGGCCGATCTCTGGTCATTGGTAGAGCTGGACCGGCCGGAACTGAAGGATCCGACATTCCAGCCGGCGACGCCGCCGCAGATCATCCGCGCCGCCGCGGGTGGGAGTGACATGTTCGCCACCCTGGACGGCGGGGATCTTCTCGTCCATCACCCGTACGATTCGTTCTCGGACACGGTGCAGGCCCTCATCGAGCAGGCCGCCGGCGACCCCGACGTCCTTGCCATCAAGCAGACGCTGTATCGGACCTCCGGCGAGAGTCCCGTCGTCGACGCGCTCGTGGACGCCGCCGGTGCCGGCAAGCAGGTCGTGGTGCTGGTCGAGATCAAGGCCAGGTTCGACGAGCAGGCCAATATCGCCTGGGCCCGCATGCTCGAACAGGCGGGATGCCACGTGGTGTACGGCCTCGTTGGCCTCAAGACCCATTGCAAGCTGGCAATGGTCGTCCGACGCAGCGGGGACGGCCTGCAGCGCTACGTTCATATCGGTACCGGCAACTATCACCCGACCACCGCAACCCTGTATGAGGACATCGGCCTCCTCACCACCGATCCCGTGCTCGTCGCCGATGTCAGCCACCTCTTCAATCTGCTCACTGGCTACTCGCGACAGTCCAAGTACGAGTCCCTCATCGTCGCGCCGCTCGACATGCGGCCGCGCATCATCGAGCTCATCAACGCCCAGGCGCAGCGGGCCGCCGCCGGCATGCCCTCCGGCGTGACGATGAAGATGAACAGCCTGGTGGATGAGGCGGTGATCGACGCGTTGTATGAGGCCGGGCGCGCGGGGGTGGAGGTCGATCTCATCGTGCGTGGCATCTGCGCCCTCCGTCCGGGCGTCAGAAAGCTCAGCGAGCGGATCCGAGTACGTAGCATCCTCGGCCGCTTCCTGGAGCATTCACGCGTCTATCGGTTCGGCGCCGGTGAGGATGACGAGTTCTGGATCGGAAGTGCCGACATGATGCACCGCAATCTCGACCGACGGGTGGAAGCGCTCGTCCGCGTCGACGGTGAGTCGCATCGGGCTCGGTTACGACGGATCCTGGAGCTTGGCCTGGCCGATACGGGAGCCTGGCTGCTTGCCGCCGATGGCACCTGGGCCCGGCAGCCGCTGGATGGGCATCCGGAGATCAGCGTTCAGGAGTCGCTGATGCTGGCGGCGCATCGCGCTGCCACCGACCGATGAGGGAACGCGAGCTGAAGCTCGCACTGCCGGGCCGCTTCTCGCTGCCTCCGCTCACGCTCGACGGGCGAACGCTGGAAGCCACCGCGCTGACCGATCTCGACATGCGTGCGACCTATTTCGACACTCCTGACCTGCGGCTTGCGCGCCACGGCGTGACACTCCGCTACCGCACCGGCGACCAGGGTGTTCCGGGTTGGACGCTCAAGCTTCCGGCCGGGGCACACGCCGGCGAGCTCAGCCGCGATGAGCTTCATTTCGATGGGCTGCGCCGGGACCCGCCGGCACAGGCTCGGTCGCTCGTCACGGCGTACGCGCGAGCGGCGGAACTGAACGCGGTGGCCACGCTCCGCACGAAACGGCGACGCTGGCGACTGGCCGATGGGGACGACGAACTTGCGGAGGTGGCCGACGACGAGGTCTCCGTCCTCGAGGGGCGACGGGTCGTGTCCCGATTCCGGGAGCTCGAGGTCGAGGCGCTGAGCGACGACGCCCCCATCGGTCGGCTGGCCGAGCAACTGCGCCACGCGGGTGCCATCGACGCCGACCCCATCCCGAAGGTCGTGCGCGCGCTCGGCTCCCGTGCGACGGCGCCCCCGGACGCCCGGTTCTTCGCGCCGAAAGATGCGACCATGGCCGATGCACTCGCCTTCGCCGTGGCCGACGCGCTCGGGCGACTCATGGCGAACGACCCTCTGGCCAGGCTCGGTTCGGTCGAGGGGGTGCATCAGCTTCGGGTCTCGCTGCGACGGCTGCGCAGTGACCTGGCCACGCTGGAACCATTCGTGGAGCCGATCTGGCACGCCAGGATCGAGCCCGAGCTGCGTCGGATCGGTCGTGCGGTCGGCGCGGTGCGCGATCTGGACGTGCTCAACTGCCGCCTCCGGCAAGACCTTGCCGACGCGCCTGGCAGTCTCGATCCGCTCCTCGCGGAGCTCGACGCGCGCCGCGGGACCGCTCGAGCCGCGATGGTCCTGGCGCTCGATCACCCGGCCTACGCGGCGCTGCTCGAGGAGCTCGTGAGCGCGGTGGAGCGCCCGCCGGTCACCGCGGCCGCCGAAACATCGGCAGAAGATACCCTCCCCAATCTCGTGCTCAACGCATGGAGCGCCCTGGAGCGGCGGGCGACCGCCCTCAAAGCAGGCAGCGAGGACGAGCGATTCCATCGCACCCGCATCGAGGTCAAGCGGACCCGCTACGCCGCCGAGCTGGCGTCTCGCATCATGACGCCGCGGCGTGCCGCCGGGGCGGAGAAGCTAGCCGCCAAGCTCGCCTCCGCGCAGGATCAGTTGGGCATCATCCAGGACGTCGCCGTGGCCGAGTCGGTGGTCCGAGATGGGGTGGGTCGCACGATCATCGAGCCGCAGGCAACGCTCCAGGCGGGCATGCTCCTCGAGCGTGGGCGGGGGCGCGCGACTGCGGCTCGAAATGGCTTCCTCTCCGGCTGGAGCGATCTCAGGCGACGCAGATGGCGGAGATGGCTCGAGGCATGACTGGTCCGGTCATCCGGGCGGCCGGCGGCGTGTTGTGGCGGCACGCCGAATCCGGCGTCATCGTGGGGGTGATCCACCGGCCGCAATACGACGACTGGAGCCTGCCGAAGGGCAAACTCGCCGGCGGAGAGTCCGATCTCGAGGGGGCGGTGCGCGAGGTGCTCGAGGAGACCGGGTTCCACGTCCGCGTCGGGCGAGCGCTCGGCGAGACGAGGTACCAAAAGGAGACGGCCAGCAGCGTCCGGCCGAAGGTCGTGCGCTGGTGGTCGATGCAGGCGGACGAGGGAGCGTTCTCGCCCACGGCTGAGGTCGATCGGCTCGAATGGCTCTCGCTGGCGGATGCGGCCGAGCGCGTGACGCGGGAGACAGATCGCGATGTCCTCGAACGCTTTGCCCGTGGGCCGCTTCCGACGAGGACGGTGCTCCTGGTGCGCCACGCCTGGGCTGGCAGTCCGGGCACGTGGAGTGGCGACGATGCTGACCGGCCGCTGGATGACTGTGGCTTGGCACAGGCTGACGAGCTCGTCCGTATCCTGGCACGGTTCGAGGTCGGGTCCGTGATCTCGGCAGGCGTGCGCCGGTGCCTGGCAACCGTGGAGCCGCTGGCCGCTGCGCTCGGCCTCCCGGTGACAGAGGAGCCTCTCCTCTCCGAAGTCACATACCCGGGCCGAGAGGCAGAGGCGGTCGCTCTCCTGCGCCGCCTGGGCGATGCCGAGCACGACGCCGTCGCATGCAGCCAGGGCGAGGTGGTTCCCGACCTCGTCCGCCGGATCGCCGAGGCGGATATGTATCCGACGGAGAGCCCCGTTCCGTCCCGGAAGGGCTCGATCTGGGCCCTGAGCCTCGATGCGCAGGGACGCCTGGTTGGGGCCGACTACCTGGACGCTCCCACCCCCGACCCGTGTGGTCGTCCGCGGAGCTAACCCGGCGCCCTCGGCAGCTCCCTTAACCCCGCCTTAGCGGCGCGTCAAAGCTCTGTTAAGGACCGATGCCGGCCGCAGCCGCCGCCAGTCCTGCGAGCGACCTCGTGCGCGGCGGCGATATGCTCGAGCAACTCGGCGAGGAGCTCCTCCTCGTCGCACGCCTCGACGGTCGCCCCGCACTCGCAGTCGACCGCCACATGGATGCGGTGCACGCCCCGTGTTGCCATGTCCGGGATCGTCGTGGAACCGCACCACGCCCATGTCAAGGCGGCGTCGAAGCCGTGGTAATGCCCTTCCTCAGCCCAGGATCGGGGTCAGGATCAGATACGCGATCGCCGCCGTGGCGCCGGAGGCGGGGAGGGTGAGGATCCAGGCGGTCACGATCGAGCGCGCCACGCCCCAGCGCACCGTCTTCAGCCGGTCGGAGGAGCCGACGCCCATGATCGCCGAGCTGATGACGTGGGTCGTGCTCACCGGCATCCCGAAGTGCGTCGCGCCGAAGATGACGGTGGCGGCGGTCGTCTCGGCCGCGAAGCCGTGGACGGGATCGAGCTTCACGACCTTGGTGCCCATCGTCTTGATGATTCGCCAACCGCCGGCCGCGGTGCCCAGGCTGATCGCCGTGGCGGCGGTCAGAATGACCCACACGGGCGGATCGAAGGTCGATTGGACACCGGCCGTGACGAGCGCGAGCGTCATGATTCCCATCGTCTTCTGGGCGTCGTTGCTGCCGTGGCTGAATGCCATGTACCCCGCCGACACCACCTGCAGGCGCCGAAATGTGGCGTTGAGCCGGCCCGGATGAGCGCGTCGGAAGACGTTGAAGATGAGCACCATCATCAGCAGGCCGATGGTGAAGCCGATGAGCGGCGACGCCACCAGCGGCAGCAGCACCTTGCCGAGGACGCCATCCATCTGCCACGAGCCGATCCCGGCCGAGATGAGCGCCGCACCGAGGAGGCCGCCGATGAGCGCGTGGCTCGAGGACGAGGGGATGCCGAGCCGCCAGGTGAGCAGGTTCCAGGCGATGGCTCCAACCAGCGCTGCGGCTATCACCGTCTGGGACTCAACGTTCGTGTCGATCAGCCCGGAGCCGACCGTCTTGGCCACCTCGGTGCCGATGAGCGCACCGCTGAAGTTCGCGACCGCGCTCATCGCGATCGCCCAGCCGGGCTTCAGTGCGCGCGTGCTGACGCTGGTCGCGATGGCGTTCGCCGTGTCGTGAAAGCCATTGATGTAGTCGAAGGCGATGGCCAGCCCGAGGACGGCGAAGAGGACCGGCGTGAAGCCCTCAGGCATGCTTGACGACGATGCGCTCGATCACGTTGGCGGCGTCCTCGCAGGCATCGATCGTGTCCTCGAGGAGGGTGTAGACGTCTTTCCACTGGATGATGTGGATCGCATCGGTGCCGTTCGTGAACAGGTCGGCGATCGCCCGGCGGCCGACGCGGTCGCCCTCGTTCTCGAGCCGATGGACCTCGATCCAATGCGGCGACACATTCTTGAAACCCTTGAGCTTCTCAAGCGCTCGCACGAGCTCCTCGCACTGCTGGACGATGATCTCGGCCTGGGCACTGGCGGCCTGGGTCGGCGCGTCGATCTTGAAGAGGATGCAGGTGTCGGCGACCTCCTCGATGAAGTCCAGGATGTCGTCGAGGCGGCTGATCAGCTGATGGATGTCCTCCCGGTCGAAGGGCGTGACGAACGTGTTCTCGAGCTTGTGGCCGATGTCGTGGCTGATCCCGTCACCCTTGCGCTCGAGGTCGAGAAGCTGGCTGGCGATGCGCTCGCGTTGGTCGTACGAGCCGAAGAACTCCACGAGCAGGCGTGCCGCGGTGAGCACGTTCTGCGCATCCTCGACGAAGAGCTCGAAGAACTTCTCCTCGCGAGGGATGAAGGGAAGGCGCATGAGCGAGTGGGCACCCCGTTCGGGCGCGCGGCCGACGGCCCCTCCGTCGGATCATCGCACCGCCCGCAAGGTTACCTGTTCGTGGACGGGCCGGTCGAATGCACCGGCCAGCCTCGGTTCAGCAGCAGCCTGGGCCGCAATCACAGCCCTCGTCGCAGCATCCGTCGTTGTTTCCCATGTGTTCCTTTACCTCCTCTCGCTTCAGCAGGACGGTTGTGCCTCGCACACGGCACCGATGGGCAGCACGCCCAGGACCCGGCGCCTGCACCGGGTGACCAGGCTCTTCAATCGACGGTTGTGGGTTTCGCGTAGGAGGTCGGCGTGGTGGGCGGAGGCCAGGAGTTCGATCATGAAGTTCATTCAGGCACCATACCGCAGAGTATTGATAGTTGTCAATATGGATGTTGGTCGATATACTTCGCCGCATGAAGCGAACCGATCCTGACGTCGTCCTCCTCTCGGCCCTGGCCGATCCGGTCCGGCTGTCCTTCGTGCGCCAGCTCGTCGAGAACGATGGTGTCTGCGCGTGCGACTTCAGCGAGTGCTGCACGGTCAGCCAACCGACCATCAGCCATCACCTCAAAGTGCTGCGTGATGCAGGCGTCGTCGTCAGCGAGCGCCAGGGCACGAACATCGTCTACTCGCTCGCGCCCGACTTCAGCCGCCGATGGTCCGGTATCGGCGCCAGCCTGGCCGGATTGGTCCAGGTCGCGTCGTGACCGATCAGATTCACGAGATCGTCCGGGAGCGCTACGCTGCGGCGGCGACCCCACTGGTCACCGATGGCTGCGGATGTGGCGAGGGTGGATGCTGCTGAGCGGGCGCTCGCAGAATAGAATCGTCGCCCCGTGAACGACTCTGGCGAGCCTTCCTACCGTGCCCTGCTGCGCGTCCCGACGCTGGGACGCGTGCTGCTCTCAATGCAGGTCGCGCGCGTGGCGCAGTCGATGGTCGGCGTCGCGCTCGTTCTCTTCACTCTCGACCGATTCGGATCGCCGGCCTTCGCCGGCCTCGTGACGTTCGCCAGCATCTTTCCCGGCCTGCTCCTCAGCCCTGTGGCCGGCGCCCTCCTCGACCGGCACGGCCGCATCCGGCTCGTCCTGCTCGACTACGTCGTGGCGCTGATTGCGATGATGGTGATCGGCGGGCTCGCGGTCCTCGACGTCCTGCCAGGTCCGCTGCTCGTGCTGATCGCGGTTCTCTCGTCGCTGACCTCGATCCTCAGCCACGTGGGGCTGCGCTCGCTCTTTCCCATCCTCGTCCCCGAGCCGCTGTGGGAGCGCGTCAACGCGGTCGACGCGAACGGCTACGTGCTCGCCACCATCATCGGTCCGCCGATCGCCGCGGTCCTGGTGGCCCTCATCGGCGGCGCGACGGCACTCCTCGTCATTGGCGTGGCCTTCGGCATCGCGGCCTTCGTCCTCGTGGGCGTGCCTGACCCGCCGTCGCCAACGGCCTCGACGGGCCGCATCTTTGGCGACGCCTGGGCCGGCGTGGTCTACACGTGGCGCAATCGAACCCTTCGCGGCCTGGGGTTCGCCATCACCTTGGGCAATCTGGCGCACGGCATGACGACGATCGTGCTGCCGCTGATCATCCTCGAGCGCTTCGAGTTGAGCGAGGCGGTCGTCGGCCTCGTGTTTGCCGCGTCGGGCATCTCGGGCATGGCGTCGGCCCTGCTGTTCGGCCGCATGGACACGCGTGGGCGCGAGTGGTCGCTCCTGGTATGGCCGATGCTGGCGCTCGTTCCGACGGTCGCCCTGCTTCTGGTGGCCGCCGGTCAACCACCGCTGCCGTTCGGGCTGGGCCTGCTCGTGCTCGAGATGCTCCTCGTCGGCATCCTCGTCGGACCAATGGATATCGCGCTCTTCACCGTCCGGCAGCGGCGCACCGATCCGGCCTGGATGGGGCGCGCGTTCTCGGTGTCGATGGCGTTCAACTACGTCGGGATGCCGATCGGCGCGTTGGTGGCGGGCTTGCTGGCCGATCGCTCTCTCGAGATCGCCATCGTTCTGCTCGGCATCGGTGGGGCTGCGGCGGCAACTGCGGCCGCGGCGTTCCTTGTTCCGCGTACCGACCCTCGGGAGATCGGTCCGCAGGGGGCAATGCCGGAAAGCGCCGGTTAGGCGAAGCCGAGCAGTCGTGCAACGGGGGCTGCCGCTGCCGTGGCGACGAGCGCGGCGAGGAGCGCCACTGCCAGCGCAACGACGCCCTCAACTCGGAGAGGCGGCGGCAGGTACCAGTGCATCGGCTAGCATCGGCAGGTGAGCGTGATGCCGAGCTCGTACCTGACCGACCTCGCATGCACCGCCTGCGGAGCCGCCTGTCCGTCCGATGCGCCCCAGGGCGTTTGCCCATCGTGCGGCCAGGTCCTCTTCGCCCGCTATGACCTCGAGGCGTTGCGCCGGGCCATGCCCATGCCTGACTTCTCCATGCGCTCGTGGGACCTGTGGCGCTATCGCGAGCTGCTTCCGGTCCGCGACGACCAGTACGCCGTCAGCCTGGGGGAAGGCGCGACATCGCTCGTGTCGGCGCCCCGCGCGGCCGCTGCCGTTGGGCTCCACGGTGGCGAGCTGCTGGTCAAGGACGAGAGCGGCAACCCGACGGGCTCATTCAAGGCCCGCGGCCTGTCGATGGCAGTGGCTCGCGCCGCCGAGCTGGGCATCGGTGATGTGGCGCTCCCCTCGGCTGGCAACGCCGGTGCG
>Ga0136633_1002769_pt1 | contig 11884 bp, 10 predicted proteins | sample AntDrymeUQ832206_2_FD_105494 | JGI IMG/M metagenome (GOLD analysis project Ga0136633, IMG submission 105494) | Polar desert sand microbial communities from Dry Valleys, Antarctica - metaG UQ83 (22.06) | ecosystem: Environmental > Terrestrial > Soil > Desert | place: Antarctica: Dry Valley...
ATCTGCTTCGGGTTCAAGGGCGGGATCGGGACGTCTTCGCGCCGGCTGGCCGTCGGCAGCGGCGGATATACCGTCGGAGTGCTGGTGCAGTGCAATGCCGGCCGGAGGGCGCAGCTTCGGGTAGCCGGCGCGCCGGTCGGTCGTGAAATCTCCGACCTCACCCTGTGCGTGACTTCGCCCGTCACCGGCCCTCCGCGCTGGGCGAGCGGATTGCGACCGTGTGACGCTACGGCATCGGCACCCGTTGACGAGCGGCGTGAAGGGATGGGATCGATCATCGTGGCCGTCGCGACGGACGCCCCTCTCATTCCCCAGCAGCTACGCCGCCTGGCCGTGCGCGCCGCTCTCGGAGTTGGCGCCGCAGGCGGTCGGGGCGAGAATTCTTCGGGTGATCTGGTCGTCGCGTTTTCCACCGCCAATCCGGGCGCGAGCCGCGATAGCGGGGTGGTAAGCACGCGCATGCTCTCGAACGATGCGATGACGCCACTTTTCTACGCGACGGTCGACGCGACGGAAGAGGCGATAGTGAACGCGATGGTCGCGGCACAGACGATGACGGGCGCCGATGGCGCGCGCGCGTACGGGATTCCCCACGAAAGGCTGCGAGCCGCGCTCAGGAAGTACAACCGCCTGAAGGAGAGCCGGTAGCGCGTGTCCTACATAAAGTCACAGCTGCTTCCGGGTGAGGAGATCAAGTACAGGGGCCATTTGCACCGCAGCATCTTCGCCCCTGCCTTCTCCTTCGCAGTGGTGGCAGTGCTCGCGTTCGTAGTCGTAGTTCAGTCGGGGGACTTGCCGGTATTCTGGGGCCTCGTAGCCGCGGCATTGGTCTCTTACATCTGGGCGCAAATCCTCTACAGCACCTCGGAGTTCGCGGTCACCAACAAGCGGGTGGTGATCAAGGTCGGGTGGCTGCGGCGCCGGACGGTGGAGACCATGCTCAGCAAAGTCGAAGGGATCAACGTCGACCAGAGCCTGCTCGGACGCCTCCTCGGCTACGGCTCCATCATCATCACCGGCACCGGCGGGACGCAGGAACCGTTCAGGAACATCGGCAGTCCGTTCGAGTTCCGGCGGCAGGTGCAGGCGCAGGTAAGCGCCATCGAGGACTATCGGCCAATGGCTCGAGCGATCGAGCCGCCGCCGCCGGCACCCGCGGCGCTGAGGGAAGAGCGCGATTGTCCCTACTGTGCCGAGCGGGTGCTCGCCCGCGCCAGAGTGTGCAAGCATTGTGGCAGGGACATCGAGCCACTGCGCGCCTAGGGTAGCGGGAGCTCCAGTCAACTTTTCCTCAAATCGTGAAAAGGAGCAGAGCGCGCAGCGAAAAACTTTCGGAATCAACTGGTCGCGTCATTCGGGGACGTGAATCAAGCGCGGCGATTGCCTCGAGCCATTCATCGTCCGCTGCCGGCGACTGCGCGAAAGCCTGCAGCTCCTCTTCGACCGCGGCTCCGTGTGGAGTAATCGCGACTCGCCGGGCGGCTGCGGCAGCGCGGGCGCGCGTCGCGCGAAGATAAGGGGCCGAGGCCTCCAGCATCGCATCAATCCGTTTTAACAGAGACTTGCGCCGCATCGGCCCGTGAACGGCCGCTCCCGCCAAATCGATTGCTTCATTACGCCCGGCCCACTGCCGGATTGCATTGCAGGCCGCGCGGTAATCGGCATCACTCGCGACCGACTGCGGTCTTTCCGCGAGGAGGCACGCACCGGCTTGTGCATCGAGATCGACACCGATTCTCCCCATCCGGCAGGTAAGAAGCAGCGGTGCTCCCCGGAGCCAGCCGGCCGCGATGAAGCCGGTTTCACCTGCTGATACGGCGGCCGCCTGAACGCAATCCCCGGGAATGACGTCAATGGAATCGTCGATTCTCCACCCATCGAGTATTGTGCGCACCTTCTCCGCGCGCTCAGGGATGCTCGAAGGTGGTGGCGCAATGCCGGCGCCACCTGGAGATGCGCCGGGATTCACCCCGACCGATGCGAGCGCAACTCTCCATTTCCTCCAGACGAGCGCCTCGATCTCCAGAATGGCTTCCGCGCTCGCGGGTGGGCGCAACAGATAGACGCCGATGCGCGAATGGGTCGAGCCCATTCGCGCCACCCGGCCCACTCGCTGTTCCATTCTCGCCGCGGTCCAGGGGACATCGAGATGGAGCACCAGCTCAGCGTCCTGAAGATTCACCCCCTCACTCAGCAGATCGGTGCATAGAAGAAGGTCGATCGTTTCGGCGCGTGACGGAGACCTCGTGCGATTGGCGCGTGGAGCAAAGCGCTCGATCGCCTCCTGCCGCGAAAGCGTGCCAACAGCGACCCGTGCTCCACTCGCTGTAAGCGTCGCCACTCCTCCATCAGCGGCGACCCGGCGAAACAAGGCTCTGATCGTTGAGGAGTATTGGGCAAACGCCACGATCTTTGCGCGCGGATTCGCGCGACGAAGCTTCAGCACATGACCCGCGCGTGCATCGTCGATCCGGGATGTGCCGGCGTATGACTTCAGCAACGTTTCCAGCGCCGCGGCGTGGGCCACCACCGACTCAAGAAGGGCGGTGCTGTCGTCCGCTTCAGGTGCAAGCAGCTCCGGAAATCCCAGCTGCAGCGTGTCCTCGAAAAAGGTCCATGCTTTGAGCTCGGCGGCGCTGGGGTACCGGCCTGCTTCCAGCGAGGCGACGAGCGCCGCCGCCTTCGCAACGCGTCGCCGAAGAGCGTCTCCGAGGGCGGCTTCGCTGGACGCCCATTGGTGCACCAGTCCCCGGTTTACCAGCGATCCGCCCGAGCCTCCATCGCGGACCGGCAGCGGAGCCGGAAGACTCATCAACCGGGAAACCATTTCCGGGTCGTCCGGAAGCTCGAGAGCAGTTACCGGCTCGACCTGAGGGAACCCGTCCAATCCTGCCGTCACGCGGTCCCGGCGGACAACGCAGCGAGCGAGCTCGGCCTCGGTGAGATTTTCCGCCCGCGATCCGAGAAAGATCGAAAGCAGCATCACCAGATCGGCCCGCCGGTTGTGTATCGGGGTTGCACTCAGCATTAGCACGCGAGAGTTTCGCGCGAGCCGGGAGATGCGATGGTATCGACGCGTTCGCCGGTTTCGCGCATGGTGCGACTCGTCGAGAATCAACAGATCAGGAAGCTCGCTATACTCGCTTCGACTCAGGCGCTCATAAGTGGTGAATCCGGCGGTAACCCCGGCGCGAGCGAGAGCATCGCGCCACATTGCTTCCAGTGCGGCGGGTGCGACAATCAGCCGCCGCTCAAAGCGACGCGCAACCGCGAGGGCGACAAAGGTCTTTCCCATTCCGACCTGATCGCAGAGCAGGGCGCCTCCAAATTCGTCCAGCGAGCCGAGTATGCGCTCGATCGAGGATTCCTGGTGCGGCTTCAGGTGAATCGAGCCCAGCGCCGTCCCGGGCGACGCGCGCCCAAGCATCAGCCGCGCGATCACAGCACGGACAGCAGCCGCTGACTCTATTTTGAGTGTCCAGTCCATTGGAGCAGCGGCTGGACCTCCTCCCGACCGAGGCCGTAGGCAATCAGCGCAGCATCAAGCAGGTCGTCATCGGAGGGCGGGATCTCCCGCGCGCCGGTTGATGCAGCGAGAGCCACGCGAGCGGAGGGCCAATGAGTGGGGATCGGCAGTAGCGCCATCGTCCATCCCAGGTATCGGCGATAGCCACCACGTGCCTGTTCGGCGATTACGTCCAACCACGCAGCAACGAGGGGACTATTGAAGAGCGCCGCGAGCGCGCGCGCATCGTGGAGCGTCCGGCACTGCACTGCATAGCACGTGTTGAGCGGAACGAGATCATCGCCGGCGTCGATCGCGATCGCCCGCGGCCGTTTCCCGATGTCGCTCCAGATCACCCTCGCCTTGTCGCTATATCCACTCTCGATCCGGAAGAGCGACCACCATTCGCGGTTGTCGTGAAGGTCCGTCCTCTGCGATAACCGGCGGCGGTGGTAAAGAAACCAGCGACGTGCCAACGGTGGTAACGCTTCGAGCGGCCGGCCGCGCGGATCGTGCGGCCAGATAATGTGCTCGCCATCTTCCCGTGGATCCGATCCAGAGAGAGATTCGCCGCGGACCACGGGACGGAGCAGCTCCTTCTCGATAGTGGAATGGCGCTCGCGAGTCCGTATTGTCGCGACGGCTCCGCTCGTGGACTCGATGTGGACGATGTAGGCGTCGTTGAAGCCGGTCTTAACGCCAAGCAGCGGACGGCCGAACCCGGAATGTGCGAGCGGTGTTCCCCGTTCGCGGATACGGTCGAACGCTCGGCGGACTTCCGGGGGAATCATCAGCCACGGGCTGCCGGGAGTATCGTCGAGCGCCAGGTCTCCGCATTGCGACTCCCAGCTAACCATCCGCTCCCGGGTGTGAACCTCACAGTGCGTTTTGCTCACTGGCGCGGCGGGGGCTGGAGTCCCGTCCGGACCGCACGACCGGGTCCGGGCTACGAGCAGCGAAGGATAGACGGCGGCGTCGAAGCCGGACCTTGCCTCTGCGTGATCTTCGAGAGTCAGCAGGTGTGTGCGCGCTGCGAGCAGGTTGCGCACACCACCCCCCGCGAGAGATCGCCACAGCTTGGCCGGGAGGAGCAAAGCCATGATTCCTCCGTCTCTGAGCAGGTCCGTCGAGCGCTCGGCGAAGAGCGCCGCCATGTCGACCTGGGCGGCGAATCCTCGTCCTGCTCCCGCCAGCGCGGCCCCGACTCGCCACGCGGCTTCGCGGTAAACCGTGAACTCGCCCCTCAGCGAGTGGCGGCTGGCGGGTGCGATGCGGTGAAGACGCACCCACGGTGGATTTCCGATGACAATGTCAAAACCGCCTGCAGCTGCCGCGTCGGAGAAATGAGCCTCGAAGGAAAAGGGCAGCGCTCCGCCGGCTCGTAGAGTGCGCGCCCTGGTCGCCTTTGCGCGCATTTGCCGGCGCAGATCGAGGAGCCGCTCGCGCTCTGATTTCGTAGGTGAGGGTCGTACGCCAAACAGGTCGCGGGACCGCAGCTGGAGCAAAAGCTCTTTCCTCTCACCGGTCAGCCTCGCCACGGACCGCGCGATCGCAGTAACCGCCGCATCCCGCTCCGTCCGGTCGAGAGCGCGGGCGAGAGTGAGCTTTCGGGGACCGGTCGCTCGCACGTACCGATTCCGGAGCGCCTGAAGGTTCATCCCGCTCACTCCGGCCTTACCCCCGAGGCCGCCGCCGGCCAGTGAATCCCCCACGCGAATGTGCCGGTCGAGGTTCGGAAGCGGCACGACACGCATTGGGTCCAGCTCTTCGCTTTCCACTACGACCGAAAGCCAGAGCCGGAGCTCGCACAGCCAAATCGCAGTCGGGTTCACGTCCACACCGAAGATCGACGATGCCAGAACCCGACGTCTCACTTCGGCGATCGAACCGCTTTCTCCCTTCTCTCTCCGCAGCTGGGCGAGACGTTCGAGCGCGTAGACGAGAAAGGCGCCTGACCCGCACGCCGGATCGATGATCCTCAATTCGCGGAGCGCTGTCAGCGTCCGCCCGTGCGAGTGCAGGCTCCCGAGTGCTTCGTCCGTAACGTGCACCACGAGCTCCTGAGGTGTGTAGAAGGCGCCGCTTCCTTTCCGGTCTTCCGATGCCATGAGCGCTTCGAACGCCTTGCCCAGGATCTCCGGATCGATCGACGCGTCAGACCAGCCCGCTGAGCTCTCACGGCCGCTGAAGCGGTAGCGCGAGAGAAGAGAGCCAAACGCGTTTCCCAGAGCCTCGTCGCTGAAGGCAAGACGTCTCGCGCGCTTCTCCAGGGTAGAGCGGGCAAAGAGACCGCCATTCAGAAACGGAATCCGGCCGAACTGTCTTGCTCGCGCGGCCCGTGATTTTACTCTGGTGTTGAGAGTCCCGAAGAACAACGGCTCGAGGACCCGCTTCTGATAGTTTCCTCCTTCTTCAATGCAGCGCGCGTATCCGTTCTCGAGAAAACCGAAGTCGCCATCGAGCCAACCTTTCGTCTGGAGAAACGACAGGAAGATGAGCCTCGACAGATAGACCAGTGCGAGCTCACGTCGCTCCGACAGCGCGATGGCGTGCGGCACAGATTCCGCCAGGTTCGCGACCACGGTCTCGAGTGATCGAAAAAACCTGCGTGTAATGGATTGTCTGCCGAGGAGGTCGAGGTAGCGGGAGTGTGTGAGGAGATCGGAGGGGGAGAGGGAGGCGCAGAGGGAACAGAGAGTCTCCGCATCGCTGGTGAACACCGTCTCGCGCCGGCAGACGAGAGATGCGATCCGCGGATGCGTCCCGGCGGAAGACCAGCAGATGATGGCAACTCGTTCGGCGTCCGCGGCGAGGACGATCCAGAGGAGCTGTGCGGTCTGTCGCGCGAGTGACGCGGCGACCGCGGCAAGGATCTCTCGGGGTGCCGCCGCCGAGCGGAGCTCGAGAAGAAGAGCTCTGAGCGCGCCGGGTCCGCGTGCGACTGTCGAGTTCCTGATCGACGCAGGCAGTCCGAGGGCGGAGCGGGCGGCAGCGTCGAGTGGAAGAGGCGGGCTGAAGCCGAGCTCTCGTGTTATTTCGGCGAGATCATCGACGTGTATGGCGCCAGCGAGAAGCTCGGACGAACGCCGGAGAGTCGGCACCGGCCCAGCGTAGCGGCTTCGGCTCGTAGCTCATGCATCGAACGGTATCGGGGGCGCGCGAAAATCCGCGTCGTGCGTCAGAGGCCGATAGCCTGCCGCGAGGTGTAGCTACGCCCCTTCCAGGTGACCTGTCGCCCGCGAACGATTGCGCGGGAGAAGAGGTAGAGCAGCACGATAGCGCCGAGTGGATACAGAAGCGCGTAGAGTGGCGATTCGCCGGGCTGGGCGTAAACCACGACCCACCAGAGCAAGGTGGCAGCGGCGGCGATGCTCGCCCAGATCAGGAGCCCGCCGGAGGCCAGGCCAATCGCGGCGCTCAGAAGAACGATGAGCGGCACGAGCTGCATGAGAGGCGGCGTCAGGAGCGCGAGCGGGAAGATCATTTGTCCGGCCCGGCCGAAAGGCACCGAGTCGAGCCCCCCGGCGAATACGTTCTTCCCCCAACCTTCGAGGAGGGCTTTGAGCGAGCTGTACATTCGGGTCGAGAGCTGATCGACTCCGAGCATCAGCACCGGTTTTTTCCCTCGCGCAAAGACCGTTTGTGCCAGCACCATGTCTTCCGCGACGACCGTTCGCACGCTGCCGTGTCCGCCGATGGAATCGTAGGCCGATCTGGTGAAGAAGATGCACTGGCCGTTGGCGATCTTCTCTTTCGCGTGCGGAGAATCGTTGACTGATTCGGTTCCGCCGTATCGCATCGACAGAATGGTGAACATTTGCGGCTGGATCAGCTTCTCCCAGAAGCTCACCATCTCCTGCCGGCCGGCAACGGAGAACATGTCAGCGCCGGTGCGTCGGATTGCGTTGACGGATCTGGCCAGCAGGTCGGGGGCGTGATGTGTATCTGCGTCGGTGAAGAGAAGTATTTCACCACGTGCGGCGGCCGAGCCGGTGGTGCACGCCCACTGTTTGCCGAACCACCCGTCGGGCAGCGGGGGATTGTCCACGATCCGGAAGCGGTCGTCACTCTGCGCGGCTGCGCGGGCAACGTCCGGGGTTTGATCATTGGAGTTGTCATCCACGACGATGAGCTCGAGGCGCGGATACGTCGTCGCGAGGATCGATCCGACGCAGCGCGCGATGTTGTCTGCTTCGTTGCGAGCGGGGACGATCACGGAGACGAGTGGAGCGTCGGCAGGAGCTTCGGGACTCTCGTCATCGAGTGAGCGTGAGTTCCGAAGCCGGAAATAGGTGATGACCTGGGGGAGGATCCACGGCAGGGACCACAGGGCTGGGATCAGGTAGCGCACGATCGAATGGTATGGCACTTGGAACTGCAATGCTGGCGAGACTACTGGAAACCACTGTCGACTATAACTGACGAACTGTCCACTCATCACCTGGATTCCCTCTAAGCAGGCGCCTGGCCCTGCGAAGACGAAGATCCTGCACCCTCACATTCGCCCGAAAATAGAAAAAGGGCGCCGCTCGAAAGCGACGCCCTCTTGTATCTGGAACGGGACGGGACTGCTAGCGGCCCGCGCCGCCTCCGCCACCCTGACCGCCACCGCCGCCGGGGCGTCCACCGCCGCCGCCGCTCTGGCCACCACCACCCTGACCGCCGCCACCCTGGCCACCGCCGCCGGGCTTTCCGCCGCCACCACCACCCTGTCCACCACCCTGGCCACCGCCGCCCTGTCCGCCGCCGCGGTTGCCACCACCACCACCGCCACCTTGTCCTCCACCGCCTTGGCCGGGGCCGCGATTTCCACCACCGCCGCCGCCCTGTCCGCCCCCTCCCATTCCACCACCACCCCCGGAGGAGCCGCCACCACCTTTACCGCCGCCTCCCGTTCCACCACCACCTCCGGAGGAGCCGCCGCCACCTTTACCGCCGCCGCCCTGGCCACCACCACCCTGACCGCCGCCGCCCTTAGCACCGAAGTTCGGGTCTTCCGTTCCAGCCATTATGCTACCCTCCAGAGTTGTTAGGTACCCGCCGCGACAAAAGCAATGCATGTGCCATATTTGGAACATGTCAAGCGCCAGCCGCCCGCGTAACCAGCACCGACGAAAAAAACTTCTGTGCCACTAAAGCAGTTTCGCTGCGCCGAGCCGCTCTCGCCCGGCGCGCGCGTCGCGCTGATCTCACCCGCCGGGCCACTGCAAAAACCTGAAGAGCTTCCGCGCGCGCAGGAAAACGCGCGCACACTCGGCTGGGAGCCAATGGTGGGCGCGCACGCGACCGAAAGGCTCGGATATCTGGCCGGACACGACCGCGATCGACTCAACGATCTGAATCGCGCGCTGCGCGACCCCAAGATCGATGGCATCTGGTGCCTGCGTGGCGGTTATGGACTCATGCGCATCATCGAGTCCGTCGATTACGAAGCGCTTTCCCGGATGCCGAAGGTCATCATGGGATACTCCGACGTCACGGCTCTTCACGCGGCGGTGCAAACCAGGTGCAGACTCGTCACCTTCCATGGACCAACCGCGCGCGAGACTCTCACCGATTTCTCGCGCGACTCGTTTCAGCGCGCCGTCAATCAGCGTGTCGATTCCTGCGGCGTCGCATCCCTTGCGCGTGAGATCAACCCCGGGACAGCCGAAGGACGGCTGGTCGGCGGCAACCTCGCGGTGCTTTCGTCGCTCGCCGGAACTCCGTTCGCTCCCGACCTCACCGACGGCATTCTCGTTCTCGAGGATGTGAACGAGCCGGTGTACCGGATCGACAGGATGCTCCAGCAGCTCAGGCTCACCGGAACTCTGAGCGGATGCCGCGCGATTGCGTTCGGCGACTTCACTCACTGCCCCGAGGACGCCGGCGGTGGCGGCCGGCCGCTCGACGACGTCCTCGGCGAGCTGGCGCACTCGCTTGGCATTCCCTGCCTGGCGGGAATTCCGGTCGGACACATTCCGGACCAGTGGACGATTCCACTGGGCGCGCTCGCGACGCTCGACACCAGGGCGCGCTTGCTGACAGTCACGTCGTATCCAGCGTGAGCGTGCCTCACAAGACCGGCGAAGACCTGATCGCCGAGGCGAAGGAGCAGATCGATCAGGTGACGCCTGAAGAAGTACAGGCGATGAGGTCGGGCGGGGAGAACGTGGTCTATCTCGATGTCAGGGAGCCGAACGAGTGGGGCCTCGGACGCATTCCCGGCGCGCTCCACCTGCCGCGGGGAAATCTGGAGACGAAAATCGAAGCGCTGGTGGACCGGCAACAGCGAGTGGTGGTGTACTGCGCCCGCGGGAACCGATCGGCTCTCGCCGCGCTCACGATGAAGCAGATGGGGTACGACAAGGTTGCGTCGATGTCGCGCGGATTCCTCGGGTGGGCTGACGCGAATGGAGAGATCGAGGAGTGAGCGAAACCGCTGAGGAGGCGGCGCCGCCCGAGGCATTCGAAATTCCCGGCAAGGATGGACTCTCCATTCGCGGCGAGAGGTACCTGGCGGAGAGTCCCATTGGCACCGTGTTCGTCTGTCACGGCTTCAAGGGCTTCGCGCACTGGGGTTTTTTCCCTTACGTCGCGCAATCACTGGCGCGCAGCGGCCTCAACGCCGTGACCTTCGATTTCTCGGGGAGCGGGATCGGCCCCGACCGCGAATCGTTCACCCAGCCGGAGGCGTTTTCGACGAACACGTTCGCGCGCGAGCTGGACGATCTCGAGAACCTGCTGGATTACGCGCGGCGCTCGAGCTGGATCGATGAAAAGTTCGGGCTGTTCGGTCATTCGCGCGGCGGAGGCACGTCGATTCTTTTCGCCGGAGCGGATAGATCGGATGTGACCGCCCTCGTCACCTGGGCCGCGATCTCCCACGTGAATCGATGGAGCGCGGACGACGCCCTCGACTGGCGGCGCCGCGGCTTCAGGGAGGTGGTGAATTCACGGACCGGGGAGACGCTTCTCCTCGGTACCGACCTGCTGGACGAAGTCGAAGCACACCTCAACACCAAGGTGAACATCCTGGCCGCGGCAACGAAAGTCAAAGCTCCGTGGCTGATCGGTCACGGCACGGCCGACGAAACAGTCCCCCATTCCGAGGCTGAAGAGCTTCACCAGCGCTCGGCCGCGGTGAGCTCGCTGCGCCTGGTGGAAGGAGGCAACCACGGATTTGGCGCCGTGCATCCACTGACTGAGGCGCCACCACTCCTGGATCGCGTCGTGAACGAGACGGTGAAGTTCTTCGTCGACCACGCGGCGGAATGAGCGGTGGGCGGCCTGGAAGCGCTCCTCGCTGATGCGGAGATTCAGAAGCTCAAAGCCGCGCTGGCCGCGCACCGGTCGCCTGACTCGGGAAGCGACGAAGGGGTTCGGAAGGCCGCGGTCGCGCTGATCTTCCGCAGCGGCGCCGACGGTCAGCCGGAGCTTCTGTTCATCAAGCGCGCCGATTATCCGGGAGATCCATGGAGCGGCCAGGTCGCGTTCCCCGGAGGACGGGAAGAGCCGGGAGACTCGTCTCTCGCGGACACGGCCGCGCGCGAAACGCGTGAGGAAACGGGGATCGATCTTTCGCGGGACGGCGCGTTCATCGGGACGCTCGACGACCTGCGGCCGCGAATCAACCGACTGCCCGACGTGATCGTGCGTCCGTACGTCGTCCTGCTCGATCGCTGCGAGCAGCTCATCCTCAGCCAGGAGGTAGCCCTCGCCTTCTGGATTCCGCTCCCGGCGCTGAAGGAGGCCGAGTCGTGGCGCGAGACACAGGTGCTGGCGCGCGGAATTCAGATCAACACCCGCGCGTTCCATCATGAAGGGCACATCGTGTGGGGGATGACAGAGCGGATCCTGGGGCAGCTACTCGAGCTCCTCGCCCAGGCGTCCAGTAGCGAGTGGACAGAACGGGCGTGAGGTGCGAGAGATGCGCAGGTGCGAGGTTTTCGGGTTAGAACGCCGCGACTTATCGCTTTGGAGCAAGGAACAGCAGGTTGCCTGTGTCCGGACCGATCTCGGAACGTCCCGGGACGTAACTTCGTAACTCGTGCCTACGCTCCTCTCGCACCTCACACCCGTTCCGTTGTCGTCCGAACCAGATCTGTTCGGCAAGCATCCGGATCCGTCAGGCAAAACATCTGGATTGCACTAAAAGTTAGGGCAGCCTAACTTTCAGGCTGAAGCTGATCAACTACGAGGGACTCACGCTTGGCAACCCAGCTCGATCGACAGCCGGTACCGACCCCGCCCGCAAACCCACTGACTGTCCCGCCGCCGGGATGGCGGCGTGCGCGCGCGACCCCGTCCCTCGTCGAGGTTTACCGCACGATACCGGTATCCGGACAGGGATGGTGGCGGAAGATTCTCGCCTTCGCGGGACCCGGATACCTGGTCGCC
>Ga0136633_1002770_pt1 | contig 11879 bp, 11 predicted proteins | sample AntDrymeUQ832206_2_FD_105494 | JGI IMG/M metagenome (GOLD analysis project Ga0136633, IMG submission 105494) | Polar desert sand microbial communities from Dry Valleys, Antarctica - metaG UQ83 (22.06) | ecosystem: Environmental > Terrestrial > Soil > Desert | place: Antarctica: Dry Valley...
CGCCGGAGTAGCGCGACGAGATGTGCACGAGGGCGAGCAGCCGGACCTCGGCGTCGGCGGCCACCTGCGCCGCCTGGCGCGCGGTGCTGTGCAGCGTCGCCGCCGCGCGTTCGGCGTCCTCGTGCAGGAACGTCGCCTCGTGGACGAGCAGGTCGGCGCGGTGGGCCGCGACGACGACCGCATCGGTCGGCGCGGTGTCGCCCGTCACGACGACGCGACGGCCGGGGCGTGCCTGTCCCATGACCTGCTCCGGCGCGACGCCCTCGATCGTCTCACCGCGCTGCAGCCGCCCGAAGTCGGGGCCCGGCGTGACGCCCAGCCGCGCGGCGAGCTCGGCGTCGAACCGGCCGGGGCGCGCGTCCTCGGCGAGCACGTAGCCGAAGGCCGTGCCGCGATGGCGGACGGCGAACGGGACGATCTGCAGGTCGTCGCGGCGGACCGCCTCGTCGGGCTCGAGGTCACGGATCGTCAGGCCGTAGCGCGGGCGGCCGTAGACCGCTCGCATGCGCTCCAGCAGCGCCGTCGTGCCGGGCGGCCCGTGGATCGTCAGCGGCTTGTCGCGATCGCGCAGCTCGAAGGACTTCAGCATCCCGGGCAGGCCGAGCCAGTGGTCGGCGTGCAGGTGCGTGAGGAACACGTCGGTGAGGTCCGCGAGCCCGACCGAGCGCACGAGCTGGCGCTGCGTTCCCTCGCCGCAGTCGATCAGGATGCGCTCGCCGCCGCGCTTGACGAGCAGCGCCGGAAGGCCCCGTCGCGCCGATGGAACCGAGCCCGCGGTGCCCGCGAAGAAGAGCGACAGATCCATTGCCGCGAGGGTACTGCGGGCGGGTAGGGTCCCCGTCTGAGAATGCTCGAGCAACCGGCACGAGAAGCAGCACGAGAAGGCATCGGGATGCTGAAGGAGTTTCGTCAGTTCATCCTGCGCGGCAACCTCGTCGACCTCGCGGTGGCGGTCGTCATCGGCACTGCGTTCACGGCGCTCATCACGTCGCTGGTCAAGAACCTCGTGACGCCGTTGATCGCCGCTGTCGCCGGCGAGCCGGACTTCTCGGACCTGACGTTCACGATCCGCGACAGCGAGTTCTTCTATGGGGACTTCATCAATGCGCTGCTGTCGTTTCTCATCATCGCGGCCGTCGTCTTCTTTCTCATCATCAAGCCCGTGAACGTCCTCATGGATCGCTTTCAGCCCGACACCGCCGTTGACGTCACGACGCGCACCTGCCCCGAGTGCGTGAGCGACATCCCGATCACCGCGACGCGCTGCGCGTTCTGCACCGCACGTGTCCCCCCGGTCCCGCCGCCCCCGGCAGCGGCCGATCCCGCGTAGCCCCCGTGTAACCCCGAGGCCCTCCCGGTGTCTTGTCGACCAATGGTCAACAAGCTTGGGGAGGGCAGCATGGAGTCGCTCGCGCGCAGGGCACGGCCCGCCGCACGGTGGGCGTGGCAGCACTTCCGGCTCCTCGCCGGGATCGGGCTCGTCGTCGGGCTGACGCTCGCGCTCGCCGCCAACCGCGACGCGATCGCCGCCGTCGAGTGGTCGATCGACCCGCTCACGCTCGCCGCTGCGCTGGCGCTGCTGGCGGTCGCCCCGCTGGCTCAGGCGCTGACGCTGCGGATCGCCCTGCGCCGGCTGGGGGCAGGCGCCCCGGGCGTGGCCACGCTGCGGATCTGGGCGCGCTCCTTTTTGCTGCGCTACGAGCCCAGCGGCGCGGTCGGCTTCGTCTACCGGGTGCGCGAGCGCGACCGGCTGGAGGCGACGACGCCGCAGGTCCTGACCGCGACCGGCTACGAGCAGCTGGCGGCCGTGACGGCCGGCGCGCTCGTCGCCGTCGCCGCGTTCGCCGCCGCGGGCGGGCGCCCGCCGCTCACCGCCCTGCTGATCGCGGCCGTGCTGCTCGCGGCCGCTATCGCGGCGCGACCGGGGCTGCTCGGCGACCGGCTGGCCCGCTGGCTCTCGCGCCGTGGCGTCGCCGTGGCGGGCCCGATGCGCGGCCGCACGCTCGCGCTGATGTCGCCGTGAACGCCGCCGGCTGGGCCGCGAGCGCGGCGGGTGCCGCCCTGCTCGCCGGCGGGCTGCTCGGCGCCGCCGCCCCGAGCGTGGCCGTGCTGCTCGGCGCGTTCGCCCTGTCGAGCGTCATCGGCGCGTTGATGCCGCTGCTGCCCGCGGGCCTCGGCCCGCGCGACGCGGCCCTGACGGTCGCGCTCACGCCGGTCCTCGGACCGGGTGCGGCGACGCTGCTGGCGCTCGCGCTGCGCGTCGTCTCCTTTGGCGCCGAGCTGCTGGCGGTGGCGGTCGCCGAGCTGACCGCGCTGGTCTGGGCACGGCGCGCACGCAACGCGTCCGCGGTGCGCAATCCGGCCGCCGCCACCTCGATTGGCGCCTTCCACGGGCTCACACCGCCAAACGCGCCACTCGAGCCAGCCAGGACCACCCGCACGATCGTCGTCGTCCCGACCTACGACGAGCGCGAGTCGCTGCCGCTCTTCCTCGAGCGCTTCGCCCCCACCGGCATGGACCTGCTGATCGTCGACGACAGCTCACCCGACGGCACCGGCGAGCTGGCCGACGCGCTCGCCGCGACGCGACCCTGGATGCACGTCCTGCACCGCGCCGAGAAGGACGGGCTGGGGATGGCGTACCGGGCCGGCTTCGCGTGGTGCCTGAGGCGCGACTACGACGTGATCGGCCAGATGGACTGCGACCTCTCCCACCCGCCCGAGAAGCTCGCCGAGATGCGTGCGGTCCTGCTCGAGCGCGACGCCGGCCTCGTGCTCGGCTCGCGCTATGAGCCCGGCGGCGGCACCGACGGCTGGAGCGCGACGCGCCTGGCGATGAGCCGCGTCGGCTGCAGCGCGTCGCGGCTGGCGCTCGGCCTGCCGTTCTCCGATCTCAGCGGCGGTTTCAAGCTCTGGCGCGCGAGCTGCCTGGCGGCGATCGACCTCGACGAGCTGCTCAGCGCGGGCTACGCCTTCCAGGTCGAGACGACGCAGCTCGCCCACCTCGCCGGAGCGCGCATCGAGGAGGTCCCGTTCGTGTTCTCCGAGCGCATCGCCGGCGCATCGAAGATGACGCTGCGCATCTCGCTGGAGGGCATCCGCGTCACGCTCGCCCTGCGCCGCCATCACCGGCCGGCGCGTCGCCACGGATTGCCCGCGGCCTTGTAGCCTGGGCTCCCACGCGCCCGTAGCTCAGTGGATAGAGCGCTCGCCTCCGGAGCGAGAGGTCGCAGGTTCAAATCCTGCCGGGCGCGCTGCCGAACGCCGCAGGACGTCGCATCGTGGCGGGGAGGACCGTGAGGTCAGCGGCGCGCAACTTGCGCAAGCGGTCCGCCAAGCGTCCCGGTGCGTGGTGGTCGGCGCCGAACGCGGGAAGCGGTGGCCGTCCAGTCCGCTCGCGAAGTGCGCGACGTCGGCGCCGAGCACGAGCGGCTCGCCACGGCTCATGAAGGCCGACGAGAATTACGTCAGATGGTCAGTGGGGAAAGGACCTGACACCAGGAGTCGAACCCTTCGAGCAACCAATGCAACAACACGAACCGAGAATCGAGAGCGAAAGCACCGTCAAAACGAACCGCATCGAACACAAGCCGTACAAGCTCGGCGCAACCACACGCAAGCGCAGGTACCAGAAACGCAGACTACGCCGCTGTCCGGCGCCCTGTCAACGCAGATCAACGCCGTGACGGTTTCGTGACGGAATCGTGACACGGGGCTGGCAGCCTCGTCCCCGATCAGCGTCAGCGCGAGGCCGCGAGGAGGTTGCGGGTGCCAGTCCAGACCAGCTATCCGGGCGTCTACATCGAGGAGCGACGGTCAGGAGTCCACTCGATCGTGGGCGTCAGCACCTCCGTGACTGCGTTCGTTGGCGCCGCCGCGCAGGGTCCCGTCGATGACCCCCGACGGATCTTCAGCGTCGCCGACTACGCGCGGATCTTCGGACCACCGCTGGACGCCGCGCGTCCTATGGGCCACGCCGTGGCCCAGTTCTTCGCCAACGGCGGCAGCCAGGCGGTCGTGGTCCGCGCGGCGGCCGCCGACGCGACGGTCGCCTCGGTCACGCTCAAGGACGCGGCGCCGGCCGACGCGCTGATCCTGACGGCGATTGGCAAGGGCGCCTGGGCCAGCCGCGCGGGTGGAAACGGCGTCGAGGTCGCTGCCGACCAGGCGGGCAGCGCCAACCCGGCCGACCTGTTCACGCTGGTCGTCAGCTCCTTTGCCGTCGACGCGCGAACCAACCAGAGCTCCAAGGTCGCCGAGGAGACGTTCACCAACCTCTCGATGTCGCCCGCGCACCCGCGCTACGTGCTCAGCGCCGTGGCCGCGTCGAAGCTCGTCACCCCGTCGCTTGCCGCCGGCTTTGCCCCCGCCACCGCCAAGGGGTCCTCGGTCGGGGCCGGGGCGATCGACGACCCGCTGACGGTCACCCCCGCCGCGCGCTCGATCCGCGTGTCGGTGGACTTCGGGCCGGCCGTCGACGTCGTGGTGTTCGCCACGGAGGCCGCGAACGTCTCGCGCACGCCCGCGCAGATCGTCACCGAGCTCAACAGCAACGCGCTGCCAAACGCCGGGCTCGCGCAGACCGCCGTCAAGGCGTCGCAGGCCGCCGGCGTGATCAAGCTCGAGTCCCAGAACGGCGGGATGAACTCCGCCGTCACGGTGACGCCCTCCCCCGGCGGCGACCTCTCGCAGGCGCTCAAGCTCGGGCGCATCTGGGGCGGCACCGAGGTTTCGGGCGCCGCCGCCAAGCGCCCAGCGCCGGTGGCGCCGGGGGCGGCGGCCGGCTTCCTGGCCGACGGCAGCGACGGCAGCAGCGTGCTCCCGTCGGACATCGTGCCGTCGGGTGGGGTCACGTCCGGCGTGTTCGCGCTCGCCGCGCTGCGCTTCCCGCGCTTCAACATCCTCTGCCTGCCGGGCGTCACGTCCGACGACCAGGTCCCGATCGGCAGCGCGCTCTCCTACTGCAAGCAGGAGCGGGCGTTCCTGGTAGTCGACAGCCCGGCGGGCGGCTTTGCCGCAATCCCGCCGACGCTCGGCAGCATCACCGCGCTGGGCGAGCACGGCGCGCTCTACTACCCGCGCCTGGAGGTTGTGGAGCAGACCGCCGCGGGCTCGCGGACGCTGAACCTGCCGGCCAGCGGTGCCGTCGCCGGGGTGATGGCGCGCACGGACGCGTCGCGCGGGATCTGGAAGGCGCCGGCCGGGCTCGAAGCGGGAATCGTGGGTGCGACGGGGCTCAGCAACCCGGCTGGCGCGCCGCCCGTCGACGACAATCTCTCGGGCGAGCTGAACCCGCACGGCATCAACGTCCTGCGCTCGTTCCCCGCATCGGGGCTTGTGGTGTGGGGAGCGCGGACGCTGCGCGGCGACGACACGCTCTCCTCGGAGTTCAAGTACGTGCCGGTCCGCAGGCTGACGGACTTCCTCGCCAGCTCGCTCTACCTCGGCACGCAGTTCGCGGTCTTCGAACCCAACGACCCTGACCTGTGGGGCCAATTGAGGCTGGCGGTCGGAACATTCATGCGGACGCTGTTCCGGCAGGGTGCGTTCCAGCAGAGCGCGGCACGCACCGAGTCCGACAGCTTCTTCGTCATCTGTGACGAGACGGTCAACCCGCAATCGGAGATCGATCTCGGCCGCGTCAACGTGGTCGTTGGCTTCGCCCCGCTCAAGCCGGCCGAGTTCATCATCGTCACGATCACCCAGATCTCGCAGCTGGAGGCGTGAAATGGCCCAGTTCACGGTAAACGCCACGCGTTTCGACCCGTACAAGGCGTTCATGTTCCGCGTGAAGTTCGACGGCCAGTACGTCGCAGGGCTGTCGAAGATGAGCGCGCTGAAGCGCTCCACCGACCCGGTCGTGCATCGCGACGGAGGCGACCCTTCACACGAGCGCAAGAGCCCCGGCAAGACGAAGTTCGACGCGATCACGCTCGAGCGGGGCGTGACGCACGACCTCGTCTTCGAGGCATGGGCCAACCTCGTCCACTCGCTGGGCGCGCCGATGGCGCTGAAGAACTTCCGCAAGGACATCGTCGTCGACGTGTTCAACGAGGCCGACCAGAAGGTGCTGTCCTACAAGATCTACCGCTGTTGGCCGTCCGAGTACCAGGCCCTGCCGGCGCTCGACGCCGCGACGGCCGGCGTCGCGATCCAGACCCTGAAGCTCGAACTGGAGGGGTGGGAGCGCGACACCTCCGTCACGGAGCCGACGGAGAGCTAGCCGTGGGCGCGGCGACCCTGGTGCGCGCGCTCGACGGGCCCGCCGACGAGCTGTCGCAGGTCCTTGCCTTGCTTCGGGCCGCGGGTGTGGAGGACGCGGAGGCGATGACGCTGGCCGGCGGCGACCGGCGGCTGCTCGAGCTGCATCGCGCGATCACCTCGCGCGACCTAGAGATCAGCGCCGCCTGCCCCGCGTGCGGCACGGTGAACGCGGCCACGCTGTCAGAGCACGACGTAGCCGAGGAGACGCCGCGGACCGCGGCGCTCGTCGGTGGCGGGTTGCGCCAGCCGACCTACGGCGACCTGCGCAGCCTCCCCGCCGACGAGGCTGCGAGCATTGCGGAGCTCCTGCGGCGCTGCACGGTGGGAGCGCCCCAGCGACCGCCGATGGCGAGCGACTTCGATCTCGTCGATGACGCGCTGACCGGGCCCCTGCAACTGGCCTGCGCGGAGTGCGGCGCGGCCGTGCTCGTGGACGTCGACATCCAGCGGCTCGTGCTCGAGCGGCTCGTCCGCCACGGGCGTGAGATCGACATCGAGATCCACCTGCTGGCCAGCGCCTACCACTGGAGCCTCGGCGAGATCGAAGACCTGAGCGACCAGCGGAGGTCAGCGCTGGCTGCGCTGGTCATGGAGCTGCGGTGAGCAGTTCTTCGCTCGGGCGGCTCGTCGCGCGCGCACACCGGCCGGCGACCCGGGTCCAAGGGCTCGCGCCGGCCGCGTTCGACGCCCCCGAGTCGGGGGTCGTCCGCGGGGCGATCCCGCGCGAGCCGAGTGATCACGCCGCAGCGCCGTCTGCTCTGCCCGCTCTCGGGCCGCGGCGCGCAGACGCCGCCGCGATGCTCCCCGACACGGCCCTTGCGGACAGCGCCGGGACGACACAGGGCCGACCGCCGCGTACGGCCCGCCACGCGGACGCCGAGCCAACCGCGCCGGCCGCGCCCGGGCCCGTGGACGCCCGCCCGGCAGCACCGCCCGAAGCACCACCCGCTCGCATCGTCTCGCCGGCCTTCGACGACCGATCCCCCACGCCGGGCTGGCGCGCGCTGGCGCAGCGCGACGCGCTCGACCGGACCGACCCGGGGCCGGCGTCCGGTCCCGCGGCTATCGCGCAAGGGCCGCGGGTCGTGCCGACCGCCGTGCCGGCCCCAGGCCGCTCGTCGGACGCCGCCTACGAGGGCGCGGTACGAACGCAGGACACCGCGCCGGCGCGCACGCCGGCGCCGGCCGCATCGCCGGTCGCAGACCGGGGAGCGGCCCGCTCGGCACCCGAGCCGGTACCGGTCGCGCCGCTCCCCCCGGCCCCACGGTTCTTCCCGGCGGTGTCCGTTTCGCCGCCGGCCATGGCTGCGGGATCCGCCGCCTCGACCGGTACGCCGCCGCCCGTCCCGACCCCCGTCGCGCCGCCGTCTGTTGTCATCGACCGCATCGAGATCGTGACGCCGCCGCCCACCACGCGCGTCGACCCGCTCGCCTCGCTGGAGGCCGTCCGCCGCGGTGGCTCGCGGCACGCTCGGAGTCGCGCCTGATGGCCGGTGTGCTCGCGATCCAGGGCGTCGACGACACGCTGCGCAAGCTCGCCACCGCCGCGGTCGCCCCGCTCGTGCCCAAGCCGCAGATCACCGTCGGCTCGCTCGACGCAGACCACGAGGAGTTGCGGCTGAACTGGTTTCTCTACCGCGTCAGCCCGAACGCGGCCTACCGCAACATGGAGCCGCCCCGCACCGGTTGGACGACGGCCCGCGGGCGCCCGCCGCTGGCGCTGCGCCTCTCCTACCTCCTGACGGCGTTTCCCGCGAAGGCGGGCAACGGCGGCGACCAGGAGCAGTTCGCCCACGCGGGCATCGCGGCGGTGATGGCCACGCTGCACGAGAACGCGATCATCGGCGACGGCGAGACCGCGCTCTCCCCGCTCGCCCAGCCGCTCGTCGAGCCACTGCGGATCACGCTGGAGGACCTCGACGTCGAGGCGATCACCAAGCTCTGGACGGCGACGACGCAGCCGCTGCGACTCTCGGTCGGCTACGACGTCAGCCTCGTCGTCGTCGACCGGCAGACGGCGCACGCCGCAGGGCCTCCCGTCAGGCAGCGCCGCGTCGCCGTCGTGCCCACGATGGGACCGCGCCTGGCGGAACTGGATCCCGCACGCGCGTGGGCCGGGCTGGACATTGCGGTCACGATCGACGGATCGGCGATCGGCGCACAGTTCACGCTGGTGCGTGAGGCCGGCGATCCTGCCGGCACCGGGGACTGGCCGATGACGGTCGTTCCCGCAGCACCGGGCCGACTCGTCCTGCGGGTCACCAACCCCGCGCTCACGCCGGGAGCGCGGCGCCTGACGGTCACCGTCAGCGAGGCGGGCCTGACCGCGGCGCGCGACTCGATCGGGCTCACCGTCGTCCCGGTGGTCACCGGGCCCGCCACGCCGCTGGCGCGCGGCGCGCCGGTCACCCTCGACACGGCACATGCCACCGCGGACCTCGAGGTCTACCTCGGCGGTCGGCGAATCGACGCGGCGTTCGACTCGCCGACGGCGATCACGGTCACGATCCCCAACACGACGCCGCCGGGCCCCGTCGAGGTGCTCCTGCGCGCGAACAAGGTCGCGGGCTCCCCCGCGACGGTGACGGTCGCGCCATGAACGGCGATCCACGGCTCGCGGCCTGGCGCGAGGTCCTGCGGATCGCCATCCGCGCGTACCTCGAGGCGCTCGCCGGACACTGGGCGCAGGGCGACCCGTCCCACGAGCCATCGCAGGCCAAGCGCGCGGCGGCGGCGATCGGCACCGTCGGCGCGCCGAGCCAGACCGAGGTCGAGCTCGTCCGCGAGCTCCTGGACGAACAGCGCGGCGCGCCGGTGCCGGCGAGGCTGACCGTGCTCGCCGTCGTGCTGGGGCTGAGGCCCGGCGAGGAGGCGCTCGCCGCCGCCGCCTGGTGGGCGCAGGCCGACCCGCAGGTCGCCTTCGCGTTCGGCTGCGCGCACGACGACGGCGCCCGCCGCCACGCCTCGGCTGCACTCGTGCGCGTGCTGCTTGAGCCGTTCGGAATCGACGTCCCGCCGGTCGTAGCCGAGACCGGACGCCTCGTGCGCGGCGGCGTGTTGCAACCGCCGACCGGCGCAACCGAGCCGATGCTGCCGACACCGACCGCGTCGCTCGTGCTCGCCGGACAGGGGCCAGAGGCGCTCCGCACCGAGGATGACTGTCCGGCGCGCCTGCAGCCCGCTCGCGACGGGCTCGTTCGCCACCTGCAGAGCGCCGATCCGGGAACCGTTCTCCTGCGCGGCCCCGCCGGTATCGGGCGCCACGCCGTCGCGGTCGCGGCCGCGCGCGAGCTCGGATTGGTCCCGGTCGACGGGACGCGTCCGGCCCGCGAGCTCGCACTGCTGGCCCGCACCGGCCTCGCCCTCCCGATCGTCGCGGCCGCGGCGCTCGACGAGCTCGACTGGGAGACCGACGACGGGCCGCTCGTGGCGATCGCGCCGCCCGGCGCATCCTCGCGCGGTGCCCACGTCGTCGACCTTCCCGCCCCCGCCTTCTCCGACCGCGAGCCCCAGTGGCGCGGCGCCCTCATCGCGGCCGGCATCGATGACGGGGAGCTCGTGAGCGCCCTGGCCGCGCGTTTCGCGTTCACGGAGCGCGACATCCGCGAGATTCTGCGACGCGCCCTGCGCGACGCCCGGTGGGACGGACAGCCGGTCGACGCGGGGCGCATCTGGGATTCCGCGCGCCGGCAGCCCGAGCACGCGCTGTCCCGGCTCGCGGCGCTCATCGCGCCCGGCTTCACGCTCGAGGACCTCGTCGTCGACGCCGACTGTCGCGCAAAGCTCGGCGAGCTCGTGGCGCACGTCGAGCTGCAGCACATCGTGCTCGACCGCTGGGGCTTCCGGCGACGCCTGCCGCGCGGGCAGGGCGTGATCGCGCTGTTCGCCGGCCCGTCGGGCACCGGCAAGACGATGGCTGCCGAGGCCGTCGCCGTGGCGCTCCGACACGACCTCTACCGCGTCGACCTCTCGGCGGTCGTCTCGAAGTACATCGGCGAGACCGAGAAGAACCTCTCGGCCGCGTTCGACGAGGCGCAGCGCGCCGGTGCCGTCTTGTTCTTCGACGAGGCGGATGCGCTGTTCGGCAAGCGCACGGAGGTCAAGGACGCGCACGACCGCTACGCGAACCTGGAGATCAACTACCTGCTGCAGCGCGTCGAGACGTTCACCGGCCTCGTGATCCTGGCCACCAATCGTCAGTCCGCGCTCGACGAGGCGTTCCTGCGCCGCCTGCGCTTCGTGATCCGCTTCGAGCTCCCCGGCGCCGCCTCGCGCGCGGAGCTGTGGCGCCGGTCGTTCCCCGACGCGGCACTGCGCGAACCGATCGACTGGGACGATCTTGCCGTCGCCGAGCTGTCGGGCGGCAGCATCCAGGGCGCTGCGCTGTCCGCCGCCTATCTCGCCGCCGGCGGTGACCGGGCGGTCACCGATGCGGACGTCGAGCACGCGATGCGACGTGAGTTCGAGAAGCTCGGGCGCGCGTGGCCCGGGCGCCGCAACGGGGTGCCGACATGAAGGTCCGCGTCGAGGTCGCCACCCCGCCCGCTCCGGCGCTGCTGCGCCCGGCCATCGCCGCTCGCCTCGCCGGCCGCCCGTTCCCGGCCGGGCCAGAGGACGCCGTGGCGAGCGCCGTCGCGCACGCCGTCGCGAAGGCGCAGGAGGAGAGCAAGCCGTGGCGCTGCTGAAGGGTGTCCTCGCATCGTTCTCGGACCCGCTGCTCGGGCTCATCCCGACAGTCGTCATCTTCCAGTACAACCCGACCGAGCTCACGCGCGTGTTCCGCGTGGACGCCTCGGCCGCGCCCGGCAGCGGCGGCCCGGCCGGCGGCGCGCGCAACGCGCCGCGGCCGGCGGTCGAGGAGTACACACTCAAGCTGGAGCTGGACGCGACGGATGGCCTCGAGCGCGGCGGCCCGCTCACGATCGCGATGGGCATCTCGCCGCGGCTGGCGGCGATCGAGATGCTGTTGCAGCCCGTCGGCTCCTCGCTGCTCGGCGGGCTGGCCGGCGCGCTGCTGGGCGGCGGCGGCGGCGCGGCGATCCCCGCCGGACGCCTTCCGCTGACGCTGTTTTTGTGGGGCCCGCAGCGGATCACGCCGGTGCGGCTGAACTCACTGACGGTGCATGAGACGGCGTTCGACGAGTTCCTGAACCCGATCCACGCCACCGCCGACCTCGGCTTCACGGTCTTGCGCGTCGACGACCTCGACAAGGACGACACCGTCGCCCGCGCGGCTGCGACGTACTACCAGGGCGCGCGCGAGGTCAAGGCCGTGCTGCAGCTCCCGCAGATGCTGGAGCTGGGGGGCTGATGGCGGTTCCCGATCCGACCTCGCGCTACGCGAACGTGCCGACCCTCGCCGTCACGCTGCCGGACGGCGCGGTGCGCCGGATCGGCGCACCGCGCGTCGTGCCCGCGCCGCGCTCCGGCGGCATCTACCAGGCTCGTGCCGGCGACCGCCTCGATCTGCTCGCGCGGGCCGCGACACGGGACTCGACCCGCTGGTGGCTGCTCGCCGACGCCAACCCGTGGGCGGATGCGACGCGCCTCGAGCGGCCCGGCCAGACGATCGACCTCCCGCATGCCTGACACGACCCTCACGCTCGAGCTCGACG
>Ga0136633_1002772_pt1 | contig 11872 bp, 10 predicted proteins | sample AntDrymeUQ832206_2_FD_105494 | JGI IMG/M metagenome (GOLD analysis project Ga0136633, IMG submission 105494) | Polar desert sand microbial communities from Dry Valleys, Antarctica - metaG UQ83 (22.06) | ecosystem: Environmental > Terrestrial > Soil > Desert | place: Antarctica: Dry Valley...
ATCGCCAGCCACAGATATTCGCCGCCGATGCCGATCCAGCTGGCGATCAGCGGCAGCAGCAGTACCGCGAGAATCATCCCACCAATCCCGCTCAGCACGTCGAGCGCCAAGGCAAAGCCGGTCGAGGTCCGGAACGGCTGGAGGTCGCCGGCGGCGAGGCCCTGGCCGCCGTAGCGGACGACCAATTGCCATGACTGGAACTTGGCGATCCCGCTCGCCGCGCGAGTGTAGCTGGTGATCAGGATCAGCGTTCCGAACAGGATCACGCCGAGCCCGCGCCCGGCGAACGCCAGCGTCGCCAGCGAGCACACCGCGGCAACCGCTCGCGAGCTGGCGAGATAGCCGCTGTTCTTGAGCAGCGAGCGAAAATGCCGGTCCTTGAACCAGTGCTTCATCGTTGCGTCGTTAGGGGCGCACGGACCCGTCGCCAACCTCCAACGCCTATGCCGGCTCCGGCACCTTCCTCTGCACGACCTTCTCCGCCAGCGGACCATTCAGCTCCGCCAGATGGTCGAACTCGGCTTCATAGGTCGCGAGCCCGTGACTTTGGGAGCGGAGCTCGGCTTCCAGCCCGGTCAATTCGGCCTCGGGCAGAAGCGCCTCGACGCGGTCCCAGCCGGTCCAGCCCTCGCGCGGCGCCATTCCGAGCATTTGTCCGCGCCGCCCGGCGATCGCCGAAGTGATCCGGCTGGTCGCGCTCGATGGGCATACCACGGTCAATTTGTGCATCGGCTCGAGCAGATGCGGCTGGGCCGAGCCAAGCGCTTCCTGCATCGCCAGCCGCCCGGCGAGCCGGAACGCAAGCTCCGACGAATCCACGCTATGATAGCTGCCGTCGACCAGCGTCACCGCGCAATCGACCACCGGAAAACCGAGCGGCCCCTTGGCCATCGCATCGCGAACCCCCTGTTCGACCGCCGGAATCCATTGCTTGGGGATCGCGCCGCCGTGGATTTTCTCGTCAAAGCGGAAGCCTTCGCCGCGCCCCGCCGGCTTCACTTCGATGATCACGTCGCCGAACTGGCCATGGCCGCCCGACTGCTTCTTGTGGCGCCCTTTTTGGGTGACCGGGCGGCGGATCGATTCGCGATAGCCGATGGTTGGCGGGTGGCTCGTCACCTCGACGCCGTATCTGCGCTTGAGCCGCGCCAGCACGGTGTTGAGATGCTCGTCGTTGACGCCCTTCAATCGCATTTCGTGGCTGGCTTCGTCATGATCGAGAATCAGCGCGCCGTCCTCGTCGATCAGCCGCTGGAGAGCGCCCGACAGCTTGACGTCGTCCTTGCGGTCGGCGGGCTCGATGGCGAATGCACAGTTGCGCGCGGGCATTTCCAGGTCGACCGCGGGCGGGAGCTTGCCGGTCCCCGCCCACTGGCCGGACTTCATCGAATCGACCTTGGCGACCGCGACGACATCGCCGGCGCGCGCCTGTGCGACTTTGTGAGTTTTCTCGCCCTGAACAAGAAACAGCGCGCCCAGCCGCGCATGGCCGCCCTCGGGGGTCTTGAGGTCGGCGCCTTCGCTGATCGTTCCGCCGAGCACGCGCGCATAGGCGAGGCGGCCGACCGGACCGTGGGCGATCTTGAACACGAACATCGCCGGGTCGCCGACGTCGAGCCGGCTGGCGGCGGTGGCGGCGCCGGGCGCTTCGTGGCGGATCGCTTTCAACAGACGCCGTACCCCCCAGCTGCTGATCGCCGATCCGAATAGCAGCGGCACGGCAAGGCTTTCACCGGTTTCGCGAGCGAGGTCCGCAAGCACTTTCTCGCGGCTCGGCGACTGGTCCATCAGCAATTGTTCGAGCAGTTCATCATCATGGTCGGCGAGCTGTTCGAGCATGTGGGTGCGCGCTTCGGCCTCCCGTTGCTGGAGGTCGGCGGGGATGTCGATGCGCTCGCTTTCCTGCCCGGCGCGATATTTGAACGCATATTCGAGGGCGAGATCGACAAAGCCGCCGATCTTGTCGCCGTCCCGAATAGGTATCTGCCTAGCGATCAGCGGGGACACGCATAGCGGCTGGAGCGCGGACAGAAGATCGCGGATGCGGCCATGTGCCTGGTCGATCCGGTTGACAAAAATGAGGTGCGGGATGCCGAGTTCGTCGAGCGTCCGGAGCGCTGGAGCGGCGAGGGGCGCGCGCGCCGGGTCCGGATCGACCACCACGATTGCGACATCCGCGACTGCAAGCGAGCGCAGACCGTCCGCGGCAAAGCCGATCGATCCGGGGCAATCAAGGATCGCGAAACTGCCGCCCAGATAATCGAAATGCATCAGGTTGAGTTCGGTCGATCCGCCGCGGCTGCGCGCCTCGGGGCTCGAATCGCCGATGCTCGATCCGTTGGCGGTAGAGCCCATTCGGTCGGTGGCGCCGGCGGCGAACAGCATCGCTTCGGCCAGGCTGGTCTTTCCCGCGCCGGCGGGCCCGACCAGCGCGATCACTCGAGTGCCTTTGTCCGCTCCAGCCACAATGTCCGACATATGCGTTTCTCCCTCGTCCGGTTCACGGGCGCGCGAGTCGCTCAAAAGGCGCTCTGGCGCGCTTTCGGTGTCGCAGCCTCGGACGGAATCGCGCGCTTGGCAAGACGCGCGCCTGGTCGCTGCCTCGTCAATGCGGCCGAAAGGCGCGATTCGGCGGCGGCGGGCGGGCGGGCGGAGGGATGATCATGACTGGCCAGGCGCGGGCGCAGCCTCGGATCATCGAGTCACGATGCTGGTCGAAGCGGCGATTTCCGTCCATCGGGCGAACCGCCAGCATTTCCTGGGCGATTGAACCCGCCAACGCGGGGGGCGCTGGCGGACATTCGATCCGCTGACGATATGCTGCTAGCTGCCGTCCGTGGAGCCGGACAGCAAGCGCGTCATCAACGTCCTGCAGGCCGGTCGCGCCATCGCCGCGCTAGCGGTGGTCGTCCACCATGCAGCCACCGCCGCGCGGGATTTCGTAGATCCCTTTCCCGGCCTCTCGATCCTTCGGACCGGCCGCTTCGGAGTTGACTTCTTTTTCGTCCTGTCGGGCTTCATCATCTATCATTCGACGGTCGTGAAGCGCCGCGGGCTGGGAGACTATGCGTGGGCGCGCGTCCGGCGGCTGTACCTGCCATATTGGCCGGCGGGCATCGGGCTCGCCTTGTTGTACCTGTTTTTGCCGGCCATCAGCCAAGCTGACCGAAGCTGGCGGTGGCTGCCCACGCTAACCCTCCTTCCGGCTGGCGAGCCGGCTCTGTCGCTCGCCTGGACGCTCCAGCACGAAGCGTTCTTCTACGCGCTGTTCGGGCTGCTTTTCTTCAGCAGGCTGCTGTGGCCCGGCCTGGCGGTATGGGCCCTTGCAATTGTCGCGCTCCCGAGCGGTTCGATACCACTGGCGACGATCAACCTCGAGTTCCTGATGGGGATCGGGATCGCGCTGCTTTACCGGCGCGGCATTGGTCACTGGCTGCTGCTGCCCGTGGCCGTTGGACTGGTTTGCCTATGGGCCTGGCAGGACAGGGGCGCTGATCATTCGCTCCTCATCGGGCTCGCTTGCGCATGCGCGATCCTGCAGCTTTCGCTGATGGAGCGGATCGGCGCGATTACGGTCCCGAAGTGGCTCGTTTTCCTTGGCGGCGCTTCCTACGCTTTGTACCTCGTTCATGGCGTGGCGATCTCGGTCGTCGCCCGGATCGTGCCGCCGACGGTTCCGGCAATATTGGCGGCCGGCACGGCGGCGTCTATTGCTGGGGGCATCGCTTATTATTGCTTCGTCGAGCGGCCGCTGCTGCGTTCGGCCAGACGCTGGCCGGACCGTCTGGCTTGGCGGTGACGTGTGGCAGTAGCGTAGAGGCGAATGGAAATAGGCCCCGCCTAGTGGCCGTGTTCGGGCGGCGCGAACAGGACCAGCTCGACCCGCTCGGACCCGTCAACGAACCCGTCGTGGCCAGCTGGGATGTCAAAGAAGTCGCCGGGGCTGATGCGCGTTTCGGTATCGGTGTCGACCATCCGCACGACGAGATTGCCGGAGATGCAGTAGCCGGTGTGGCGCATCGGGCAGGACGCAGGTGACCCGAGCAGTGGTTTCTCGTCCTTTTCCCAAGTCCAACCTGGCTCGAAAACCGCATGCATGCCGGTCGTTCCATCGCGCATCCTGATGATCGAAATTCCCCCGGCCTCTTTCATGTCGAGCCGATCGTCGGGCGTGTCGAAGCGGCGTGTCTCTATAGTAGATTGCATGGGGCAAGCTCCTTTCAACTGGCGAAATATCACGGCGCGCGATCAGGCGCGATAACCGACCATCATGTTGCCGCTCAGTCCGATCCGGATGAATGTTTCAATGTCTGTTAGCATATCGCTGCTGTGCATCCGGCCGACCGGCTGCACCGTAACTGCGAGGCAAGCCAATTAGGAGCCGATGCCATGTCCTTCGACAATGGACCCGAGAGTTTCGACGCCGCGCAACGTGACACAATTTATCTGAAGCGAAGGGTGCGCGACGAAGCCGACGCAGCCGCCCGTGCCGGCTCCATGGCGGCCACGCTCATCCACGTCGCGCTGGCGACCGCTTACGCAAAGCGCTGCAGCCGCGACGGCGATCAGGCCTGGATAGCGGCCCATCGGGCTTGGTAAGGGCAGAGTTCTGCTCCCCTTCGGAGGCAACCTTTCCTTGGGTTCAGCGGCGCGGCACATCAGTTTAGGGATCACCAAGGGAGCCGATGCGAGCAACCCTTGAAGCTGTCGGCTGTTAGCAACGCACGCGCGCGACTTGCGCAGTGCTTGGGAGGCAGGATCTGTCCGACGATATCTGGTGGACGATGCAACGCGGCGAGGGACCGGTCGTCGCTGCGGCGATTCACGACGGGCACGGATTGCGTCCCGAAGTGGCGGATGCGATGCTGTTGCCGGAGGCGGACCGGCTGCGCGAGGAGGATCCGTTCACCGGCCAGGCGATCGCTGGCGTTCCCACCCACATCATTGCGCACCGGTCGAGGTTCGAAGCCGACCTCAATCGCAGCGCCGACATCGCCGTGTACCGGACGCCCGAGCAATGCTGGGGCCTCAAGGTCTGGGACGGGGCGCTCGACGACGCGATCGCCGCGCGTTCGCTCGACTATCACCGCCGCTTCTACGCCGCGGTCGCGGGAATGCTTGACGACGTTGCGCGAGACCACCCGCGTTTCGTCCTGCTCGACGTCCATAGCTACAACCACCGCCGCGACGGGCCTGACGCTCCTTCTGCTGCGGCGGAGGAGATGCCCGAAATCAACATCGGAACCTTCTCGATGCCCCGCCAGCAATGGGCGTGGCTGGTCGATCCCCTGATGGAGGCGATGCGCGCCTACGACTTCGGCGGCCGTCACCTCGACGTTCGCGAGAATGTCGCGTTCGAGGGAAAGGGCGAGCTTACCCGTTTCGCGCACGCGCGCTATCCGGGCCAGGCGTGCGCACTCGCCATCGAATTCAAAAAATTCTACATGGACGAATGGAGCGGCGAGCCCGACATGGCCGCGCTCGCCCACATGCGCGGCTTGATCGACCATGTGGCGGTCGCCGCGCGCGAAATGCTCGATGGGCGATAGCTTGAGCCCCGCCCCTCGAAGGGCGGATGTGTCGCAAAAGGCGGCTCTTACCGGCGTGTGGCCCTCGCGCCTGCCGTTTGCGGGCGGGGGCAGGGCGCATGTCGACCGCGCGCTCCCGTTCCTGATCCTCAACCAGCAAAGGGACGCGGACAGCCTCGCTGCCCGAGTCACGGCGACGAGTTCGAGCTATGTGCTGTGGCCGCCGGACAGCGACCAGGACGCGCTTGGCGCGGTCGAGGCGATCGCCAACGCCGCCCATTCGGCCCATCGAAGATTGTTGCTTGTGTCGCTCTACGACCTGCCGCGGGACCTGTCGCTTGACCGCGACCAGCCCAAATTGGAAGCCTTTACCGCGAGGCTCAGCGCGTCGAGCGACGCGCCCGCGCAGGCCGCTGCGGAGCGTCTGACGGAGGCGTTGGAGAAGATCGTGGTCGACCTTCGCTCGTGCTGCGTCGAGCCGGTCGCCGAAGCGTGGTTCGAGCCGGGTGTCGAGGAGCTTGTCCAGCGCCTGCCATTCGTCTCGCACATCTCGCTCGGCCTTCCGCAAACCTACCGCGTGCCCGGCCAGCAGGCGGTCTATCCGCAGCTTCTGCACGAGCTCGAGATTGCTGTTTTCGACGCTCTGCTTCAGGCGGCGCATGCGTTTCTGGCCGAAATCTCGCCCGACGCTCCGTCCTCGCACCGGGCGCTCGGCCGGCGCAGCTTCATCGATGCGGCGCGCTCCGTCGATCGCAAGCTGCTCCGAATATCGAATTCGTTCGATTTCCTGCTCAGCGTGTCGCCAATCAATTCGGAGCAGGCGTATGAGCAGTTCCGCGCCGACAAGTCGGACAAGGCGCCGCTGTTCCGATATCGCCCGCTGACGGTCGATCCCGACCTTGCCAAGCGCGCGCTTTTCGCAATCGACCTGCGCCGAGTCGAGGATCCGGTGCTCGAGCGTCTGTTCGCCGAGAAACGCCGCGAGCTCGACCAGCAGCTGACCATGCTCGACTGCCGCAACAGCGCCGATTTCCGCTATGTGTCTTTGACGGTCTACGGCCCCGTCGAGCCCGAGCTCCTGGACAGCGCGAACGACATTCTCGCGCACGTCCCGACCGATCACAATCGCGGAGAAGCGATCGGCGCCGACACGGTGCGCAAGGCCGCGGAAGCGCTGATCGCGGATTACCGCAAGGATGACCCGGACTTTTCCGGCCGCATCAGCGTGCGCCAGGACATCCCGGCCGGCTTGATGGTGTCGGGGCGCACGCTGATGATCTCGCAATCGACCAAGATGCCGCGCGGCCGCCTCGACCCGCTTCTGCAGCATGAGGTCAGCGTCCACCTCCTGACCTGCGTCAACGGAGACGCGCAGGGACTCAAAATCTTCCGCACCGGCCTTGCCGGCTACGAGGGGATTCAAGAAGGCCTCGGCGTGTTCGCCGAGTGCGCGGTCGGCGGCTTGACGCCAACCCGGCTGCGGCTGCTTGCTGCGCGAGTGGTAGTCGTCGATGCAATGGTCTCGGGGGCGACATTCATCGACTCCTTCCGCCTGTTGCGCACGCACGGGCTTGGCACCCGGATGGCGTTCAACGTCACCGCGCGAGTCTATCGCTCGGGCGGCTTCAGCAAGGACGCGATCTATCTTCGCGGGTTCAAGCAAGTGCTCGACCTACTCAAATCGGGCAGCGACCTCGCGCCATTCTGGTACGGAAAGATCGCCGCGCGTCATGTCCCGGTGGTCGAGGAACTGGTGGCGCGCGGCCTGCTTCAGGCGCCGCGCACCATCCCTCAATTTCTTTCACGCCCCGACGCCCGGGCGCGGATCCAACGCATGCGCGACGACGTCGCGCTCTCGCAACTCATCTGAAGGTAGTTTTCGTATGCTCATCGCGTTCTTCGTCAACGACATGGCCAAGGAATTCCCGAACTACACGACCACGGTGCTGGCGCATGAAGCGGTGCTTCGCGGGCACCGCGTCTGTTACGTCACGCCCGGCGACTTCGTGATGCTGCCCGACGACAGCATGCAAATCCACGCGCGCATGGCGCCCACTAAAAAGGCGAAGTCCCACACCGAATTTTTCAAGGGCATTCAGGCGGTCGGCGCGGAGACCGAGCAGGTCGCGATGAGCGATGTCGACGTGCTGTGGCTGCGCAGCGATCCCTCGCTCGACGCGCAGACCGCTCCGTGGGCGGCGGAAGCCGGGATCCTGTTCGGACGCGAAGCGGTCAAGCGCGGCGTGCTGGTGCTGAACGATCCGAACAGCCTCAGCCTCGCGGTCAACAAGATGTACTTCCAGTCATTCCCCGAAGCTGCGCGGGCGGAGACGCTGATCACCAAGCATGCCGCCGACATAAAGCAATTCGCCAAGGAGCATGGCGGCGAATGCATCCTGAAGCCGCTCCAGGGCTCGGGCGGCTCCGGCGTGTTCAAGCTCGAGGCCGACGATGCCTCGAACCTCAATCAGATGATCGAGGCGATCACCCGCGACGGCTATGTCATTGCCCAGGCCTATGTGCCGGCGGCGGCCAAGGGCGACATCCGGCTGTTCATGATGAACGGAAAGCCACTGAGGATCGGCAAGAAATATGCGGCACTCCGGCGAGTCAATGCCAAGGACGACATCCGCAGCAACATTCATGCGGGCGGCAAGGCGGTCGCGGTCGAGATCGGGGAAACCGAATTGCGCGTTGCCGAGCTGATCCGGCCCAAGCTGATGGCCGACGGGATGTTCCTTGTCGGCATCGACATCGTCGGCGACAAGATTCTTGAAGTGAATGTGTTCAGCCCCGGCAATCTGCAGAGCTGCAACAAGATCCTCGGAGTCAATTTCGCAACGCCGATCATCGCCTCGATCGAGCGCAAGCTGGAAATTTCCGAGGAGTTCGCAAGCGGGTTCGACAATAAGGCGTTGGCCGTGATGTAAAGCCTGCGGTTCGCTACCGAACGGCGGCAGGTGAGTCCCGGCCCTCCCGCTGGCGGGAGGCGGAGCGCTTTTACGCCGCCGGCAGCAGCCGCTTCTCGCCCGCCAGGCGCAGCAGCCCGGCCTGCAATTTCTCGAACGCGCGGACCTCGATCTGGCGGATGCGCTCGCGGCTGACGCCATAGACCTGGCTCAGCTCCTCGAGCGTCTTGGGCTCATCGGCCAGGCGGCGTTCGACGAGGATGTTCTTCTCGCGCTCGTTCAATCCCTCGAGCGCGTCCATCAGAAGATTGTGGCGGACCCGGCTTTCCTCGTCCTCCGCCAGAATTTCGTCCTGAAGCGGGTCCGTCGCCACCAGAAAGTCCTGCCACTGGCCTTCGCCGCCCTCATCGCCCTTGAGCGGCGCATTGAGGCTGGTGTCGCCGCCATGGCCCATGCGCCGGTTCATGGAGATCACTTCTTCCTCGGTGACGCCGAGGTCGGTGGCGATCTTGGCCACGTCGGCCGGCTTCATATCTCCGTCCTCGAAGGCTTCGATCTGGTTCTTCATCCGGCGGAGGTTGAAGAATAGCTTCTTCTGCGCCGCGGTGGTGCCCATCTTGACTAGGCTCCACGAGCGCAGGATGAATTCCTGGATGGACGCACGGATCCACCACATCGCGTAGGTCGCGAGGCGGAAACCGCGGTCGGGCTCGAACTTCTTGACGCCCTGCATCAGGCCGATGTTGCCCTCGGAAATCAGCTCGCTGACCGGCAGCCCGTAGCCCCGGTAACCCATTGCGATCTTGGCCACGAGGCGAAGGTGCGAATTGACCAGCTTGGCGGCCGCGTCGGTGTCGCCATGCTCGCGCCAGCGCTTGGCGAGCATGAACTCCTCCTCGGGCGCGAGGATCGGAAATTTCTTGATTTCGCTGAGATAGCGATTGAGCCCGGCCTCCCCACCGGACGAGGGGATTGAGACGAGCTTTTTCGATTGTGCCATAATGTTCGTCACTTCTCCTAGTCGCCGTTTTAGCGGCTCCAATCCTATACACCAAGCGCAGTGAACAGTTCCTGCATGTCGTCCGGCATACGGCTCGCCATGTCGATACGGACCTTGGTCACTGGGTGGACGAAACCAAGCTCCGCCGCGTGAAGCGCCTGGCGGTGAAAATCCAGCTCATTCAAAAGCTTGCGATGTGTCTTTTGCGCGCCGCCATAGACTTGATCCCCGAGCAATGGGTGGCCGAGCGAGGCCATGTGGACGCGCACCTGGTGCGTGCGCCCGGTCTCGAGCCGGCATTCGACCAGCGCGGCGTCCTTCAGCACAGCCTGTCTCTTCCAGTGTGTCACCGCTCGCTTTCCCCGGCCTTCGGCAACGATCGCGATTTTCTTGCGGTTGGCCGAGGAGCGGGCGAGCGGCGCGTCGACCGTGCCACCGGGCACAAGCGGGACGCCGTCGACAATCGCGAGATATTTGCGTGCCACGCTGTGCGCCGCGAACTGCCTCGCCAGGCCTTCGTGCGCGACGTCGGTCTTGGCGACCACCAGCAGGCCCGACGTGTCCTTGTCGATGCGGTGGACGATCCCGGGGCGAGCGACCCCCCCGATGCCCGACAGGCTGCCGCCGCAATGGTGGAGCAAGGCGTTGACCAGAGTGCCGTCGAAATTGCCTGCCGCCGGATGGACGACGAGGCCGGCGGGCTTGTCGACCACGAGCAGATGCTCGTCCTCGAACGCGACCGTCAGTGGGATGTCCTGAGCTTCATTATGCGCGGGCGTCGGCTCGGGAACGGTCAGCCGCAATGTCTCGTCGCCGCGCACCTTGACCGCCGGATCGCGCAGCAGGCCGCCGGCGCCCTCCAGCGAGCCGCTGCGGATCAGCGCCTTCAGCCGTTCGCGCGACAGGGTCGGGACGGCCGCCGCCAGCGCACGGTCCAGCCGCCAGCCGGCCTGGCCGTGCTCGAGCCGCACGTCGATTGTCTGAAGGCCCCCCATTCGGCGTGGATATGGGCCCATTGCGGCCGGGTTCAATGGCCGTTGCAAAACCTTGCCTCGGATCGAACTCCGGCGCATTGACGGGCCGATGAATGCAGTCGATCTCGCCAGCCTGCTCTGTTCGCGTTTGTGCCACGATCTGATGAGCCCGGTCGGCGCTCTCAACAACGGCATCGAACTGCTTGCCGACGAAGACGATCCCGAAATGCGCGAAAAGTGCCTCGAACTGCTCGAGGACAGCGCCCGCGCCTCCGCCAACAAATTGAAATTCTTTCGCCTCGCGTTCGGGGCCGCGGGGGGGTTCGGTGAGGATGTCGACACGTTCGAGGCCAAGGCCGCGCTCGAGGGAGTTTTCGGAGCGGAGCGGCGGATCGAGGTCGGCTGGGCGGTCGCCGACGACCGCTTGCCCAAAGGGGCGATCAAGCTGCTTCTCAATCTGTCGTTGCTCGCCGGCGATGCGCTGGTGCGCGGCGGGCGGCTCGATGTCGGCGCCGAAAGCCGCGACGAGGAGATCGAGCTGGTGATCCGCGGGGAGGGGCCGCGAATTCTGCTCGATCCGGCATTGCGCGAAACGCTTGCGACCGGTGCCAGCGGCGGGACGGTCGAACCCCGCGCGGCCGGCGCCTGGCTCGCGCACAGCCTTGCCGCGGACGCAGGGGGCACAATCCGTCTCAGCGACCCGTCGAGCGAGACTTTGCTGATCGGCGCCACCGTGCCGCGGCAGGATGCCCTTTCCGCGCAAGGATAACGGGGCGTTAACTCCTCCACGGCATAAGCGCACCCTCGAGACGCTTTGGGGGCGACCGCGCCGATGGATGACCTGATTACCGATTTCGTCGCCGAATGCCGCGAAATGCTCGAAGCGCTGGGCGGGGAGATCGTTGCCTGGGAGGCCGAGCCCGGCGACCGCGCGCGGCTCGATAACATTTTCCGCTTTGTCCACACGGTCAAAGGCAATTGCGGCTTTTTCGAATTTCCGCGGCTCGAGGCCTTGAGCCATGCCGCCGAGGACGTGCTGGCCGATGTCCGCGCCGGCCACCGCACGCCCGACGGCGCGCTGGTCAGCGCGGTGCTCGCGATCATCGACCGCATCGGCGAGATGGTCGCCGCCATTGAAGCGGGCGAGGATATGCCGGCGGGCGACGACAGCGCGCTGATCCACGCGCTCGAACCCGGCGCGGAAGGCACTCCCACCCCGTTCACCGCACCGGCCGCGGAAGCCTCCGGCAAACCCACAGCCGCACCCCGCACCATCCGCTTGTCGGTCGAATTGCTCGACCGCGTGATGAGCACCGTCTCCGACATGGTGCTTGCCCGCAACGAGCTTGCACGCCGGCTGCGCGAGGCGACCGCCGAAGTCGCGGTCGACGGCGCGTTCGAGCGTCTGTCGTCGATCATCGCCGACATGCGCGACGCGATCACCCGCACCCGCATGCAGCG
>Ga0136633_1002773_pt1 | contig 11872 bp, 8 predicted proteins | sample AntDrymeUQ832206_2_FD_105494 | JGI IMG/M metagenome (GOLD analysis project Ga0136633, IMG submission 105494) | Polar desert sand microbial communities from Dry Valleys, Antarctica - metaG UQ83 (22.06) | ecosystem: Environmental > Terrestrial > Soil > Desert | place: Antarctica: Dry Valley...
CAGGCCTCGGGGTCGTCGCCGTTGACGTGGAAGATCGGTGCCTGCACCATGCGCGCCACGTCGGTGCAATAGAGCGAGGAGCGCGAGGACGCCGGCGACGTGGTGAAGCCGACCTGGTTGTTGACGACCACGTGGATGGTGCCGCCGGTCCGGTAGCCACGCAGTTGAGACAGGTTCAGTGTCTCGGCGACCACGCCCTGGCCAGCGAACGCCGCATCGCCGTGGACGAGCAGCGGCAGCACCGGGAACTCAGCGCCGCGGTTGAGCATGTCCTGCTTCGCGCGGACGATGCCTTCGAGGACCGGGTCCACCGCCTCGAGGTGAGAGGGGTTCGCGGCGACGGAAACCTTGATCGTGGCGCCGGTTCCCGAGACGAACTCACCTTCGGCACCGAGGTGGTACTTGACGTCACCGGACCCCTGGACAGTGCGTGGGTCGATGTTGCCCTCGAACTCGCGGAAGATCTGGCTGTAGCTCTTGCCGACGATGTTGGCGAGAACGTTCAGCCGGCCACGGTGCGCCATCCCCATGGTGACCTCGTCGAGCTCGGCCTCAGCGGCTGCCTCGCAGATCTCGTCGATGAGCGGGATGGTCGTCTCGCCACCCTCGAGGCTGAATCGCTTCTGGCCGACGAACTTCGTCTGCAGGAAGGTCTCGAATGCCTCGGCCTGGTTCAGCTTGAGCAGGATCCGGACCTGCTCTTCGCGTGGCGGCTTCACGTGCGGCTGCTCGACTCGCTCCTGGATCCAGCGACGCTGCTCTGGGTCCTGGATATGCATGTACTCGATGCCGACGGTGCGGCAGTAGGAGTCCCGCAGAATGCCGAGGATGCTGCGCAGCTTCATGAAGCGCTGATCACCGCCACCGAAGGAACCGGTGGCGAACTCACGGTCGAGGTCCCAAAGAGTGAGCCCGTGGGACTCGACCTCGAGGTCCGGGTGGCTGCGCTGCTGGTACTCCAACGGATCGGTATCGGCCATGATGTGACCGCGCACCCGGTAGGCGTGAATCAGCTCCAGGATGCGGGCTTGCTTGCTGATCTCGTCGTCGTGGCTGGTTGAGATGTCGCTGGCCCAGCGGATCGGCTCGTAGGGGATCCGCAGGGCGCGGAAGATCTCGTCGTAAAAACCCTCCTCACCCAGGAGCAACCGGTGAATCCGGCGAAGGAAGTCACCGGACTGGGCACCCTGGATGACTCGGTGGTCGTAGGTCGAGGTGATCGTCATGACCTTGCTGACCGCATTGCGAGTCAGGGTCTCCTCGGAGGCACCTTGGTACTCCGGGGGGTACTCCATCGCGCCGACGCCGAGAATCGTGCCCTGGCCTTTCATCAGGCGAGGGACCGAATGGTTGGTGCCGATGGTGCCCGGGTTGGTCAGGCTGATCGTGGTGCCCTGAAAGTCGCTGACCGCGAGCTTGTTGTTGCGGGCCTTGCGGACGATCTCTTCGTACGCGGTCCAGAAACCGGCGAAGTCCATCGACTCGGCGCCCTTGATCGACGGGACAAGCAACTGGCGCGTCCCGTCGGGCTTCACCATGTCGATGGCAAGCCCGAGGTTGATGTGTTTGGGCTGGATCAGGGTGGGCTTGCCATCGATGACGTCGAAGCCGTTGTTCATCTCGGGCATCTGCTTGAGTGCCTTGACGAGCGCGTAGCCGATGATGTGCGTGAAGGAGACCTTGCCGCCTCGAGCGCGGGCGAGGTGGTTGTTGATCACCGTGCGGTTGTCGATCAGAAGCTTCACGGGGGCCGACCGGACGCTGGTCGCGGTGGGAACGGTCAGGCTGATGTCCATGTTGGCGACGGTCCGGGCGGTCGCGCCACGAAGCACGGTCAGCTCAGGCTCGTCGTTCGCCTCTGCCTTATCGGCGGGCTCGGACTCTTTGGGAACGGGGTTGCTGGTCTTCGTTGACGGCTGGGCCGGGGCTGCGTCAGAACGCTTGGTCTGCGCGGCGGGCGCATCGGACTTCGGTGCCGAGGGCGTGGAGGGCGTGGGGGGCGTTGCAGCCTTGGGCGCAGGGGTGTCGGCCGCCGGTGTTGTTGCTGGCGCTGGTGCTGGTGCGGCCTGCGTCGGCTGAGCGGCACCGTGGTTGGACTGTGTTTCGCCCGCCAGATCCGTGGGAGTGTAGTGCTTCAAGAACTCCCACCACGCCTTGTCTACGCTATTGGGGTCCTGCTGGTAACGCTGGTACATCTCGTCCACGAGCCACTCGTTGGCTCCGAACGCCGACATGGGGTTGTCTTGCGAAGACTCGGCCACGGCCTGAATCGCCTCTTTCGCTGCGCTTTATAGTAGGTGTTCGGCTCCCAGGCTAGACCTTCGTGACAAGTTGTCGCAGCCGGGATCGCCCTTTGACACAGGCCGTAGCCAGGCTTACCCCACACCGACCACGATGGAAGTGAACAGGCACGTGATCTCACCGAAAGTCCACCCGGTACGACGGGTCGTCGCAGCACTTGCCTCCGCTGTACTTCTGACCGGATTCGCTGGGTGCACCTCCGACTCGCAGGAGCCGTCATCCCCGCCGTTGCCAGACGCGTCAACGGGGGCCGCCCCCACGCTGGCTGCCAAGCCAGTCCCGATGGAGGTCCGGGTGACCCGGGTGGCCGGGACGCTGAAAAAGGCTCGGCGAGGCTCGTTGGAGCGCAAGGTGGGCCGGGCGATCTCGTCGTACTTCGATGCCGCCTATCTGGGCGGTGAGTACCCCCGCGCCGACTTCACCAAAGCCTTCGCGACGTTCTCCGAGGGAGCCGCGCGTCAGGCCCGCGGCGATCGAAGCCTGCTGACCAACGCAGACCTCGCGAAGTCGATTGCTGCGGTCACGCCGATCCGTAAGGACGCCCGGCTCTCGGTGCTGGCACCGAAGAACGTCGCCGCCGGTGTAACAGCACGTATCCGACTCGTCTTCGTCGCCGATAGTGAAGAGGCGCAGGACACGCGGGTCACGATCTCCGGGCGGCTGCTCCTGACGCGGATGAAGTCGGGCCGTTGGCACATATTCGGGTACGACGTCGCGCGGTCGGCCGTACCTGCTGGGAAGGGAGCATCGCGATGAACAGGTTCCACTGGACTCGTCACTTTCGTACCCGTCACTTTCGGCGGGCCCGCCAGATCACCGTCCTTGGTGTGGTTCTGGCGATGACCGCGATCGTCGTACCCCCGGCGACGGTCCGCAACGCGCCGACCGCGCTGGTGAAGGTGGAGTCGGTGCGCGGCATCGACCACGAACCACACGTGATCTGGATCCTGGCGCTCGGCTCCGACGCGCGCCCCGGCCAGTCGGTGGTGCGCAGCCGTGCGGACGCGATCCAGCTCGTCGGGGTCAACACCAAGACGGGTGCGGCCACCGCGATCGGGATCCCGCGTGACTCCTACGTCAACATCCCGGGTCAAGGGCGCAATAAGATCAACGCCGCGCTGTACTTCGGCGGTCCGCAGCTCATGGCCGGGGCGGTGGCCGACATGGTGGGGATCCGGCCGGACTACGTGTTCACCACCGGCTTCCTCGGTTTCCGGGCCATGGTCCAGTCGATGGGTGGCATCACCGTCCGCTCAAAATACTCCTTCACGGACGTGGTCATGCCCGGTGGCTACCGGGTCGGGAAGAACAAGCTGAACGGGTTGCAGGCCCTGATCTTCGCCCGCATCCGTTACGGGCTTCCGCGCGGCGACTTCGACCGGTCGGCGAACCAGCAACGGACGATGGTGGGCATCTTGCGCGAGGTCCGTTCCAAGGCCGACAAGCCCGGGTTCATGGAGCGCAGCCTGTTGTCGGTGGTGAAGAACATGGACACCAACCTGCGGCCCTCGGAACTCTTCATGCTTGCTCAGGCGCTCACGCAGATCCAGCCCGACAAGATCACCCGCTGCGTGATCGGCGGCAGCACTGGCTCGGCTGGTGCCGCGAGCGTGGTGTTCCCTGACATCGGCCAGGCCCGCAGCATCGCCAACCGGGCCCGGAAAGACGCGACACTCAACGGTCGTTGTTGACGTGGTGGCAGCGTCGCCTGGCGGAAGAAAAAGGTGCCCCCGGTAGGATTCGAACCTACGCCACCGCCTCCGGAGGGCGGTGCTCTATCCCCTGAGCTACGGGGGCTCAACAGGCTGCGCGATCGAGCGTACATGACTGTAGGAGATCAACGATCGGGGGAGTGCTGATGGGCGAGAAGCCCGAGGAGACCATCCTGCGCGCGCTGGTAGTCGACGACTCCGCGGTCATCCGCAAGCTGATCTCGGTCAACCTCGAGCTCGAGGGCTTCGAGGTGAGCACCGCCGAAGACGGCGAGGCGGCGTACGCGATGGTGGATGTGGTCAAGCCGCACGTGATGACCCTCGACGTGAAGATGCCGCGACTCGATGGTTTCGAGACGGTGGCCCGGTTCAGGAACAACCCGGCGACTGCACACATCCCGATCGTCATCGTCACTGGCCGCGCGCATCCAGTCGACTTCGCGCGTGCCGAGCAGTTTGGCGTGGAGGCCTACCTGACCAAACCGTTCGAGCCCGCCGAGCTCGTCGCTCTCGTGGCCCGTCTCGCCGCGTCGGGCCGACCCGTCAGCTGACCAGGGACCGGTATCGGGGTGAACCATTGACCGCGCCGCCGATACCCTTGACCGCGTGACTCCCGAACACCTCTCCGCAACGATCGTCTCCGCCCTCACTGCGCTCGCCGACGAGGGCGCAATATCGCTGCCCGACGGCGTGCCGACGCGAGTCGTCGTGGATCGACCGAAGGTCAAGGAGCACGGGGACTACGCGACCAACGTGGCGTTGCAACTGGCGAAGAAGGCGGGCATGCCTCCGCGCGATTTCGCCGCCCTGCTTGCCGACAGGCTTTCTGCGTCGGAAGGAATCGCCTCCGCCGAAGTCGCAGGGCCAGGTTTCCTCAACATCAGGGTCGACGCCGCCGCACAGGGCGCTGTCGCCGAGCAGATCGTCGCCGCCGGACCGTCGTACGGTTCGTCCGACTCTTTCGCGGGCGAGAAGATCAACCTGGAGTTCGTCTCGGCGAACCCCACGGGGCCGATCCACATCGGTAGTGTGCGCTGGGCGGCCGTGGGCGACGCGCTCGGCCGGATCTTCAGCTTCAGCGGCGCAGCGGTCACCCGCGAGTACTACTTCAACGACCACGGGGCGCAGATCGACCGGTTCGCGCGCTCCTTGTTTGCCGTCGCCAAGGGGCAACCTTCCCCCGATGACGGGTACGGCGGTGAGTACATCGCGGAGATCGCGCAACAGGTGGTCGCCAAGCAGCCGAATGTCCTGGACCTGCCCGACGACGAGGCCCAGGAGACGTTCCGTGCCGTCGGCGTTGATCTCATGTTCACCGAGATTAAGGCGAGCCTGCATGACTTCGGCGTCGACTTCGACGTCTACTTCCACGAGAACAACCTGCACGAGAGTGGTGCCGTCGACCGGGCCATCAAGCGGCTCACCGAGATGGGCAACACCTACGAGCAGGACGGCGCGCTCTGGCTTCGCACCGAGAAGTACGGCGACGACAAGGACCGCGTCATCATCAAGTCCGATGGCACAGGCGCCTATATATCGGGGGACCTGGCCTACTACCTCGACAAGCGCGAACGCGGGTTCGACCGCTGCTTCATCATGCTGGGCGCCGACCACCACGGGTACGTCGGTCGGCTGAACGCCATGTGCGCAGCTTTCGGTGACGAGCCCGGTGTGAACCTGGAGATCCTGATCGGACAGATGGTGAACCTTCTGTCCCACGGCGAGCCGCTGCGGATGTCGAAGCGCGCAGGCACTGTCATTACCCAGGAAGATCTGGTCGACGCGATCGGCGTCGATGCATCGCGCTACGCGTTGGCGCGCTACACCACCGACACCACGATCGACCTCGAGTTCGACTTGTGGGCCAGGCAGACCAGTGACAACCCGGTCTTCTACGTGCAGTACGCCCACGCCCGGCTGGCCTCGATCCTGCGCAACGCCAAGGACCTGGGTCTGCAACCCGCCGGTGTCAACGGCACGTCCTTCGACGCATCTCTGCTTTCGCACGAGAAGGAGGGCGACCTGCTGCGGGTCCTCGCCGAGTTCCCACGGGTCGTCGCGTCCGCCGCCCAGCTCAGGGAGCCGCATCGTGTTGCGCGGTACCTAGAAGAGTCGGCATCGCAGTTCCACAAGTTCTACGACTCGTGTCGTGTGCTTCCGCGGGGGGACGAGGAGATTTCGGACCTGCATCGTGCGCGCCTGCTGCTTGTCGAGGCGACCAAGACCGTGCTCGCTAACGGACTCGGCCTGCTCGGCGTCTCTGCACCCGAGCGGATGTGATCGCCGATGCGCGCGCATGAGGCAGGGGCGCTCCACGCCGATATCGGCATCCGGGTGCCCGCTTGGCTCAGTCGACCCCGTGACGTCAACACGCTGATGCCCCTGTTGTGGTCGTCAACGGCCCGCAAGAACGAAGACGGCGCCCTAGAAGTCGGTGGCGTCGACATGCGTGAGCTCGCCGCCGAGCACGGCACCGCGGCGTACGTCTTGGACGAGCAAGACTTCCGGGAGCGGGCGGCTGCGTTCAGGGACGCGTTCTCCGCCTACGACGTCTACTACGCGGGCAAGGCATTCCTGTGTACGACGGTCGCGCAGTGGGTCGCCGAAGAGGGGCTCAGGCTCGACGTGTGCTCGGCCGGAGAGCTGACTGTCGCGCTCCGGGCTGGGTTCGACGCATCCAAGATCGGCTACCACGGCAACAACAAGACCACCGACGAACTCCGCCGAGCCGTCGAGGCCGGAGTCGGTCGGATCATCGTCGACTCGTTCCAGGAGATCGACCGGCTGAGTGCTGTGACCGAGGAGCTCGGCAAGACCGCCTCCGTGATGATCCGCGTCACCGCAGGAGTCGAGGCGCACACGCACGAGTACATCGCGACCGCGCACGAGGACCAGAAGTTCGGCTTCTCGATCACGTCCGGCGACGCCTACGAGGCGGTACGGCGGGTCGACGGCGCGGGCAGTCTTCATCTGCTCGGGCTGCACTCGCACATCGGCTCGCAGATCTTCGACACCTCCGGCTTCGAGGTGGCAGCCCGCCGGGTCCTCACTCTGCACGCACGTGTGGCGCATGAGCTCGGTATCGAGATGCCCGAGATGGGTCTTGGCGGCGGGTTCGGTATCGCGTACACGATGCAGGACGACCCGGCCGACCCGTCCCGGCTCGCGGCAGAGATCACCACGATCGTCGAACACGAGTGCGCTGGGTTCGGACTGCCGGTCCCGGCACTCTCGATCGAGCCGGGCCGCGCGATCGTCGGCCCATCGGTATGCACGCTCTACGAAGTGGGAACGGTCAAGCCGGTGGCCCTCGATGCCGGAGCGGTCCGCACCTATGTCTCGGTCGACGGTGGGATGAGCGACAACATCCGGACCGCGCTGTACGACGCGGACTACAGCTGCACGCTGGCTTCGCGCAGATCGGACGTGGAGCCGGTGCTCGGCCGCATCGTCGGGAAGCATTGCGAGGCGGGCGACATCATCGTCAAGGACGAGTTCGTCCCTGCTGACATCGCGCCCGGTGACTTGATGGCGGTCCCTGCCACCGGCGCCTACTGCCGGTCGATGGCGAGCAACTACAACCACGCTCTCCGGCCCCCCGTGATCGCCGTCGCCGATGGCAAGTCCAGGGTGATCGTCCGCCGCGAGACTGAGGACGATCTCCTGCGCACGGACGTGGGCGCATGAGTAGCGCGCGACGTCCGCTGAGGTTGGCCCTGCTCGGCTGCGGATCGGTCGGCAGCCAAGTCGTCCGGCTGCTCCGTGAGCAGGCCGACGACCTGACGGCTCGGATCGGTGCGCCGATCGAGCTCGTGGGTGTGGCCGTACGCCGCCTCGATTTCCCACGAGAAATCGACGTACCCCCTGGGTTGCTCACCACCGACGCCGTAGGACTGGTCAGCTCCGGAGACGTCGACCTCGTGGTCGAGGTGATCGGTGGCATCGAGCCCGCACGCACGCTGATCTTGAAGGCGTTCGAGAACGGAGCCTCCGTTGTCAGCGCGAACAAGGCGCTGCTCGCCGAGGACGGCAGCACGCTGTTCGCGGCCGCGGAGAAAGCCGGGCGCGACCTGTACTACGAGGCGGCAGTCGCGGGCGCCATCCCGATCCTGCGTCCGTTGCGCGAGTCCCTTGCCGGCGACAAAGTACGACGAGTGCTGGGCATCGTCAACGGCACGACGAACTTCATCCTCGACAAGATGGACACCTCCGGCGCGGGATTCACCGAGGCGCTCGAGGAGGCACAGGCGCTCGGGTACGCCGAAGCCGATCCCACCGCCGATATCGAAGGGTTCGATGCCGCGGCAAAGGCCGCCATCCTCGCCAGCCTGGCCTTCCACACCCGGGTAACGGCGGCCGACGTCTATCGCGAAGGCATCACCGAGGTCACGGCCGGCGATATCGCGTCCGCGCGAGACATGAACAGCGTCGTAAAACTGCTCGCCATCTGCGAGCTCACCGACGGCCCGAACGGTCAGGCAGTATCGGCTCGGGTGCACCCGGCGATGATTCCCCGCTCGCACCCGCTCGCGAGCGTCCGCGAGGCGTACAACGCGGTGTTCGTGGAGAGCGATGCTGCCGGCCAACTCATGTTCTACGGCCCTGGGGCGGGGGGCGCCCCCACTGCGAGTGCGGTGCTCGGCGACCTCGTGACGGTGGCGCGCAACCGGCTCAACAATGTGCGCGGTGTGGGGGAGTCCTCTTACGCGCAGTGCGACGTCTTGTCGATGGGGGACACCGAGACTCGCTACCACGTCGCGATCGACGTCAACGACAAGGCCGGAGTGCTGGCTCAGGTGGCCCAGGTGTTCGCCGAGCACGACGTGTCGATCCGGACGGTCCGCCAGGAAGGGCGCGGTGATGACGCGCAACTCGTTGTCGTCTCACACCGCGCCACGGACTCGAACCTGTCGGCAACCGTCGAAGCGCTGCGCAGGATGGAGAACGTCCACGACGTCTCCTCGATCATGCGTGTCGAGGGCGGCGACGAATGACTCACCAGTGGCGCGGCGTGATCGAGGAGTACCGCTCGTGGCTGAACCTCCCCGAGGGCACGCCGACGATCACGCTCCGTGAGGGAGGCACCCCGCTGGTCGACAGCAGGTGGCTCTCCGAGCTGACCGGCGCAGAGGTCTGGCTCAAGGTGGAGGGGGACAACCCCACGGGTTCTTTCAAGGATCGCGGGATGACCGTGGCGCTCTCGGTCGCCGTTGGTGAGGGGGCGCGAGCCGTGGTCTGCGCGTCCACCGGCAATACGTCGGCTTCCATGGCTGCCTACGCCGCGCGTGCCGGGATCAAACCGTTGGTCCTCATCCCGCAGGGAAAGATCGCCGCCGGCAAGCTCGCGCAGGCCATCGTTCACGGCGCCCAGGTGATCATGGTCAAGGGAAACTTCGACGACTGCCTGCGGCTCTCGCGCGGTCTGGCCGAGGACTATCCGGTGGTGCTGGTCAACTCGGTCAACCCGATGCGAATCGAAGGTCAGAAGACCGCCGCGTTCGAGATCGTCGACTTCCTTGGCGATGCCCCGGACGTGCACATCCTTCCGGTCGGCAACGCCGGCAACATCTCCGCTTACTGGAAGGGTTACGTCGAATACGAGAAGGCCGGGGAAAGCACGAAGAAACCGCAGATGCTGGGCTGGCAGGCTGCCGGCGCCGCACCGTTCGTCAGCGGTGCGCCAGTGGCGGAACCCGAGACGGTGGCCTCTGCAATCAGGATCGGCAACCCCGCCTCGTGGCAGTCGGCGGTGGACGCAGCCCACCAGTCCGGTGGCCGCTTCCGGGCGGTGACAGACGAGCAGATTCTGGCAGCACAACGTGGGCTGGCCTCGCGCGACGGCGTTTTCGTCGAACCCGCTTCCGCCGCCGGTGTGGCCGGTGTTTTGAAGGACCTGGAGGCGGGGGAGTCGTTTCGGGGCAAGATTGTGGTGATCACCGTGACCGGTCACGGGCTAAAGGACACCGACACTGCGCTCTCGACGTTCACCGACCTGGTGGACACCGTCATCGAAGCGGATGTTGACGCCGCGGCCGCCGCAGCAGGACTGCGCTGAGCATGCCAACGTTCGTGTCGGGGCAGGTCGAGGTTTCGGTGCCAGCGACCAGTGCCAACCTAGGGCCCGGGTTCGACTCGCTCGGACTCGCGCTCGGACTCCGCGACCGGGTCACGGCGACCGTCATTGAGTCTGGACTCGACATCACGATCAACGGTGTCGGTGAAGCAGATGTTCCCCTCGACGAGAATCACCTTGTTTACAAGGCGATGTGCCGCGCGTTCGCGGAGATGGACTCCGTGGTGCCAGGGATCCGCCTGCACTGCGAGAACGTGATCCCGCACGCCCGGGGACTTGGGTCCTCGGCGGCAGCGATCATTGCCGGCATCTGCGCCGCCCGAGGGCTCGTGGCCGGGGGCTCCTTGCTGATGGACGACGACGCCGTGTTCAACCTGGCGGCCGACATGGAAGGCCATCCCGACAACGTTGCGCCGGCCTTCTTCGGCGGCTTCACGATTGCCTGGTCGGTGAAGGACCGCTCTTTCGCGGAGGTGGTCTCCGTTGACCCTCGCGTCCACGTCGTGGTGTTCGTGGCACCCGAACCTGTGGCGACCAAAGTTGCTCGTGGCCTCCTGCCCGACACCGTCTCCCACTCCGCGGCCGCGGCCAACTCCGGTCGCGCAGCCCTGCTGGTGGCGGCGTTGAGTCGACAGCCTGAACTGCTGTTCCCGGCGACCGAAGACCTTCTGCACCAGGACTATCGCGAGCCGGCGATGCCTGAGACCTTGCGCTTCGTACACGACTTGCGCGCTGACGGAGTCGCGGCCGTCGTTTCCGGTGCGGGACCGACGGTGTTGGCGTTCGCCGACTCATCGGACCGGCCGGGCCTCCAAGCTCGAGTTCCCGATGGCTGGCAGGTTCTGGCGTTGCCTATCGACCGGACGGGGGCCCAGGTCTCTGTCGGTGGCTAACGGTTCGCAACCGCCCCGGCACGCCGGCCGTTCCGACTCCTTTAACACTGGACACCTTTTAACTGGCACCTGATGAGAAGGTGCTAAGGTTGAATCTGCGCCTGTGATCGTGCGATCCTCGCCGATCCGTGCTGGGTGCATTCTTCCTCAGAAATCTCTGTCTTGGACGTACGCCGGTCCGCTGTGGCCGATACGCCTGGATTCAGATCAGGAAAACCACATTGAACCAGGCTCCCGGTGGATTCCGGGTCGGCCTAGACGTGGCAAGGACCTCACGTGACGGAAACTACTGAAACCACCCCCGCCAAGCGCCGCTCCGGTGGTGGGCTCAGCGCCATGCTGCTGCCTGAGCTGAAGCAGATGGCCGGCGGACTCGCCATCAAGGGTGCCGGCGGTATGCGCAAGAGCCAACTGGTCGACGCCATCAAGGCTGCCCAGTCGGGCGGACAGTCGGGCGGCCAGTCCGGTGGCCAGTCGGACGCTGCACCCGCAGCCCGCGAAAAGTCGGGATCTGACGACCAGCAGAAGTCGAGCCGGTCCGACAGCAAGTCTGCTGGCGGCGACCGCTCCCAGGACGGCGACAGCCAAGCCGATGCCCGGTCCGGAAACGACGACAACGCGAACCGCAGCTCGGGTGACCAGGGTCGTGACCGCAACCAGGGTGGCCGGTCGGGAAACCAGGACGACAACCGGAGCCAGGGTGACCGCAACCAGGGTGGCCGGTCGGGAAACCAGGACGACAGCCGGAGCCAGGGTGACCGCAACCAGGGTGGCCGGTCGGGAAACCAGGACGACGATCAAAGCAGTCGCCGCAACCGGCGCCGTCGCGGCCGTGACCGTGGGGGCAACGAGGGTGGCGGCAGTGACCGCGGCGGCCGCGGTGGCAGCGGTGG
>Ga0136633_1002774_pt1 | contig 11866 bp, 11 predicted proteins | sample AntDrymeUQ832206_2_FD_105494 | JGI IMG/M metagenome (GOLD analysis project Ga0136633, IMG submission 105494) | Polar desert sand microbial communities from Dry Valleys, Antarctica - metaG UQ83 (22.06) | ecosystem: Environmental > Terrestrial > Soil > Desert | place: Antarctica: Dry Valley...
GCCGACTTCTTCGCGGGAGCCGACTTCTTCGCGGGAGCCGACTTCTTCGCCGGAGCCTTCTTCACGGGAGCCGACTTCTTCGCCGGAGCCTTCTTCACGGGAGCCGACTTCTTCGCCGGAGCCGCCTTCTTCGCAGCCGTGGTGGCCTTCTCCGCGGGCTTGCGGCGGATCGCCTTGCGGGCAGCGGACACTGCCGATGTGGCGATCGACTTCCTGGTGCTGCGAGCCATGACTGGGGCCTCCCTCGTACCGAGCGGACGTGTGGCGGCCGCCACAGTGTCGGCGGAAGGCTAGCCGGACGCACCGGGTGCTTCAAGCGCGACGCGCGGCGCTGGACACATGGGAACCGGCACCGGCGGGCAGGATTTCATCGACAAGGCCCGGCCCACCCCGAGGGGTGAGCCGGGCCCGGTGACAGTTTCGTGGTCCGGTTTCAGCCTTCTTCGTCGCCGAGGATGGACCGCAGCCGCTTCGGCGCGGGCTCACCCTGGGAGCCCGGTGACGGGTTGTCCGCAGGCGACTCCAGCGCTTCGAGCTGCTGGCTGAAGTAGGACTTCAGGCGAGCGCGGTACTCGCGCTCGAACGAGCGGAGGTTCTCCACGTCGCCGTTGAGCTTGTCGCGCTCGCGCTCCAGCTCCCCGAACATCTGCTGCCGACGCTCGGCGGTCTCGCCGTCGAGCATCTCGGCCCGACGCCGGGCGTCAGCCTCGAGCCGGTCGGCCTTGCTCTTGGACTCGGAGTCGAGGCGCTCGGACTTGGTTCGGGCCTCGCCCACAATCTTGTCGGCCTCGCCCTTGGCCTCCTCGACGAGCTCGTCGGCGTTACGCGTGGCGATCTCCAGCAGTCGCGCGGCGGCGCTGGAGGCCTGGGGAACCGTCTCCACCCGCAACGTCTCGACGGAGGACTCGGCCGCGGCCGCGGCGGCGACGGGTACAGGCGTGGGAGTGGGCGCGGGGGTCGGCTCCGGCGTCGGCTCGGGAGCACGCTCCTCGACCTTCGGCTCGGGCCGGGGGCTGGACACCGGTGACCCCGACTGCGCCGTGGAGAGCTTCGAGCGCAGGTCGTCGTTCTCCGTGGCGAGGCGAGACAACTCGGCCTCCACCTCGTCCAGGAACTGGTCGACCTCGCCCATGTCGTACCCCTCGCGGAGCCGGACGGGCGTAAAGCGCTTGTTGCCCACGTCCTCAGGCGTCAGCGGCATGACTTCACCCAATTCTTGGTCGTTTAATGGAACAGAACTGTCTGTCGGAACAATAGCGCCTGCGGTCGGGCAGGTCAGCGCGACCGTCGACCCGGCCGGAGGTTTCCTCACCTAGAAGAAAACTTGCTCGACCACGTTCAGCAGCAGGTAGGCGGCGATCAGCACGATGATGAAGCTGAGGTCGAGCGCCACGGACCCCAGGCGCAGCGGCGGGATGACCCGTCGCAGCGTCTTGATCGGCGGGTCGGTCACCGAGTAGACGACCTCGAGCAGCACCAACACCGGCCCGCTCGGGGACCATGAGCGCGCGAAGACCTGGACCCAGTCGACGATGAACCGGATCCAGAGCAGGGCGATGAAGGCCCAGAGCAGTCCGTGGAGGATCTGCCCGACAACGGACAACCTGCCCCTCAGCTCTGGTTGAAGAAGCCGCCCTCGGCCAAGCGCTGCTTGTCCTCGGCAGCGACGGTCACGTTGGGCGGGGAGAGGAGGAACACCTTGTTGGTCACACGCTCGATGGTGCCACGCGTGGCAAACACCAGGCCCGCCGCGAAGTCCACCAGTCGCTTGGCGTCGGTGTCGTCCATCTCGGAGAGGTTCATGATCACCGGCACACCCTCGCGGAAGTTCTCACCCACGGTGCGGGCCTCGTTGTAGGTGCGGGGGTGCAGCGTGGTGATGCGAGACATCTCGGCAACGACTCCTGAGGGACCAGCAGCCGGTCGACGGCGCTCGGCGATATCGGACACGGGGGCAGGACGGGACCCCCGAGAGGTGGACCGGCCAGAGGTGGTCGCGACCACCGGCGTGTCGGCGGTCTCGTAGTCGTTGTCGTAGTCGTCGTCGTTCCGGCCGGTGTCCTCGAGCAGGCCGAGGTACTCGCCGATCCTGCGCATCGCGCCGCTCATGACGTTGCTGTCCTCCGGTGTCCCAGCGCCCGGAAGGGCGCTTCTGGTGAATGTGACATTACTTGTCCCGTGGCCTCGGACCGAGGATTGCGGAGCCGACGCGCACGTGTGTCGCGCCGGCGTGCAGAGCCGCTTCCAGGTCACCGGACATGCCCGCGGACAAGGAGGTGGCCGCGGGGTGGCTCGCAAGGAACTCCGACCGGATCTCGGTCAGCCGGCCGAAAGCGGTCGCCGGGTCCTCCCCCGGGGGCGCGACTGCCATCAGCCCGGCCAGTCGCAGCGCCTCCAAGCCGGCGACCTCGGCCGCCAACGCGCCGAGCTGGTCGGGCTCGACACCGGCCCGACCGGTGGTGCCGGGCTGGTCGAGGCTGACCTGCAGCAGCACGTCGAGGTCACGGCCTCGCTCGTGGGCACCGTGCTGGAGTCCGCGGGCGACCTTGGCGCGGTCGACGGACTCCACGACGTCGGCGTACGACGCCACCGCCGCCGCCTTGTTGCTCTGGAGGGTGCCGATGAAGTGCCAGGTGAGCGCCACGTCCGCGCACTCTTCGGCCTTGACCACCGCCTCCTGGTGACGGTTCTCGCCGACGTGGGCGACACCCAGGTCGGCGAGCACGCGGACGTCGGAGGCCGGGAAGAACTTGGTGACCACCACCAGGGTCACCTCGGCCGGGTCGCGCCCCGCCTCGGCACACGCCTGTTCGATGCGCGACCGGACGCGGGTCAGACCCTCGCGCACCTCATCAGACCTGGTCATGTCGCCCACACCACGCCGGCCAGGCGTCCGGCAGCGGAGCCGTCGCGTCGGTGGGAGTGGAGCTGCGGCTCCTCACGCGTGCAGCCACCCACGTCGATGACCTCGGCGCCGGCGGCCGCGAGCTGGGCGACCACTCCGGCGCCCAGGTCGAGCGCGGGCGTCCCCCACGCGGTCTCCGCGTACGTCGCCGGGACATCGGCCGCCACCTCGGCGCGCATCTGGTCGGGTACCTCATAGCAGCGACCGCAAACCCGCGGGCCGACCCAGGCACGGACCTGGTCGGCCCCGAGGTCGCGCATCCGGGCGACCGTGCGCGCAGCGATGTTGAGGGCGGTGCCCTCGCGGCCCGAGTGGATCGCTCCCACCACACCGGCTCGGGTGTCGGCCAGCAGAATCGGCACGCAGTCGGCCGCGCGCACCATGAGGCCGACGCCGCGCGTCGCCGTGACGAGAGCGTCGCCCGACGGCAGGTCCTCGAGCGGACCGGGACCGGGCGCATCGACGACCAGGACGTCGTCGCCGTGCACCTGATTGAGACGCGCGAAGCGAACCCCACACGCCTTCTCCAGCCGGGGCAGCTCGACCTCGAACCGGGGCCTGAGTCCCTGCAGGTCCAGGGTGGAGTCGGTGAAGGCGACGTCCACGCGGACGTCGCCCTCGACCGTGTCTCGGAACCAGAACACGCGTTACTTCAAGAAGTCGGGCACGTCCAGGTCGTCGTCGTCGAACTGCACCTGCCGGGGCTGCGGCTTCGACGCCGCCGCCTCGTGGCTGGACGACTCTGACTGGCTGGACCCGGACGGGGTGAACGTCGGCTGCTGCTCGACGCTCTGGCTCGGCCGGGGCCGGGCAGGAGCCTTGGTGGCGAGCGCCTGGGCGGCGGCCCGGGTCTCGGCCTGGGACTGCGCAGGGAGGTTGGCGCGCAACCCGCTGGCATCTTGTCGACGCTTCGGCATGCCGCCGTCGAAACCGGCGGCGATCACGGTGACCCGCACCTCATCGCCGAGGGCGTCGTCGATGGTCGCACCGAAGATGATGTTCGCCTCGTTGTGGGCAGACTCCGACACCAGCGCGGCGGCCTCGTTGATCTCGAACAGGCCGAGGTCGGAGCCACCAGCGATCGAGAGCAGGACGCCGTGGGCACCTTCGATGCTCGCCTCGAGCAGCGGCGATGACACAGCCATCTCGGCGGCGGCGACGGCGCGGTCCTCACCGCGGGCCGAACCGATGCCCATGAGGGCGGAGCCGGCGTTGGCCATGACTGACTTCACATCCGCGAAGTCGAGGTTGATCAGGCCGGGCGTTGTGATCAGGTCGGTGATGCCCGAAACACCCTGCAGCAGCACCTGGTCGGCCTGCTTGAAGGCGTCGAGAACCGAGACGTTGCGGTCGCTGATCGAGAGCAGCCGGTCGTTCGGGATCACGATGAGGGTGTCGACCTCTTCGCGGAGCTGGGAGATGCCCTCCTCGGCCGAGTTGGCGCGTCGGCGGCCCTCGAACGAGAACGGCCGGGTCACGACGCCGATGGTCAGCGCACCCAGCGAGCGGGCGATCCGGGCCACGACCGGGGCGCCGCCGGTGCCGGTGCCACCGCCCTCACCCGCGGTCACGAACACCATGTCGGCGCCCTTGATGACTTCTTCGATCTCGTCGGAGTGGTCCTCGGCCGCGCGCGTCCCGACGTCGGGGTCGGCGCCGGCACCGAGGCCGCGGGTGAGCTCGCGGCCGATGTCGAGCTTGACGTCGGCGTCGCTCATCAGCAACGCCTGTGCGTCGGTGTTGATCGCGATGAACTCGACGCCCTTGAGCCCGACCTCGATCATCCGGTTGACGGCGTTCACGCCGCCACCGCCAATGCCGACGACCTTGATGATCGCCAGGTAGTTCTGTGCTGCCGCCATGGCGCTTGCCTCTCGCTTGCAGGTCTTGATGGGTCAGGACTCGTGATGTCTGGCCGGCGAGGCCGAAAACCGTAACCCTGAACCTGAGGGTTATAGTTATGTCAACCTCGCGTTGCCCATGAAAGTAGGCGTTGGGGCAGAAGATCCGCGGCAGACACGCCGCGCGGTCACGAACTTCGCGAGGAATCCGTCAGGGCTTGATGGTGGGCTGGCCCGGCACGCTCACGTCGTACGCCGACGCCGGGGTCGCCAGCAGCCCGACCAGTACCTCGGCCTTGAGGTCGGACTCCTCCGCGCTCCCCCACACGACGACCCGCTCGTCGCGCAACACCAGGGAGATCTGGTCGACCGTGGCGACTTCGACATGGTCGACCCTCGCGGCGAGGTCCTCGGGCAGCGCCGATACGACGGCCGCCGCCTCGCGCAGCGCCTCCCGCCCAGCGTTCGCGGAGGTCTCGACGCGGGGCAGGCCCGGAGGCGGCTCGGCGAACTCGTCGAAGACGACGCCGTCGAGGTCGAGCCCACGCAGCTGGGCACCGATCTCGACGGTCGCGATCGCGACCCGCTCCTGGACCTCGATGGTGATCGTGTCGGGCCACTTCCGGGTGACCTCCGCGCTGCGCACCAGTGCGAGCGCCTGCACGCGGGAACGGACGTCGTCGAGGTCGACCCGGGCCAGTGGCTCGCCGGTGTCGAGGCCGGCCACGGCACGCACCTCCGCGGACCTGAGCGCCTTCGTGCCGGAGACATCGACCTGCTTCACCGCGAGCACACTGGAGAAGAGGAACAGCCAGATCGCGCCCACGACGACAGCGACCAGCGCCAGGGCCGCGAGGACGTACCTCCAGGTGAGCCACCGCCGGGCCCACTGGCGCCGCGCGAACGCCCGGCGGCTGCGGCGGGTGGTCGCATCGGTCTCGGGGCGCTGGGTCGTCCTACTGGGCATCGGTGCGGGCCCCCAGCAGCGCGAGCACCTCGGGACACAGGTCGGTGATGTCTCCGGCACCGAGAGTCAGCACGAGATCACCAGGACGTGCCCGTTCGACGACGGCGGCGGCGACATCGGTCAGCCTGGGAACGAACCTCACGCGATCAGCGGGCAGCGGGACGGCGTCGGCAACGAGCGCCCCCGTGACGTCGGGATCGGCGTCCTCGCGGGCGAGGTAGACGTCGGCGACGACCACCTCGTCGGCGCTGCCGAGGGCCGCGCCCATGGCGGCGCCGTAGGTGCGGGTCCGAGACACGAGGTGAGGCTGGAAGGCCACCAGCACCCGGCCCCGGCCGGCGACGCCACGTGCGGCCGCGAGATCGGCGGCGATCTCCTGCGGCATGTGGGCGTAGGAGTCGACGACCCGCACTCCCCCGGCCTCGCCCTTGGACTCCATCCGCCGGCCACTGCCGGTGAAGGCCGCGAGTCCGCGGACCAGGCCATCGACGTCGAAGCCGAGCCGATGTCCCAGCGCGAAGGCCGCCAGCGCGTCGACGACGTAGTGGCGACCGGGAATCTGGAGAGAGACGTCGGTGAGCGCGACACCGTCGTGCTCGACGGTGAACCGGGAACTGGTTCCCTCGAAGGCGAGGTCGGTCGCCCGGTAGTCGAGAGGGCGGTCGGCTTCGGCGCCGGTGCCGACCAGGACGACCTCGAGGCCGCGGGCCAGGGCCGGTGCCGCCAGCGCGGCGGCGCCGTCATCGTCGACGCAGAGCACCAGCAGGCCGCCGGGCTCGATCCGCTCGAGGAACGTCAGTAACGCGGCACGGTAGGCCTCTTCGGAGCCCCACTGGTCGAGGTGGTCGGCCTCGACGTTGGTGACGATCGCGGCGTGGGGCCGGTAGACGAGGAACGCGCCGTCGGACTCGTCGGCCTCGGCCACGAACCAGCGGCTCTTCCCGGCGTCGGCGTTGCGGCCGGTCGCCCGCAGCACACCCCCCACGGCGTACGTCGGATCGGCGCCGGCCTCGATGAGGGCGACCGTGAGCAGGGCGGTGGTCGTGGTCTTGCCGTGGGTGCCGGCGACCGCGAGCACGTCACGGCCGTCCATGACCGAGGCGAGGCCGGCCGATCTCGGCAGGATGCGCAGCCCGCGCCGCCGCCCTTCGACCACCTCGGGGTTGTCCTCGCGGGCGGCGGTCGTCACGACCAGGGTGTCGGCGTCGCCGAGGTTCGCGGCGTCGTAGCCGATGGAGATCGGAACGTCGAGCTCGCGCAGTGCTGCCAGGAACGGGGTCTCGTTGTTGTCGCTGCCCGTCACCGGCACGCCGAGCCGGGCCATCACCCGGGCGATCCCGGACAGGGCCGCCCCGCCGATGCCGACGAAGTGGACCCGGCCGAGCCGGTCGGCCGGCAACAGCTCGTCGGGGACCGGGATCTTCATCTGACCGACTCCAGCACGATCCGGGCCAGCTTGTCGTCGGCGTCGAGCGGGATGACATCGGCAGCCGCGGCGCCCATGGCGGCGAGGCGGGCCCGATCGGTGAGCAGCGCGGGCAGGGTGGAGGACACCCACTCGGGCGTGAGCGCCCCGTCAGAGACCAGCAGACCTCCCCCGGCATCGACGACGGGGCGGGCGTTGAGCGCCTGCTCGCCGTTGCCGATGGGGAGCGGCACGTAGATGGCCGGGAGCCCGACGCCCGACACCTCGGTGACGGTGTTGCTCCCGGCTCGGCACAGCACGGCGTCGGCCGCGGCGTAGGCCAGGTCCATCCGGTCGACGTACTGCTCGACGACGTAGGTGCCGGAACCCGCGGGGATCTCGAGGGTGTGGGTGGGGCCGACGACGTGCAGGACCTGGATCCCCGCGGCGGCGAGCGCCGGAGCAGCCTGCGCGACGGCGGCGTTGATGCGCGCGGCGCCCTGGGAGCCACCGGTGACCAGGAGGGTCGGCCGGTCGGCCGAGAGTCCGAAGTGGACGAGCGCCTCGTTGCGGAGCGCGCCGCGGTCGAGGGTGGAGATCATCCGCCGGATCGGAAGGCCGATGTAGGTGGCGTGCCGCAGCTCGGTGTCGGGGAAGCTGGTGGCGACGTGACGGGTGAGGCGGGCACCCAGCTTGTTGGCGATGCCGGCGATCGCGTTGCCCTCGTGGACGACGAGGGGGATCTTGCGCGATCGGGCAGCGAGGTAGGCCGGCACCGAGACGTAGCCACCGAAGCCGACGACGACGTCGGGTCGCACCCGGTCGATGACCTCCACAGCAGCCTGTCGGGCGGCACGCAGGCGACCCGGGACCCTGAGCAGGTCGGCGCCGGGACGACGCGGCAGCGGGACCCGTGGGACGAACTCCAGGGGCAGGCCGGCCTCCGGGACCAGCCGAGCCTCCAGGCCCTCCCGGGTCCCCAGGCACGTGATCTCGGTGTCGGGGGCGAGCCGGCGCAGCGCGTCAGCGGTGGCGAGCAGGGGCGAGGTGTGTCCGGCGGAGCCACCGCCGGCGAGGAGAACGCGCATCGTGACCAGCCTAGATGGGTCGGCGAGCGCCACTGGCGGCCAGACCGGCCGAACGCTGCCGACGGCGCTGTTGCAGGGCACGGGACGCCTCGGGCTCACGGCGCGCGAACCCGATCAGCAGCCCGAGGGCCACCAGTGTGGGCAGCAGGGACGAGCCGCCGTAGGAGATCAGCGGCAGCGGGATGCCGATGACGGGCAGCAGCGCGAGCACCATGCCGACGTTGACCATCATCTGGCCGATCAGCCAGGCCACGATGCCGAAGGACATGTAGCGGACGAACGGGTCGTCGGTCTGGGTGGCGACCTTGATCGCGGCGTAGGCGATGGTGAGGAACAGCACCACGACGAGCAGGGTTCCGACCAGGCCGAGCTCTTCGCCGAGCACGGCGAAGATGAAGTCGGTGTGGGCCTCCGGCAGGTCGCCCCACTTCTGGGTGCTGGCGCCGATGCCCTCGCCGAAGACGCCGCCCGAGGAGAGGGCGAACAATCCGTGGGCAGGTTGCCAGCCCGCGTCGAGGTAGTCCTTGAAGGGGTCGACGAAGTTGGTCAGCCGCTCGCGTCGCTCCGAGCTGGTGGTCGCCAGCCACACCGCCGCGACGCCGATCACCGACAGCGCGAGGGTGAACAGGCGTGCCGGCGCCCCCACCACCCACAGCAGGGCGAGCAGGATCGCGCTCAGCACCAGCGCGGTGCCGAGGTCACGACCGATGATGACCAGCAGCGTGATGCCGAGCAGCACCGGCACGACTGGCACCATCACCTGGTGGAGGCTGCCGAGGCGACGCTCCTTCTGGGCGTAGACGTGGGCCGCCCACAGCACGATCGCGAGCTTGGCGATCTCCGACGGCTGGATCTGGAACGGACCGACCGCGAGCCAGTTCTTGTTGCCGTTGACGACCACGCCCATCTTCGCGGTCAGCGCGAGCAGCACGACCGAGACGACGATCGCGACCCAGGAGATCTGCCGGATCGCGCGGTAGGGCAGCCGCGAGGCGATCCAGGCGCACGGCAGCCCGATCGCGACCCAGACCAGCTGCCGCTTGACGATCATGTAGGAGTCACCGTCGTACGTCTCGTAGGAGTAGACGCTCGAGGCCGACAACACCATGATCAGGCCGATGGTGAGCAGCAGCGCGGAGGCTCCCAGCAGCAGGTAGTACGACGTGAGCGGCCGGGACAGCGCGTCGCGCAGGGCGGCGTACCAGCCGACGGGATTGACGCGGCGGGGCTGCGGGGCGTTGGCGGTCGTCACCGTGGCGCTCCCCTCCGGGTCGGTCCGTCAGCCGCCGCTGGCGGCCCTGCGTCGTACCTCGGCGGCGAAGGCATCGCCACGTGCGGCGTAGTTGGTGAACATGTCCATCGACGCGCACCCGGGGGCGAGGAGCACCGTGTCGCCGGGCCGAGCAAGGTCGGCTGCGGCGGCCACGACCCGCGCCATCGGACTGCGTCCGGGCTCAGTCTCGCCGTCGGCCACGGTGATGACGGGCACATCCGGCGCGTGTCGCGAAAGCGCCTCGGCGATGACGTGGCGATCACGACCGAGCAGCACGACACCGCGCAGCCGGGACCGGACGGCCTGCACCAGCTCGTCGAAGCGGGCGCCCTTGGCCAGCCCGCCGGCGACCCACACCACGGGGTCGTACGCCGACAGCGACGACTGGGCCGCGTGGGGGTTGGTGGCCTTGGAGTCGTTGATCCAGGTGACTCCGTCGAGCTCGGCCACGGTGGCGATCCGGTGGCCGTCGGGACGGAAGCCGCGCAACCCGTCGCGGACCGCCGCCGGTGGGACGCCGTGTGCGCGGGCGAGAGCGGCAGCGGCCAGCGCGTTGGCGACGTAGTGGGGTGCCGGCGACGCCAGGTCGCCGATCGTGCACAGCTCGGCGGCGCTGGTCTGGCGCCCTTCCACGAACGCGCGGTCGGCCAGGATGTCCTCGACCACGCCGAGCATCCCGATCGCCGGCATGCCGAGGGTGAAGCCGACGGCGCGGGCACCCTCGACCACATCGGCCTCACGGACCAGGTCCTCCGTGGCGGGGTCGGCCGCGTTGTAGACGCACACGGAGCGGACCCGCTCATAGATCCGACCCTTGTCGGCGGCGTAGTCGGTCATCGAGTCGTACCAGTCGAGGTGGTCCTCGGCGATGTTGAGGACCGCCGCCGACTCGCAGCTCATGGAGTGTGTGTAGTGGAGCTGGAAGCTGGACAACTCGACAGCGAAGACGTCGTACGGCTCGGGGTCCATCACCGCCTCCACGACGGGACGGCCGACGTTGCCGACCGCGGCGCTGGCGAGGCCGGCAGCGCGCAGGATCGAGTCGAGCATCTGCACGGTCGTGGTCTTGCCGTTGGTGCCGGTCACGCCCAGCCACGGCACCGGGCGCTCGGGATCACGCAGCCGCCAGGCCAGCTCGACCTCCCCCCATACGGGAATGTCCCGGGCGTCGGCCTCGCGCAGCAAGGCGTGGTCGGGCCGCCAGCCTGGGCTGACGATGAGCAGGTCGGTCTCCTCAGGCAGCGTCGCGGTGGCGCCCTCACCGAGCCGGACCGTGGCGCCCAGCACCTCGAGCAGTTGTCCCTGCTCGGCCTTGGTCTCGCTGGTCTGCTCGTCGAGGGCGGTCACCGCGGCGCCGAGGTGGGTGAGGTTGTCGGCAGCGGCGAAACCGCTGACGCCGAAGCCCGCCACCGTGGCCCGGACCCGCGACCAGTCGCTGGTGCGTGCGTACGCCGAGAGGTCGGTCATCAGTATCCGGCGACCCACTCGGCGTAGAAGATGCCGAGACCCGCGGCGACACAGAGCCCGGTGATGATCCAGAACCGGATCACGATCGTGACCTCGGCCCAGCCGGCCAGCTCGAAGTGGTGCTGGAGCGGGGCCATCCGGAAGATCCGTCTTCCCGTCCCGGTGAGGCGCCGGCTGACCTTGAACCAGCTCACCTGCAACATCACCGACAAGGTGACGGCCACGAACAGGCCGCCGAGGATCGCCATGAGCAACTCGGTGCGGGTGAGGACCGCGAAGCCGGCCAGCGCGCCACCCAGCGCCAGAGACCCGGTGTCGCCCATGATGATCTGCGCCGGCGAGGCGTTCCACCACAGGAACCCGAAGCAGGCGCCGGTGATCGCGGCGGCAATGACCGCGAGGTCGAGCGGGTCGCGTACCTCGTAGCAGGTGCGGCCGCCGGTGAGGCTGCACGACTGGTTGTTCTGCCAGATGTTGACCAGCGTGTAGGCGCCGAACACCATCACCGAGGCGCCCGTGGCGAGGCCGTCCGCGCCGTCGGTGAGGTTCACGGCATTGCTCGTGGCGGCGACGATGACCCAAATCAGCAGCACCACGACCACGGCGGGCAGCGTGAACGCCTCGAAGTCACGGATGAAGGAGAGGTGGCGGCTCGCGGGAGTCAGCTCGCGGTCGTCCTCGAGCGCGGGCAGCAGCGCAACGATCCCGAAGGTGACGGCGACCACCGTGAGGCCGACCATCTTCGCCTTGCTCCGCAGGCCGAGGCTGCGCTGCTTGACGATCTTGATGAAGTCGTCGAGGAAGCCGACCATGCCGCAGCCCACGAAGAGGAAGAGCAGCAGCACCGCGGAGGCGGACGGCGCGTCGAGGGTGATCAGCTTGGCGAGGAAGTAGCCCAGGACCGTGGCCAGCACGATCAC